>Ga0210388_10000101_pt1 | contig 104946 bp, 91 predicted proteins | sample IncBWC19OmetaG_FD_155485 | JGI IMG/M metagenome (GOLD analysis project Ga0210388, IMG submission 155485) | Forest soil microbial communities from Barre Woods Harvard Forest LTER site, Petersham, Massachusetts, United States - Inc-BW-C-19-O ... | reverse complement strand
AGGGGGGGGTGGGGCTGGCCGTGGGGCTGTCGGTGAAGCTGGGGCTGGCCGTAAAGCTGGGCGTCGGGGTCGGGCTGTCACTGAAGGTGGGGGTGGCGGTGAAGCTGGGGCTGGCCGTAAAGGTAGGCGTCGGAGTGGGGCTGTCGCTGAAGGTGGGAGTGGCGGTGTAGCTGGGGCTGGCGGTCCAGGTGGCCGTAGGGGTGGGGCTGTCGCTGAAGGTGGGGCTGATGGTGGGGCTGGCGATGGTCCCGACCAGGGCTTGGATCAGGGCGGCTCCTTTTGGGCTTCCCCAGCCGGTGGCGAGGTTGTAGCCGGCGACAGCCGTGTAATAGATCGAATCGCAGGAGGTGTTGGAGTCGCTGACTACGTCGTTGTTGCTGTTGTCCTCGATGGAATGGAAATCCGCGGTATAACCGGAGCCCTTCGCCACGGCGTAGAGTGCGGGATTCGCGAAGCCCAAAGGGGCCTTGCCCACCGACGCGGCCTGCTCGTTGACCAAGGCCAGAAAAGCGGCCCACAGCGGCGTGGCCGCGCTGGTGCCGTCGAAGGGGGCCGCCTGCTGGCCGGCGCCCTCCTGGCCCACGACCGCCGGGCAGAGGTCGCAATACACCACCCAGTAGTTTTCGGCCATCGCGGACACGTCGGGGATGTTACGGCGGGTGGTGGAGCCGCCGTTGGTGGACATGGAGATCCCCTCCTGGTAGCTGGGAATATCCAGGATGTTCGAACCGTCGCTGCCGTCGCATATGCCGCCGCCACTTACGCCGCCTTCGCAGGAACCGCAGCCGGTGACGATGCCCGAACAGGTCCCGGAATAGTCGTTCCAGGTGCTTTCCGAGGCGTAGCTGATGGGCGGGCTTGTCGACGCCCCTGTGTTCAAGTTGGTGCCGCCCACCTCAGTGATGTAGGGGCTCAGGTCGTCCGGGCCGGGCACCCCGCCGGCGACGTCGCCGGAGCCGTAGGCGCCCACGTCTCCGGTCGCGTTGAAAAAGGCCTGGCCTTGGGAGGCGAGCTGGAGCAGCAGCGCGGCGGCGTTGGATCCCATGTCGCCCCCGCCCCAGGAACAGCTGATTTGGTTGCAGACCGGGTCGTCCGCTATGGGCGCCAGCACCTCGCTCATCGAGGCGCTGAAGGGCGCCTCGTAGGTGATGATATGGGCCTGGGGCGCCATGGACATGGCCAGTTCTATGTCTAGGGAAACCTCGGAACAGTCGCCTTCGGGGCCGCCGGTGGAGGCGCTCCCGTCGCCGTTGTCCATTGGGTTCCCGTCGAACCCGTCGACCAGGACCGTGCCCACCACGGTGACGGGCAGCGGCGGATTGGAGGTGGCGGCGTAAGTCGAGATGTCCTGGCTGTAGAAGCCGCCGAACTCCACCAGGCCGATGTTCTGGCCGCTGCCTTGCAGGGATACGCCCGGGACATAGGCGTCGCGGAAGTCTTGGCCTTGGTAGGCCCCGTCGGAATCGTCCCCCGTGCCGGCCCTGGGAGCCCGCCCTGTCTGGGCCCTGGTTCCGCCTTGGGCCGGGCCGGGATGGCGCAGCGAACGCCTTTGCCTGCGGGCAAAGTTGTCCAAGCCGCTCACGCTCAGGCCGGGCAGGGTAAGGTCCACGGAAGGATCCTGGTCCGGCGCAAAAAATTGGGAGCCGTCCGGTCGCAAGCGGCGCCCCAAGGTCACATGAAAGACCTGCTCGATGCGGTCGGCCCGGCCCCGGACCTCGAGCAAGAGGCGGCTGCTGTGGGTGGCGCGCACCGTCAGGCCCTGGGCGCGGACGAAGTTTTCCAAAGCTTGGTAGTCCTGGGGGCTTGGGCCGAAGCGCGCGGCGAAAGATTGGGGGTCCAGGTAGCGGTGATAATTTTTCGATTGGGGATCGTACAGGGTAGCGACAAACGCCTGCAGACCGGCGGGATCCGGCAAGGGCAGGCCGAGGTCGAGGTCTAGGGGCCTGGAGCCGTCCAGGTCTCCCACGCGGGCCGCGGACTCGAATTCAGGCCGCAGGCAGCCCTTGAGGACTTGCCCCTCAGCCTTTGCTGCTAAGGCCGTCAGGGCCGTGGCGGTCAAAACGAGGATAAGGAACTGCGAACGGGACACGTACATTGCCCTCCATCGGACCGTGCTCGCCAAAGGGGCCGCGCTGCCCGGATTTTAACACGCTGAGCCGCCGCCTTTCGCTTCTTTCTTGACCGCCCTGGGGGGCGGGCCTAAGCTTTCCTAAGTAAGCCTGACAAAGTGTGGCACCTGCCAGCTTTGTCGGGCTTTTTTTATTGGCCAGGTGCCTTGCAAAAGGGGGACCTATGGCGTTGACACGCTACGCACGTCCGGCTTCCGGGCGGGGCCAGGGACTGAGGAACGGCATCCATGCGCTGATCGCGACGCGCAGGATGATCGCCGAGGCGCGCTCCAAGTCCGTCCTCGACGTCCATGCTTCCATGCTGGGCCTGTATTGGGATTTGGGCCGGCTCATCCGCCGCGCTGCTTTGCTGGAAGAGAGGCAACTGAGCCAGGACCGTTTGGACTCGCTGATCGCCACCCTGGCGCGGGCCCTGTGCAGGCTCCATGGCCAGAGCTACAGCGACGACGCGCTGCGGCGCATGGTGCGTTTCGCGGAATGTTATCCCACCATAAAAAGCAGGGACAGCCTGAGGGGCCTGGCCTGGGCCCACGTGCTCGCGCTGCTTGCGCTGTCCGATCCCAGGCAGCGGGATTTTTTCCGCGCGCGCTGCCTCAAAAGGGACTGGAGCCCGGACCGCTTGCGGGTCGAGATCAGGTCCATGGCCTATCCGTCCGTCCCTGAGGGCCGGTCCGCGGCGGAGCGGTCCTCGCCCTGGGCGCTGGAGCGGCCCCTGGAAAGCGCGCTGGACCCGGATTTCGCCGCTTTTGTGGGCTGCGCCGAGGGCCATCCCAAGGGGACGCGCGGCGCGCTGATCCGCGCGATGGAGTCCCATCTGCTCAAGCTTGAGGCCGGTTTCAGCCTGGTGGAGCGGCGGAAACGCTTCCAGGTCGGTTCCGACGATTTCTATCTGGACCTGCTCCTGTACAACCGCCGCCTGCGCTGCCTTTTCGCCCTGTCTTTTGACTACGGGGCCCGTCCCAGCAGGGGCCCGGAGCTCATGAACTTCATGCTGACCTGGCTGAACCTGCATGAGCGCCAGCCCGGGGAGAATCCTCCGGTGGGCATCGTTTTTGACGCGGACGCGCCGGGCGACCGCCTCGGCATCCGCCACCTGGAGAGCGAGAGCTTCCGGATCGCCTGGCACCAGACCGGTATGCCGCCCAGGACCCAGGCCCACCAGTTCTTTCTTCAGTCGCTCGCCGCTGCGCGGGCCGCCGGGGAAGGCTGAGGGGCGAAGTGAGGCCCAGGGTGTTTGGGCGCCAGTGGGAGCGCTTTCGAGACCGTTTGAATAACAGGCAGATGAATGATCTTTCGGCCGCGCTTGAATGGAAGATCAGGTCAGGCTTGTTGGGGACGGCGTGCCACGCATAGTGATCGCGACCCCGGACCCCAAGGCCGCCGTTTTTGTCGTCAAATAGGGGGCTGTCCCGCACATCGTCGGAGGCCGTTTTATGCGCCAAGGCGAGCCGACCTCCGATTGAAGCGCGACATAAATCGTGCCGGCCGGAAGAACGGACCTTGGGGTTATGCAATATATTGCATTTGCTGTTGCTGAGCCATGGAGGGCGCCTATGAAAACGACCACCTTAAAAAAAGCAGGGAGTCCAAGTTCTTCCAAGGGGGAGTTTATGCCCGATTTTTGGTCCCATATCGGCATGAACATTTTTCACGCGCGGCTGGCCCTGAAGTGGACACAGCGGCAGCTCGCCCAGAAGCACGGGGTGTCCCTGAGGCGACTTCATAGCGTCGAAACGGCGGCCATTGAAAATGTGGCGGTAAGAACTTTGGCGGTTATTGCGGCGGCGCCGGGCCTGGAATTAGTAGATTTGTTCAGGCAACGCGGGGAGCATGTCCGGGTCTGAGCCGCTCTAGGCTTCTTTCGGCAGCTCCACCCTCTGCACCACGGGCGCCACTTCAAGGACGTGGAACGCGAACACGGCGGGGACCTTCCAGTCGTCCTGGCCGTCCTGGCGGAGCTGGGCCAGGACTTTCTCCGAAAACACGGGCATGAAGGGCCGGCTCAGCTTGGCGATGCACAGGGCAAGCCACAGGGAGTTCACCAATATCTTTTCGGCCGCGGAGGGGTTCTCCTTCATGGCCTTCCAGGGCGCCTGGGCGTCCACGTAGCGGTTGCCGGTCTCGGACAGGCGGATCACCGCCCACAAGGCCTTGCGGAACTCGCCGGCCTGGATGTCCTGGGCCACCGAGACGAAGGCGGCTTCCGCCTCCGCGCGCAGTTCGGGGTCGATGTCCGCGGGGCCGCTGGAGACGCCGATGCCCCCGGGGAATTTCGCCAGGGCGAAGGACAGGGTCCGGTTCACGAAATTCCCCATCTTGCCGATCAGCTCGGAATTGACCTTCACCTGGAAGTCCTCCCAGGTGAAGTCCGCGTCGGCGTTTTCCGGGCCGTTGGCGACCAGGTAGTAGCGCACCGCGTCGCTGCCGTGGCGTTCCACGATGTCGTCGGCCTTGATGACCAGGCCGCGGCTCTTCGAGAACTGCTTCTGGCCGAAGGTGAGGTATTCAGAGGAATAGAGGCGGTCGGGCAGATGGTAGCCCAGGCCCATGAGGATCCCCGGCCAGATGATGGCGTGGAAAGGGATGTTGTCCTTGCCGTGGATGTAATAGTGGCGCGCCACGGGGGCCGTCCAGAAAGCCTTCCAGGCTTCCGGGTCCCCGCCGGCCTTGGCCCATTCCACGCTGGCCGACAGGTAGCCGGAGACCGCCTCGAACCACACGTAGATGCTCTTGCCCTCGTAGCCCGCCAGGGGCAGGGGGATGCCCCAGGTGGTGTCGCGGGTGATGGCCCGGTCCCTGAGGCCCTCGGAGACGATGTTCTTCACGTAGGTCGTGGCGTTGCGGCGCCAGCCCTCGGATTTTTCCAGCCACGCGAAGAGGCGGTCCTGCAGTTTGGACAGCAGCAGGAAGAAATGCTCGGAATCCTTCCATACCGGGGTCTGCCCGCAGAGCTTGCAGCGCGGCGAGATCAGCTCCGTGACCTCCAGGATTTTGCCGCAGGCGTCGCACTGGTCCCCGCGGGCGCCCTCGGTGTGGCAATTGGGGCAGGTGCCTTCCACGTAGCGGTCCGGCAGGAAGCGCTGGTCCTTCTCGCAGAAGGCCAACTGCTGGGTGCGCTTTTCGATGAGGCCTTCGTTCAGGAGCTTGGTGAAGGCGCCCTGCACGACCTCGCGGTGGTTGGCGGTCATGGTCTGGGTGTAGACGTCGTAGGAGAAGCCCAGGCGCGTGCACAGGGTTTCGCGGAATTCCTTGTGGAAGCGTTCGGCGATGTCCTCGGGCCGGCAGCGCTGGCGCTCGGCCTCCAGGGCGATGGGGGTGCCGTGGCAGTCGCTGCCCGATACGAACAGGACCCGGTCGCCTTGGAGGCGGTGGAAACGGGCCAGGACGTCCCCGCCGATCAGGGCCGCGATGTGCCCCAGGTGCAGGGAACCGTTGGCGTAGGGCCAGGCCCCGCCGATGAAAATGACGCGTTTGGAATCGCTCATGTCCGCCTTTAAAATCTTGATTCCATGGGTAGGGTCGACCAATATAGGTAAAGGGCCCCTTTTTGAACAGCGCATTCTCCCTTCAGGACACGCATGCCTCCCCAGGTCCCCAAGGATCGCTACTTCGTGGTTCCGCCCGGCCCCAACATCACCCCCGAACTCAAGCGCGCCTATCTGGGAACCTCGTACCGCGTGGCCTCCGGGCCGGCGAGTTTCGTCCTGCGCATCGGCGACGCCTCCCCGGCCCTGGCCCGCGTCATGGCCGAACGGGGGCTGGACTGCGCCGTGGGCATCACCGCCCACAACCCGCGCAGCCGGATCCTTGGCCGGGACCTCAACGAGGCCGCCCACCTGCGTCTCCTGCAAAAGCTGGCCGAACAGCCGGGCCGCTTCCACCTGGATGGGATGAACGAGGACCGCGGCGGGCTTTGGCCCAGCGAAAAGAGCGTGCTGGTGCCGGGCATGAGCCTGTTGGAGGGGCTGGCCCTGGCCCGCGAATTCGGGCAGTTGGCCATCGTCTACGCGGGACAGGACGCCATTCCGCGCCTGGCTTTTTGCCGCGCCGACTGAGGCCGGGGCGCAGCCGGCGTTTGACGTCTTGCTTCAAGTCCGGAAATCCAGCAAAATGAAGCGTTTTCGCCACCCACCTAGGAGCGGGCATGTCGGGTCATTCCAAATGGGCCACCACCAAACGTAAGAAGGCCGTCATTGACGGCAAGCGCGGCAAGATTTTCACGAAAATCACCCGCGAGATCATCGTCGCCGCGCGCATCGGCGGGGGAGACGTCAATTCCAACTCCAAGCTGCGCTTGGCCGTGGACAAGGCCAAGTCGAACAATATGCCGGCTGAGAACTGGCAGCGCGCCATCAAGAAGGGCACCGGCGACCTGGAAGGGGTGAACTACGAGTCCCTGACCTATGAGGGCTACGGGCCCTCCGGAGTGGCCGTGGTGGTGGAGGCGCTCACCGACAACAAGAACCGCACCGCCAGCGAACTGCGGAGCATCTTCACCAAGAACAGCGGCAACATGGGCGAGCCCGGCTGCGTGGCCTGGATGTTCAAGCGCAAGGGGCTCATCGTGGTCCCAAAGGGCGCCCTGGCCGAGGACCAGGTCATGGAATGGGCCCTGGAGGCGGGGGCCGAGGACATGAGCTCCGGCGAGGAGACCTTCGACGTGGTCACCTCGGCCGAGGATTTCGAGAAGGTGAAGAAGGCCCTCGAGGCCAAGGGCATCAAAGCAGCCAACGCCGAAGTGACCCAGATCCCCGCGAACTACGTCAAGCTCGAGGGCGAGGACGCCGGCCGCATGCTCCGGCTGATGGACGCCCTCGAGGACAACGACGACGTCCAGAACGTCTACGCCAATTTCGACATCCCCCAGGACGTCATGGATTCCATGGAATGAGCATGACCCTGTTGAGCCGCCTGCGGCCCCATGTCGCCGGCTTTTTCGCCTTCCGCGAGAAACCCGGACAAAGGGCCTTGATGCGGACGGCTGAGGCGGCTTTCGCCGGCAGCGGCTGGAAGGTCCTGGCCGTGCCGGTGCTGCGCGCGGCCCTGGGAGCGGGCGTGGCCGTGGTCGGGGATCGCGCCCTGGCGCGGCGCTGCTCCCTCCTGGTGTCCCTTGGCGGCGACGGCACCCTGCTGGGCGCCGCGGCGCTGGCGGCCCCGCTGGGCCGTCCGGTGCTGGGCCTGAACCTGGGCGGTCTGGGTTTCATCACGGCCTTCGGCCCCTCCGCTTTGGACGCCAAGCTGCGCACCCTGCTCAAAGGGCCATGCCGCCTGGAGACGCGGCGCATGGTGCGCGCGGAAGTGCGCCGCGCCGGGCGCCGGGTGCTCCTCCTGGACGCCGTCAACGACCTGGTGCTCGCCCGCCCCGAGGTAGGACGCCTGGCCCGCATGCAGGCCAGCGTGGACGGGCGTTTTCTTGCCGCCTTCCGGGCGGACGGCCTCATTTTCTCCAGCCCCACCGGATCCACCGCCTACAACCTCTCCGTGGGCGGCCCTTTGGTCGACCCCGCCTCCCCGGTCCTGCTGCTGTCCCTGATCTCCCCCCACACCCTCAGTTACCGGCCCCTGGTCCTGCCCGACGACAGCGTGCTTGAATTGAAGCCGGAGGGCGGCCTGGAAATCGCCGCCGACGGACGCCGCGGCCTTCTGCTGAAGGACGGCGACACGGTGCGCCTCAAACGTTCGCCCCTGTCCGTGAAATTGGTGCTCGCGCCGGACCACGATCCCTGGGCCGTGCTGAGGGACAAGCTGGGCTGGCAGGGCGCCACCCCCACCGCGGGGGTCCGGCGTGCTTGAACGCCTGGAGGTCCGCGACCTCGCGCTGATCGACGCCCTGGTGCTGGAGCCGGGGCCGGGGCTCAACCTTGTCACCGGCGAGACCGGGTCGGGCAAGACCCTGCTCCTGGACGCGCTGGGCTTCGCCGTGGGGACGCGCGCCAGCGCAGATTTGGTGCGGGCCCAGGCCGACAGCGTGCAGGTGTCGGCCCTGTTCGCGCCCCCAGCGAGCTGGGTGCGACGCTGGCGCCCCTGGTTCGCCGAGAAGGGCCTGGCCTGGGACGAAGGGCAGATCCTGCTCAAGCGCGAGCTCCAGCGCGGCGGCAAAGGCCGCGCCTGGATCAACGGGGAAGCCGCGCCCATGGCCCTCCTGGCGGAGCTCGGACAGGCCCTGGTCGATTTCCACGGGCAGCATGACCACCAGTCCCTCCTGAGGGTACCGGAGCACCGCGGGACCTTGGACCGCTTCGGGGCCCACGACGCCGCGCTCCAGGCGGTGGAAAGCGGCTATGACGCTGTGGAGAAATTGCGCGAGGCCTTGGAGGGCCCCGGCGGGGACCCCACGGCGCGCGCGCGGCACCTTGATTTTCTGGATTTCCAGGTGCGGGAGCTGGAGGAGCTGGCGCCGCGCGAGGGCGAATGGGACGCGCTGCGCACGGAGGCGGCCCTGCAGGGCGGGGCGGAGAAGCGCTCGGAGGCCCTCAGCGCGGCCATGGCGGACCTTGAGTCCGAGGAGCAGGGCGCGGTGGGCGCCGCGCAAAGGGCCTGGACCGCCTTGCGCCGCCTGCCCGAAGCGGATCCCAGCAGGCAAGCCCTGGCCGGACGCCTGGAGGCCGCCTTCCTGGAATTGAGGGACCTGGCCGACGGCGTGCGGACGGCCCTGGAGGCCGTGGAGGTGGATCCCGCCGTTCTGGAGCGCATGCAGGCGCGCCTCCACCACTGGGAGAAGTTGGCCCACAAGCACAAGACCCCGCCCCGGGAGCTCCCCGAGGCCCTGGCCCGTTTGCGTGCGGAACGGGACGGCCTCCGGGACCTTTCGCGGGACGAGGCGGGCCTGCGCCAGGCGCTGGACAAGGCGCGCGCCGACTACGCCGCGGCCGCCCTGGCCCTGAGCCTGGAGCGTGAGCGCGCGGCCGCCCGCCTCATCAAGGTCCTGACCAAGGAACTGCAGCACTTGATCAGCCCGGGGGCCCTGTTCACGGTGAGCCTCAAACGCCGCGCCGCCGCGGACGGCGCCTTCATGGTGGACGGGCAGGCCTGCCGGGGCGACCGCGGCGGCGTGGACGACGTGGAATTCCTGTTCGCGCCCAACCCGGGGGAGCAACCCAAGCCGCTGGCCCGGATCGCCAGCGGCGGCGAGCTGTCGCGGGTCGCGCTGGCCCTGAAGACCGTGTTTTCCAGGCAGGAAGGGGCCTGTTGCCTCGTCTTCGACGAGATCGACGCCGGCATCAGCGGCAGGGTGGCGGCCCTGGTTGGGGAGCGCATCGCGGCGCTGGCCCTCAAGCACCAGGTCTTTTGCATCACACACCTGCCCCAGATCGCGAGCCTGCGGGCCACCCACTTCAAGGTGAGCAAACGCAGCGCCCTGGGGCGCACCACGATGGCGGTGGAGCCGCTGGACGGCGCGGGCCGCGAGGCGGAGGTGGCCTCCTTGATGGGCGGGGAAGCCGTCGGCGCCAGCGCCCTGGCGCACGCGCGCGAATTGCTCGCCGGCGCGCCCGAAACCGCGGCGTGAAGCAGGCCTTCAGCTCCGCCCTGCGCGGTCGGCGGGCGGCCCTGGTGGTCCTGGAAACCCTTCTGTTCGTCAACGAGTTCGCCTGCGCCATCCTTTTCTTTTCGACCGCCGCCCTGGCGCCCAAGCATTGGGACCTCGGGCTGGGCTGGGCCGTGGCGCCCTCCGCCGCGCTTTTGGTCCTCAACAGCTGGGCGCTCCTCTGGTCCGTCAAAGCCGGGTACTTCGTGGCCGTGGTCGGCCGCTGGCCGCTGGCGCCGCTTCCGGACGGGCTGACCCAGGCCGACGAGCATTCCTTGCTGGCGGCCGGGCACGCCTTCGACCAGGGGCGTTTTGAAAAGGTGCCGGACCTTTTGGCCCGCCTGCCCCCCGAAGGCCTGGTTCCGGGGCACTGGCTCGGCCTGGGCCGTTCCCTGGCCCTCGTGGGGCGCGCGCAGGAGGCCGTCGAGGCCCTTGAAAAAGGGGGGGCGGGCCGCAGGGTGCTGGGCCTGTTCCGGCCGCGCAGGCGCCTGGGCATGGATATCGGGCCCTATTTCGACGACCGCGTTTCCGCCCGCCTGGAGCGCATTCCCGGCCTGGCCGGCCTGGCCCTGGGCCTGCTCCTGGCTTCGGTGGCCCTGTCCCACGCCATTGTCCAGGACCTGAGGAGCTTCGCCCCTCCCGCCGCGAGCTTCGACGGGAGTTCCTTCCACATCGAGGTGCGGGGGCGCCTGACCATCTACTACCACGACCCCGTTTTCAGGGACCAGTCCGCGGCCCTGGCCGAGGCCGCCCTGGACCATGACCTGGCCTTTTTGGGGATGCCGCCCGACACCTTCGGACCCGGGGCGGTGAAGCTGTACCTGTGCGATTCCGAGGACGAATACCGCCGCCGCGCGCCGACGCATCCGTCCTGGGAGGCCGCCTGCGCGGAGCCGGATGCGGCGGCCGTCTACATCCACCGCTTCCCTGACAAGGACCACGTCTATTTCGAGGTGGTCATGGCCCACGAGCTCGGCCACCTCTGCTATTACCGCCTCGCCGGGTCCAGCCCGGATGACTGGCTCAATGAGGGGCTGGCCGACTACCTCGGCTACGATTTCGGCCTGACCCGCGCGGGGGTGCCGCGGCAGGCCTGGCTCCAGGACAATTACTTCGCCGGGCTGCGGAGCAGGGCCCTGCCCTTCGACCTTTTTTTCCGCACCGATCCGCACCTGCTGCCCGAAGCGGACGTCGCGACTTTCTACCAGCAGGGTTTTTCCGTGGTCTACCTGCTCATCGAGGATTACGGCCGCGAGCCCTTCCTCCGTTTCCTGCGCGAATACGGGGTGGGCAAGGACGTCAACGCCGCCCTGGCGGCGTCCTTTCCGACCATCCCCGACATCGGGGCCTTGGCAGCGGTATGGAGCCTGTTCTATCCCCGGCGGGCGCCGGCTGCGGCCACGGCGGTCCCCGGGGCCTGAGGGCCCCGGCGTGGTCCCGGAAGCGCCGATTTTAGCTGACTTTCAGGTGGAAGAAGCTTAGGATGCCCTGGTGTAGGCGGGGCCCAGGCGGGCCCTCCGGGCCCCACTTGGGGTCGTCTTCTGGTTCCCGCAGGGAGGTTCGTTCCATGAAGAAGTTCATCTCCGCAATGTTCCTGGCTCTGTTCGCGATGTGCGCGGTGTCCCTGTCCGCCGATCCGGTCGTCGTGGTTGAGCATCATGATGTGGTCGTCCACCACCACCACCACCACATGGTCCACCACCGCCACCACGTGATCCACCACGACCACCCGGTCGTCGTGGTCCATCCGTAGTCGCAGCCAAGGCCTGAGGGGTTTAAAAACCCCGTCAGACGAAGCATGCAAAAGAAGCCGCGCCCCCGGGCGCGGCTTCTTTGTGTTTGCGCCCCGAGGGGCTTGACAAAATTAAACAAGATGTTTTATTATACACGCCGTTTAAGATCCGTTGGGGCGCGCCGCATTCCGGCCTCCGGGCAGGGACAAAAACCGCGCCCGGCGGGATCCATCCTTAAAGCAAGGCACCGGGCGTTTTTTTGGGGAGCTGTATGCCTGAAATCGTATCCATCCGTGGCGTCCGCAAGGATTACCATCTCGACAAGGTGGTGGTGCCGGCCCTCCGGGGCGTGGACCTGTCCGTGGAGGCCGGGGAGTTCATCTCCATCGCCGGGCCCTCCGGCAGCGGCAAAACGACCCTCCTGAACCTCATCGGCTGCGTCGACGTAGCCACCTCCGGAACGGTCATGATCGCCGGGCACGACACCGCCTCCCTGAGCGACCGCGAGCTGACCCGGCTGCGCCTCAACACCCTGGGCTTCATTTTCCAGAGCTTCAACCTGGTGCCCGTGCTGAGCGTGTTCCAGAACGTCGAATTCCCGCTCCTGCTGCAGGCCAAATACACCCAGGCCGAGCGCAGCTCGCGCGTGGACGCCCTGCTGGCCAAGGTCGGCCTGAACAAGCACTCCCTGCACCGCCCCAGTGAACTGTCCGGCGGGCAGCGCCAGCGCGTGGCCATCGCCCGCGCCCTGGTGACCCGTCCGCAGATCGTGCTGGCCGACGAGCCCACCGCCAACCTCGACTCCGTCACCGGCGACACGATCCTCAACCTGATGAAGCAGATGAACACGGAGGAGAAGACGACCTTCATCTTCTCGACCCACGACGCCAAGGTGATGTCCCACGCCGACAGGGTCATCCGCCTGGCCGACGGCCTGATATCGGACCCGGCCGCCGGACTGGTGGGAGCCCGTCCGTGAACGGATTCCGCCTTTTGATGCGCATAGCGCTGCGCAACCTCTCCGCCAGCTTCCTCAACATCGTCATCGGCCTGATCATTTTCGCAGGGACGCTGTTCTTCGTGGTGGGCGGCTCGCTGATCAGCAGCATCGACCAGTCCATGAGCCGCAGCATCATCGGCAGTATGGCCGGCAACGCCCAGGTGTACAGCGCGGCCTCGGCCGACGCGCCGGCGCTCTTCGACAACTGGAACCTGCCGGATCTGGCGGCCATCCCCGACTTTTCCAAGGTCAAGACGGCCCTGCTCGCGGACCCCGACATAGCGGCCGTGGTGCCCATGGGCGTGGGCGTCGCCACGGTGGCCAGCGGCAACACCGCGGACCAGGCCCTGGAGCGCCTGCGCAAGGCCTATAGCTCCCGGCCGCGGGCCCCCAAGGCGGAGATCGAGAGCCTGAAGGCCCATGTCCGCCAGATCGTGAAGGTCATCCAGGGCGACTACGCCAAGCTGTCGGTGGTGGCCGTGGCGGACGCGGTCGACGGCCAGTCGTCCAAGGACCTGGAAAAGGCTGCGTCGGACGCGTTTTGGTCCGGATTCGACGCCGACCCCTTCGGGCACCTGGAGTTCCTCGAGAACCGCATCGCGTCGCTCATCCCCGACTCCGACATGATTTACCTGCACTACGCCGGCACCGACCTGGACAGCTTCGGCCGTTCCTTCGACAGGATGCAAATCGTCGACGGCACGGCGGTGCCCAAGGGCAGGCGCGGAATGCTGCTGTCGAAGTTCGTCTACGAATCCCAATTCAAGCTGAAGACCGCCCACCGCCTGGACGACATCCACGACGCCCTCACGGTCCAGGGCCGCCATATCGCCGGCGACCCGGAGCTGCAGGACTGGGTCAAGCAGAACCGCCTCGAGACCCGAGCCATCATGCTGCAGTTCGACCCACTGTCGGCGCGCAAGGCCACGGCGATCCTGCAGGCGGACACGGGCTCGCACGAGACGGACCTGGCCAAGCTCCTTTCGGCCTTCTTCGACACCAACGACGCCAATTTCGAGGTCCGCTACAAGGAGTTCTACGGGCAGTTGGCGCCCCTGCTGGAGCTCTACCGCCTCAAGCCCGGGGACTCGCTCACCATCGAGGCCTACACCAAGTCCGGTTTCCAGGAGGAGATCAACGTCAAGGTGTACGGGACCTTCGAGTTCAAGGGCCTGGAGAAGTCCGACCTGGCGGGGGCGCTGAGCCTCATGGACCTGATGAGCTTCCGGGACCTTTACGGCTACGTCACGCCCGAGAAGATCGCCGAAGCCAAGCGCATCGAGGCGGAGGCGGGCGCGGCGGCTCCGTCCAGGGCCGACGCCGAGTCGGCCCTCTTCGGCAGCGCCTCGGCGGTCGCCGAGGCCACGCCGGTGCCGATCGACGACAAGGCGGAGCTGAGCGGCCTCGCCGGCCGGGCCGAAAGCCGCGCCGCCGAGGACCGGGTCTATTCGACCGAGGAGATCGACAAGGGAGTTGCGCTGGAGGCCGCCGTGGTGTTGAAGGACCCGGCCCGCCTGCCCCAGGCCATGAAGGACATACGGGCCCTTTCCGACGGGCATAAGCTGGGCCTGAAGGTGGTCGACTGGCAGAAGGCCGCCGGAAACATCGGGCAGTTCGTGCTGGTCGCCAACCTCATACTGTTCATAGCCACGGCCATCATCTTCGTGGTGGCCCTGGTCATCATCAACAACGCCGTGGTGATGGCCACGCTGCAGCGCGTCCGGGAGATCGGGACCCTGCGCGCAATCGGCGCCCAGAAGGGCTTCGTCCTGGCCATGGTGCTCACGGAAACCGTGGTCCTGGGGCTCGTCTTCGGCACGGTGGGCTCCCTGGCCGGGGTCGGGGTGGTGGGCCTGATGCACCACGTCGGCATCCCCGCCTCCAACACCTACCTGTATTTCTTCTTCTCCGGGCCCCGGCTCTACCCGGATCTTTCCGTGGGCAGCCTGGTGGGCGCCTTTGTGGTGGTCCTGGTGGTCACCTGCGCTTCGGCACTGTATCCGGCCCTCATGGCGACCCGGGTTTCACCGATCCAGGCCATGGCTTCGGAGGATTAGCGTGGGCCGACTTATTCTCATCGCGTACCGCAACCTGCTGCAGCACCGGCACCGCACACTCATGCTGGGGGGCGCCATCGCCGGGGTGACGGCGCTGCTGGTCTTCCTGACCTGCCTGAGCTCCGGGATCGGCCAGACCCTGCTGACCTCGGCGACGACGGTGTCCACGGGCCACATCAACGTGGGCGGCTTCTACAAGGTCACGGCGGGGCAGAGCGCCCCGCTGGTCCTCGACTACGCCAAGATCGAGGACATCGTCAAGAAGAGCCTCCCCGACGTCGACTACATCGTCGCCCGCGGCCGCGGATGGGGCCGCCTGGTCAGCGACCAGGACAACACCCAGGCCGGCATCGTGGGAGTGGACATCGACAAGGAGCCGGGCCTGCCCAAGGTGCTCAAGCTGGAGCAGGGAAGCCTGGCCGGGCTGGCCCAGAACGGTACCATCCTCCTGTTCGAATCCCAGGCCAAGAAGCTGAAGGTCAAGGTGGGCGACAGCCTGGTGATCTCGACCCAGACCCCGCGCGGCGTGAACAACACCGTGGACGTGCGGGTGGTCGGCGTGGCCCAGGACATGGGCCTGCTCAGCTCCTTCAGCGTTTTCGTCTCCCAGCAGACCCTGCGCCAGCTCTACCAGCTCAACCCCAGCAGCACCGGGGTGCTGCAGATCTTCCTGAAGGACATCAAGCGCAGCGAACCCGACCTGGCCATCCTGCGCAAGGCCCTGGCGGCGGCCGGCTACACCCTCATGGACCGGGACGCCGAGGCCTTCTGGTTCAAGTTCCAGGCCGTGAACGACGAGGACTGGACCGGGCAGAAGCTGGACCTCACCAGCTGGGACGACGAGATCAGCTTCATCAGCTGGACGCTGAAGGCCGTCGACGGCATCACCTTCATGCTGACCATGGTCCTGCTGGTCATCATCGCCATCGGCATCATGAACACCCTGTGGATCGCCATCCGGGAGCGCACGCGCGAGATCGGCACCCTGCGCGCTATCGGCATGGACAAGTCCTGGGTGGCGGCCATGTTCGTGATCGAGGCCTTCCTCTTGGGCGCCCTGGGCACCCTGTCGGGGGTCCTGCTGGGCTGCCTGGCCGCGGCCTTCCTCAACACCCTGAAGCTGCCCGTGCCCAACGGCGTGCAGATCTTCCTCATGTCCTCGACGCTCAAGTTCGCCTTCGAGCCCCTGCGCATCGCCAAGGACGCCGGTCTCATCACGTTGTGCACCACCCTGATCGCTTTGATCCCTTCGACCAAGGCGGCGGGCCTGCGGCCCGTCACCGCCATGAGCCACATAGGATAAAGCCATGCCCACGATGAAACGCCTCGTTTTAGCCGCCCTCCTGCCCTTGCTGCTCCTAGGGGCCGCGGCGCGTGCCGGCGAGCCCCTGTCGGTGCCGAAGATGGTGGACCTGCTCAAGGGCATCGACGACCGCATCCGCAGCTCGGGCGATTACCAGGCCCTGGTCTACCTGGAGTCGCGGGAGCGCGACCGGCCCGACACGGCCCAGGAGGCCCTGGTCTACCGGCGCGACACCAACAACGAGCTGATGATCCTCTTCACCAAGCCCAAGAGCTCGGCCGGCACCGGCTACCTGCGCATCGACAACAACCTCTGGTACTACGACCCCACGGTGGGCAAGTGGGACCGCCGCACCGACCGCGAACGCATCTCCGGGACCGACTCCCGGAGGGAGGATTTCGACCACTCCGACCTGGCCCACCAGTACGACCCGGCCTATGTGGGCGAGGAGAAGCTGGGCGTCTACAAGGTTTGGCACATCAAGCTCACGGTCAAGCCCGGGGTGGACGTGGCCTATCCCCTGGTGGAGTTCTGGATCGACGAGGCCACCGGCAACGACCTCAAGCGCCAGGACTTCGCCCTGTCGGGGCGCCTCATGCGCACCAGCTACGTGCCCAAATGGGAGAAGCTCTACAGCGCGTCCAAGGGCGGGGACCTGTGGTACCGCGAGCAGATCAACATCTACGACGAGATCGACAAGGCCAATTCCACGGTGGTGGTCATCAAGAGCGTGAACCTGGACCCGCTTCCGGAGAACATGTTCACCAAGGCCTGGCTGGAATCGAAGAGCCGATGATGAAGGCGCCGCTGCGGTTTTCGTGGATGGCCCTGGGCCTGTGCTTGGGCCTGGCTGCGGGGTCCCTGCCGGCGGACCAAGCCCAGCGCCCTGACGAGGACAGCCTCTTCGGCGGAGCCCCGCAGGCCTCGGCGCCGGGCGACAGCAGCGCCGCCGCCCAGAGCGCGGCCCCGGAAGCGGTCTCCCCCGGGCCTTCGGCTCCGGCCCCCTCCGCGGACCAATCCCGCGGTTCCGACACGGACTCAGGCGGGCTTTCGCAGTCCACCCTGGGGCACGACGATTTCGCCAACGGCAGCGTCAAGGACGACGCCCTCCAGGTCGGGGGCATCGTCTACCAGCAGCTCTACATGGACGAGTCCCTCTACCAGGCCCCGGGCAACAGCGCCCTGTCCATGCCCCTGCAGGTGGACACCTACCTCGACGCCCGCCCCAACGACCGCCTGCGCGCCTACGTCGACGGCCGCCTGATCTACGATCCCACCAAGAACGCCGAGGGCGAGGCCACCAGCGGCTCGAACTACGGCGCCCTGAGCGCCGGGTCCACATCCGTCTCCCAGACCGCCAACCCCACGGTGGTCCTGGACCAGGCCTGGGTGAACTTCGACGTGAACCGGACCGTCTTCCTGACGGTGGGCAAGCAGCACGTCAAGTGGGGCACGGGGCACATCTGGAACCCAACGGATTTTCTGACGGTGCAGAAGCTCAACCCCCTGCAGCCCTATGACCTGCGCCTGGGCGACACCATGGTCAAGGCCCAGATGCCGGTCCAGGGCATGACGGGAACCAACCTCTACGCCGTCGCCCTGCTCGACAACCCCGTTCCCGCGAGCACCCTGGGCCAGACCGGCGGGGGCTTCAGGGTGGAGACCCTGCTGTGGGGTGCGGAGGTCGGGCTGGACGCCGTCACCCGCGCTGGCCAATACCCCGCCTACGGGGCGGACCTGTCGACGCCCCTGGGGCCCTTCGACGTCTACGTTGAAAACGCCCTGCTCAGCGGCGCCGACTATCCCGACTATGTCTCCAAGAGCCCCTCTGGCGCTGACCCAACGCTGTCCTCGTTCTACGGCGTGAACCTGATGCCGGGCCCCATGGACCAGACCGTGGCGGGGATCAGCTACGACTTCCCCTGGAGGGAGGACCGCCAGGCCACGGTGGGCGCCGAATACTTCTACAACGAGCTGGGGCTGGGCAGCGCCAAACTGCTCCCCATCCTGATCTACGAGGGGAACTACACGCCCTTCTATATGGGCAAGAATTACGCCGCCATCTATCTCAGCGCGGAAGGCCCCGACGAAGGGAAAAAGACCAGCTACAACCTTTCCAACATAGCCAACCTCTCCGACGGCTCGGCCGTGTCGCGGCTGGACTTCTCCTGGATCCTGCTCGATTACCTGACCTTCGGTGCCTGGGCCTCGGCGCACTACGGGACCGCGGGCGGCGAGCTCAATTTCGCGGTGAACACACCGGCCATCGGGCCCCTCATCGCTGGCAACCCGACCATCCCGGCGGTGCATGTGCCGCCCGTGCCGGTGGAACTGGGCATGAGCCTGAGGATGTCGTATTAGCCCGGAACCCCAATGCCTAGTTCAAACGTTTTTTATATGGATTTTATGGCATGAAGCCCGCCCCTGCGGCGGGCTTCGGGACTGAATTAATCACAAAGTCGTTGAAATTAGGGAGGTTTGGGGCGCGTGCCTCACGTATAATTTGGGCATGCAAAACAGTAAGGACACAAAGGGCGCGGCCCCGGTCGGCGGTGTTGTGCGGCTGAGGCTTCTGTTGGCATTCTTGTTGTTATCCCTGCCCGTTTTGAGCCGGGCCTTTCCGTTTTGGCTGAACAGCCCCAGCCGCCGCAATCCCAACGATCCGCAAAGCAGCGGATTTGCCGCCGCCCATTTCAGTCCCGTCCCCACGGGCAGCAACACCGTTTCGCCTTCGCAAACGCCCACCTTCACCATGAGCGACACCGCGACGGACAGTCCGACCATCACACCGAGCTTCACCAACACGCCCTTTGAGACCCCGACCCCCTCCGTGACGGCCTCCGCCACTCCGACCTCCACTCCGACCTCCACCCAGGTCGTCATCGGCGCCGCGCTGCCCTACGACGAATATGAAGCCGAGGCTGCGACCAGCTACACCGGAACCCTGATCGGCCCCAACACCAAGATGTCCATCAACGGCGGCAACCTGGCCAGCGAGATTGCCGCGGAGTCCTCGGGCAGGGAAGGGGTGTCGCTGACGGCCGGGGAATCCATCACCTTCAGCACCATCCACCAGTGCAATTCGATCGTGGTGCGCTACATCATCCCCGACGCCGCGGGCGGGGGAGGGATCAGCGCGACGCTCAGCTGCTACGTCAACGGGACCTTCAACCAGGAATTGAACATGACGTCCATGTACAACTGGGACTACGGCAGCAACATGAACTACACCACCAGCGGCGGGGTCAACGTGCCGGGATACAACAAGACCCCGGGCGGCGACGCATTCCACCTTTACGACGAGACCCACGCCCTGCTGAACGAGGAAGTGGCCGCGGGTTCGACCATCACGCTGGAGGTCGGCGCCAGCGACACCGCGAAATATTACATCATCGATTTCATCGATCTCGAGGACGTGGCCGCGCCCTTGACCATGCCCGCCGGCTTCGTGTCCATCACCTCCAGCCCTTACAACGCCGTGGCCAGCCCCTACGGCGCCTACAGCGCCGGCACCGGCGCGGTGGACTGCACCACCGCGATCCAGGACTGCCTGAACGCCAACTCTGAAGTGTGGATACCCCAGGGCAATTTTTCCTGCCTGGGCGCCGGCACGGGCAAGACGCTCAACGTCCCCGCGGGGGTGACGGTCGAGGGCGCCGGGATGTGGTATTCGGGCCTGTCAGGCTATTACGCCACCCTGAACCTTTCGGGCAGCAACACGGTGTTCTCCAATTTCTACCTCGACGGCGACACCACCAACCGCGACGACAATTCCCCGGACTGCGGGTTCAACAACGGCGGGGGGACGGGGTCGAGCATCACGGACGTGTGGGTGGAGCATGAGAAATGCGGGTATTGGATGAACAAGGGCTCGGCCGTGTCCAACGGCATGACCATCACCGGCTGCCGCTTCCGCGACCTATACGCCGACGGCGTGAACATGAACCAGGGTGCCAGCAACTGCCTGGTGACGCAGTGCAATCTGCGCAACACCGGAGACGACTCGCTCGCAGCCTGGAGCACCGGCGCCTCGGACGTCAACGACACCTTCTCCTTCAACACCGTCCAGAACCCCTGGCGCGCGGACTGCTTCGCGCTTTACGGCGGCACCAGCAACGTCATCGAGAACAACATCTGTTCCGACACCCTGGACCAGTCCGGGGTCATGGTGGACCAGGGTTTCAGCTCCGAGGCTTTCGCGGGCAATTCCGTGATCCAGAACAACGACATCATCCGGGCGGGCGCCCTGTTCGGAGGTTCCCAGTACGGGGCCGTGGACCTGTGGGGCAATGATTTCGGCCTGGCCGGGGCCTTCACCTTCCTGGATAACCTGATCCAGTCCTCGACCTACATGGCGGTCGAGTTCAACGGCAATGATTCCTCCAACGGCACGAGCGGCCACGACGCCAGCGGGGCGACCTTCACGGGAACCACGATCAACAACGCAGGGAGCTGGGCGGTCCAGGTGATGAGCGGCACGAGCGGGACAGCCACCTTCAACACCACGACGGTGAACAGCCCGGGTTCAGGGAACACCGTGAATTCCGGCACCATGACCCTGAACGGGGATCCCTAGAGTCCCGCATCGCGGCACACCGAAAGACCGCTTTATGAAACATTCCGATCGCCGTGCGCGGTGCAAAAAATAGGACAATTTACCATATTATAGTGACGACACCCCCGAGGGACGAAACTATGCTCCTAGCGTCCGCTTGGATGAATGGATGGGAGTTCTCGGCGGCTTAACCGTAGGGGAGAGAGACCAATGCGCAACGGCATCAAATGGTTGAACGCGCTGTTTATTCTTTTGTTTGTCGTGATTCCGCTGTGCGCATTCGCGTTCCCTTTTTGGCTTAGCGCGCCGACAAGAAGCAATCCCCACGACCCCATGAGCCCCTATTTCCACCTGACCGCCCAGGCCATCGTCGCGAGCCTGACGCCGACCTCCCCCGCCGGAAGCACGCCGACCCGAACGGCCTCGGCCACCCCGACCCGCACCCCCAGCCCCACGCCCACCTTCACGAGCGGAAGCCTGGCGCTGTGCACGACGACGGACCACCTGGACCTGCAGGTGTCGACCAGCACCAACGGCCTCGGGGTCAGCGGCTATGACCCGTCCCAGCAGGCCTACGAGTATCCCATCTTCAAGATCGTCAACAACAACGCCAGCGCCTCGGTCAACGTGAACAACCTGACCATCGTGGGCTGGTTCAAGTCCGCGGACACCGGCGTGCCCGGCGCCAGCTGGGGCGGCGCCAACTACCGCACCTGGATCTGGAACGCCAGCAGCGGCGTGGATACGGTGGCCTCGAACTGCTCCAGCGGCGTGGCGGCCACGGCCGTGGAGACCTCGGGAAGCTACGGCAGCATGCAGGAGCAGGTGACCATCTCCTTCAACGCCACGGGGGTGGTGATCCCCGCGGGCGAGTTCATGCTGGCCGGCGGCGGAAATCCCTTCAGCGCAGGGGTGCCCCTGTTCCAGTTCAGCACCCCGGGCACCATCTTCGACCCCGGCTTCGGCAACTACTCGAACCTGAGCAGCGGCGGGGTGGTCTACACGCCGCCCTCGACCTACACGAGCAGCTACTACCAGAACCCGGGATGGGTGCTGTACGAGAACGGGGACCAGGTCTGCGAGGAAACCGCGCCGGGCGTCAGCGACCCCAGCACGGGCGTCCCCGCCACGGGGGCCACCTGCTCCTGCCCGAGTTCGGGCGGCGGCGCCACCCCTACGCCCACGCAGACCACGGGCAGCTCCGCCTGCGCCACGACGGACCAGTTGGACCTGCAGGTGTCGACCAGCACCAACGGCCTCGGGGTCAGCGGCTATGACCCGTCCCAGCAGGCCTACGAATACCCCATCTTCAAGATCGTCAACAACGACCCCAGCACGGCGGTCAACGTGAACAACCTGACCATCGTGGGCTGGTTCAAGTCCGCGGACACCGGCGTGCCCGGCGCCAGCTGGGGCGGCGCCAACTACCGCACCTGGATCTGGAACGCCAGCACCGGCGTGGACACGGTCGCCTCGAACTGCCCCAGCGGCGTGGCGGCCACGGCCGTGGAGACCTCGGGAAGCTACGGCAGCATGCAGGAGCAGGTGACCATCTCCTTCAACGCCACGGGAGTGGTGATCCCCGCGGGCGAGTTCATGCTGGCCGGCGGCGGCAATCCCTTCAGCGCCGCGGTGCCGCTGTTCCAGTTCAACACCCCGGGCACCATCTTCGACCCCGGCTTCGGCAACTACTCGAACCTGAGCAGCGGCGGGGTGGTGTACACGCCGCCCTCGGCCTTCACCAGCAGCTACTACCAGAACCCGGGATGGGTGCTGTACGAGAACGGGGAGCAGGTCTGCGAGTGGACCGACTCCGCGACCAAGGACACCAGCACGGGCGTCCCGGCGACCGGGGTCAGCTGCTCCTGCGCCTCCGAGGTGCCGCCCAACAACCCGACCGCCACGCCCACGCCGAGCTTCACGGCCCCCTCGGCCTTCAGCGCCACGCCCAGCGCCACGCCGAGCCTCACCATGAGCGCCACGCCGACGCCCACGGCGACGTTCACGTCGAGCCTGCCGGTCTGCGTGACGACGGACGCGCTGGACCTGCAGGTGTCCACCAGCAACAACGGCAACGCCACGGTGAGCACCTATGATCCCTCGCAGCAGGCCTACGAATACCCGATCTTCAAGATCGTCAACAACTCGGCCGGCGCGGTGAACGTCAACACCCTGAGCATCAAGGGCTGGTTCAATTCCAACGACACCGGGATCACGAGCGGCTGGGGCGGCGAAAACTACCGCAGCTGGATCTGGAACGCCGCCGGTGTCGAGGATTCCACGAACTGCCCCAGCGGCGTCGCCTGCACCGCGGTTTTGGCGGCGGGCAGCTACGGGACCATGGGCGAGCAGATCACGTTCACCTTCACGACCTCGGGCGTGGCGCTTCCCGCGGGCGAGTTCCTGCTGGCGGGCGGCGGCAATCCCTTCGGGGCCGGTACGCCCCTCTTCCAGCTGAGCACGCCAGGGACGATCTTCGACCCCGGCTTCGCGAACTACTCGAACCTGGACTACGGCAACTCGGGGGTCGTGTACACGCCACCGGCTTCGGCCACGAGCGCCTACTACCAGAACCCCGGCTGGGTCCTGTACGAGAACGGGAACCAGGTCTGCGAGTACACCAGCACCGGCGCGGATCCGAAGACGGGTATACCGGCGACGGGGGCGACATGCTCCTGCCCGATCCCCACGCCCACCAACACGCCGCCGGCCTGCGCGGCCACGGACTCGCTGGACCTGCAGGTGTCCACCAGCAACAACGGCAACGCCACGGTGAGCACCTACGATCCCTCGCAGCAGGCCTACGAATACCCGATCTTCAAGATCGTGAACAACAACGCCACCGCGGCGGTGAACGTCAACACCCTGGTCATCAAGGGCTGGTTCAATTCCGCGGACACCGGGATCACCAGCGGCTGGGGCGGTGAGAACTACCGCAGCTGGATCTGGAACACCGGCGGCGTGGAGGATTCCACGAACTGCCCCAGCGGCGTCGCCTGCACCGCGGTTTTGGCCGCGGGCAGCTACGGGACCATGGGCGAGCAGATCACGATCACCTTCACGACCTCGGGCGTGGCGCTTCCCGCGGGCGAGTTCCTGCTGGCGGGCGGCGGCAATCCCTTCGGCGCGGGGGTGCCGCTGTTCCAGTTGAGCACTCCGGGGACGATCTTCGACCCCGGCTTCGCGAACTACTCGAACCTGGACTACGGCAACTCGGGGGTCGTGTACACGCCGCCGGCTTCGGCCACGAGCGCCTATTACCAGAATCCCGGCTGGGTCCTGTACGAGAACGGGAACCAGGTCTGCGAGGTCACGGGTTCCGGCGCGGATCCGACCACGGGTGTCCCGGCGACGGGGGCGACCTGCTCCTGCCCCTAGGGGTCTCCGTTCGGGACAGCCGGTCTTTTCAAGAAAAGGGGAGGGAGTCGGAAGACTCCCTCCCCTTTTGTTTGCGGAAAATTTGGCCTAAGATGGGGCCCCAAGGCACCCGCATTCGCCGAAAACCGCCCACCCCGACCAAGGAATCCATGCGCACCCAGACTTTAGGCAAAAGCACCCTTGAAAGCAGCCGCCTGTCCTACGGCTGCATGCGCATCAGCGGGGCCTGGGACCCCGCCGAGGTCACGACGGACATGGAACGCAGGGGGATCCAGGCGCTCCTCTGCGCCCTGGAGGCCGGCTACACCCTGTTCGACCACGCGGACATATACGGGGGAGGCCTCTGCGAAAGCATCTACGGCAAGGCCCTGAAGGAATCCGCGGAGCTCAAGCGGCGGGGCCTGGTCGCCACGAAATGCGGCATCCGCTGGCAGGGCGACCCCGGCCCGGACGCCCCCCACCGTTACGATTTCTCCTACGAACACATCGTCTGGTCCTGCGAGCAATCCCTCCGCCGGCTGGGCGTGGAGCGCATCGACTTGTACCAGCTGCACCGGCCCGATTTCCTGGCCGACCCGGCCGAGATAGCGCGGGCCTTCGCCCTGCTGCACTCCCAGGGCAAGGTGCGGTATTTCGGGGTGAGCAATTTCTCCCCCAGCCTGCTCAGCGCGGTGCAGTCCGCCTGCCCCATGCCCCTGATCGTCAACCAGGTGGAGATCCACCTGGGCCGCTTGGCCCCCTTCGAGGACGGCACCCTGGACCAATGCCTGGCCCTTGGCCTCACACCCCTGGCCTATGCCCCCCTGGCCGGGGGCCTGCTGGGCGACGGCGGGCGGCCCGGCCACCAGGACCCCCGCCGGGACTTTTGGACCGGTATGTTGCAGACCCTCGACGCCATGGCCCTGGCCCTTGGGGTCAGCCGGACCGTCCTGAGCCTCGCCTGGCTGCTGAAGCACCCCTCCAAGATCATCCCCATCGTCGGCACGATCCAGCCCGAGCGCATCCGCGACGCCGCCCGCGCGGACGACCTGGATCTGAGCCGGGAGGACTGGTATCGACTGCTCCTGGCCGCACGCGCGAAGTCCCTGCCCTGAAGGCGCGCGGCCCGACCAGGCTCGACAAGGTTTTCTCCTCCCCCATTAAGAGGTTTCCGTGGAATACACGCAATTAGGCCGCACCGGCCTCAAGGTCAGCCGCCTGTGCCTGGGCACCATGAACTGGCCCTGGCTCACCACCGAACCCGAAGCCTACGACATCATGGACCGCTCGCTGGAGGTCGGGATCAATTTCTTCGACAGCGCCAACATCTACGGCGGAAAGATGGGCGAAGGCCTGACCGAACAGGTGATCGGACGCTGGTTCCGCCAGGGCGGCGGGCGCCGCGAGAAAGTGGTGCTGGCCACCAAGGTGTACAACCCCATGGGCGAGTGGCCCAACCAGCGCGGCCTGTCCGCCCTGCACATACGGCAGGCCTGCGAGGACAGCCTCAAGCGCCTGCATACCGACCACATCGACCTCTACCAGATGCACCACGTCGACCGGTCCACCCCCTGGGAGGAGATCTGGCAGGCCATGCAGCAGCTGGTCCAGGCGGGGAAGGTGATCTACGTGGGCTCGTCCAATTTCGCCGGATGGCACATCGCCCAGGCCAACGAGGCCGCCAAGAGCCGGAATTTCATGGGCCTGGTCTGCGAACAGACCCGCTACAACCTGCTCTGCCGCACCCCCGAACTGGAGGTGGTCCCGGCCTGCGAAGGCTACGGAGTGGGGCTGATCCCTTGGGGCCCGCTCATGGGCGGCGTTCTGGCCGGAGCCGCGGCCAAGGCCAAAAGCGGCCGGCGCGGGGACGCGAACGCCGCGCGCGACCTGAAGAAGAACCTGTCCCGGGTGCAGGCCTACGAGCGTTACTGCGCCAAGCAAAAGGTCGATCCGGCCCAGTTGGCCCTGGCTTGGCTGCTCCACCAGAAGGTCGTCACTGCGCCCATCATCGGGCCGCGCACCGTGGGCCAGGTCGACACCGCCCTGAAGGCGCTCAAGTTGAAGCTTTCCTCCGACGTGCTGAAGAAGTTGGACGAGATTTTCCCCGGTCCCGGAGCCCCGGCGCCGGAGGCCTACGCCTGGTGAGCTGGGGGCCGCCGCGCAATCCCTAAGGTCGCGCTTCGGCCTCCTCCTGTTTGAAGGCCTGCTCATCGCGGGCCTGATCGTTCTGCGTCTTGCCGCGTCCGATCTGGGCACATCCCCGGCCGCGGCTTGTTTGGAATTTTCGGCGTCCCTTGCCGGCCTGTGGCTCCTTTTCCGCTGGAGCCGCGGGCCGGCCCTTAGCCCCGCCCTCCAAGATCCCGACGGCGTGTTCTGGACCGCATTGCTGTGGGGACTGGGCCTTTATGCGGCCCTGGTCCTCCTCCAGGAGAGCGTCCGCATAGACGGCCTGCGCTACTTTTGGCTGGAGGACGACGCCATGGTGTCCATGCGCTATGGCGCCCGTTTGGCCGCGGGCAAGGGCCTCACCTGGACGGACGGAAGCCGGGTCCAGGGCTACAGCAACTTTTTGTGGACCCTGGCCATGGCGCTGATCCACTGGGCCGGGTCCTCCAAGGCGCTGGCATCGGCCTGGGTGCTGGCCCTCAATGCCGCGTGCCTGGCATGGCTGGCCTCGGCGGTGCGGCGCTTGAGCCTGGGGATGGGCGCCTCCGCCATGACGGCCGCCTTGGCGGGCCTGGCCTGCGCCCTGTCCTACGACCTCATGGACGGGGCCCTGAGCGGACTGGAAATGGTCGCGGTCTCCGCAGTCATGGCCGAGGCCCTGGCGCAGGGCCTGCGGGCCGAAAGGGAAGGCCGCGCCTGGCCTTGGCGTACCTTCGCCTTGGCCGGGCTCCTTCCTTTGTTGCGGAGCGACGGCGCGCTTCCGGCGGTGCTGGTCCTGTGCCTGGGACTGCGGCGCCGGCCGGGCGCGGGCCGGGTCCTGGCGGCCTGCCTGCTGGCCCTGGGTCCGGGTCTGGCGCAGGCCTGCTTCAGCCACGCCTATTACGGCGACTGGCTGCCCAACACCTACTATTTGAAGCGGGATTATTGGCCCGGGAAATATGGGGATGGGGCCCTGAAGCTGGCCCAGGCGCTGGGGCGTTATCCCCTGGTCCTGGCCGCCGCGCTGGCGGCCCTAGGCTTCCGGGCATTGCGTCCCTGGGTCGCAACACTGGCGGCGCTGGCCCTGTATTGCGTTTGGACCGGCGCGGATTACTACACTTTTTTGCGTTTTTTCGCCCCGGGATGGCCGCTGTTTTTCGCCCTCGGCTTCGCCGCGTCCGACCGGCTGAGCTTCGGCCGCTTGGGCGCCTGGCCCGCCCTGGCCCTGCTCCTGTTTTCCGCGAACACGGTCTGGGCCTTTCCCACGCTGCTTCAGTCCGGCTGGGAAGGGGCGCAGGAGCGTCTGCGGGTGGCCCTGTACCTGGAGCGCAACATCCCCCCGGACCAGAGCCTCGCGAGCGCCTGGGCAGGGACCTTCTTTTATTTCAGCGGCCTTCCGGGCGTGGATCTGCTGGGCAAGTGCGATCCGGTGGTGGCACGGAGCAGGCCCGATCCCAGCCTGGGCGGCTCCGGCCACAACAAGCTGGATCTGGACCGCTCCCTAGGGCTTCTCAAACCCGATTGGGTCCTCCTGCCGGCGCCCTCCTTTTCCTCCGCCGACCGGGCCTACCTGATCTCCCCCTATGACCAGCGCATCGCGGCGGATCCCCGCTTCATGGCCGCCTGCCTGCCCCATTTGCGCCAGATTTCCGACCATTGGACCCTCTGCCACTGTGTATGGGCTCAGGCCCAAAAAACGCCATTTCAGTCCAAAAAAAGCGCCAAATACGCCCAATAAGGGCATAAAAACGGCCAAAACCATTAAAAAGCCGTTCTGGGCCAGGGTGAAGGGGAGCCGAATCTCCCTTGACAAACAAAGCCCGTCATAGAGATAATTTTTTTGGCCACAGACGGCCGAAAAAACAGCTTGCCGTCTGTGGTTTGTTTTTTTTGCAATGACGCAACCGGGGCCTGTTCATGGATGATGTTTTTCTGACCTCGCAGGGTTTGGCCAAGATGGAGGCCGAATTGCGCGAGCTCAAAATCGTCAAGCGCAAAGAGATCGTGACCGCCATCCAAGAGGCGCGCGCGCAGGGCGACTTGAGCGAAAACGCGGAGTATGACGCGGCCAAAGAAGCCCAGGCCTACAACGAACGGCGCATCGCCGAGTTGCAGGACACGCTCAACCGCGCCAAGCTCATCGACGAGAACAACATACCCAAGCACAAGGTCTGCATCGGCAAATGGGTGCGCCTGCACAACGCCAAGACGGGCAAAGAGGTGAAGTACCACCTGGTCGCGCCGGAAGAGGCGGACTTTTCCGCGGGTCAGCTGAGCATCACCTCCCCCATCGGCAAGGCCCTGGTCGGACGGATCGTCGGCGACGTGGTCGAGGTGCAGGCCCCCGGAGGGGCCATCAAATACAAGCTGCTCGAAATGGGCATGTGACACCCCAGGCCCTGGCCTGGGGCTGGCTCGAGCATCTGCCGGCCCGGCCCTTCACCCTGCTGGAAACGGCGGGTTCCAATCCGAAAAAGCGGTTTTCCCTGCTCGCAGGGGAGCCGCTTTTTGTGTTTGAGGGCAGGGCCTCGCGTTCCAGCCTGGTCTGCGGGGCCAAACGCTGGCGGCTCGGCCTGCCGCCGGAACAGGCCTTTGAACGGATCGGCAAGGCGCTGGCCGGGCGCGGAGGCTCCGCTTTCTGGCCCCTGATCAACGCGTTCGGCTACGAGGCGGGCGGGCGCTTCGAAAAGCTCCCGCGCGCGTCGGCCGGATCCTTGAAACTCCCGGATTGGTGGGCTTTTTTGCCGGGCCTGTGGGCCTGGTGGGATCCCGGCAAAGGCGCCTGGCGCCGTTCCAGGGCCGGGCTGGACGCTTCGACGTCCAAGGCGCTTGCCCGAAGCCTGGGCCTGCCTGCGCGGGCCCTGGAGGCTGCGCGCAGGGCTCCGGAGGCGGCCTGGATTCGCCTGGCATCGCTGCTGAAAGGGCCCCTGTCCGCGCCTGAACCGGAGCCGGCGCCTCCGCGCGGCGCCTTGGACGATTCCATGGGCAAGGCCGGATACTGCGCCAGGGTGCGCGCCATCCAGCGCCACATCCTTGACGGCGACATCTACCAGGCCAATTTGGCCCATCATTTTGAGACGGATTTCAGCGGCAAGCCTTTCGACCTCTACCGCCGCCTCACCCGCATCAATCCCAGCCCCATGGCGGCCTATGTGGACTTGGGCGCGGTCCAGGTGGTAAGCGCCTCGCCTGAGCGCCTCTTCCAAGTGCGGGGGCGGCAGGCGGAAACCTGGCCCATCGCCGGCACCGCCGCCAGGACCGGGCGTCCGGGTGAACGCCAGGCCCTGCGCCGCAGCGCGAAGGACCAGGCCGAGCACGTGATGCTGGTGGATCTCGAACGCAACGACCTTGGCCGGGTCTGCGTGCCGGGGACCGTGCGGGTGCCGCGCTTTCAGGTGGTGCACAGCTACAGCCATGTGCACCACCTGGTCAGCCAGGTCTGCGGCGTCCTGCTTCCGGGGCTTTCCTTGCCCCAGGTCCTGGCGGCCGGTTTTCCCGGCGGGTCCATCACCGGCGCCCCGAAGATACGCTGCATGGAGATCATCGCGGCCTTGGAGGGGCGGGCCCGCGGATGGTACACGGGTTCGCTGGGCTGGTGGGATCCCCGCCGGCGCGAGGCGGACCTGAACATCCTGATCCGGACGCTCTTCGTCGCGAAGGGCCGCGCGGGCGCCGGGGTCGGCGCCGGGATCGTCCTGGATTCCAAGCCCGAAGCAGAATGGGAAGAGACCCTGGCCAAGGCCGCCGCCCTGCTGTCGGCCCTGGGGCGGACACGGTGAAGCCCTCGCCTTGGAAGCCGGCGGGGAAGCCCGACTCGGTTTGGGTCGACGGGCGCTGGGTGCCCTTAAGCCATGCCACCCTTGGCCTGGAGCGCTGGCAGCCCTGGTCCTCGCTCAGCCTGGCGGAAAGCGTCGCGGTGGAACGGGGCGTGCCATTGCACCTGGGCCTGCACCTGGAGCGCCTGGCGACGGCTTGCCGGGCCATGGGCTGGCCCGACCCGGACCGGCGCGTCCTGTCCGCCGTGGCCCGCCAATTGCCCGTCCGCAACCGCCTGCGCCGGGGAGGCCTGCGCCTGCGCTGGTGGGGAGGCCGGAGCCGGCCCCTGTTTCTGGCATTCGGGCTGCAGGCGGCGGCCCCGGCCGCCGGGGGGCTGAGGCTGATGACCAGCGCCGTGCGCCATTACGGCGCCGACAGCCTCAACGGCCGCGCCAAGCTGGGACAGATGCTGCCCAACTGGCTGGCCAGGGCCGAGATCGAGGCCTATGCGGAGGACGGCCTGAGGCTGACGCCCGAAGGCCTGGTGGCGGAGGCGGTCTGGAGCAACATTTTCGCCTTGAAGCGCGGGGTCGTGCGGACTCCGCCGCTGGGCTCCGGAATCCTGGACGGCGTCGCCCGGACGCGCTTCATCGCCAAGCTGCGCCGGGGGCCTTGGGAAGTCCGGGAGGAGCCCCTGACCCGCTATGACCTATGGACCGCGGACAGGGTCTGGCTGAGCTCCTCCTTGCGCGGAATACTGGAGGTCGTCAGCGTGGACGGGCGGACGCTGGGGCCCGACGACATTTTGCCCGGGCCCGCCGGGTCGGGAAAAGGGAAGTGAGACGATGTCCCCCTTGAGCCACCAGCTCGTCGCTGAGGTCAGCCTGGCGGGCATGGGCTTCGACGCCCTGGGCGGCTGTTACCTGGCCTACGACCTCCTCGGCGGCAAGAGAGGCCCCCTCGGAGCGATCGCACGGACGGCCGGGTTCACCGCCCTTTTCCTGGTGGGCTACCTGGTCGTGCTCGGCCTGAAGTACGCGGTCGTGGCAGCGGGGGGCATGGGCCTGCTGCTGGCGATCGAATTCCGCCCTTCCGTTTCCGGCCCCGGGCACGAGCAGATCCGGGCCGCCCGTTCGCTGCTGTTCGGGTTCCTGCGGGGCCTGGTGCTTGGACTGGCGGGCATGACCCTCGCCGGTCCGCTCTTCGGCGCCATTTTCGGGGTGCTCTCCGGGCTTGGCCTGATGGGGGTCTACTCCCTGGGCTTCTCACCCCGGCGGGAGCAGGAAAGGCCCGGCCGGCCCCATCTGTCGCGCCAGAAGATCCTGGCCTCCCTGATGAGGGCCCTGGCCGTGAGCTTGGCTGGCCTGGTCGCGGCCTTTGTGGTTCCCAGCTCCGAGAACTGGGTCTGGTTCGGGCTGAGGCTCGGCCTGGCGGCGGGCACGGTGAGCGCCCTGGTGAGCCTGTACAGCCCGACCATCGAGTGGTGGGTGGACAACCTGCCCGAACGGCGCCTGGGCGTGATCGGCCTGTGCCTGGTGTTTTTCGGGATGCTCCTGCAATCCTTCCCGACTTGGATGACGGCCCTGAATATCGCGGTCCAGTGAGGCCTTAGGCCCCGAATCGGTCCAGGCCGCGGGTATTCCACTTGCCCCCGGCTTCTGCTATACTCTCGGACTTTGAAAAGCTTTGTCCTTGAGAGGTTTTTCCTTGTCAGACTATCCGTTCCGATCCATCGAACCTAAGTGGCAGGCCTTTTGGGCCGAGCACCAGACCTTCCGTACGCCCAATCCGGGCGATCCGGGCTTCGATCCGGCCAAGCCGAAAATCTACATCCTCGACATGTTCCCCTACCCCAGCGGTGACGGCCTGCATGTGGGCCATCCCGTGGGCTACATCGCCACCGACATCATGGCGCGCTACAAGCGCATGAAGGGCTTCAACGTCCTGCACCCCATGGGCTGGGACAGCTTCGGGCTTCCGGCGGAACAGTACGCGGTGAAGACCGGCCAGCATCCCGCGGTCACCACCCAGCGCAACATCGCCCGTTTCAAGGAGCAGATGCGCCGCCTCGGGTTCAGCTACGACTGGGACCGCGAGCTGGCCACCTCCGATCCCGCCTATTTCCGTTGGACCCAATGGATCTTCCGCAAGCTCTACGAGAAGGGCCTGGCCTACCAGGCCGAGGTGCCTTTGTGGTGGTGCGAGGAGCTGGGGACGGTGCTGGCCAACGAGGAGGTCGACGCCGACGGCAAAAGCGAGGTGGGCGGCCATCCCTGCGTCCGGCGCAACATGAAGCAGTGGGTGCTCAAGATCACGGCCTACGCGGAGCCCTTGCTGAAGGATCTGGACGAGCTGGACTGGCCCAGCGGCGTGAAAAAAATGCAGGCGGAATGGATCGGCAGGAGCGAGGGGGCCGACCTCGATTTCAGGATCAAGGGGGGGGCCGCCGACGGGGAGGCCCTGCGCGTTTTCACCACGCGGCCCGACACGCTCTTCGGCGCCACCTACATGGTGGTCGCCCCGGAGCATCCCCTGCTGGCGAAGCTCAGCACGGAGGCCCAGCGCCCGCTGGTGGACGCCTATGTCGCCGCCGCGGCGCGCAAGGGCGAGCGCGAACGGCAGATGGACCAGAAGGAGAAGTCAGGCGTGTTCACGGGCGCCTACGCCGTGAACCCTGTCAACGGCGAGGCCGTCCCGGTGTGGACCGCCGACTACGTGCTGGCCGGCTACGGCACCGGGGCCATCATGGCGGTCCCCGCCCACGACGAACGCGACTTCGCCTTCGCGAAAGCCTTCGGCCTGCCCGTCAAGACCGTGGTGCGGCCCGCCGGCGCTCCCGGCCCCCTGCCCGTGGCCCTGGACGCATGCCTCAGCGGCGAGGGCGTGGCGGTGCATTCCGGTTTCCTCGACGGCCTGGCCAGCGGCGACGCCAAGGAGGCCATGCTTGCCCACTTGGAAGCCAAGGGCCTGGGCCGGAGGGTGGTCCGCTACAAGCTGCGCGACTGGATCTTCAGCCGCCAGCGCTACTGGGGCGAGCCCTTCCCGGTGCTGCACCGGCCCGACGGCTCGGTCGCGCTGGTGGACCCGGCGGAACTGCCCGTGACGCTGCCCGAGATGGAGAGCTTCAAGCCCAGCGGCGGCTTTGAGGCGCCCTTGAGCCGGGTCCGGGAATGGGTGCATACCGCCCAGGGCGACCGCGAAACCAACATCATGCCGCAGTGGGCCGGCTCCTGCTGGTACTTCCTGCGTTTCATCGACCCGCGCAACAACGCCGAGCCCTGGAGCAGGGAACTGGCGGACTATTGGATGCCGGTGGACCTTTACATCGGCGGCGCCGAGCACACCGTGTTGCACCTGCTCTACGCGCGTTTTTGGTTCAAGGTCTTCCACGACCTGGGGCTGGTGGGCCCCAAGGAGCCCTTCAAGAAGCTCTTCAACCAGGGCATGATGATCGGCCCGACCTACAAGACCAAGGCCGGGCTGGCCGTGAAGCCGGACCAGGTGGCCTTCAAGGACGACGGCCCGGTGCACGCCGTCACGGGCGAGGCGCTCGTCGTGACCCAGGCCAAGATGAGCAAGAGCATGGGCAACGTGGTCAACCCCGACCAGGTCGAGGACGAATACGGGGCCGACAGCCTGCGGCTCTACGAGATGTTCATGGGCCCCCTGGCCGACGGGAAGCAGTGGGACACGCACGGCATCAACGGCGTGCACCGCTTCCTGCGCAGGGTCTGGAATAAAGTGGCGTCGCCGGAGCATATGGAAGGGGCGCGCGGGGATTTCGCGCGCCAGGAGGACGCGGAGGTCGCCCGCGCCCTGCACCGCTGCCTGGCCCAGGTAGGCGGCGACATCGAAGGCCTGCGCTACAACACGGCCATCGCCGCCATGATGAGCCTGCTCAACGCCGTGGAGGGCAAGCCCTTCACCAAGGCGCAGGCCGGGATCCTGGTGCTGATGCTGGCGCCCTTCGCCCCGCACATCGCCGAGGAACTGTGGCAGCGCCTGGGCCACGCCAAGCCCCTGGCCTACGAGCCCTGGCCCGCGGCGGACCCGGCCCTGCTGGTCGACGATACCGTCGAGGTGCCCGTGCAGGTCAACGGCAAGCTGCGCTCGCGCGTCAGCGTCGCCGCCGACGCGGACGCCGCCTCCCTGGAACGCGCGGCCCTGCGGGACCCCAAGGTGGCGGCCGCGCTGGAAGGCAAGCCGCCGAAAAAAGTCATCGTCATCCCCGGAAAGATGGTCTCCATCGTCGTGTAGAGGGCCCGCCCCTCGCAAAGCCTGAAAGGACACAGCATGAAACATTTTCTGATGATCGCGTTGGCGCTCGTGGGCCTGGGCTTCCTGGCCGCCGCCTGCGACGAGGCCCTGCCCATCAAGGGCAACCTGCCCAACGAAAGCAACAAGGTCTATATCCCGCCCTTCGAGAACAAGACCAGCGAGCCCGGCCTGGACACCCTGCTGACCCAGAAGGTGATACAGAACTTCCTCATCGACGGACGCCTCCAGGTCGCGGAAGAGGACAAGGCCGACATGATCCTGGAGGGCACCATCGAGCGCTATGACCGCCTGGTGATGACCCGGGACCAGAACCAGGTGCCGCAGCAGTACCGCCTGCAGGTGGTCGTGGACCTGACGCTCTATTCGGCGAAACCGAAAAAGAAGGAGCTGTGGACGACCCACACCATCGTCAACCTTACGCCCGGCGAGAGCATGACCGGCGACGAGTTCGACTCCACCAACGTCACCAGCCTGCGCGAGTTCACGACCTACTATGTCCTCAACGTCGCGGGCGTGCCGCCCGAGGACGAGCCCACGGCCCAGGCCCGCCTGATGGATCAAATGGCGGGCAGGGTGGTGCGGCGGACGATCGACGGCTTCTGATGCCGGGCCGGACGGCTAGGGTCCTTGCGCCGGCCCTGTGCCTGGCGCTCCTGTGCCTGGGCGCCGGCCCCGCGGCGGCGGCGGCCAGGCCCCTGGTCACGGTGCTGGACATCTGTTCCTCGCTGGCCGCGGACACCTATCCCGCGGACACGCAAAATTGGTTCGACCCCGAACGCAACGCCCAGGTCGTTTTCTACGCGCAGCTGCTCTTTCCGGTGGACCCCCTGCCCGACGAAAGCCTGCCCGCGGCACCGGCCCAGTCCTGGCATCCGCCCATGGCGGTTTCCGCTCCGCCGTCCTCCGGCTCCGCTCCCGCCGAGGGGCAGCACTACGCCGAGGCCGAATGGCTCGATCCGGCGGGGAAGGGCCTGGCGCTGTTCGGGATGACCCTGACGGCGCGGGCCCAGAGGGACTGGATCAGCGTGTCGGGTCGCAGCTATATCCCCCACACCTTCGCCATGGCCATCGGCACGCGCGACCTGAGGGCCGCCGCGGGGCAGACGGCCCTGCCCGGGCAGCCGGGGCAGTACACGGTCCGCCTGCGGGTGGACGGCCGTTCCGTGGGCCTGGCCTTTTTCAAGATGCTGCGCGGCGCGGCCGCCCCGGCGAAGCCCGGCGCGCCGTCCGCCCCGGCGGCGATCCAGGCCATCAGCACCCCGGTGCCCATCCCCACGCTGCCGGCGCTCAAGCTTCCTTGAACAAAAAAAAGGACGCCCCTCTTCAGGGACGCCCTTTGATTTCTGCGCGAAGGCCGGCGCTTCGTTCCGGCGCTCTTGAACGGCCTGCTTAGGCGGCTTTCTTCAGCTTCTGCACCACGATCGCCAGACGGGCCTTGTTGCGGGCGGCCATGTTGGCGTGGATGTATTTGCGGGTGGCGGCCTTGTCGATGAGCGACACGGCGTCCTTGTACAGGACGGCGGCTTCATCGGCGGTCTTGGCCTCGCGCACCTTTTTGACGGCGCTGCGGAGGCGGGTGATGACGGCCACGTTCCGGACCCTGCGGCGGGCGGTGCGGCGGACGTCCTTTTCAGATGACTTCTTGATCGGCACAGGGGCTCCTTGAACTCGAAAACACTCCGAAGAACAAAAAATCTAGCACGTCCGGGCTCGCCCTGTCAACAAGGGCAGGAGCCGGGCGGCCGGGCATGAGCGCCTCCCGGGGCCTGAAAAAGGCCTTCCTGCTGGGCGGCCTGCTTGCCCTGGCCGGCCTTGCCCTGGCGGGTCAGGGGGCCGGAGCAGCGGTTTTGGGCCTGGCCCTCTTCGCCTGGCTGGCCTATGAGACCCTGAAAAGGACCCGCTTCCGCTTCACGGACAGGGGCCGGGAGCTCGGTTTGGCCTTCGATTCCGAGGTCCTGGACCTTCACGGAGGGGCTTGCGGGGTCTTCGTGGAAGGCGGGGGGACGGTCACGGTCCTGCCCTTGGGCCCGGGCCGGACCTGGCGCCGGACGCTCAAGCCCCCTCCCATGGCCCTATTGCCCCTGTCCGGGGGCCACCTGATCCTGGCCTACGAGGACCGGCTCAGCCTGACGGACAAGGGCGGCGCGGAGATCCGCGGTTTGGCCTTTGAGCCGCCCCTTTTGCGCCAGGGCTACCGGCTCGTGGCCGATCCCGGCGGTGACTGGGTGGCCCTGGCCACGCCTTGGTTCGTGCAGGTCGCGGACGCGGGCCTGGAAAGGACGGCCGGCCGGCTGCGTTTCGAGGACGCCGGACACTATTTCAAATACGCCGCCCTCGGACCCGGGGGCAGGGGCCTGCTGGTGGGCGGCGCCTACCTCCTGGACGAGGAGGCCGGCGGATCCCTGGAGGCGCGCTGGGGCTGGTGGGAGCGGGGCGACGACGCTTCCTGGACGCGGCGTTGGGGCCAGGCCCGCGAAGGATACGAGAACAGCCAGCTGCGCGGCGTCCACCTATGCGACGACGCGGGCATCCTGTGCACCGAACTTTGGCGTTCCGGCTACGCCTTCGAGCTGCGCAGGCCGGACGGCACGCTTTTATGGGAAAGGCCGGGAGGGGAACGCCCGGTCTTGAGCCCGGGCGGAGCCAGGCTGGTCTGGGAAAAAGGGCAGGACTGCCTGGTGATGAGCTCCGCGGACGGGACCGAATGCTGGCAATGGAAGCCCAAGGAACAGATACGCATGAAGCGCCCTTTGGATGACGGCTCCTGCATCGTGCTCGAAGGCCGCTGCCTGAGGCGCTTCAGCCCCGCGGGCGTCCAGGGCCCTGAGACCTGGTTGAAGAACGACGCCGCCCACCTGGCGCTCGGCGCGGGCGGAAGCTTGCTCCTGGCCGCCGGACGCCACGGCGCCCTCCTCAGCCTTGACGGGGGTTTTTGACATGGCGCGGCGCCTGGCCCTCGCGGTGTTGACGCTCCTGGACCTGGCGGCCTTCGCCCCCGCACGCGTGGACGCGGCCGCGGTGGCCGGGCGCCTTAGCTTCAAGGCCGAGCCGGTGTCCCGGCAGGCCTCCTTCCTGTCGGCCCTGCTGGCCCCGGGACGGGGTACGGGCGCGGCGGCCGGCGCGGTGAGTTTCGCCTTGCCCCAAGATTTGGCCCAGGGGCGCGACGCTTCCGGGCGCTGGATGGCGCCTGCCTTGCAGGCCGCTCTGGCCTCCCAGGGCGCCCTCGACTTCCGCGGCGACCCGGCGCAGGCCGGCGCCCCCGAACCCGGGCCGCGCTGGCGCCCGGCGGAAGCTTCCATCGGCGGCGGGCGCATCAGCGCGACCGGCCTTCCGCGGGTGCTCCTCCTGGAGAACAGCGCGACCATATCGCCGCTGTCCAAGGGCCTGTCCTCGTGGGGCTGGCCCCTCACCCTCAGATCCTTCGCCGACGCGGAATCGAACCCCTCCAAACTCTTGGACCCGGACGCGGTGGACGTGGTGGCCGTGGAATCGCCCGCCGGCTGGGGCGCCGGCGACGAGCCCTCCGGTCCCTCCCAGATGAGCGACGCCGTCGCCGCGGCGCTGCGGGACTTTGTCCGCCGGGGCGGCACCGCGGTCTTCTTCGACATCTCCCAGTGGGACGTGGAAAAAGTCTGGCCCGGCAGCGTCGGCCTCGCGCCCGTCGGACCCTACGCGGTGTCGAAACTTTCCTTTTATAAGGGCCCTCACGGGGGAATCAGCCTGTCCAACTTCGGGGAGGTGGCCGACAGCCTGAAAGCGCGGGAGGCCTTCGGGCTTGTCGGGAGCCGCGCCTTTGATTTCGCGGACGGCAGCCAGGGGCCGGTGTACGCGGCCTGGGCCATGCCCGATCCCGGCGGGGGCCTGGGCTTTGTCGCGGGTCTTGCCTTCCACGTCTTCGACCAGGACGATTCGGATTCCCTCGCTTCCGCGGCCCAGCGCCTGCTCCTGAACCTTTTCCTGCTCAGCGGAGCGCGGCGCATCAGCATCCAGGGCCAGGCCCCGCCGCCCGAGCCCCCGGCTGCGGCCACGGCCCTGCCCCCGCCGACCTCGACCCCGGCGCCGCCGACCTCAACGCCGGTTCCGCCGACGCCGGTTCCGCCCTCGCCGACGGCCCTGCCCAGCCCCGCGCCCGCCACGCCGGTGCCGACCCTGCCGCCTCCAAGCCCGGTGCCGACGCAGCCGCCGCCGACGGAAGCGCCCAGCCCTGAGCCGCCCACGCCGGTGCCGAGCGTCTACGTGCCGCAGCCGATTCCCCCGGCCCAGCCGGTCTTCCTGGCCCCGACCGCGCTTCCCAGCCCCTGGGTGCCGGCGCCGATGCCGCTGTTCCTGTTGCCCACGCCCGTGCCGACCCCGGTGCCGCCGGTGGAGAGGCCCATGGCCCTGCCCATGGCGCCCCTGCCGCCCCTTGCGCCCAGCGCGCCGCAGCTTCCTGCGGCGACCGCGACTCCCTACCTGTACCCCACTCCCACGCCCCAGCCCGCCCCGAGGCCGCGTCCGCGCAGGCGCAGGCGCCTTGCCCGCCCGCTGCCGTCGCCGACACCCGAGGCCCGGCCGACCGTGGCCATGCGCGCGGTGGTCCAAAATGCGCTGGGTTGCCTTGCCAGCGCGCCGGAACCCTTCTCCGACGGGGGCGTGTACATAGAATTCTGCCTGAGCCACGCCGCGAACGTGCGCATCGAGGTCTACGACTCCTCCGGGATGAAGCTTTGGACCTCGGAGCTGAAGCTCCTGCAGCCCGGTCAGCAGCAATGGTGGTTTGACGGCACGGTCCAAGGCAGGGCCCTGGAGCCGGGCTCCTACCTCTTCGAGATCACGGCGGACTACGGCGGCGGCATGAGCGAGAGCAGGCAGGGAAGCATGACCCGCGGGCAGGACCGTTCATGAGCTTCGCGCTGGCGGCCGCGGCCTGGTTCGTGCTCGCCTGGCAGGGCGGCCTGCATCCCTGGCAGCAGGCCCTGGCCGCTGCGCTCCTGGCCCTGCTGGTTTGGCGGGGACGTTCCAGGATCCCCGCCTGGCGGGATCTGGGTGGAGTCGAACGCGTGCTGGTCCTGTTGATGGGCCTGGCGGGCCTGGCCACGATCCACAGCCTGCGGCCCCAGACCAGCCTCAACGCCTGGGCGGCGCTGGGCCTGGGACTCGCGGCGGCCTTTCTGCTCCGGCGCCGGCGCGAAGCGCTCGCGCCGACCGTGGCCAAACTTTGGATGTTCGGCGGCGGGGCCTTCACCGCCGCGTTCCTGGCCTGGGGTTTGGCGGCCTGGATGCTGGGACCGCCTGCGCCGGATCCCGTGGATGTGGCCCGCTGGTTCTTCCCCAATCAAAACCTGCTCGCCGGCGGGGTGATCGTGCCCGCCATGCTGGTGGCCCTGGCCAGCCTGGCTTGGGCGCTGCCGCTTCGCGAGCGGCTGATTGCGCGGCTGAGCATCGCCCTGGGCGGACTGGCCCTGGTCTGGGCCGGCTCGCGGGGGGCCTACCTCGCCTTGGCGGCCGGCTCCTTTTGGCTCGTGGCGCGCGGGCCCAAGCGCGGATGGGGCTTCAAAGGAAGGGTTGTGGCGCTCCTGTTGTGGGTCGCGGCCATGGCCTGCTGGGCGCCCTTCTCCCGCCTGGCCCTGCGCATACAGAACCAGGACAGGCCCGGGCTCCAGGACATGAACTACTATCGCCGCACCGATTTCTGGAAGGGAGCCGCGGAGCTGTCCCTGCGCAGCCCGCTCCTGGGCCAGGGGCCGGGCGCCTTCAGCGCCGCGGCCTATGGCCTGGACCTGCCCACCAGCTTGACCCCCACGGAACCCGTGGCCCGCTACCGCCTGTCCCTGGACCATGCGCACAATGAATGGCTGGAGGCCGCGGTGGAGGCGGGTTGGCCCATAGCCCTGATGCTCCTGCTGTGCGCCGGGGCCTGGAAGCTGAGGCGCTGGCGTTCGGAGCGACCGGACAAGGACCGCCTCGGCCTGGAAGCGGTGCTGATCGCGGCCGGGGCCCTCAGCTTGGTGGACATGAACCTGCGTACCCCGGCCCTGGCATGGGGCTTGATGCTCAGTTTCTGCGCCGTTGAACCTCTGCCCCGGGACGATGACGCGACAGCGCAGGGCCTTTCCTGGTCCGGGAAACTGGCCGTGATCGTCGCGGCCTTGGCCGTATTTTGCCTGGCGGGCTCGGCCCTGGCGGAGCGTTTCCGGAAGGACCAGGCCTCGGGCCATGCGGACGGGCGCCAGGCGCTGACCGCCATCTGTTTCCAGCCCCTGGACGCGGGGCTGGCGGTGTCGGCCCGGGACCAGGGCGTGGAGGCCTGGCCCTGGTCGGCCTGGGCGGGACGGCGCGATCCGGTGTGGTGGTGGGGCGAGGCCCTGCGTTCGACGCTGCCGGCGGAGCAAGCCGCGGACGCCCGGCAGGCCGTGGCCTTGCGGCCCTACTTCGCCCCGGGCTGGTACTGGCTTGGCTTGAAACTAGCCCAAAACAAGGACGCGGCCGGAGCCTCCCAAGCCATGGGTCAGGCCCTCAGCCTGGAGCCGAATTTCTGCCGGGTTTTGGCTTGGGAAGCGGACCAAGACGAAGCCAGGGGCGAGACCGCGGAGGCCCGGGACCTGGCGCGAAAGGTTTTTGCGGTGCACAGCATGAGAGTGTCCAGCCCGGACCCCTACACGTCTTACATCCAATCCGTAGACCCTGACTGGCTGAAAAGACAGGCCCCAAAAATCTTTACACGTTGACCCAGGGCTCGGGACTGGTTATAGTATTTTGCTTTTAATCCTTTTCAATAAAGGGTTTTTCGGCTTTTCCGCCAAACTATGCCTAAAGTAAAAAAGAAGGTCACATTCGCATTGCTGGGCCTGGGAACCGTGGGCGTCGGCGTCGCTGAACTGCTGGAAAAAAACCGGCAGCTCATCGAGGGGCGCGTAGGCGCGAGCCTGGAGCTCAAGACGGCCCTGGTGCGCGACCTCAAAAAGGAGCGCCCCGGCGTCCCGGCCTCGGTGCGCATCACCACGGACCCGGAGGCCATCCTCAAGGACCCCGAAATCGACATCGTCGTCGAGGTCATGGGCGGCTTTGAGCCGGCATACGGGCTCATGCGCCGCGCCATCGAGGCGGGCAAGCACGTGGTGACGGCCAACAAGGCGGTTTTGGCCAAGCATTGGGACGAAATCTTCCAGCTGGCCCACGACAAATCCGTGGACGTCTACATGGAGGCCAGCGTCGGCGGGGGCATCCCCTGCGTGCAGGCCATCAACGACGGCCTCGCCGCCAACCGCATCGAACGCATCACGGCCATCATCAACGGCACGACCAATTACATCCTCACGGGCATGGCCTCCCACGGCAAAAGCTTCGAGAAGGCCCTCAAGGACGCCCAGGCCAAGGGCTACGCCGAGGCCGACCCGAGCTTCGACATCGACGGCATGGACGCCTGCCACAAGCTCGCGATATTGGGCTCGATCTCCTTCGACCAGCGGGTGCGCATCGAGGACGTCCACCTCCAGGGCATCCGCGGCATCACCAAGCAGGACATCGACATCGCCCGCCAGGAGATGGGCTGCGTGGTCAAGCACCTGGCCATGGCCCGCACCCGGGCCCAGGACGGCGCCCTGGAGGTCCAGGTCGTGCCCTGCCTGTTGCCGGTGGACCACCTGCTCGCCCGCGTGGACGGGGTGAACAACGGCATCCTGGTCAAGGGCGACGCGGTGGGCGAGGTGCTCTTCAGCGGGCGCGGGGCGGGGAAGCTCCCCACGGCCAGCTCGGTGATCAGCGACATCATCTTCGTGGCCCGCAACGTGGCCGTCGGCGTGGCCGGCAAGGTGCCGTCCATCCCCTACGACGTCGAGAAGGTGCAGAACCGCCGCATCGTTCCGGTCGACGAGATCAGCAACCGCTTCTTCGTGCGCCTGACCGCGGTGGACCAGCCCGGCGCCCTGGCGGCCATCGCCCGCGTCTTCGCGGACAGCGGCATCTCCATCTCCTCGGTGGCCCAGAACGAGAAGGAAAAGGGCTCCACCGTGCCGGTCTACGTCAGCACCTACCAGGCCTCGGAGAAGTCCATGCGCGAGGCCGTGGAGGCCCTGGAGCGCCTGCCCAGCGTGAAGCCCGGAACCCTGGTCCTGCGCCTGGAGGTCCCCGAGGCATGAGGGCGCACCTGTGGCAGGGCCTGATCCACCGCTGGAAACGCTACCTGCCGGTCAGCGCCAAGACGCCCGTGATCAGCCTGCACGAGGGCAACACTGACTTGGTGGACGCCCCGGCCCTGGCGGCGCGCATCGACGCCGGCGGCGCCAAGGTTGAGCTTTGGCTGAAGATCGAGGGGCAGAACCCCACCGGCAGCTTCAAGGACCGGGGCATGACCCTGGCCGTGAGCAAGGCCGCCGAGGAGGGGTCCAAGGCCATCCTTTGCGCCAGCACGGGCAACACCTCGGCCTCCGCCGCGGCCTACGCGGTCCGTGCGGGCATGAAGTGCGTGGTCCTCCTCCCCAAGGGCAAGATCGCCCTGGGCAAGCTGGCCCAGGCCATGGTGCACGGGGCCACGGCCCTCGCCATCGAGGGCAACTTCGACGACGCCCTGTCCATGGCGCGGGAAGCCGCCTCCAAATACCCCATCACCCTGGTCAACTCGGTCAACCCCTACCGCCTGCAGGGCCAGAAGACGGCCGCCTTCGAGATCGTCGAGCAGCTCGGCGACGCGCCGGACTTCCACAGCGTGCCCGTGGGCAACGCCGGCAACATCTCGGCCTACTGGATGGGCTACCGCGAGGCGACCAAGCATGGGCTGTCCCGCACCCGGCCCCGCATGCTCGGCTTCCAGGCCGCGGGCGCGGCGCCCATCGTGCTGGGCAGGCCGGTCAAGCACCCCAAGACCATCGCCACCGCCATCCGCATCGGCAATCCGGCCAGTTGGGAGCTCGCGAACGCGGCCCTGCGCGAGAGCCGCGGACGCATCGAGGCCGTCACCGACGCCGCCATCCTCAAAGCCTACCTTTTTCTCACCCGCCATGTGGGGGTCTTCTGCGAACCGGCCTCGGCCGCGTCGGTGGCCGGCGTCCTGCGCCTTTCCGACAGCGGCTGGTTCCGGAAGCAGGCCCGCGCGATGGGCCGCCGGAAGCTGAGGATCGTGTGCGTCCTGACCGGCCACGGCCTGAAGGATCCCGACCGCGCCATCGCAATGAGCCCCCAACCCAAGGTCATCCAGCCCAACCTGGCGGCTTTCGCCAGGGCTTTGGGGTGGTGAACACCAGGAGATAAGTCCATGCCGCGATTCCTGCGCCTGACCCTCGCCGCCGTCCTGCTGGCCTCCGCGCCGGCCTTCGCCGACGAGTCCGCCGCCGTCCAAGCGTACGGCCAGGGCGTGGACCAAATGCAGTTGGGCAAATGGTCCTCCGCCGAATCGAGCTTCAGGAAGGCCGTGGAGCTGAAGCCGGACTACGCGGAGGCCTACGACAAGCTGGGCCTCAGCCTCTTCAACCAGAACGAGGAGATGGAGGCGGTCACGGATTTCAAGATCGCCGTGGCCATCGACCCCCGCCTCACCTCGGCCTGGTACGACCTGGGACAGGGCTTCGAGAGGCTGGACCACGACACGCGCCTCAAGGACGACGACAAGACGCGCCAGCGCCTGCGCAAGACCGAGGTCGACGACGCCATCGCCGCCTACCGCAAGGCCCTGGAGGTGCAGCCCGGCAACGACGTCGACGCCGAGGCCAACGCGCATTTCCGCCTGGGCGTCCTGCTCAGGGACGAGGCCATGCGGGCCTGGGCCCTGGCGCACGCCGAGCTCCCCGGCGCCACGTCCACGGACCGGCCCAGCCTGGAGCAGGCCAACCTCAAGGAGGCCATGCTGAACCTGGAGGCGGCCAACGCCCTCGACCCGGACTTCCCGGAGAACCGCAACGAATTGGGGCGCCTGTATGACATCATCGGCCGCTACCCCGAGGCCATCGAGCAGTATGACCGCGCCATCGCGGAGCGGCCCGGCTACGCGGCCGCCTACAGCAACCGAGGCGTGGCCTGGTGGAAATCGGGCAACTGGGACCGGGCCCTGGCCGACACCCTCAAGGCCACCGAGATCGACCCCGGCTTCGCCGGCGGCCACTACAATTTCGCCGAGGTCCTCTTCGCCCATGTGCAGGTGCTGCACCTGATCGACAGCGACGCGAGCTCGGACAGCTCGCTGCAGCACCTGGAGGCGCAGAAGGCCATCGCCGAGTACAAATGGGCCACGGACATAGACCCCGGCCTCATGCCGGCCTGGTACGGCCTGGCCAGGGCCTACCGCGGCTACTTCGACTTCGCCGACGCGGAAAAGACCTACGACAAGATCATGGACATGGACAAGCGCCAGCGCCAGGCCAAGATGGAGATGCGGGACATGCTCAAGCAGGAGGCGGGCTTCGTCAGCCACATCCCCCGCGACTACCGCCCCACCCCCACGCCCAACCTGACCCCGGGAAGCTGATGAAGTACGTCGTCGTGCTTATGGACGGCGTCAGCGACCGTCCCAGCGCCGCCTTGGGCGGACGCACCCCCCTGCAGGCCGCCCACAAGCCCAACCTGGACCGCCTGTGCGCGGCCGGGACCCTGGGCTCCATGAAGACCGGTCCGGAAAGCCTCCCCATGGGCTCCGACGTCGGCAACATGGCGGTCCTGGGCTACGATCCCAGCCGCTATTACAGCGGACGGGCGCCCCTGGAGGCCAAGGCCCTGGGCGTTGAGGTGAAGAAGGGCGAGTTCGCCTTCCGCGCCAACCTGGTCCACGTCGCCGACGGGGTCATGGACGACTACAGCGCCGGCCACATCAGCACCGAGGAGGGCCGCGAGCTGATCAAGATGCTGGACAAGAGGCTGGGCTCGGACAAGATCCGCCTGGCCGGGGGCACCCAGTACCGGCATCTGGCGCTGCTGAAGGGAAGCAGCTTCGAGAACGCCAAGTGCACGCCGCCCCACGACATCACCGGACGCCCCATCGAGGAGTTCCTTCCCAAGGGCGCCGGTCACAAGGAAATCCGCCGTTTGATGGACGACAGCCGCTTCCTGCTGGAAGGCCACGAGGTGAACCGGGAGCGCCGCAGCGCGGGCAAGAAAACCGCCAACATGGTCTGGCTGTGGGGCCAGGGCAGGGCGGTGGAGCTGCCTTCCTTCGCCGAGCGTTACGGGCTCAAGGGCTCGGTCATCACGGCCGTGGACCTGATCCGCGGCCTGGGCGTGGCGGTGGGCCTGGACGTGGTCGAGGTCCCGGGCGCCACGGGCTGGATCGACAGCAACTTCAAGGGCAAGGCCGAGGCGGCCCTCAAGTCCCTCAAGAAAAAGGACTTCGTCTTCGTGCACCTCGAGGCCACGGACGAGGCCGGGCACAAGGGCGACGCCCAGGCCAAGGTCAAGGCGGTGGAGCTGATCGACGCCGAGGTGGTGGGCCGCATCGCCGAAGGGCTGGCGGGCGCCGAGTGGCGCCTGCTGGTGACGCCGGACCACGCCACTCCCCTGGAAACCCGCACCCACGCCTATGACGCGGTGCCCTACTTCGTTTACGACAGCACCCGCCCCAGCGAGGGCGGGAAACCCTACACGGAAGCGGACGCCCTGGCCGCGGGGAAGACCCTGGAGAAGGGCTGGGACCTCATGCCGGCCTTCCTCAGGGGCTCCGCCGCGCCCGCCGGCGCCCCCGCGGGAGGCGACTGAGGTGGCTCTGATCGTCCACAAGTACGGCGGCTCCTCGGTGGCCACCCCCGGCCACATGAAGGCCGTGGCGGAACGCATCGTGAGGGCCCGCAAGCAGGGCCATGACCTGGTGGTGGTGGTGTCCGCCCCCGGCGACACGACCGACGAATTGATCGCGCTGGCCAGGCAGATCACGGAATACCCCGACGAACGCGAGATGGACGTCCTCCTGGCGACCGGCGAACAGCAGAGCATCGCCCTGCTGGCCATCGCCATCAAGGACCTGGGCTTCGACGCCATCAGCTTCACCGGGCCCCAGGTGGGCATCATCACCGACGAGTTCCACGGCAAGGCCCGCATCGTCAAGGTGGGCGACGAGAAGATCCACAAGGCCCTCAAGCTGGGCAAGATCGTGATCGTGGCCGGCTTCCAGGGCCAGACCGCGGACGAGGACATCACCACCCTGGGCCGGGGCGGATCGGACCTGACCGCCGTGGCCCTGGCCTCGGCCCTGTCCGCGGACCTGTGCGAGTTCTTCAAGGACGTGGACGGGGTCTACACCGCCAACCCCCACATGGTGCCCGGCGCCCGCAAGATCGACGCCCTGAGCTACGAAGAGATGCTGGAGATGGCCTCGGCCGGCGCCCAGGTGCTCAACGCCCGCAGCGTCGAGTTCGCCAAGAAGAACAAGGTGCGCATCCATGTGCGCTCGTCGGCCCACGACGGGCTGGGGACATTCATACAAGAGGAGACGGCAGGCATGGAGGACGCGCTCATTTCGGGTGTCACCTACAGCAAGGACGACTGCAAGCTGACGGTGCTGGGCATCAGGGACAAGCCGGGCATCGCGGCCGCCATCTTCCGCCCCCTGGCCGCGGCGGAGCTGAACGTCGACATGATCGTGCAGGACGTGTCCGAGGCCGGCATCAACAACCTCTCCTTCACGGTCAGCAAGGGCGACCTGAAGAAGGCCCGCGACGTGCTGGAGAAGGTGGCCAAGGAGATGCAGGCCAGCGGCATCCAGGTCGACGAGGACGTGGCCAAGGTGAGCGTGGTGGGCGTGGGCATGCGCACCCACAGCGGCGTCGCCGCGCAGATGTTCGAGGCGCTGGCAAGGCACAACGTGAACATCGGCATGATCTCGACGTCCGAGATCAAGATCAGCGTGGTGATCCCGGAGAAGGACGTCGAGACCGCCGTGCGCGCGATCCACGAGCAGTTCAAACTTTCGGCGGTGGCGTGAGCACCCCCGCCTCCAACGGGGTGGACGCCGACTACCGCGACTTCGCCCCCCTCTGGCACCTGAAGGCCGTCGCCCTGTCGGCGGCCGTCCTGGGGGCCTGCCTGTGGCCGGCGTGGAATCTCTTCCTGGGATGACCCGGTCTTAGCCAGCCGGCATCCGCTACGAGGATCCAGGGTATGAGAGCGAAAATAGAGATCTACGACACCACCCTGCGGGACGGATCGCAGGGCGAGGACATCAGCTACTCGGTCGAGGACAAGCTCGCCATCGCCGAGGAGCTCGACGCCCTGGGCATGGACTACATCGAGGGCGGCTGGCCGGCCGTGGGCAACGCCAAGGACCAGGCCTTCTTCAAGCGCGCCAAGAAGCTGCGCTTCAAGCACGCCCGCCTGGTGGCCTTCGGGTCCACCCGGCGCGTGCGCGAGAAGGTGGGCGCCTCGCTGCTCCTCAAGGGCGTGCTCTCCGCCGAGACCCGCGACGTGTGCCTGGTGGGGAAGTGCTCCGACTACCACGTCACGGCGGTCCTGCGCACGACGCTTGAGGAGAACCTCCGCATCGTGTCCCAGAGCATCGGCTTCATGAAGAAGCGCCGTGAGCGCGTCTTCTTCGACGCCGAGCACTTCTTCGACGGCTTCAAGCGCAACGCGGGATACGCCCTGCAGGTGCTCACCGCGGCCCGCGACGCGGGCGCCGACGCCCTGGTCCTGTGCGACACCAACGGCGGCGTGCTGCCCTCCGACATCGAGTTCGCCACGGCGGAAGTGCGCAAGGCCTTCCCCGGCACCGTGATCGGCATACACACCCACAACGACGGCGAGCTGGCCGTGGCCAACAGCCTGGCGGCGGTGGCCCAGGGCGCCCGCCACGTGCAGGGCACCGTCAACGGCTACGGCGAGCGCTGCGGCAACGCGAACCTCGTTAGCGTCATCCCCGATTTGACCCTGAAGATGGGTTTCGCGACCATCCCCGAAAAGCAGATCGCCAAGCTGACCGCGCTCTCCCGCTTCGTGGCCTCCGTCGCCAACCTGACCCTCTCCGACCACCAGCCCTACAGCGGCACCAGCGCCTTCGCCCACAAGGCGGGCCTGCACATCGACGCCCTGCTCAAGGCCCCCGGAAGCTACGAGCACATGGACCCGGCCGCGGTGGGCAACGTGCGCCGCCTGCTGGCCAGCGAGCAGGCCGGCAAGGCGGCCATCTCCAGGAAGTTCGCGGACTTCAACGTGGTGGCCGGGCCCGAGGACGCCCAGGCCATCATCGCCCTGGTTAAGCAGCGCGAGATGGAGGGCTACCAGTACGAGGGCGCCGACGCCTCCCTGGAGCTGCTGGTGCGCAGGCATCTGGGCAAGGCCAAGCCTGCCTTCAAGGTCCTCAGCTGGCACGTGGACGTGGACCGACGCCAGCAGGTCGAGCCCACCGAGGTCTCGCTGAAGCTGCAGGTCGGCGGGCGCGAGGAGCACACCGTGGCCGAGGGCAACGGCCCGGTGAACGCCCTGGACCGGGCCCTGCGCAAGGCCCTGCTGCCCCATTTCTCGGCCCTCAAGGGCGTGGAACTGGTCGACTTCAAGGTGCGCGTCCTGGACGGCAAGGGAGGCACCAGCGCCAAAGTGCGGGTGCTCATCGAAAGCCGCGACGCCTCGGGCGTGGTCTGGAGCACCGTGGGCGTCCACGAGAACATCATCGAGGCCTGCTGGGAAGCCCTGCTGGAGGCCGTGGAATACAAGCTGATGAAGTCCTCCAAGCGGTGAAGGCGAGCGCGCGGCCCATAGGCGTCTTCGACTCCGGCGTGGGCGGCCTGACCGTGGCGCGGGAGCTGCTGCGGCAGCTGCCCGGCGAGAAGCTCATCTACCTCGGCGACACCGCCCGCACCCCCTACGGCAACAAGAGCCCGCAGACCCTGATCCGCTTCGCCCTGGAGACCGGGACCTTCCTGGCCCGCCGCGGGGTGAAGATGCTGGTGGTGGCCTGCAACAGCAGCAGCGCATACAGCCTGGGCGCCCTGCGCGAGCGCCTGAACATCCCCGTGGTGGGCGTCATCGAGGCCGGGGCCCGCGCCGCCGTGGCCGGCCGCCGCGGAAGGCCCATCGGCGTCATCGGCACCCGCGCCACGGTGCGCTCGGGGGCCTACGCCCGGGCCATCCACGCGCTGGATCCGCGGGCCCGGGTGGTGGCCCAGGCCTGCCCCCTGTTCGTGCCGCTGGTCGAGGAAGGCTGGACCGGCCACGCCCTGGCCGCCCAGGTGGCCCAGGAATACCTGCGCCCCCTGAAGCGCGAAAAGGTCGAGAGCGTGGTGCTGGGCTGCACCCACTATCCCCTGCTGAAGACCGTGCTCGCCAAGGTCCTGGGCCGCGACATCGCCCTGGTCGACTCGGCCAAGGAAGTGGCCCGCGAGGTGAAAACGCTGCTCAAAGCCAGCGGCCTCGCCAGCCCCCTGAAGACCGTGCCCTTCAAGCAGCACCTTTTTTTCGTCACCGACCCGCCCGAGCAGTTCGCCGGCCAGGTCAAGCGCTTCCTCGGCCGCCAGCCGGACATCCGGCCCGTGCGCCTGGCTGAACTGCCGGCAAAATAGGTCCTTATGCCCCTGCGCACCCGACTCCTCGCCGGCACGCACCCCTACGACGGCTCGCCCCTGAAGGGCCATTGGGCCTACACCAGCCACGGCATCCAGGGCGACAGCCTGGTGGCCTTCGAAGGGCCCTGCGAGGTCGCGGTGGAGGCCCTGGCCGACCTGGAGGACGCCCGCGCGGGCGCCTTCATTTACAGCCCGCGCATGCTCCACTTCGTCCTGGAGCTCTTCGGCCCGGACCTGGAGCAGGCCGTGTCCCGGCAGTGGCTCATGGCCGCCACAGCCCAGGACGAGGTCAACCGTTCCCAGAAAAGGGCCCGCTGCGATCGCGACGGCAACGACCTGTGGGTTGGGAAGCGGAAGCTGAGCGTGTCGATCGCGGCCCCCACCCTGGTCAGCGTCAAGGTGCACTTGGGCCTGAACATCGACGCCGAAGGGGCTCCCGTGAAGGCCATCGGGCTGAAGGACCTCGGGATAGCCACCCGCGCCTTCGCCCTGCGACTGCTTGAACGCTTCAGCGACGACCACGCCCGCATGCGCGGCGCCAGGACCAAGGTGCGGCCCTACCTTTGACCGAAGCCCCATGAACCCAATCTCTGGAAGATCCATGTCCCGCGAAAACATCTCCTCCGGTTCAAACTGGGAGCCCCTGCTGGGCTATTCCCGCGCCGTGAAGGCCGGGCCCTATGTGCACGTCGCCGGCACCACGGGCCCCGGGGGCAGCGCCGCGGAGCAGACCCGCGCCGCCCTGGAGACCATCAAGAAGGCCCTGGAAAGCGCGGGGGCCCGCATGGACCAGGTGGTGCGCACGCGGCTGTTCGTCACGGACATCAGCCAGTGGGAGGCCATCGGCAAGGTCCACGGCGAGTACTTCGGCGAGATCCGGCCGGCCATGGCCATGGTCCAGGTGGTCAAGCTCATCGACCCGGCCCTGCTGGTGGAGATCGAAGCGGACGCCTATGTCGGCTGAAGCCGACCTGACCGCCCTGGAAGACCTCCGCGCCCGGCTCACGCCGGGCGCGCTGTGTTTCAGCCTGGCGACGCCGGAGGAGGCCGAGACCCTGCGGCTCAGCCTGCCGCAGGAGGGCCGGATCTGGGTGGGCTGGCGCCAGCGCGAAGCCCTCCTGCGGGCCTGGCGCCCGGCCGCGCAGGAGCGCTACCACAGCGTCGCCGGCCGCGACGCCCCCTCCCTGCGCGCGTGGCTGGAGGACAGCTTCAAGGTGTGGAGGGAATCGGGGCGGGGCGATTGGCGCATCGAGGTGGAGGGCGCCCGCGTGGAGGAGGCCCTGGCCCTCTGCGGCCTGGGCGGCCTGGAAAGCCGGTCCCTCAGCCTCCTGTCCAACGGGGAGGCGGCCCGCGCCTGCCTGGCCGCGGCTTTGGGGTCGAAACCGGCCTTGCTCGTCCTGGACGACCTGACGGAAGGCTTGGACGCCAAGGGCAGGAAGATGCTCTCCAAGCTTGCGCGGACGCTGGCGGGGAAGGGGACGGCCGTGCTGGTCCTGGCGAGCAGGGAGAGCCTGTTCCCCTGGGCGGCCGCGGTCCGTCGGGCCCCCCAGGGGCTGTCCGATCTTTCGCTCGTCCCGAGGCCCCTCAGCGAGGAGGTGTTTTCCTGCGAGGGGCTGTCCTTGGAGGCGGGAGGCCGCATCCTGGTGAAAAGCCTGTATTGGAAGCTGTATGAGGGGGAAAATTGGTGGGTGGAGGGCCCCAATGGGGCCGGGAAAAGCACGCTGCTGGCCTATCTCAGCGGCGAGCACCCTCAAGCCTGGGCGCAGTCCTGGAGGCTGAAAGGGGAGGGCCGCGAGGCCTGGACGCCCCCGGCCCTGCTCAGGAGCGCGGTCGCCTGGGTGAGCCCGGAGCTGGCCGCGGCGTCCGGGCGGCCGCTGGGGGAGATGCTCAGCCGGGCCCTGGAGAGTTCCGCGTCCCTGCTGATCCTGGACGAGGCTCTGCGCGGATTGGATCGGGAGGCCCTGGGCCGTTGCGAGGAGGACCTGGCGCGGTCCTTCCGTGAGCGGCCCGGCCGCAGCGTGGTGTTCGTGAGCCATGACTTCCATGAGATACCGCCGGGGATCAACCGGGTCCTGCATTTACGGGGGGACGGCGACTGGGACTTTGAGGAGTGACTTCCGGCGGCTGCTTGGGCCGCCGGTGGACGGCGCCGAGGCTTCGGGCCATTTCCCCAACGAAATCGAGGGAGGAATCGAGATGAGGAAGGTCGTCTACGGATTGAATGTTTCCCTCGACGGGTTCTACGCGGACATCCACGGAAGCATCGACTTTACGGTTCCGGAAAAGGAGGTGTTCCGCCATTTCATCGGGTTCGAAAGGGAAGTCAAAGTCCACCTTTATGGGCGCAAGATGTACGAAACCATGAGCTATTGGAAAGCCGACCACAATTTCGGGCCGGCGGAGCTTGAGTACGCCAAGATTTGGAACAAGAGACCCAATGTCGTCTTTTCCAGGACCTTGAAAAGCGTCGCTTCGAACGACCGGCTGCTGAGGGGCGACATCGCGGCGGAGGTGAAAAAGCTGAAGAAGGGGCCGGGGAAGTATATGGTGGTCGCGGGCGGGGAGATCGCGTCGACCTTCATCAAGCTCGGCTTGATCGATGAATACCGGTTCTACTTGAGGCCGATCGTGCTTGGAAATGGGAAGCCCATGTTCCAGTCCCTGGCCAAGCGCCTGCGCCTGAAGCTGATTGACAGCGAGACGATTGGATCCCAGGTGGTCCTCCTGCGGTATAAAAACGCCCTAGGATGAGCAGTCTAGGCCCAATGCCGATAAAACAAAGGCATTTTCCAGGATCTAATACCTAACAAAATATCTAACGATAGCTTACATTTACCGTCACTATGGGAAACATCGCTTTGCTATGGTAAGGCTGGCGGAAGGTATGGAACTAAACTTCCAACAATGAAGCCGATCTCATGAATGCTTTGGGGAGCCATTCTTTTCGCGATCCCGAGACCCCGCAGGACAAGGGCCGGACCCTGTTTTTGAGTCAAAACGAAAAACGCGTTTGCCCCTATTGGGGCTCCGGTGTGCAAGGCCGCCATTGGTTTGGGTTAATTACGAAACAATGTTCTACAGATAGAAATTATTATCCGCCCTGATATAGTCCATAAAATCAAGGTTAAATATAATCGAGCAATCTAGAACTGCAATAAACAGCTTCCAAGCGGTGGATTCAAAGAGCCCAAAAGAGATTCTCAATAGGAGATGCATGGACCCACATCACCGCATCCGAATCAGAGGTTTAGCCATGAAATATCTGCTGCTTTTCCTGGTATTGTTGGCCGGTTCAGCCGGCGCGGAAGAGAACGATTCAGACCTGGTCCACGGCCTCGCGCACGGCGGCGCGGGGGCGATGGTCGCCATGGCCACTGACACCGTCCCGGTCAACATCGCCCGCTATGATCTGAGACTTCGGAACCAAAAAATGCCCTGGTATATGCCGATCCTGATCGACTCGGGCATGGCCTTCCTCGCGGACGAGGCCTACGAACTGGCCACGGAGAAGACCCCGACCGTGCTGGCCCAGCATAACCTGGACGCGACGCTCGGCGGGCTGCTCTATTCCGTGCATTTGGAAGTGGAATTTTAGGACGATCCGCCTTCATCCAGGCCCGGGAGCCGCGGCGAAAGCCGGGGCGCGCGCGGCCTTGTTGTCCTATGCCCGATTTGAGGTCCAACCGTTCCGGGTCTTAGTTTTTTATGCGGGACTTGAGGTTTTCGACCTGGCTGATGAAGGTGCCGTTCTTCTCCATCTGGTCGCGGACTTTCTCGATGGCGTGGATGACGGTGCTGTGGTTCTTGCCGCCGAAGGCTTCGCCGATTTCGGTCAGGCTGGCGTTGGTCAGCTCGCGGGCGATGTACATTGCCACCTGGCGGGCCAGGACCACGCCGGCGGTGCGGTGGCGTCCGCGCAGGTCCGCCACGCGGATGTTGAAGTGGGCGGCGGTCTCGTTCTGGATGCGGTCGATGCTGATGACCCGCACCTCGGCCTCCAGCACGTCGCGCAGCACCTGGCGCGAGAGGGTCAGGTCCAGCTCCTGGCGCGTCAGGGCCGCGTAGGCCGTGACCCGGTTCAGCGAGCCTTCCATGTCCCTGATGTTGCTGCGCATGCTCTCGGCGATCAGCAGGGTCACGTCGTTGGGGACGTTCAGCCCCTCGGTCTCGCACTTCTTCTTCAGGATGGCGATGCGGGTCTCCAGGTCGGGCGGCTGGATGTCCACCGTCAGGCCCCACTCGAAGCGGCTGCGCAGCTTGTCGCCCATCTGGATGTCCTTGGGGTGGCTGTCGCTGGTGGCCACGATCTGCTTGCTGTGCTCAAAGAGGCTGTTGAAGGTGTGGAAGAACTCCTCCTGCATGCGCTCCTTGCCCTCCAGGAACTGTATGTCGTCCACCAGCAGCACGTCGATGTCGCGGAAGGCGGAGCGGAACTCCTCCATCTTGGAGGCCCGCAGGCAGCGCACCATCTCGTTGACGAAGATCTCGCTGGTGACGTAGAGGACGCGGGTCTCGGGGCGCGATGCGCGTATGTGGTTGCCGATGGCCTGCAGGAGGTGCGTCTTGCCCAGGCCCACCTTGCCGTAGATGAAGAGCGGGTTGTAGCTGAGGCTGGGGGCCTCGCCCACCGCGGCGCTGGCGGCGCAGGCGAAGCGGTTGCTGTTGCCCACGATGAACTTGTCGAAGGTGTAGCGCGTGCTCAGCGGCAGGCCGGTCTTGATCTCGGGGCTGGGCTGGTAGGCGGCGCTGCGGGCGTCCGCGGCTAGGGCCGAGGGCGAAGGGGCCGCGGCAGGCTCGGGGGCGGGGGCCTGGATCTGCACTTCCCAACGCTGGTGGGCGGCCTCGTCCACGGCGAGCTTGAAGGGCACCACGCGGCCGTGCACGGCCATCAGGGCCTGCGCGATGGCTGGCCCGTAGTGGCTGCCGATCCATTCCATGAAGAACTGGGAGGGAACGTGTAGGAACAAAGTGTCGCCGTCCCACTCCGCGGTGGTGGGAGCGAACCAAGTCTCGAAGGACTGGGGGATCCATCTGGCCGAGAGAAGCGTGAGGGCTTCTTTCCAGAGCGCCGGTTTGACTCGGTTCAAGTCGATGCCTCGGTCTGATTTGGGGATGGGGGTGTCGCAGTGGGTGGAGTGGGCGTATTATAGCCGTCCTCCAACAAAGCGCAACCTTTTCAATCCGCAAAGAGATGAATTCCATCCCCAGCATAGACCTGCATCCCGAAAAAATCCCCGGCGGCCCGCACGACGCGGTGCGGGCCTGCAGGGAATTTCTTGACAAGGCGCTGGCCGCGGGTCACCGCCAGGTCCGCATCGTCACGGGACTGGGCATGCGGGGCGACGGGACGCCGCGCCTGCGCACCCGGATCGAGCAGGAGGTCCTGGGCGGCTTTTTCAGCCACATAGAGCACAGCGCCTATGAACAGGGCGGGGCCGTGATCCGGATCTGGCTCAAGGCCTCCAGCGCCAAGCCCAGCGCGGCCTGGAAACGCCAGCAGCGCCGCGACAGCGAACGCCTGGCCGTGGCCGACCGGGAGGAGCGCCTGATGGTGGCCGGGGACCGCCTGGAGGCCGCGGAGCAGGCCTTTGATGAGGGGGACCTGCGCCGCTGTAGGCTCAAACTCAACCAGGTGGCGCGCGAATTCGGCTGGGAAGAGGCGCCGGCGGGCCTGGACGACGACCAGGCCCTGCGGCTTTTGGAGTCCCACTGGGCGCAACTGAAAGCCTTGGACGCATAGCTTCCTTGACGCTGGTCGCCCCGAAGTGCTACCTTTTTTATCCTTTGCCCGGCGTCCCCAGCCGGACAAGCCCGGTGACGTACCCAAGTGGTTCAAGGGGACGGTCTGCAAAACCGTTATTCATGGGTTCGAATCCCATCGTCACCTCCAATTTGAACGTTCCGGTCGGGTTCAGGGGCGGTCTCGTGCCGCCCCTGAACCGCGTCTGAGCCCAGGAGCCTTCCCATGCCCAAGATCACCGTCATCGGGGCCGGCAATGTCGGCGCCACCACCGCCCAGCGTCTGGCTGAAAAAGAGATGGGCGACGTCGTCCTCGTGGACATCGTCGAGGACATGCCCCAGGGCAAGGCCCTGGACCTCATGCAGTCCGGGCCCGTCTATGGATACGACACCCTGATCACCGGCGCCAACGCCTACGAGCCCACCGCGGGCTCCGACGTGGTGGTCATCACCAGCGGCATCCCCCGCAAGCCCGGCATGAGCCGCGACGACCTTTTGAAGACCAACGCGGGGATCGTCCAGAGCGTCACCAGCCAGGTCGCCAAGCACAGCCCCAACGCCATCCTCATCGTGGTCAGCAACCCGCTGGACGCCATGACCTATGTGGCCCACAAGGTCAGCGGGTTCCCGGCCAACCGGGTCATCGGCATGGCCGGAGTGCTGGATTCCGCCCGTTTCAGGACCTTTTTGGCCCTGGAACTGGGGGTTTCCGTGGAGGACGTGCACGCCACGGTCCTGGGCGGACACGGCGACACCATGGTCCCGGTCCTGGCATGCTCCACGGTGGCGGGCATCCCGGTCGGCCAGCTCATCCCCAAGGAACGCCTGGACGCCATCGTGCAGCGCACCCGCGACGGCGGCGCCGAGATTGTGAAGCTGCTCAAGACCGGCTCCGCGTACTACGCCCCCTCGGCCAGCGCGGTCGAGATGGTGGAGAGCATCCTCAAGGACAGGAAACGCATCCTGCCCTCGGCCGTCCTGGCGAACGGAGAATACGGCGTGAAGGGCCTCTTCGTGGGCCTGCCGGCCGTCCTGGGCTCCAAGGGCGTGGAGAAGATCATCGAAATGAAGCTCACCGCGGACGAGCAGGCGGCCCTGGACAAGAGCGCCGCGGCGGTGAAGGAGCTGTGCGGGGTGGTCGATTCCTTGATGGGATGGTGAAGCGATGAAGTTGCACGAATATCAAGCCAAGGATCTTCTGGACGCGGTCGGGGTCAAGGTGCTCAAGGGTTTCGTGGCGGGGAACGCGGCTGAACTCGACGCCGCGATCGCCAATCTCAGCGCCTCCGGGCCCTGGGTGGTGAAGGCCCAGGTGCACGCCGGAGGCCGCGGCAAGGCCGGGGGCGTCAAGCTGGCCAAGACCAAGGCCGAGCTCAAGGAAAAGGCGCAGGCCATCCTGGGCATGACCCTGGTCAGCAAGCAGACCGGGCCCCAGGGCGTGCTGGTGAAGAAGATCCTGCTGGTGGAAGCCTGCGACATCGCCAAGGAGATCTACGTCTCCATCCTCATGGACCGCAAGGCCGGCAAGCCCCTGGTCATCGCCAGCGCCGAAGGCGGCATGGAGATCGAGGAACTGGCGGTCAGCCATCCCGAGAAGATCCTGAAGGTCCATCTGGACCCCTTGGCCGGCATGCAGGCCTTCCAATCCCGCGCCCTGGCCTACCAGCTTGCGCCTGGGGAGGCCTCAGACAGCCCCGTGGTGGCCGAGCTGGCGGAACTGCTCATGGGCCTCAGCCGGGCCTTTTTCAAGTACGACGCGAGCCTGGTGGAAGTGAACCCCCTCATCATCACCCCGGACAAGCAGGTCATCGCCCTGGACGCCAAAGTGGCGATAGAGGACAACGCCCTGTTCCGCCATCCGAAAATCGAAGCCATGCGGGATGTGGCCGAGGAAAACCCCAAGGAGGTCAAGGCCGCGGCCGCGGGCCTCAACTACATAGCCCTGGACGGCAACATCGGCTGCCTGGTCAACGGGGCCGGCCTGGCCATGGCCACCATGGACCTGATCAAGCTGCACGGCGGGGCGCCCAACAACTTCCTGGACGTGGGCGGCGGGGCCAACAAGGACACCATGCTTGCGGCCTTCAAGCTGCTGCTGGGCGACGAGCAGGTGAAGGGCATCCTGGTCAACATCTTCGGCGGCATTGTGCGCTGCGACCTGGTGGCCCAGGGCGTCATCGACGCGGCCAAGGAGGTCTCCTTGAACGTGCCCATGGTGGTGCGCCTGGAGGGCACCAACGTCGAGGCCGGACGCAAACTCCTGGCCGAGAGCGGCCTGCCCATCACCCCGGCGGCCGGGTTCAATGAGGCCACGCTGAAAATCGTCGAAGCCGTAAGGGGGAAGTAAGCATGTCCATCATCGTCAACAAGAACACCAAGGTTTTGTGCCAGGGCGTGGGCAAGGCCGGCAGCTTCCACCTCAAGGGCTGCAAGGACTACGGGACCAAGATGGTGGGCGGTGTGCAGCCCAAGAAGGGCGGCACCACGGTCGAGGGCCTGCCGGTTTTCAACACCGTGCGCCAGGCCGTGCTTGAAACCGGGGCGGACGCCAGCATGATCTTCGTGCCGGCCCCGGGCTCGGCGGACGCCATCCTTGAGGCCGCGGACGCGGGCATCAAGACCATCGTCTGCATCACCGAGGGCGTGCCCGTCCTGGACATGAGCCGCACCAAGGCCATCCTCAAGGCCGACTACCCCGGCGTGCGCCTGATCGGGCCCAACTGCCCGGGCATCATCACCCCGGGCGAGTGCAAGATCGGCATCATGCCGGGCTACATCCACAAAAAGGGCAAGGTCGGCATCCTGTCCAAGTCCGGAACCCTGACCTACGAGGCCGTGCACCAGACCACGGCTGAGGGCTTCGGCCAAACCACCTGCGTGGGCATCGGCGGGGACCCGATCTTGGGCTCCACCTACTTGGACCTGCTGCCCCTTTTCGAGTCCGACCCTGAAACCGAGGTCATCGTGCTCATCGGCGAGATCGGCGGGGACGCGGAAAAGAGCGCCGCGGAGTACTGGAAGGCCCACATGAAGAAGCCCGTGGTGGCCTTCGTGGCCGGCCGCACGGCCCCTGCGGGCAAGCGCATGGGCCATGCCGGAGCCATCATCGGCGGGGCGGACGACACCGCCGACGCCAAGCTAAAGATGCTGGCTTCCTACGGCATCCACACCGTGGACAACCCGAGCCTGATCGGCAAGGAAGTGGCCAAGGTGCTGGCAAAGCATTGATTTTCTTCGCGAAGTTAGGCTGGAAAGTCCCTTTAAAACAATGATTTTAGGGACGGAGCTCGAATGAACAGCAGCTTTGATCCTGGGTCTAATCTGAAAAGGCGTGCTTCCGGAGAGGAGCACGCCTTTTTGTATTGGGCCTGGGCCGGGGGCCTGGTGTTCGCGGCCCTGGCCGTCTTTGAGGTGCTGGTCCTCAGGCCCGGCCTGGGCGCTCCCGAAGAACTGGCCAACCTGGCCTATATTGTCCATGCGGGTGAAACCTGGCGCGTCTGGGTCCGTATCGGAGGCGGGGCCATCAGCCGCGGCATCATGGCCTTGAGCCTGGCTGGTCCCTGGGGCTGGCAAGCCATCTACCTGTTCAATGTCCTGGCCTTGGGAGGCCTGGCCTGGGGCCTGTGGAGCCTGGGCTCCAAACTGGGAGGAGCGAAGGCCGCCGCCCTCAGCCTCGCCTTCGCCTACTGCGCCCCCTTCAGCTTCTTGCAGGCCCGCACGACCTTCAGCTATGTCCTGGTGCCGGCGCTCCTGCTGGGCCTGATCCTGGCCCTGCGCCAGCCCTGCGGCCGCTGGGCCTCTCTGGCCCTGGGAGCTGCCGCAGCCCTGGCCTGGCTGGACTATGAAGCATGGATCCTGGCGGTCCCAGCCCTCTTGGCTGCCTGGGCATCAGCCCCCCGCCACGCCAGAGCCAAAGGAACCTGGGTGCTCACCGGTGTCGCCCTAGGATGTCTCCTGCTGGCTTGGGCCGAAGCTCCCTACATGGCGGAATGGCTCTTCCAGCGTGGGCATGGATCCTCAGGCCAAGGGGACTTCCTTCCAAACCTAAAGAGCTTCTTTTTTGGCGGATCCAGCCCCCTGGCCATGGGTATGGAGGAAGTCCCGAGCTTTCCCATTCTGGCTTGGCCAGGGCTCTTGGTTGGCATCATCGCCGCCCCTATATGGCTGTGGGTCTGGGCTGTGGGAGGATTGCTTGGACTCGCCGCGGCCGGTCCGGTGATGGAACCGAACCGGGCCATCCTGGCCTGGCCGGCCCTGCTTTTGATCAGCGCGTTAGGGACTGCCTGGCTTTGGAAGCGCTTCGCGCCCCGTTTGAGCGGGATCTGGCTGGGCATCTTCCTGGTGGCCGCTCCGCTCACAGGCTATATCCAATTCAATCGCGCCATTGCGCCCTGGGATGCGGACATCCATGGACCTTCCCGCGTAGTCTTCCAAATGGCGGATTTCCTGAAGAAGAGGGAAGCCGAGCATCCCGTGGCCCTGGGCGGTTCCTTGGACCTGCTCTTGCATCCTCTGCTGGAGCGTATGCTCCCATCCATGTCCGGCCCAGCATGTTCAGGTTGTGAAGTCTGGTTCCTGGTACCCCGCAGCATGGCCGATCCCGCGGACCCACGCTGGGGCCGTTGGGTCGCCTTCAACGCCGCAGGCGACGCCTATCCCCAATACCTGCTGCTCGCGAGCCCCAGGGCCGAAGCACTGCTAAGCCAAGCCGCGCAAGACTTAGCCCCAGAGCAAGGCATCATGGCCAATCCGGGCCCAGATCGTCTGGCCGCCCTACGGAGCCTGCCTGACCAGGCAAAAAACCCTTGGTCCTGGACCGCCTGGTCCAGCTTACGCCTTCAAAGTGCATTGGAACTGGGCCAGGTCAAAGCCGGTGACGTCCTGCCCTTGCTTAAGGGCCCCTGTCTCAGCGAGGAGCCGCTGATAACCATTTCCGAAGCCCTGGAGCGCACGCAGCCCCAAGCCACCGCGCTTGCCCGAAAGCGCATGGAAAAATTGGAGCGTGTGGGGACAAGGTGGACCCTGGTTTTCGGTATTTCTTAGGCCCGACGCGCTTCAAATTTAGGCACCGCGGAGCCGGAATTTGGCTCGCTGATGAGTTAGATGCAAAGGCATGATTTACTTGGCGAACTGCGACATGATTACGTTACACAGCACAATGTGGTGGTCACGATAAATTGTCGTAGATCGGAACCAATGTAGAGACATTCGTTTCCTCGCGCAAAGGTGCCACTCCCCTTGAAAATTCTCGGTTGGATTCTCGTGGCGCTAGCCCTCTCTGGACTTTGTAACGGCTGCATGACCTTGACTCCAAACGGCTGGCGGTTTGATCCTGGGCCTTTTTCTGACCGTCCAAGGCCCGATCCTGGGGACTCCATCTTCAGTCGAAATCGGGCTCTGCGCTGTATGGTGGATGGTGCGGGTATTGGTGCAATGATCGGGATTGCGGGCGGTGTCACCTATGTGGTGATCAACCATGACCAAGAAGAGGAAGATGATGAGGCGCCGGAACCCCTCATTGCGGGCCTTGTCGCCATGGCTGGCGCGTTCTATGGCAGCGGCATTGGAGCGGTGATCGGCCTGTTTTATGGCCTGGCGACTTCGGACGGCCCCTTGGCCAGTTCCAACCTAAGTCCCATTCGACCCATGGAAAGCCCTCAGGACAACGAACGGGATTTGGCAAGGGAAGCACTGTCCGCGCCGGATGATGTACAGGTCTGGGAAGACCTGGGTGACGCCGAGGTCCGCGTTGGCGATCTGGGCGACGCTCTTAAGAGTTACCAGTGGGCCCTGCACCTCTCGCCGAAGGACGTAAATTTAAAGTTCAAGATCGCGGCCCTGCAGGCGCCGGCCGACTAGGGAATTAGTCGGTTTTAAATAAAGAAACCCGCCGAGACTCCGGCGGGCTTCTTGTTTTCTTGGGTTTTCTGTGGACTAGCGGTTTTCCATCGGCTGCCAGTGCGCTTCCTGCGGCCCGACCCATTCGCCCACGGGGCGGATGAGGCGGTTGTTGGCCTGCTGTTCGAAGATGTGGGCGGTCCATCCGCTGAGGCGGCTGAGAGCGAAGATGGGGGTGAACATCTCCGGGTCGATGCCCATGCAGTAGTAGACGCTGGCGGAGTAGAAGTCCACGTTGGGCTTGATGGCCTTCAGCTCCCACATGGCCTCCTCGATCAGGCGGCTCATCTCGTACCACTGCGGCTGGCCCACCTTGGCGCACAGGCTTTCGCTCATGCGGCGCAGGTGGGAGGCGCGCGGGTCCTCGGTCTTGTACATGCGGTGGCCGAAGCCCATGATCTTCTTCTTCTTTTCCAGGGCGTCCTTGACCCAGGCCTTGGCCTTGGAGGGGTCCTGGACTTCCAGGAGCATGTGCATGACCTCGGTGTTGGCGCCGCCGTGCAGGGGCCCCTTCAGGGCTCCCAGGGCCGCTCCCACGCAGCTGTGCAGGTCGCTCAGGGTCGCGCAGGCCACGCGGGCGGTGAAGGTGCTGGCGTTGAACTCGTGGTCCGCGTGCAGGATCAGGCACTTGTCGAAGATCTTCTCGCTGCCCTCGTCGGGGTCCTTGCCGGTCAGGCAGCGCAGGAAGTTGAAGGCCACGCTGGCGCCGGGCTTGGGGTCCACGAAGGGAAGCCCCTGCATCACCCGCTGGATGGCGGGAACCAGGGCGGTCATGCGGCCCATCAGGCGAATGGCCTTGCGGCTCTGCGGGTGGTCGCGGCCGAAGCCGGGCCCGTTGGGCAGGAGCTGGCCCATGTAGCGGAAGCCGTCCTTCCAGGGCTCCGGCGTCACGGAGGCGCCTTCCTCGGGGTCGACCAGGCCCAGCAGGCTGATGCCCGTGCGCAGGAGGCTCATGGGGTTGGCTTCGGGCGGCAGCGTCTTCAGCCAGGAAGCGACCCTGTCCTCCAGCACCGTCTCGCGGGCGATGGAATTCTTGAGGTCCTCAAGCTCGGCGGCCTTGGGCAGGCGTCCGTACCAGAGCAAGAAGACGGTTTCCTCAAAGCTGGAGTGGTCGGCCATCTCGTGGATGGAAATTCCACGATAGGTCAAAACCCCGCGTTTGCCGTCGATCGTGCTGATCGATGTTTGTCCCGCTACGATATCTTCAAGACCCGCGCCGGCCATGGTGAATCCCCCCGTCAGACCAATTGTTTGTAGTAGTTGTGCAGTATCTCGATCTCACCCGGGCGCGATTCGATGAGGCGCAAACCCATGCGCCAGCGGCCGTAGATGTCGATGGTGTTGCGTTTGGCCCAGGCGACCTGCGTGCGCACGGTCACCGTCCTGGGCGGCTTGTCCAGCTTCACCGTCACGTCGACCACGGTCATGGGGTCGAGCTCGATGTCGCTGTGGATCTGTAGGCCGGTCAGGCTGATGTTGAGCGTCCGGCCCCCGAAAACGTCGCCGGCGCCCAAGAAATGCGGGGTCGTCTGGTTCAGGGGAAGGGAAAGGATGGTGCAGTCGATCGGCAGGACCTTGGTGATCCGCTGCTTGGAACGGGCGTCTTCTTTGGGTGCGCGCATGGCTGCCATGGTCATCTCTGAGGTGTTTGCCGGAGGTGGGACTTGAACCCACATGCCCACTGAAGGACGAAGGATTTTGAGTCCTTTGTGTCTGCCATTTCACCACTCCGGCGTTGGCGCGAATCGTACCTGAAACCTGGCCCCAGGGTCAATTGGTTTTCTTTTTCGTAGCGCGAAACGGCATGCTACTTTACCGGATGTTTCCACAAAAAAGGCGCTTCGGGCTTTACGTTTGACAAAATTTTTGTCGGATGTTAGCGTGTGACCAGAATGCCGGGGACCGTTGAAACCCTTGGCACTATGGAGTTTTTGTGCCCGAGGATAAAAAAACTATCGTCAAGATGGCCCAAATGTTTTCCCAGGAGGGACGTTGGGACAAGGCCATCGCGGAATACAAGAAGCTGATCGAAATCGAGCCTGAAGATTTCAGCAGCTATTCCCTGATGGGCGATGTTTACGTCAAAAAGGGCGATTTGCAGCCCGCTTTTGACGCTTATTTGCTGTGTTCCGATGCCTACCTCCGCTTGGGCCAGATGGAAAAGGCCGCCCAGGCGCAGGAAAAAATCGCCGCTTTGAGCCCGGATGGCCTGAATCCGGAAAGCCGCAAGAAGCAGATCATTTTCAAAAAACAGATGGAAGGTGACAAAATTCTTGAGTCCGGCGATCCGGCCAAAGCGGTGGCCGCGTACCAGGCCGTCCTGGCCATGGATCCGAACCGTTTCGACCTGTACCAGAAACTGGGCGACCTCCACCTGAGCCAGGGCAATGTCGCGGCGGCCTGCGCCAAGTTCCGGGAACTCGGCGACATCTACCTGAAGAACCGCCTGGTCAAGAAGGCGGCCCCCCTCTTCCAGAAGATCGTCGAGCTCGAGCCCGAGAACACCGAGGCCCGCGCCGCCCTGGCTGAAATCCACGCCAAGAACGGCAACGACAGCGACGCGAAAAAGGAATTCCTCCTCTTGGCCGAGGCGGTGTTCCAGCAGGGCGACTTTGACCGGGCCTTCCAGTTCGCGCAGAAGGCGGAGCAGCTCAAGGCCATTGAAAGCTACAACTATCTGGGCCACGTGGAACTGCACCGCGGGCGCCGCGGGGAAGCCCGCGGATGGTTCGAGAAGCTCCTCAAATTCAAGCCGGGCCACGGCGGAGCCCTGTGGGGCATGGCCCTGATCCAGGTGGCCGAGTCGCACGCCGACGAAGCCGTCAAGACGCTCGCCAAGGTGCCCAAAGCGGACCGCTTCTATGGCGAAGCCCTGGCGGCCATGGCCGATCTCGAGGCGGCCAAGGGACTTCCAGAGGCCGTCCAGCACTATCTCGACGCCGCGCAGATCTTGAAAGCCAAGGGCGCCTTGACCCAGGCCAAAGCCGCCGAAGCGGCAGCCGCTGCGCTGGACCAAAAGCCGGGCGCCGAGCCCCAGGCCCCGGCGCCAGTTGCGGCGAAGGAAGCTGAAGTGGCTCCCGCGCCGGTGGCGCTTGCGCCTCCGGCGCCTGCACCCGCACCGGAACCCGTTCCCGCGCCTCCTGTGGCAGCCCCGGCTCCGGTGGCCGCGGTCGAGGCTCCTGCGCCCGTGGTTGCGGCCCCTGCGCCGGTCGCGGTCGTGGCCCCGGCCCCGGTCGTGCTTCCCGAAGCGCCCATTGCCGAGCTCGCGCCTGTCGTCAGCCAGGAAGCGCCGGTCCAAGCCGCCGCGCCCGAGCCTGAGCCCGCTCCCGCTGCCAAGGCCCGCGTGGAGCAGGCCGAGGACGCTGCGACCCTACTGTCCCTGGCCGAGAACTTTGAGGCTGAGGGAGCCCTGGATGAGGCGCTGGGGATATACCAGCGGGTCCTGAACCTCGACGCGAACCACGCCGGCGCCCGCGAAGGCATGAGCAGGGTCTACCGCTTGCTGGCCGGAAGCGCGCCGCAAGCCAGCCCGCCTCCTCCCCCGGCGCCCGTGGCCCTTGCGCCGCTGCCCGCGCCCCTTGCGCCCCCGGCTCCGGCGCTCGCGCCCCCGCTGCCGCCGCCCTCCATGAAGCTGCCGCCCCTGGCCGCGCTCGCTCCCTTGCCGGGCCCCGGCGCGATGGACATGGAGAAACTCGCCGCCATCAAGGCCCAGACCGAAGCGATCCAGCGCCAGGCCAAGGCCGACGTCGAAGCGCGCATGCGCGACGAAACCGAGGCCAAGCTCAAGGCCGAGATCGCGGCGCTCAAGGCGACCGGGATGGAAGCGAAGCGCCGCGACCTGGAGGCAGCGGAGCAGGCGGCCGCGGAAAAGAAGCGCATGGAAGCCAAGATCCGCGCCCAGATCGAGGCGGAAATGCGTGCCCGGGCCGAAGGGGAAGCCGCGGCCCGCCATGCGGCCGAGGCCCATGTCCCCAAGGCCGCTGAGCCGCACCACGCCGCCCCACCGCACAACGACAAGGATGAGGTCAGCCGGCGCCAGGCCGAGGTGCTGGCCCGCGTGGACGCCCAGCAGAAGGAAAGGCTGGCGCCCCTGCGCCGCACGATCGACGACATCCGCCGCAAAGCCGACGGGCAGGCGCCCGGGACCGCAGCCGCGGCGCCTCCGGCCTCCCCGCTGCCGCCCCTGCACAAGGCGGAGGAGGAAGCCGATGAGATGGAGGACTTCGCTTCGGTCTCCGTGGCCGAGATCTTCGTGAAGCAGGGGCTCAAGGCCGAGGCCCAGAAGATTTACGAGCGCATTTTGAGGCGGGAACCGGACAACGACGAGGTCCGCGCCAAGCTGGAAGCCCTGTTGGGGCACAAGCCCGCGCCCGGACCCTCCGCCCCTGCGGGCGGCGGACCCGCGGCCGGCCCGAAGAAAAGCAAAGTATCCTACCTTTGACGATCCCTTATGCAGGTTGCCATTATGAGCTATGAACTCCATTTCGGCCTCGCTGAGCAGCCCTTCAGCAACGCCGCCGACAGCCGCTTCTTCTTCGAGAGCGAGCAGCACCAGGAGGCGATGCTGCGCATCCAGCATTCCGTGTCCACCATGAAGGGCCTGACCGTGGCCATCGGCGGGCCCGGCGCGGGCAAGACCCTGCTGGCGCGCAGGGTGCTGGAGAAGCTCGAGGAGAACAGCAACGAGTACGAGGCGGCGCTGCTGGTGATCGTGCATTCCGAGGTCAGCGCGGACTGGCTGCTCAAGAAGATCGCCACCCAACTGGGCGTGGCCCAGCCCGCGGAGCGCAAGGCCGACCTCCTGCCGCAGCTCTTCGACCGCCTGGGGGAGATCCACGCCGCCGGGCGCAAGGCCTGCGTGATCATCGACGAAGCCAACATGCTCAAGAGCAAGGAGATCTTCGAGGAGTTCCGCGGCCTGTCGAACCTGGAGGTGCCCGGCCGCAAGCTCATCAGCATCGTCCTGTTCGGCCTGCCCGAGCTGCAGGACAACATGGCCTGCGACCCGCCGCTGGTCCAGCGCATCGCGATGAAGGTCGGCATCAAGCCCTTCGACGAGGCGGGCACCGCCAACTACGTGCGCCACCGCATGGTGGTGGCCGGATCCCACGCCGAGGTCTTCGACCTGGAGGCCCTGGGCGCCGTGCACCGGCTCACCCAGGGCGTGCCGCGCCTGATCAACACCATCTGCGACAACGCCCTGCTTGAGGCCTTCCTGCTGAAGAAGAACCGCGTCAACGGGGAGATCATCCGCGACGTCGCCGCCGACCTGGGCCTGGAGTCCAAGTGAAGCCAGCGCAGAAGCTGGGGCTGGCGGTGCTGGCCGGCCTGCTCGTGTTCGCGTCGCTGTCGGCCCTGCGCCAGGAAATGCTTTCCAGGGGCCTCAAGCTGGACAAGAGCATGGACTTCTCCCCGGCCCGCGTGGCGGTCCTGCCCCTCAACGGCGAGATCACGGACGGCGCCGAGACCATCCACTGGCTGCGCCAGTTCGGCGAGAACACGGGCGGCGTGAAGGCCATCGTCATCGCCTTGAACACGCCAGGGGGCGCGGTCGCGCCCTCCCAGGAGATCTGCCAGGAGATCGAGCGCCTGCGCAAGGACGACGGCATCAAGGTGGTCGCCGCCATGGGCAGCATGGCGGCCTCCGGCGGCTACTACATCGCCAGCTCCTGCGACGAGATCGTGGCCGACCCGGGCACGGTCACCGGCAGCATCGGCGTCATCATGGAGACCTTCGAGGGCCAGGCCCTGCTCGACAAGCTGGGGGTCAAGTCCGAGGTCGTCAAAAGCGCCGAGTTCAAGGACGCCGGCTCGCCCTTCCGCGCCATGAGCGCGCGGGACCGCGCCGTGTTCCAGGGCACGGTCAACGATGTGTACGACCAGTTCGTGGGCGACGTGGCCAGCGGACGGCGCGGCGCCCTGGCCGCGGCCATGGCCCGAAGGACCGGCCTGAAGGCCGCCTCCTTCACGGACAAGGAGATCAAGGCCTACGTCAAGTCCCTGGCCGACGGGCGCATCTACACGGGCCGCCAGGCCTATCGGCTCGGCCTGGTGGACTCCCTGGGCGGGCTCGAGGACGCCATCGCCAAGGCCCAGGATCTGGCCGGGCTGAAGTCGGCCGACGTGGTCACGATACGCGAGCCGCGCAGCTTCGCCGAGACCATGACGGGCATGGACCGCGCGGGCTGGAGCGCCTTCCTGAGGGAGACCCTCCTGGGAAGCGCGTGGAGCGGGCCCCATCTGAGCTATCTTTTGCGTTGAACCCCGGGAAGGACCCCGGAGTTTTTTTTGAACCGCCTGAGGAGAAGACATGGCCGAAGAAGTTGAGCCAGGCAAGGGAGCCGAAGCCGCGCCGCAGGCGCCTCTGACGCCCGAGGCCGCGCCCGCGGCGCCGTCCTGGAGCTGGTCCCTGCTGGCCCTAGCCGTGGCGGCGGTGCTGCTCACCCTGGTCGGAGTCTTCACCCTGGCCCGCCCCGTCCCCCAGACCCTGGCCTTGGGGGCCGGGCTCTTCCTGTGGGGCCTCCTCGACCTGCTGGCCCAGCGCCGCGGCCTGGGCCATTGGAAGGGCCCCAAAGCCGCCCTGGGCAACGCCGTCAACCTGACCCGCGCCCTCGCCCTGCTGGGCCTGGGCGTCTGGCTGGGCCTGATGGCCCTGGGGCTCGCCAAGCCGGCCCCCGCGCCCGTCATCATCTGGACCGGCGTGTTCCTGGTGGGCCTCTACCTGGCCGCAGCCCTGCTCATTGAAATGCTGGTGAAGGGCGTGCGCCTCGGGGCCCAGGCCTTCCTGCTGGCCTCGCTGGTGCTGATGCTCTTCTCCTACTTCTACTTCTCCATCCCCTTCATCTACGCCTGGGCCGCGGTCTTCGCGTTCCTTTCCTTCGCCGCCGCCGCCTGGGCCGTGCACAAGAACGTGCTCGTCGAGACGCCCTTCGTCGGCCTGGCCGTGCTGCTGGCGGTGCTGGTTCTGGGCGCTCCCATCAGCACCTACACCTTCCAGCAGGCCCATGAGGTCGAGGAACAGCCCCTGTTCACGCCCACCCTGCTCATCCCCCGCATGCGGCAGGTGGTCACCGGCCTCAGCGCGGAGGCCGCGCAGATCCGCTGGGCCCCGGCGCACACCCAGCCGGGCCAGCCCGGGGACGTGCGTTTCAGCGACAAAGTGGCCTTCGTGGACCAGGACAAGGGCCAAGCCTGCGTGAAGCTGTTCCAGCAGCACGAGGACGGCCTGCGAGAGATCCTCAGGGTCAGCGCCGGCGCCGGCGTGAGCCTGAGCGCCTTCTCCACCGATGGCAGCCGCGTGGCCTACACCGATCCGGGACGCAAGTCCCCGGTCCTGCGCGTGCTGGCCCCCTCGTCCCCCTCCTCGCCCCTGGAAGCCGCGCTTCCGGCGGCGCCCGCGAGGATCCCCTTCTCCCTCAAGCATGCCCTGGAGTGGCTGGCGGACCTGGTGAGCCCCCAGCCCGCGGCCACGGCCGCGCCCGTGCCTTCCAGCGCCCCCCTGGCCTACCGTTCCATGCGCCTCTACGCGGACGTGTCCCCGGAGCCCGCTCACGGCCAGGTATGGCGCTCCATGGGCAAGCAGCTTTATTTCTCGGCCCCCGCCGGCGGCCCGCAGAACCAGGACAGCGCGGTGCTGCGCTACGATTTCCCGGGCGGGAAGCCTGAGGTGCTGATCGCCAACCGGGCCATGCCCGCGGTGTCCCCGGACGAGCGCTCGCTGCTGACCGTGGGTTACGTGCCCAACAAGCGCAACCTGGAGATCTCCGACGTCGACAGCAAGGGCGTTGCCGGGTCGGAGCGTCCCTTCGTGGCGCTGAACGAGGCCTCGTATTTCCCGGCCTGGAACGACATCCAGACCGAGGTGCTCTTCATCGACCCGGTGACGCGCCGCCTGATGGCCATGAACTCCAACGGCAGGAACCACCGGCCCTTCGACCCCATGGCCCTGGATTCCCACAACTGGAAGAGCGAGAAGCTGGTGCCCTTCGAGCTGAATTGGGAGGAGACCGGCGACCGCTTCAGGATCTACCGCTCGCGCCCCGACGGCAACGGCGACCACCTCATCTACGACACCGCCGGCCAGTGGATCTCGCCGCCGCAGTGGTCCGCGGACGGGAAGCGCATCGCCTTCATCATCCGCAACCACGGCAAATCCGAGGTGGTCACGGTGGGCTCCGACGGGACCTGGCCCAGGCATTTCTTCACCACCGAGGACGCCCTGGACGAGCTGAAGTGGAGCCCGGACGGCCTGAAAGTGGCCTGGATCTGCCGCCGCCAGGACGACACCCAGGAGATCTGGACCGCCGGCTACGAGGGGCTCGACCCCGTGCGGGTCCACCAGGACGACGGCGAGCTGAAGGACCTGACCTGGTCGCCGCGGGGGAAGCACCTGGCCGTGCAGGTGACCAAGCCCTGGACCTTCCTGGGCATGCGCCTGGTCCGTCCGGCCCTGCAGAACGTGCTGATGGTGGACCTGACCGACCTGCACGCGCGGGTCATGACCCGTTACGGCATCCTGTCCCACGGCCCCGCCTTCTCGCCGCACGGGGACGCCATCGCCTACTTCACGGACCAGGACGCCTGGACCTTCGTGCCGACCCGGGAGCGCAAGACAGCCCTGGTGATTTCGCAGCTGTATTGAGCCGGACAGGCTCTTTATTTCAAGGGGCGAAACCCAGAATTTCTTGACAGCTTCGTTTCACTCTCTTATTCTTCTGGGCCTTTGTTCCGGAAGCCGTTGAAGGGGGCATTCTTGTACACCGTCCGCCTGACGCGCGTTCCGGAAAACGGCGTTCTCACCCAGGAAGACGTCCGCCTGAGCTCGGCGGACCTTGGCCTGAGCGGGCATTTCGATCCGACCGGGGTGTCCAGCTCCTGGGAACTCACCAGGATGATGGGCAAGGTCTACGGCAAGATGCGGGCCGAAGGGCTGCTGCACCTGAACTGCGGGCGCTGCCTGAGGGATTTCTCGGCCCCGGCGAAGACGGAATTCGCCGTGCTCTTCGAACCGCGCCAGCGTCCCGCGGACAGGGGCAGGGGCCGGGAAGAGGCCCCTGAGGACGACGAAGACGACAGCGAGGACGCCGGCCCCACGGCGGTGTTTTTCGACGGCGAGGAACTGCCCCTGGGCGAGGAGCTGCGCCAGGAGCTGGAACTGGCGGTCCCCTACAACGCCCTGTGCAGCGGGACCTGCCGCGGCCTGTGCCCGCGCTGCGGGGCCAACCTGAACGACGGCCCCTGCGCCTGCATCAAGTAAAGAATGCGCGGCCCCATCTCCAGAGGGGCCGCGGATAAGCCGGCCGGACTGTCCGGACGGCAACGGAGGAAGCAATGCCCAATCCAAAGAAACGCCATTCCAAGGCCCGACGGGACAAGCGTCGCGCCAATTGGAAGATTGAAGCGCCCAATTTGAGCCTGTGCCCGCAGTGCCGCCAGCCGAAGATGCCGCACCGGGTCTGCCCCACCTGCGGATTCTACAACGGCAAGGAAATCATCCCCGCTCAAGAAGCCTGATAAAGCATGCGCATTGCCCTTGATGCGATGACCAGCGAACTGGGCGTCGAGGAGGCCGTGTACGGCCTTTTTGACGCCCTGGGCGCCGTCGGGGACCTCAAGGTCCTGGCCGTCGGGCAGCCCGACCGCCTGCGGCCGCTGCTGGACCGCGGTCCGGCGGCCCTGCGCGGCCGCGTCGAATTGGTCCCGGCCTCGGACGTCATCGGCATGGACGAGGAGCCCGGCGTCTCCTTCAAGGCGAAGAAGGAGGCCTCGGTGTCCGTGGCCGTGCGCCTGGTCAAGGACGGGCTCGCCGACGGCGCATGCTCCGCGGGCAACACCGGCGCCTCCATGACCGCCGCGACGCTCATCCTCGGCCGCGTGCCGGGCGTGCGCCGCCCCGCCATCTTCACGGCCCTGCCCTCCTCCAAGGGATACTGCGGCCTGCTCGACTCCGGCGCCGTGGTGGACTGCCGCCCCGAGGACCTGGTGCAGTTCGGCGTTATGGGCAGCATCTACATGCGCACGGTCATGGGCGTCTCCAACCCCCGCGTGGGCCTGCTTTCCATCGGGGAAGAGGACAAGAAGGGCAACGCCCAGACCCTGGAGACCCTGCCCCTCCTGCGCCAGGCGGACCTGAATTTCATCGGCAATGTGGAGGGGCGCGACCTCTTCAATGGCGCCTGCGACGTGGCCGTCTGCGACGGCTTCGTCGGCAACGTGGTCCTCAAGACCGCCGAAGGCATCTCCAAGCTGATCCTGACGCAGCTGCAGGAGGGCTACGCCAGCCAGGGCCCCCTGGCCAAGCTGGGCGGCCTCCTGAGCAAGCCCGTGTTCAGGGGCATGCGGAGCCGCATGAGCCCGGACAGCGCGGGCGGCGGCCCCCTGCTCGGCGTCGGCGGCGTCTTCATCATCACCCACGGCCGTGCCAACCGGGTCATGATCATGAACAGTTTGAGGGTCGCGGCGGAATGCGGGCGCCAGGACGTCCCGGGCCGCCTGAAGGAAGCCTTCCGTGGACTGGAGTCGGCGGCGTGACGCGTCCCATAGCATCCATCCTCGGCACCGGCCGTTTCCTGCCCGCCAACGTCGTCACCAACGCGGACCTGGAAAAGCGCATCGACACCAGCGACGAGTGGATCCGCTCCCGCACCGGCATCCGGGCCCGCCGTATCGCCGGGCCCGGCGAGCTGCCCTCGGACATGGCCACTGAGGCCGCGAAACAGGCGCTGGCCAAGGCCGGCGTCGCGGCCGGCCAACTGGACGCCATCATCACCGCCACCTTGACGCCGGATTACCCCTTTCCGGCCACGGCCTGCGTGGTGCAGCACAAGCTGGGCGCGACCAAGGCCTTCACCTTCGACCTGCAGGCCGCCTGTTCCGGCTTCATCTACGGCCTGGCCGTGGCCGAGGGCCTGATCGCCTCGGGCGCCGCCCGCTACGTCCTGGTGTGCGGCTCCGAGAAGCTCAGCACCATCACCGACTGGCAGGACCGCAACACCTGCGTCCTCTTCGGCGACGGCGCGGGCGCCGCGGTGCTTGGACCTGCCACGGACAAGGGCCGCATCATGAGCCTGTACCTGGGCGCCGACGGGAGCATGGTCCCCAAGCTCCTGCAGCCGGCCGGCGGTTCGGCCATGCCGGCTGACGCCGAGAGCGTGGCCAAGCGCATGCACTTCCTGAAGATGGACGGCAAAGAGGTCTTCAAGTTCGCGGTGCGGATCATGGGCGAGGCCTCGGCCGAGGCCCTGAAGCGTGCCGGCTGGGAGGCCAAGGACATCGCCCTGTTCATCCCCCACCAGGCCAACCTGCGCATCATCGAGTCGGCGGCGAAATACATGGAGCTGCCCATGGAACGGGTCTTCGTCAACCTGGACCAGTACGGCAACACCTCCGCCGCCAGCGTGGCCATAGCCCTGGACGAAGCCCAGGAGCAGGGGCGCCTGAAGCACGGCGACAAGACCGTGATGGTGGCCTTCGGAGCGGGCCTGACCTGGGCCTCCTGCGCCATCCAATGGTGAAGACGGCGGTCCTCTTCCCGGGCCAGGGCAGCCAGTGCGTGGGCATGGCCGCGGAACTGTTCGCGCAAAGGCCCGAGGCCAGGGAAGTGCTGGACCAGGTGGACTTGGCCCTGGGCCGCGGCCTGCTTGAGCTCATGTTCAAGGGCCCCGAGGAGGGGCTCAAGGAAACCTTCAACACCCAGCCGGCCCTGTACGCCGCGGGCTTGGCCTCCTGGGCCTGCCTGCGCAAAGAGGGCGTGGAAGCGGACGCCTTCGTGGGCCACAGCCTGGGCGAATACTGCGCCCTGCAGGCCGCCGGGGTCTTCAGCTTCGTGGACGGGCTGAAGCTGGTCCAGGCGCGGGCCGCGGCCATGACCAGGGCCGCCCAGGCCGCGCCCGGCACCATGGCCGCGGTCCTGAAGCTGGACGACGCCGTGGTGGAGGAGGCCTGCCGCGAAGCCTCCCAAAGCGGGCCGGTGGGCGCGGCGAACTACAACTCCCCGGGCCAGGTGGTCATCAGCGGAAGCCGCGAGGGCGTGGAAAAAGCCATGCAGCTGTGCAAGGACAAGGGCGGCCGCTGCCTGCCCCTGGCGGTGAGCGGGGCCTTCCACAGCGCCGCCATGGAGCCGGCGGGCCTGGAGCTCAAGGCGGCCTTCGCCCAGGCCCTCTGGGCGGACGCCCGGGCCCTGGTGCTGGCGAACGTGAACGCCCTCCCTCAAGTCGGCGTGGCCGCGATCCAGGCCAACCTGGTGGCCCAGGTCAGCGGGCCGGTGCGCTGGACCCAGAGCATCCTGGAACTGAAGGCCCTGGGCTTCGGCCGCTACATCGAGGCCGGGCCGGGCAAGGTCCTGGCGGGCCTGGTGAAAAAAATCGATCCGGAGGCCCAGGTGTGCAGCGTGGGCGACGTGGCCGGTCTGGAAGCGGCGCTGCCGCTTTTGACGGGGAAGGCGTGAGCATGGGCGTTGGAGACGGACTCAAGGACAAGGTGGCCCTGGTCACCGGCGGCACGCAGGGGATCGGCTACGCGGTGGCGGAGGACTTCCTGCGCCTGGGAGCCGTGGTCGCCATCACCGGCCGCGACAAGGCCCGTGCGGCCGCCGCGGCCGAAACCCTGGGCAAGGCCACCGGCGGACTCTGCCTGGGCTTCGGGGCGGACGTGGCCAAGGCCTCGGAGGTCGAAAGCCTTTTTTCGGAAATGCTTGACAGCACAAAAAGGCTCGATATCTTGGTGAACAACGCCGGCATCGCCAAGGACGGCCTGCTGATGCGCATGGCCGAGGAGGACTGGGACGCGGTCCTGGACACGAACCTGAAGGGCGCTTTTCTCTGCTCCAAGGCCGCCTGCCGCCCCTTGCTCAAGGCCAAGGGGGGAAGTATCATCAGCGTCTCCAGCGTGGTGGGCGTGGCCGGCAACCCCGGGCAGGCGAACTACGCGGCCAGCAAGGCCGGCCTGATCGGCTTCTCCAAGAGCCTGGCCAAGGAACTGGCCTCGCGGGCGGTGCGGGTCAACGTGGTGGCCCCCGGCTTCATCGACACGGCCATGACCGCGCAGCTGAGCGAGGAAGCGCGCCAGGGCCTGCTGGCCCAGATACCCCTGGGGCGCTTCGCGGAAGTGCACGAAGTGGCCTCGGTCTGCAGTTTCCTCGCCGGCGACCGGTCCCGGTACATCACCGGCCAGGTGATCCGGGTCGACGGCGGGATGATGATGTGAGTTTTGAACGGTTTTCAACCTGAACCAAAGGAGATGAGCGTGGCGATTGAAGACAAGGTCAAGGAAATCATTGTTGAGCAGCTCGGCGTCGACGCGGCGCAGGTGAACCCCGATGCCTCGTTCATCGACGATTTGGGCGCGGATTCCCTGGACACCGTCGAGCTGGTGATGGCGTTCGAGGAGGAGTTCAACATCGAAATCCCGGATGAGGCCGCCGAAAAGATCAAGAAGGTCGGCGACGCCATCGACTACATCAAAGCCAACGCCAAGCAGGCCTAGGCTTCGACCCCGGGACAAGGACGCAACGCCGAAGGGTCTGTAGGCCCTCAGGCGTTGCGTTTTGTGTTTTTTTTTAGCCAAGCCAAAGGACAAGCATGCGACGCCGAGTTGTGGTGACGGGCCTGGGGGCGGTGACCCCCCTGGGCAACGATGTCGAAACGTTTTTCCAGGGGCTGCTTGAAGGCCGCAGCGGCATCGGCCCCATCACGCGCTGGGACCCCAGCCGGCACACCACCCATATCGCCGGCATGGTCAAGGACTTCAGCCTCGACCCGGCCGTGGCGGACAAGAAGGACGCCCGCCGCATGGACTGGTTCGTGCAGTTCGCCATGGCGTCCACCCAGCAGGCGCTTGCGGACGCGGGGCTCTCCGACCTCTCCAAGCTCGACCTGGAGCGCTTCGGCGTCCTGATCGGCAGCGGCATCGGCGGCCTGGGCGTGATCGAGGAGCAGGTGGCCATCCTGCTGGAGAAGGGCCCCTCGCGGGTCAGCCCCTTCCTCATCCCCATGCTGATCGTCAACATGGCCTCGGGCCAGGTGGCCATACGCTGGGGCTTCCAGGGCCCCAACAGCGCCGTGGCCACGGCCTGCGCCACGGGCAACCACGCCCTGGGCGACGCGGCCGAGATCATCCGGCGCGGAGCCGCGGACCTCATGGTCGCCGGCGGCACCGAAGGCGCCATCACCCCCTTAGGGCTCGCCGGCTTCTGCTCGGCCCGGGCCCTGAGCACCCGCAACAACGAGCCCACCCGCGCCAGCCGCCCCTTTGACAAGGAGCGCGACGGCTTCGTCATGGGCGAAGGCTGCGGCCTGCTGATTTTGGAGGAGCTGGAGCACGCCAAGGCCCGCGGCGCCCGCATCTACGCCGAGGTCCTGGGATACGGCATGTCCGAGGACGCCAACCACATCACCGCCCCGCCCGAGGACGGCAACGGCGCCATGCGCGCCATGCAGGCCGCGCTCAAGGACGCGGAGGTCCCGGCGGACTCCATCGACTACGTCAACGCCCACGGCACCAGCACCCCGGCCGGGGACAAGGCCGAGACACTGGCCATGAAGCGCGTCTTCGGCGCCCACGCCACGGACAGGAAGCTGTGGATCAGCTCCACCAAGAGCATGACCGGGCACCTGCTGGGCGCGGCCGGCGGCATCGAGGCCGTGGCCTGCGTGAAGATGATGCAGAGCGGCAAGGTGCACCCCACCGTGAACCTGGAGAACCCCGACCCGGACTGCGACCTGGACTACGTCGCCAACGCCACCCGGGAGCGGAAACTCAAGCGCGTCATGAGCAACGGCTTCGGCTTCGGCGGCGTCAACGCCAGCCTGGTCTTTGGGTCCTTCGAGGGCTGAGAGGGAGATGGCGGCCAAAATCCGTTCGGCCATGGAACTGTGCTCGGCGCTGGGTTTCGTCCCCAGGAACGCCGCGGTCTACGAACAGGCCCTGGTCCACCGCAGCCTCCTGAACGAAACCGGCCAGACCCTCGACAGCAACGAACGCCTGGAGTTCCTGGGCGACTCGGTGCTCGGCCTGGTGGTGGCCCGCTTCCTCTTCGAGAATTTCCCGGACCTGAGCGAAGGCCAGCTGGCCCGCAGGAAGAGCCAGCTCGTCAGCACCTCCATGCTGGCGGAATGGGCGCGGGGCATAGACCTCGGATCCTGCCTGCGCCTGGGCAAGGGCGAACAGCTCAGCGGCGGAAGCGCCAAGGAGACCCTGCTGGCCGACGGCTTCGAGGCCTGGCTGGGCGCCATCTACGTGGACCACGGCTTCAAGGCCGCGGAAAGCTTTGTCCTGGGCTTCCTCAAGGACCAGGCCGCGGCCAGCGCGGCCGGCCGCCTGGCGGACAGCAAGAGCCGCCTCCAGGAATTCACCCAGAAGCTCTACAAGCGGCCGCCCCTCTACCGGGTCAGCGGAACCTCGGGCCCGGACCACGAAAAGGTCTTCGAGGTGGAGGTCGTGATCGAGGGCAAGGTTCTGGCCCGAGGCAAAGGGAAGAACAAGAAAGAGGCCGAGCAGCAGGGGGCCGACGCGGCCCTGGCGATTATCGAAAGCAAACGCCCTTGATTTTGATGGGCTTTGTGGTATTATTCCGCTTCCCGACTTTGAGAAATATTTCACAAAGTGCGGTTTTCCACCGGAGACGAGTCCATGGCGGGTGATCCACTCCAAGAAGTAGTGCTTACCACCAAGTTGGACAAGGTCCTTGGCTGGGCCCGTAAATACTCCCTTTTTCAATACCCTTTCGTGACGGCCTGCTGCGGCATGGAGTTCATGTCGACCTCGGCCAGCCACTACGACACCGACCGCTTCGGCGCCGCTTTCCCGCGTTTCTCCCCGCGCCAGGCCGACCTCCTGATGGTGGTGGGCACCATCACCCACAAGCAGGCCCCCATCCTGAAGCGCGTCTACGACCAGATGTGCGAGCCCAAGTGGGTGGTCGCTTTCGGCGTGTGCGCCACCTCGGGCGGCTTCTACCAGAATTACGGCTCGGTGCCCGGCATCGACTGCTTCCTGCCCGTGGACATGTACATCCCCGGCTGCCCGCCCCGCCCCGAGACCGTGATCGACGCCTTGTTGAAGCTGCAGGAGCGCATCCAGAACCAGCGCCACGCGGTGTTGTGATGCCCAAGAACAGCGCCTCCCCCCTTTATGACGTGCTCAAGCCCGTCTTCGGCGACAAGATCGAGGCCCGCCAGGAGCTCAAGGGCCGGGAAGCCCTGCGGGTCAGCCCCGCGGCGCTCCTCGAGGTCGTCCGCCACCTGAAGAACAGCCTGGGTTTCGACTTCCTCATGGACCTGTCCGGGGCGGATTACAGCGGCTATCCGGGCCACCAGGGCGACCCCCTCTGCGTCAGCTACCAGCTTTTCGGCGCCACGACCCGCGCGCGGGCCTGGCTGAAGGTCTACCTGCCCCTGGAAGGGGCCATGGTGGACAGCCTGAGCCACGAATTCGCCTGCGCCAACTGGTATGAGCGCGAATGCTGGGACATGTTCGGGGTGCATTTCAAGGGCCATCCGAACCTGAAGCGCCTGCTTCTGTACGAAGAATTCGTGGGGCACCCCCTGCGCAAGGACTACCCCATCATGCGCATGCAGCCCCTGATACCGATGAGGAACGCGGTCGACTACGAGTCCGTCGCCGTGGCCCGCCGCAAGGAGGCTGAAGAGGCCTCCGCGCCCAAGGCGGGGAACTAGCCATGCCCATGGACATCACCCAGAAAATCCCGCAATGGAAGGCCCAGCGCGACGACGGCTTCGACATCGAGCCGCTGTACATCAACATGGGCCCCTCCCACCCCGCCATGCACGGCACCGTCAAGATGGTGCTGAAGCTCGACGGCGAGACCGTGGTCAACACGGAAGTGGAGATCGGCTACCTGCACCGCTGCTTCGAAAAGACGGTGGAGCAGAAGACCTGGAACCAGGCCATCCCCTACACGGACCGCCTCAACTACGTCAGCCCCCTCATCAACAACATGGGCTACTGCATGGCCGTGGAGAGGCTCCTGGGCATCCAGGTCCCCGAGCGCACGGACTACATCCGCACCATCATGTGCGAGCTCAGCCGCATCGGCGACCACCTGACCTGCATCGGCGCCGGCGCCATGGAGCTGGGCGCCCTGACCGCCTTCCTGTATTTCATGAAGGCCCGCGAATCCAGCTGGCAGCTGATCGAGGAGGTCACCGGGGCCCGCCTGACCATCAGCTACGGCCGCGTGGGCGGCGTCGTTCGCGACCTGCCCGCCAATTTCTCCGAGCGCTGGGCCTGGGTGAAGTCCCAGGTGGAGGAGAACCTCGGCGAGGTCTCCACCCTGCTCAACACCAACCGCATCTTCATCGACCGCATGAAGGGCGTGGGGATCATGCCGCTGGACCGGTGCTTAAGCTACGGCATGACCGGGCCCTTCGCCCGCGCCTCGGGCTTCGACTACGACCTGCGCCGCGACGAGCCCTACTTCGCCTACGACAGGATGAAATTCGAGGTGCCCACGCGCACGGGCGGCGACAACTGGTGCCGCTACGAGGTGCGCATGGAGGAGATCCGCCAGAGCGTGCGCATCATCGACCAGGCCCTAGCCCAGATGCCGGAGGGCATCGTCCGCGTCGAGGACCCCCAGGTCAGCCTGCCGCGCAAAAAAGAGGTCTACAGCAACATCGAAGCCCTCATGAACCACTTCAAGCTGCTCATGCCCGGCCACGGCATCCGCCCGGCCCTGGGCGAGGTCTACGCCGCGGTCGAGGGCGGCAACGGCGAGCTGGGCTTCTGGCTGGTCAGCGACGGCGGCGACCGCCCCTGGCGCCTGCGCGTTCGCCCGCCCTGCTTTCCGATCATGTCCGGGGTGGAGGAACTCATCCTGGGCGAGCAGGTGGCCGACATCGTGCCGGTGTTCGGCTCGGTGAACATGATCGGCGGAGAACTGGACCGATGAGCCTGATCACGCCCGAATTGAAGGCGCGTTTCGACGCGGTGGTGGCCCGCTATCCCAAGGGCCAGGAGCAGAGCGCGGTCATCCCGCTGCTGCACGCCATGCAGGAGCTCGGCGGGGGGCACCTGACCCAGGAGCACCAGCAGGCCGTGGCGGACTTCCTGAACCTGCCCATGTCCAAGGTGCACGAAGTCACCACCTTCTACACCATGTTCAGCCTCAAGCCCCGCGGCCGCCAGCACCTGAGCGTGTGCCGCACGCTGCCCTGCGCCCTGTGCGGGTCCGAGGACGTGACCAAGGCCCTGAGCGCCCGCCTCGGCGTCGGCCCGGGCGAGGTCACCGCGGACGGGGAATTCAGCTACGAAGAGGTGGAGTGCCTGGCGCAGTGCCACCTGGGCCCGGTCCTGCAGGTGGGGGACACGGTCTACGGCGACCTGACCCCGGACAGCACGCGCTCCCTCATCGACACCCTGTCCAAGAAGGGAAGGCCCTAAAGCCATGGAAGCCTGCCCCCTCTACCTCACCAAGAATTTCAAGAACCCGGCGGCCCTGACCTTCGACGGTTACGTGGCCTCGGGCGGCTATGTCGCCTTGAAGAAGGCGCTGTCCATGCAGCCCCAGGAGATCATCGACCTGGTCAAGGCCGGCAACCTGCGCGGACGCGGCGGGGCCGGTTTCCCTGCCGGAGTGAAGTGGGGCTTCCTGGGCAAGACCGAGGGGCCCAAGTACCTCTGCGTCAACGCCGACGAGGGCGAGCCGGGCACGGTCAAGGACGGCCCCCTGATGGAGTTCGACCCCCATCAGATGATCGAGGGCATCGCCATCGCCTGCTTCGCGCTGGGCATCAAGTGGTGCTACATCTACATCCGCGGGGAATTCTACAAGGCCCACCGCATCGTGCAGAAGGCCGTGGACGAGGCCTACGCCAAGGGCGTGCTCGGCCCCAAGGTGATGGGCTCGGGCTTCCAGCTCGACGTGGCCCTGCACCCCGGCGGCGGCGCCTACATCTGCGGCGAGGAGACCGGCCTGCTCTCGAGCCTGGAGGGCAAGAAGGGCTTCCCCAAGCTGAAGCCGCCTTTCCCGGCCCTGAAGGGCCTCTACGGCGCCCCCACCATCGTCAACAACGTCGAGACCCTGGCCTGCGTGCCCCACATCATCAACCTGGGCGCGGAGGCCTGGAACGCGCTGGGCACGGAGAAGAACGGCGGGACCAAGATGTACAACGTCTGCGGCCACGTCATGAAGCCCGGCTACTACGAGACGCGCCACAGCATCACCCTGCGCGAGCTCATCTACGACGTCTGCGGCGGCATGAAGCCCGGCCGCACCCTCAAGGGCGTGGTCCCGGGCGGCTCCTCCAGCCCCATCCTGCTGCCCTCCGAGATCGACGTGCGGATGGACTTCGACAGCCTGGGCAAGGCCGGCACCATGCTGGGCTCCGCCGCCGTCATCGTCATGGACGACCGCACCAGCATCGTGCGGGCCCTGGACAACCTGCTGCACTTCTACAGCCACGAGTCCTGCGGGCAGTGCACGCCCTGCCGCGAGGGCACGCACTGGCTCTACCTGATCAGCCAGCGCATCGTCAACGGCGAGGGCAAGGCCGGCGACGTGGACCGCATGCTGGACATCTGCAACAACATGGTCGGCAACACCATCTGCGTGCTGGCCGACGCGGCGGCCCTGCCGACCCAGAGCTACATCAAGAAGTACCGGGCCGAATTCGACGCCTATGTCCTCGACGGCGGGCGCGTCGGCCTGCTCGGAAACCGCGAAGAGAAGGCGGCCGCCCATGCCTAAGCTGACGATCGACGGCAAGGAAATCGAGGTCCCCGCGGGGACCAACCTGATCGAGGCCGCCAAGACCATGGGCGCCGAGATCCCGCACTTCTGCTACCACCCGGGCCTGAGCGTCGCCGGCAACTGCCGCATGTGCCTGGTGGAGATCGAGAAGGCCCCCAAGCTGCAGATCGCCTGCAACACGCCGGTGGCGGAGGGCATGGTCGTCATCACCACCAGCGAGAAGGTCAAGAAGGCGCGGGCCGGGGTGATGGAGTTCCTCCTGCTCAACCACCCCATCGACTGCCCCATCTGCGACTGCGCGGGCGAGTGCTACCTGCAGGACTACTACATGGACCACGACCTCAAGGCCTCGCGCCTCGAGGAAGGGAAGACCAAAAAGCAGAAGGCCCAGCCCATCGGCGAGCACGTGATGCTCGACAAGGAGCGCTGCGTGCTGTGCTCCCGCTGCGTGCGCTTCACCGACGAGGTCAGCAAGACCTTCGAGCTGGGCATCTTCGGGCGCGGCAGCACCGAGGAGATCGGGCTGGCGCCGGGCAAGGTCCTGGACAACGCCTACAGCGGCTGCGTGGTGGACCTGTGCCCCGTGGGCGCCCTGACCGACCGCGACTTCCGCTTCAAGAGCCGGCCCTGGTTCCTCAAGGAGACTGAGACCGTCTGCACGGGCTGCTCCATGGGCTGCAACGTGGTGCTGGACACGAACACCAACCCCTACAACAAGGTGGGCGAGGCCCGCGCCTACCGGCTCTTCCCGCGCGAGAACAAGGCCGTCAACGGCTACTGGATGTGCGACGAGGGCCGCTACAGCCACAAGGCCATCGACCAGGGCCGCGCGCAGTCCGCGGCCCTCGAGGGCCGCACGGTCCCCCTGGAGAGCGCCCTGCACCGCCTGGCCGGGATCGCCGCCCCCCTGGTCAAGGCCGCGCCCGCCCGCGCCGCCTTCCTGCTCTCCCCCCAGCTGACCAACGAGGCCCTCTTCGCCTTCAAGCGCCTGGCCGCCTCCCTGGGCGTGGCCCAGGTGGAAGTCGGCGACGACCTCAAAGCCGTGGGCAAGGCTGACGGATACCTCATCCAGGCCGACAAGAACCCCAACAGCCGCGGCGCGCAGGACCTGGGCCTCGCGCCGCGCGCCGGCGTGCTGGGCGGCTCGGCCCTGCTGGCCTCGGCCGAAGCCGGGAATTTCGACGTCCTGGTGGTGGTGGGCCATGTCCTGCAGCCGCAGCGCCTGAAGGCCCTGGGAGCCAAGGTGAAGGCCCTGGTGGGCCTGCAGAGCCACGCGCACGAGGGCTCCGAAGCCTACGGCGTTCTGCTGCCCATGGCCGTGGCCGCCGAGCAGGACGGCAGCTTCACCAACCACCAGGGGCGCGTGCAGCGCAACCGCAAGGCCCTGGAGCCCCTGGGCGAGAGCCAGCCCGGCTACGCGCTGGCCCAGGCCCTGGGCCATGCCCTGGGCTCGCCCCAGGCGAAGGACACGCCTGCGGACCTGTTCCTCGGCTGGGCCAAGTCCCTGCCCCAGTCCGCCCATCTGACCCTGGAAACGCTGGGAACCCAAGGCGCGGCCTCCGCCGCGTCCGCGGTCCCGGCCTGAGCAGAAGAGACATGCCCGACCTGGATTCCTCCCTGGCCTTTTTGACGGCCCATCCATTCCTGATACAGCTGGCCGCGGCCCTGGTCAAAACCATCTTCATGATGACGGTGGTCATGCTCATCGGCGGCCTGATCCTGAGCTGGGTCGAGCGCAAGCAGTCCGCCATCATGCAGGACCGCATCGGCGCCAACCGCGCCTCGATCCTGGGCGTGCGGGCCATGGGCCTGATCCACAACCTGGCCGACGCGGCCAAGGGCGTGCTGAAGGAGGATTTCATCCCCCCCCAGGCCAACCCCTTCCTCCACACCCTGGCGCCCTTCCTGGCCGTCTGCACCGCGGTGGTGGCCTTCTCGGTCCTGCCCTTCGGCGGCGACGTCAGCATCCTGGGACAGCACATCCCCCTGACCATCGCGCCCCTGCCCGTGGGCATCCTGTTCGTCTGGGCCATGATGGGCATGGGCGTCTACGGCGTCATCCTGGCCGGCTACGTCAGCAACAACAAGTACTCCATGCTGGGCTGCCTGCGCGCCAGCGCCCAGGTCATCAGCTACGAGGTGGCCACCGGCCTGACCATCCTGGGCGCGCTGGTCTTCTACCACAGCGTCGACCTGCGTGACATGGTGCAATGGCAGATGGTCCACAGCCTCAACCAGGTGCCGGGCTTAAGCTGGATGCCGGCCTGGGTCCCGGCCTGGGGTGTCTTCCTCCAGCCGGTGGGCTTCATCCTCTTCTTCACGGCCACCATCGTGGAGATGAAGCGCATACCCTTCGACCTTCCCGAGGGCGAGAGCGAGATCATCGGCTACAGCATCGAGTACTCGGGCATGAAGTTCATGATCTTCATGATGAGCGAGTTCGTGGAGAGCCTGCTCTTCGCCTGGGTCGTGGTCCTGATCTTCTTCGGCGGCTGGCACGTGCCCGGCCTGAGCCTGCCCGACCAGATGGGCATGCCCGCCACCCTTGGCATCCTGGGCGTCCACTCCCTGCCCTATGCCGCCGGCGTGGCCCTGGAGACGGCGGCCATGGCCCTCAAGATCATCTTTTTCCTGTGGCTCCAGATGCTGGTGCGCTGGTCCCTGCCCCGCTTCCGCTATGACCAGATCATGCACCTCGGCTGGAAGATCATGCTGCCCCTGGCCCTCGTGAACCTGGTCGTCACGGCGGGCCTGTGCGTGCTTCTAAAGTAGGGGGAGCGATGGCCAAAGCCAAGATGACCTTCGTCGAGAGGCTCTACCTGCCCGAGATCGCCAAGGGGCTGGCCCTGACCTCGCGCCATTTCTTCCGCAACATGTGGTTCCACACCCTGGCCTCCCTGAAGCTGGGGCGCCGCAGCAAGGCCATGGTGACGATCTCCTACCCCGAGGTCCGCCGCCCCTATCCCCTGGTCGCCCGCTCGCGCCACCGCCTGACCAAGCGCGAGGACGGCAGCCCGAAGTGCGTGGCCTGCATGATGTGCGCCACGGCCTGCCCGGCCGACTGCATCTTCATCGAGGCCGAGGAGCACCCGGATCCGGCCATCGAGAAGCGCCCCAAGCACTTCGACATCGACATGAGCAAGTGCGTCTACTGCGGCTTCTGCGTGGAGGCCTGCCCCGAGGACGCCATCCGCATGGACACCGGCGAGTTCGAGCTGGCCTACTTCGACCGCAAGGGCCTCATCTACGACAAGGACTTCCTGCTGAACGACGACCCCTACGCGGTGCCGCCCTTCGCCGAACCCCTGCGTTCCGTGAGGCCCTGACGCCGTGGAAACCGTGATGGGACTCCTCATCTTCACGGCGGCCGTGGTCGCCAACTTCGCCGGCATGATCGGCGCCTCGGCCGTGCTGGGGCCGAAACGGCGCAACGCCGTCAAGGACGAGCCCTTCGAGTGCGGCTCCCTGCCTGTGGGGCCGAACCGCACGCGCTTCCACATCCGCTTCTATCTCACGGCCATCCTCTTCCTGATCTTCGACATCGAGGTCGTCTTCCTGTACCCCTTCATCACCATCTTCCGCAACGAGCTGGGCCTCTACGGCCTCGAGGTGATGGGGATATTCCTTTTGGTGCTCATTTTCGGGCTGGCCTATGAGTGGCGGCGGGGGGGCATGGAATGGGACTGAACGACATCCTCTTCGCCATCTTCTCCTTCGGCGCCCTTTCCAGCGCCATCGCCGTGGTCCTGACGCGCAACACCGTCCACGCCGCCCTGCACTTCGTGGGCCATCTGCTCTGCCTGGCGGTGCTGTATTGCCTGCTCAACGCGCCCCTGCTGGGCGTCCTGCAGGTCATGGTCTACGCCGGCGCGGTCATGGTGCTCTTCGTCTTCGCGGTCATGATCCTCGACATGGGCGAGCAGGAGCACGCCCCCCTGTTCAACAGCGCCGGACAGGCCTTGGGGGCCGGCATCCTGGGCGCCCTGCTCTTAGGCCTGCTGGCCTGGGGCCTGGGGCGCGGCGGCCTGGACCAGGCCCTGGCTCCGGCCGGAGCCGCGTCGCTCCCGGGCGTGGAGACCGACAACATCGCCCAAGTGGCGCGGTCCCTGTTCCGCGAGGGGGCCCTGACCTTTGAAGCCGTCGGCATCCTGCTGTTGACGGCCGTGGTGGCCGTCATGGTGATGGCCAAACGCAAGCTGGAGAGCTGACATGTTCGGTGTCGGATTCGTCCTGGCCCTGGCCTTGGCCATCTTCAGCATCGGCGCCTTCGGCGTGCTCACGCGCCGCGACCCGCTGGTGATGTTCATCTCCATAGAGATGATGTTCAACGCCGCCAACCTGGCGCTGGTGGACCTGTCCAACTACCTGAAGCTGGTGCAGGGGCACGCGCTGGTCTTCTTCGTGATCGCCGTCGCCGCCGCCGAAGTCGCGGTGGGCCTGGGCATCATCATCGCCATCTTCCGCACCGAAAAGGACGTCAACGTGGACCACCTGTCTGAATTGAAAGGATGAGCGGCGGCATGAGCCCCCTTTACGTCGTCCTCTTCCTGCCCCTGATCGGCGCCGTCATCAACCGCCTCTTCGGCGCGCGCCTGGGCAAGCGCGCCTCGGCGGGCCTGGCCTGCGCCGCGGTCCTGACCGCCTTCGCCTTCGCGGTGTCGGCCTTCCTGGGGCTGAGCGCCCTGGCCCCGGCCGCCCGCAGCGTGGTGACGCCGGTCTACGGCTTCCTGACCGTGGGCAGCTTCAAGATCGGCTTCGACCTCCTGCTCGACCCCCTGAGCGCCGTGATGATCTGCGTGGTCACGGGGATCGGCTCCCTGATCCACATCTATTCCGTGGCCTACATGGAGGAAGAGGACGACGCGGAGTACGCCCGCTTCTTCGCCTACATCAACTTCTTCGTGTTCAGCATGCTGACCCTGGTGCTGGCGGCCAACTTCATGGTCATCTTCACCGGCTGGGAGCTGGTGGGCGTGAGCAGCTACCTCCTCATCGGCTACTACCGCGGCAAGACCAGCGCGGCGGACGCGGGCAAGAAGGCCTTCATCGTCAACCGCGTGGGCGACCTGGGCTTCCTGCTGGGCATCTTCATCATCATGGGCGTCTTCGGCAGCCTGGATTTCGGCGTGGTCCTGCCCCACGCCGCCCTGCTGGGCGCCGGAAGCGGCCTGGCCACGGCCACGGCCCTGCTGCTGTTCATGGGCGCCATGGGCAAGAGCGCCCAGGGGCCCCTCTACGTCTGGCTGCCCGACGCCATGGAGGGCCCCACCCCGGTGTCGGCCCTCATCCACGCGGCCACCATGGTCACGGCCGGCGTTTTCCTGGTCGCGCGCTGCCACGCCATCTTCGAGCTGAGCCCCACCGCGATGGGCGTGGTGGCGTGGATCGGCGGGCTGACGGCTCTCTACGCGGCCACCATCGCCATGGTCCAGGCCGACATCAAGCGCGTGCTGGCCTACTCAACGGTCAGCCAGCTGGGCTACATGGTCATGGGCGTGGGCCTGGGCGCCTACACGGCCGGCTTCTTCCACCTCCTGACGCACGCCTTCTTCAAGGCCCTCCTCTTCCTGGGGGCCGGCAGCGTGATGCACGCCCTGCACGGCGAGCTGGACATGCACAAGATGGGCGGCCTGAGGAAGAAGATGCCCATCACGCACATCACCTTCGTCATCGGCGCCTGCTGCCTCGCGGGCGTGCCCCTGACCAGCGGCTTCTTCAGCAAGGACGAGATCCTCTACATGGCCATCGCCGGCCCCCACGCCAGCCTATGCCTCTGGGTCGTCGGCTACCTGGGCGCCTGCTGCACTGCCTTCTACTCGGGCCGCCTGGTCTTCCAGATCTTCTACGGCAAGCCCCGCGACCACCACGCCTATGACCACGCCCACGAGAGCGCCTGGCCCATGGCCCTGCCCCTGGTGGTCCTGGCCGTCGGCTCCCTGGCCGTGGGCCTGCTGGGCCTGCCCAAGTTCGCCAGCTCCTGGCAGCCCTTCTCCGACTGGCTGGCCCCCGTGTTCGCGGACGTGAAGACCGCGCCCGAGGCGGACGGCGGCTCGCTGGTGTACTGGCTGATGCTGCTCTACACGGCCACCGTGGCCTTCCTGGGCTGGCTGAGCTACCAATGGTTCGCCAAGGAGAACCCCAAGCCCACGGCCCTCGCCGCGCGCTGGAACGGCCTCTACCGTCTGCTGTGGAACAAATACTACGTCGACGAGTTCTACCAGCTCGTGTTCGTGCGGGCCTTCCTGGGCTATTCGCGCTGGCTGTGGCGCTGGGTGGACCAGGGGATCATCGACGGCGCGGTGAACGCGGTCGGGGGCTTCGCCCAGCACCTGGGGGCGCTCCTGCGTGAGCGCGTGCAGAACGGCCAGACCCGCCAGTATGCCGCCTTCCTGATGGCCGGCGTCTGCCTCCTGCTGGGCCTGGTGTTCATCTACGGCGGGGGACGCTGATGCTGTCGCTGATCATCGGCTCCTCGCTGCTCTCCGCCCTGGTCGTGGCCTTCGGGCCCTGGGGCAGCCCGGGCGCCGTGCGCCGCGTGTCGCTGGGCTTGAGCCTGGTCCAGATCGGGATCGTGGTTTGGGTGCTGTCGCAGATGGATTCCTCGGCCGGTTTCCAGATGCAGGAACAGGTCGCCTGGATCCCGGCCCTGGGCTCCAGCTACCACCTCGGCATCGACGGCATCAGCCGCTGGCTGGTGGCCCTCAACGCCCTGCTCCTGCCCATATCCATCCTGGCCTCCTGGAACGCGGTGCAGAAGAACGTACGGGCCTTCCACGCCCTGCTGCTGGCCCTCCAGGCCATGGTCTACGGCGTCTTCCTGTCCCTCGACGTCTTCCTCTTCTACCTCTTCTGGGAAGCCTCGCTCCTGCCCATGTACTTCCTCATCGGCGTTTGGGGCGGCGAGCGGCGCCTCTACGCCACGATCAAGTTCGTGCTCTACACCCTGTCGGGCTCCCTGCTGATGCTGCTGGCCATGATCTGGATGGCCTTCCTGGCCCGCAAGCAGCTCGGCCACCTGAGCTTCGACTTGGTGGACTGGAAGAGCCTGGCCATCGGCGTGGACGTGCAGCGCTGGCTCTTCCTGGCCTTCTTCCTGGCCTTCGCCATCAAGGTGCCGCTCTTTCCGTTCCACACCTGGCTGCCGGACGCCCACGTCGAGGCTCCCACGGCGGGCTCCATCCTCCTGGCCGGCGTCCTGCTCAAGCTGGGGACCTACGGGCTGATGCGCTTCAACATCAACCTCTTCCCCGAGGCCGCCCTGCTGTTCCAGAGGCCGGTGCTGCTGCTGTGCCTGATCGGCACGATCTACGGCGCAGTCATGGTGCTGGTGCAGACGGACTTCAAGAAGATGGTGGCCTACAGCTCCGTGTCCCACATGGGCCTGTGCGTGCTGGGCCTCTTCAGCTTCACCCTGGCCGGGCAGCAAGGGGCGCTCCTGACCATGCTCAACCACGGCATCTCCACCGGCGCGCTCTTCCTCGTGGTCGGCATCTTCTATGAGCGCTGCCACACCCGCGACCTCTCGCAATACGGCGGCGCCATCGCCAAGATGCCGGTGCTGGGCCTGCTCTTCCTGCCGGTCGTCTTCTCCAGCATGGGCGTGCCCGGGACCAACGGCTTCGTGAACGAGTTCCTCTGCCTGCGCGGCGCCTTCCTGGCGAACCCGCTCCTGGGCGCCGCGGCGGCCCTGACCCTGATCCTGGGCGCGGCGTACATGCTGCGCCTGACGCAGAAGGTCATGTACGGCCCGGTGGCCTCCCACGCCATGGAGGAGCTGACCGACATCAACGCCAGGGAGCGGACCAGCCTGGGGGTCTTCGTGGCCCTGATCTTCGTGCTGGGCGTCTTCCCCAACCTGGTCCTGAGCTCCACGGAAGCCTCGGTGCAGATGGGCCTGGACCGCCTGCTCCAGGGCCAGCCCGCCGCGGCTCCGGCCGTGGCCCCTCCCGTGGTCCAGGGGTCCCTGCCCTCCGCCCCGCGCGCGAAGCTGGCCGAGACGAAGGGCAAGGGAAGCGAAGTCCTGGCATTTTCGGATCTGAACGGCGCTGAGGTGAAGCCTTGAACCCAGTCTATACCCTCAGCGATTTCGCCGTTCTCGGCCCCGAGATCGCCTGCATCCTCGGCGCCATCCTGGTCCTGTCCTTGGACATGGTCTTCCGCAGCCAGAAGAGCCGGCGCCTGGTGGAGGCCGCCACGGCCCTGAGCCTGCTGGTCGCGGGGCTCCTGGCCTGGGGCCGCCTGTCCGGAGCCCCCTCCGCGGCCTTCGGCGGCCTGGTCCTGGACGGCGCGATCGCCGACGGCTTCCGCCTCGGCCTGGCCGGCACGGGCCTGCTGACGCTGGTTTTGGCGCGGCGCCAGGGCCGGACCCAGGACCTCCTGCACGCCGAATTCTACGCCCTGCTGCTCTTCGCCCTGGGCGCCATGATGCTCATCACGGTTTCCCAGGACCTGATGCTCAGCTTCGTGGCCCTGGAGACCTTCTCCCTGGCCATGTACGTGCTGGCGGGCTTCAACAAGGCCTGGCACGGCAACCGCGAAGCGGCCATCAAGTACTTCCTTCTGGGCGCCTTCGCCGCGGCCTTCTTCCTCTTGGGCCTGGCCTTCATCTTCGGCGCGGCCGGCTCCGTGCGCCTGGACGCGATCTCGGCCCTTTTCCACGGCCCGGCCATGGCGCCCTCGCGGGTCCTCCTGCTGGACCTCGGCGTGGTCCTCTGCGTCACCGCCCTTGCCTTCAAGCTCGGGGCCGCGCCCTTCCACCTGTGGGTGCCCGACGTGTACAGCGGCGCCACCACCCCCGTGGCGGCCTTCCTGTCCGCCGGCGCCAAGCTGGCGGGCTTCGGCGCCCTGATCCGTTTGCTGTCCGCGGTGCCCGTGGGGCAGGCGCCCTTCCCCCAGATCATCGCGGTGCTGGCCATCCTGACGCTGCTGGCGGGCAACCTGGGCGCCCTGAAGCAGACCAACATGAAGCGCCTGCTGGCCTACAGCTCCATCGCCCACACGGGATACGCCCTGGTGGGCCTGCTGGGTCTGGGGGTCGCGGACAGCGGCGCAGACCGCGCGGTGCTGGCATACACCCTGACCTACGCCCTCATGGCCTTCCTGGCTTTCGCCCTGGTCGCGGCGGGCGAGGAGCGCCTGGCGGCCCAAGGCAAGTCCAGGCCCATGGTCCTGGGCGACCTGCAGGGCATGGGCTTCGAGCACCCCTTCTATGGCCTGGCCATGGCCGTGGCCATGGTCTCCATGGCGGGCCTGCCCCCCACGGCCGGATTCATCGTGAAATTCGGGGTCTTCAAGGCGGCCCTGAACGGCGGCCACAGGCTGTCCGCCGCGGTGGCCATCCTCAACAGCGTCGTGTCCGCGGCCGTGTACTTGAGAGTTCTCGTCGCTTTGTATATGCTTCCCAAAACCCCGGAAGGGGAGGGAGGACGCCTGACCGGAGGGCTGGGGGTGGCGACGGTGGCCCTGGCCTTGGTTCTGCTGCTTTTGGGCGTGCTCCCCGTTTTGTGACCCCTGCCGGCGCCGGCGCGGCGGGCCGGCCATCTGAAGTATGATTGATCCCACGGCCACGACAAACCTTGCACTTGGGGCGGCTCAGTGTATCTGAAGAAAATAGAATTCCAGGGCTTCAAGAGTTTTGTCGACCCCACCGTCTTGTCCTTTGAGCCCGGCATCTCCGCCATCATCGGCCCCAACGGCTGCGGCAAGAGCAACGTGTCCGACGCCATACGCTGGGTGCTGGGCGAGCAGAGCGCCAAGGCCCTGCGCGGCTCCAAGATGGCCGACGTCATCTTCAACGGGACCGACACCCGCAAGCCCGGCGGCATGGCCGAAGTCTCCCTGACGATCAGCAACGAGGACCGCGCGCTGGCGATGGATTTCGCGGAGGTCTGCGTCACCCGCCGCAGCTACCGCAGCGGGGAGAGCGAATACCTCATCAACAAGGCCCCCGCGCGCCTCAAGGACATCTACGCCCTCTTCACCGACACCGGCATCGGCACCGACGGATACAGCCTGCTGGAGCAGGGCAAGCTCGACCTCATCCTCAGCTCCAAGCCCATGGAGCGGCGCTCCGTGTTCGAGGAGGCCGCCGGCATCACCAAATACAAGGCCCAGCGCGACGAGGCCCTGCGCAAGCTGGAGGCCACGGACCAGAACCTCCTGCGGGTCAACGACATCGTCAACGAGGTGAAGCGCCAGATCGGCTCCCTGGAGCGCCAGGCCCGCCGGGCCGAGAAGTACCAGACCCTCAAGAGCGAGCTCGACAAGCTCCGCGCCGTGCTGCTGGTGGGCGAGGTGAAGGCCTCGCGCGAGACGCGCCTGGCCATGGACGCCGCCCTGCTGCGCCTGCGCGACGCGCTGGACGTGCTGGAGGCGAAACAGAAGGAGCAGGACGCCTCCACCGCGGGCCTGCGCCTGGAGCTCTCGGGCGACGACGAGGCTCTGGCCAAGGCCAACCAGGCGCTGTACGCGCTGGAGAGCCAGGCCGCCCAGCTGGACCGCCAGCAGGAGCTCAACCGCGCCCAGATCAGCAACCTCGAGGAAAGGGCCCAACGGGCCCTGGCCGACGCCGGGGACCAGCGCGCCAAGGAGGCCCGGCTGAAGGCGGAGTGGACCGCCAGCCAGGCCCAGCAGGCCGCGGAGGAGGAGGCCCTGCGCGGCCTCAAGCAGAAGCTCGAGGAATCCGAAAGCGCCCTGCGCGAATCCAGCGCGCGGCGGCAGCAGCGCAGCGAGCAGGCCCAGGTGCTGCAGCAGCGCCTCATCCAGTGCATGGACCAGAAGTCCGCGGCCAAGGGCGAGTCCGAGGCCCTGCAGGGCCGCCTGTCCATGCTGGACACCCGCTCCAAGCAGCTGGAGACCGAGCTCGGCCAGGCGCAGACCTCATTGCAGGAAGCGGGCCGGCGCCTCGAGGAGGCCGCGGCCCAGGCCGGGGTGAAGGACGAGGAGGTGCGCTCCCTGGAGGACGTCCTCGGCGGCCAGTACCTGCGCAAGCTGGAGCTGGACGACGCACTGCGCGCGGCCGACGAGAGCGTCAACGCGGCCCAGGTCGTTCTGGGATCCGAGCGCGCCCGCCTGGGCGCGCTGGAGGAGTTGAGCCGGGCCCTGGAAGGCTATGAGGCCGGCCCCAAGGCCCTGCTGCAGGCCCGCGCCAAGGACGGCGGACCGGCCCCCGTGGAGAGCCTGGCCCACCGCGTGCGGGCCAAGGCCGAAGCCGAGGCAGCGGTGGAACTGGCCCTGGGCAAGCGCCTGCAGACCCTGCTGGTGGACGACGAGGCCGAGGCCTTCGCGGCGCTGGAATGGCTGAAGACCGGCAAGCACGGCCGCGCCAGCATGCTGTCGAAGAGCATTTTCCGGGCGAACCCGGCCGGCTTCGACGCCGCCGTGCTCTCCCTCGACGGGGTCATGGGGCCCCTCACCCAGTTCATGGAGGCCGACGCCGGCCTGCAGGACATCCTGGGCTGGCTCGCCGGCGGGTACCTGCTGGTCCGCGACCTCGACAGCGCCCGCGCGGCGGCCAGGCTGCTCGGGCCCGGGGCCGAGGCCGTGACGCTCGACGGATGGCTGGTCAGCGCCGAGGGCCTCATCAGCGGCGGCGCCAGCGACGCGGCCGAGCGGGGCCTTCTGTCCCGCGACCGCGAGATGGCCGCGCTCAACGCCAACATCGCCCAGGGCGACGCCCGCCTCGAGACCCTGCGCCAGGGCCGCGAGCACCTGCGCAACGAGCTCTCCGAGCTCAGCAGGTCGATAGAGCAGCAGAGCCGCCAGAAGTCCGACGCCGAGATCGCCGTGGCGCGGCTGCAGAAGGAGCAGGGCGCCAGGCAGGAGGACGTGGGCCGCCTGGCGGGCGAAAGCGAGGAAAAACGCAAGGCCATCGAGGCCGTGCAGGTCGAGGCGGCGGGCTTCCGCGGGCGCCACGAGAACCTCTCCCGCCAGGTCGCGGAGCTGGCGGCCCAGGAGGCCGCGCTGCAGGGCGAGCTCAACGCCGTGCTCGACGCGATCAACCAGCTCCGTTCCGACGAGGAGCGCTGCGTCCAGCAGGTCAACGAGCAGCGCGTGGCCCAGGCCGGCGCGGAACAGCGCCTGCAGAACCACCGCGTCAGCTCGGGCCGCCTGGAGCAGGAAACCCGCGTCGCCGGCGAACAGGCCGGCCGGCGCGAAGGGGAGGCGGCCTCGGCCCGTACGGAGCAGGAAGCCCTGCGCGGCCGCAACGAGGGCCTGGAGGCCGACCTCAAGGCGCTCTTCGAAAAGCGCGAAACGGCCCAGGAGCAGGTGCGCCTGCTCACCGAGCGCCGCCAGGAGCGCATGGACGCCATCGCCTTCGGCGAGGAGGCCCTGCGGCTCCTCCGGCACGAGGCCCAGTCCGTGGCGGCAGAACGCCACGAGCAGGAACTGCGCGCCCAGGAGCTGCGCCTCAAGCTGGACGCCCTGGAAAAGACGCTGGTCACGGATTTCCACTTCGACCTGCAGGCCCTGGACCAGGCCCAGCTCTTCGCGCAGGTGGACGGGGAGGAGAGCGCCCCCCAGGACGTCAGCCCGGAGCGCGTGGAGGAGCTGACCCGCAAGATCGAGGACCTGGGCGTGGTCAACCCCGCCGCGGCCGAGGAATACCGCGAGCTGGAGCAGCGCCACAGCCTGCTGGTGGGCCAGCTGGAGGACCTCCGCAGCGCCAAGGCCGACCTGATGAAGGTGATCCACAAGATCAACCAGGAGAGCCGCGAACGCTTCCTGGCCACCTTCGAGAAGGTGCACGAGGCCTTCAAGCGCACCTTCAAGACCCTCTTCGGCGGCGGGGAAGCGCACCTCCTCCTGATGGAGGAGGGCGACCTCCTGGAGGCCGGCATCGACATCATCGCCCGCCCCCCCGGCAAGCGGCAGCAGAGCATCACCCTGCTGTCCGGCGGCGAGAAGGCGCTCACCGCGACGGCCCTGCTCTTCGCGCTGTTCGAGACCAAGCCTTCGCCCTTCTGCGTGCTCGACGAAATCGACGCGCCCCTGGACGACGCCAACATCATGCGCTTCAGCGACCTTCTGACCCAGTACGCCAAGAACACCCAGTTCATCGTCATCACGCACAGCAAGCTGACCATGGAGAAGGCCGACGTGCTCTACGGCGTGACCATGGAGGAGGCCGGGGTGAGCCGTGTGATCTCCGCCAAGTTCCGCGGGGAGAAAGCCGTCACCGTGGCCTGAAGCGCCGCTTCCCATTCGGCTGACAGAGGGGCGGCCTTTTTCGGGGGCCGCCCTTTGTCCTTTGAAGGGCTTTGTGCGGGGACCTTCGCCGTCGGCGGGCCCTGCTGCAAGAGCGTGGACATAAACCGGACTTTTTCTCGGACAGGGGCCCATGGGCCTTTTTGACGTCTTCTCGAAGGGTCTGCAGCGCACCCGCGCGGTGCTTGAACGCGCCTTCAACACGGTGGTGGGCGGCGGGCTGGACCCGGTGTCGCTGCAGGCTTTGGAGGCCTCCTTCCTGGCGGCCGACCTGGGACCGGACCTCGCCTCCCGGCTGGTCGACGAGATCCGGCGGGCGCCCGGAGGGGCCGAGGGCGCGCGCGCGGCGGCCAGGGCCTTCCTGCTCAAGGAACTCTCCAAGGTCCAGCCCCGCGACGGGGACTGGCTCACGCGGCCGCGCCTGGCGCGGCCCGAGGTGACCCTGCTGCTGGGGGTCAACGGCTCGGGGAAGACCACCACGGCCGGCAAGCTGGCGGCCCATTTCCAGGCGAAGGACGAGAAGGTCCTGCTGGGCGCGGCGGATACCTTCCGCGCCGCGGCCGCGGACCAGCTGGACTTGTGGGCCGGGCGCAGCGGAGCCGCCCTCCTGCGCCAGAAAGAGGGCGCCGACCCGGCCTCGGTGGCCTTTGACGCGGTCGGGCGGGGCCTCGCGGGCGGCTTTGACCGGGTCATCATCGACACGGCCGGGCGCCTGCAGACCAAGGTCAACCTGATGGAGGAATTGAAGAAGGTGCACCGGGTCTGCGGCAAGGCCATGGCCGGGGCGCCGCACCAGGTCCTGCTCGTGCTCGACGGCACTTCCGGCCAGAACATGCTTTCCCAGGCGCGCATCTTCCACGCGGCCGTGCCCCTCAGCGGGCTGGTGGTCACCAAGTTGGACGGCACTGCCAAGGCCGGGGCCGTGCTGGCAGTGGCCGCCGAGACCGGGGTCGGCGTGCAATTGGTCGGCCTGGGCGAAGGCGTCAACGATCTCAGGGAGTTCGAACGTGCCGCCTTCATCGACGCCCTGCTTCCCTGAAGCCCCGGCGCTATGGCGCCTGCGGCAGCCCCTTCCCGGGGCCGAGGCGGCCCTCGCCGCCGGCGGCCGTTTCCCCGCGCCCCTGGCCGGCCTGCTGGCCGCGCGCGGATATGCCGACCCAGCACTGGCCTCGGCCTTCCTCGCCTCCGGGATGGCGGACTGCCACGATCCCCGGCTCCTGTGGGGCATGGACCTGGCGGTGGACCGCCTGGCTGAGGCCTGGCGCCGCCGAGAAAAAGTGGCGGTGTTCGGGGATTACGACGTCGACGGCGTCACCAGCACGGTGCTGCTGGTCAAATTGTTCACCCTGCTGGGGATGGCCCACGAGCCCTACATCCCGGACCGCTTCCTGGAGGGCTACGGCCCAAATGCCGCCGCCTTCAGGGAACTGAAGGCCCGCGGCGCGGCCGTGCTGGTCACGGTGGACTGCGGCATCAACTCCATGGCCGAGGCCCTGGAAGCGAAGGCCCTGGGCCTCGACCTGATCATCACCGACCACCACCTTCCGGGCCCGGCTTTGCCCGTGGCCCTGGCCGTGGTCAACCCCCAGACCTCGCCGGCCTACCCCTACCCGATGCTGGGCGGGGTGGGGGTGGCATACAAGCTGGCCCAGGCCCTTCTGCGGAAGCTGGAGCATCCCAAGGCCGATGACTTTTTGGACCACATGCTGGAGCTGGTGGCCCTGGGCACGGTGTGCGATGTGGCGCCCCTGGACGGCGAGAACCGCGCCCTGGTGCGAACCGGCATCGCCCGCATCCGCCAGGGTCGCTGGCTGGGCCTGCGCAGCCTCGCCGCGGTCTGCGGCGTGGACTTGAGGCAGGCGGACGCCGGCATGCTGGGCTTCCAGCTGGGCCCGCGGCTCAACGCCGGGGGGCGCGTCGGCGACGCCATGCTGGGCGTGAAGCTTCTGCTGTCCAAGGATCCCCTGCAAAGCCGGGAGCTGGCGGGAGCCTTGGACGCCGCCAACCGGGAGCGCCGCGGCCTGGAGAAGAGCGTGGTGGCGGAGGCGACCGCGCGCGCCGAACAAAAGATCGCCGCGGGCGCCCGCAGCCTGGTCCTCTGGGACGCGGCCTGGCACCCGGGAGTGGTGGGCCTGGCCGCCTCGCGCCTGCTGGAACGCTTCCAGGTGCCTTCCTTCGTGTTCGCGGTGGACCAGGACAAGGCCAAGGGCTCGGGCCGGTCCCGCAAGCCCTTCAACCTGGTGGAGGCGCTGCGGGCCTGCGCCCCGTACCTGCTCAAATACGGGGGCCATGAGGTCGCGGCAGGGGCCAGCGCCGCGCTGGAGAGCCTGCCCGCCTTCGCCGAGGCCTTCGAGGGCCAGGCCTCGCGGCTGAGCGCTCAGGATTCGCAAAGGGTGGTGGACGTGGATCTTGAGGTCCGCCTGCGGGACATCGACGAAGGGTGGATGGGACGCCTGGAGGCCTTCGAGCCTCACGGTTCCAAGAATCCGCGGCCCAGCTTCCTGGCCAAGGGCCTCAAGCTGGGCTCCGGCACCCGGGCCGTGGGGGAAGACGGCGCCCATTTGAAGCTGGAACTGAGGCAGGGCGGCGCAGCCTTCCAGGGCATCGCCTTCAAGCAGGGAAGCCGCTGCGAGTGCCTGCTCGCCGTCGAGAACGTGGACGCGGTCTTCCACCTGGGCTGGAACACATGGAACGGCGTCCGTTCCATACAGATGGATGTGCGCGACCTGCGCCCCTCCGAAGAGAGTCGCTGAGATGCGCATATTCGCCGGCAGCGCCAAAGGCCGATTCGTCAACGCCCCGCCCGACGCCAAGCTGCGTCCGACCACGGACCGGGTGCGCCTGGCCGTGTTCAACGCCACGGCCGGCCTGATCCCGGGCTGCCGCTTCCTCGACCTTTTTTGCGGCAGCGGTTCCATGGGCCTGGAGGCGCTTTCGCGCGGGGCGCAACGGGTGCTGTTCATCGACAGCCAGAGGCCCTGCGTGGAGGCCCTGCGCGTCACAGCCAGGGACTTCGGGTTCCAGGCATCGTCCTGGGAGGCCTGGTGCGCGGACTACCGCCGGGGCCTGGCCTCCCTGGCCGCGCGCGGGGAGAAGGCGGACCTGGCCTACCTCGACCCGCCCTACGACGCCGGCCTCGGCCCGGACGCCCTGAGGCTGCTGGTGGAATTGAAGCTGATGGCGGAGCACGAAAACATGCGGGTGCTGTACGAGCACGCCTCGGATGTCGAGTCGCCCACGGTCGGGGGGCTGGCCCTGTACCGGCGCTACGACCACGGCGCGGCCAGCGTCAGCGTCTACGGCCCCGTGCCTGCGGGATAGGGGAAGCCATGGTCCGTTTCAGCTTCAACAGCGGCGCCACGGCGCGCAAGGGGATCCTGGGCTGGGTCACCCAGTGGCTGGTCAACGCCTGCGGGCTGGCCCTGGTCGCGCGCACCGTGGGCGGGGTGGGCCTGCGCGTGGACAGCGGGACCCAGGCCCTGCTGACGGTGCTGGGCGCCGCGGCCGTGCTGGGCCTCCTCAACATCCTGCTGAAGCCCCTGCTCCTGCTCGTCACCCTGCCCGTCAACCTCCTGTCGCTGGGGCTCTTCACCTTCGTGGTCAACGGCCTGGTGCTGTGGCTGGTCGCCGCGCTGGTCCCCGACTTCTCCATCGCCGGCTTCTGGACCGCGGTCTGGGCGGCCCTGTGCTTTTCGGCCTTCACCCTGGCGCTCAACGCGCTCCTGGGCTCGGCCAGCCTGGACGTCCGCATGGACCGGAGGCCCTGACATGGCGGCGCTGAAGGGGCCCTCGATGATGGAGCAGTACCAGTCCATCAAGGACCAGAACCCCGACTGCCTGCTCTTTTTCCGTTTGGGGGACTTCTACGAGCTCTTCGGCGAGGACGCCAAGGAGGCCAGCCGCCTGCTCGGGATCACGCTGACCGCCAGGACCTCGGGGGAGGGACGCAGCGTCCGCGTGCCCATGGCCGGTGTGCCCTTCCACGCGGCCTCGCAATACCTGCAGCGCCTGCTCAAGGCCGGAAAAAAGGTCGCCATCTGCGAGCAGATGGAGGACCCGAAGGCCTCCAAGGGAATGGTCCGCCGCGAGCTGGTGCGCGTCGTCACCCCCGGCACGGCCCTGGAGGACGGCTTCCTGGACCAGCGCAGCAACAACTACGTGGCCGCCCTCTTCGAGGCCAAGGACGGCAGGCTCGGCCTGGCCTGGGCCGACAACGCCACCGGGGAATTCATGGCCCTGGGGCTGCCGGCCGATCCCGCGGCGCTGGAGGAGAACCTGCAGCGCCTGCGCCCCTCGGAGCTGCTCCTGGCCCAGGGCCGCGCAACGGCCTCCTTGGGCCCGGGCCTCGCGTCCGGCGCGGTGCTGAGCGAGGCGGACGCCTGGACCTTCGAGCCCGGCGAGGCCGCGCGCCGCCTCAAGGAGCACTTTGGCGTGGCGACCCTGGACGGCTTCGGCCTGGCGGAGGGCTCCCCGGAGGCCTCCGCGGCCGGCGCCCTGCTGGCCTACCTGGGCAAGACCCAGCGCAGCGCGCTGGCCCACGTCCGCGACCTCAGGATATTCCAGCCCGAGGGCCACCTCAGGCTCGACGCCTCGGCGCAGCGCGACCTGGAGATCGTCCAAAACCTGGAGGACGGCGGCGCGGCCAACACCCTCTTCAGCGTGGTGGACAAGGCCGTCAGCGCCGCGGGAACGCGCGCGCTCAAGCAGTGGCTCAAGGCGCCGCTGGCCGACCTGGCCGCGATCGTGCCGCGGCAGGACGCGGTGGACGCGCTGCACGGCCAGGGCGAGCTGCGCTCCCGTTTGCGCGAGATCCTTGGGCGGGGCGCGGACCTCGAGCGCATCGTGGCCAAGGCCGGCTGCATGGCCGCGGGCCCCCGCGACCTGGCCGGGGCCCGGCAGACCCTGCGCCTGCTGCCGGAGCTGGGTGCGCTCCTGGCCGGCTGCGGCGGGCTCCTGGGCGGCCCGGACCCCGCGCCCTTCGCCGCCCTGCTCGCGCTCCTCGAAAGCGCCCTGGTGGAGGACCCGCCGGCCCTGCTGCGCGAGGGGGGCTTTGTGAAGCCGGGCTTCGACGCGCTTCTCGACGAGGCCGTCTCCGACGGCCATGGCGCGCGGGAAAAAGTCCTGGCCGTGCAGGAGCAGGAACGCGCCCGCAGCGGCAACCCAAAGCTGAAGGTCCAGTTCAACAGCGTCTTCGGCTATTACATCGAAGTGAGCAAGGGCCAGGCCTCCTCCGTGCCCGGGGACTACGAGCGCAAGCAGACCCTGGTGGCGGCCGAGCGCTTCACCACGCCGGGCCTGCGGGCCATTGAAACCCGCGTGCTCACCGCCGAGGCCCGCCGCAAGGCGCGCGAAAGCGAACTGTTCGAGGGACTGCGCCAGAAGCTCCTGCTGGAGGCCCGCGTGCTGGGGGACCTGGCCCGCGTGCTGGCGGCGCTGGACGCCCTGGCGGCGCTGGCCGAGGCCGCGGCCCGGCAGGGCTGGACGCGGCCCGTCCTGGACGCCTCCACGGTCCTGGACATCCGCGCTGGCCGCCATCCGGTCCTGGAGCCGCTGCTGCGCGCGCAGGGCGCGACCTTCGAGCCCAACGACTGCGTCCTGGACACGGACGAGGGGCAGATCAGCCTGATCACGGGCCCCAACATGGCGGGCAAGTCCACCTACATGCGCCAGACCGCGCTCATCGTGCTGCTGGCCCAAAGCGGCAGCTTCGTGCCCGCTGCCTCTGCGCGCATCGGACTGGTGGACCGCATCTTCACGCGCGTGGGGGCCAGCGACCGCCTGAGCCGGGGCATGAGCACCTTCCTGGTGGAGATGACCGAGACCGCCAACATCCTGAGGAACGCCACCCGCAGGAGCCTGGTCGTTCTCGACGAGATCGGGCGGGGCACCAGCACCTACGACGGCGTCAGCATCGCCTGGGCCGTGGTCCAGCAGCTGCACGACGCGCCGCACCTGGGCTGCCGCACGCTCTTCGCCACCCACTATTTCGAGCTGGCCGAGCTGGAAGGCCGCCTGGCGCGGGTGCGGAACTATTCCGTGGCGGTGCGGGAGTGGCAGGGCAAGATCGTGTTCCTGCACTCCATCAAAAGGGGCGCCTCAGAGCACAGCTACGGCATCGCCGTGGCGCGGCTGGCCGGGATCCCGGAGACGGTGCTGAAGCAGGCCAGGGCGGTGCTGGCCTCCCTGGAGATGCACCGCCGCCCGCCGCGGGAGCCCGCGGAGGGGCCCCAAGCCTTGGACCTCTTCGAGGCCGCGCCGCGGGACGGGGAAGCGGAGGGCGTGCTTGAGCGCCTTCGTTCCCTGGACAGCGACAACCTGACGCCGCTGAGGGCCCTGCAGGAGCTGCAGGAAATGAAGGACATCCTTTTGCGGGGCGGGCATGTCTAAGACCGCGGCGCAGCAGCAGATCGAACTGCTTAAACGCATGAAGGCCGGGCGGCTGGAGCCTTCAGCGCCCGTTGCCGCGCCCGCGCCACGCGCCAAGGCCAAGAAAACGGCCTCGCCCCGGGTCGAACGCGTCGCCAGCCTTCCGCTGAGCCGCGAAACCTGGCGGCTGTTGCTGCGGAGGCAGGCCGCCACCCGGGAATTCCGCGGGAAAAAAGACATGGGCGAATGGGCCGCGCGTCTCGTGCTGGCCCTGCCGGCCGGCGCCCACAGCCTGGACGCCGATGCGATCGAGGAATTGTTCGCGTGCATGCGCGCTTTCTGCGCGGAAAAAGGCCTGCGATGAAATCCGGCCCCGATTTGCGGGCCTTGGCGGAGCTGTTTGAGGAGGCTTGCGCCCTCAACCGGGAGGCCTTGGCCGCTCTTGAGGCCGGGACCCCGCTGCATGCATTGAGCGGACTCTTCGGCCGCAAGCAGGGCCTGGCCGAGTCCCTTGAAAAAGAGTGGTCCGGCTCCGCTTCCCAGGCCCGGGGAAGCAACGCGGATTTGGAGCGGGTCTTGAGGTCCCAAAAAGAGGCCGCACTCCTGGAAACGCGCCTGTCCGAAGCTCTCGGAAATGCTGTTCCACGTTCCGGCAAGGCCCTGGCCGCTTATAAAAAAAATACTTTAGGAGCGCGTTCGGAGGGCCTAGATCATTCAAGATGATGTGCATTTTACTTAATGAAACACCGATTTTCTTGTTGTGGGTAAGGCTCAAGTAAGCTGGATTTTCAATGTTTTTCACAAATCCCTTGACAGGGAGTTTTCACAAGACTAACATCCCCCTGCCAAGAACGTAACTCATTGCGGAACTGTATTCCACAAATACGGTTTCCCGCAGGGGGACTCCCTTGTACTCACTTAAATCCTAGTGATTGAACGCCTTCTGTCGACGGACATGTTGGACCTCATCCAGCGCGCGCTGGATGCGTCCTCTATGGCGCATTCGGTCATAGCCAACAACATAGCCAACGTCGACACCCCCGGCTTCAAGCGCTCGGAAGTCGTGTTCAACGAGCAGCTTAAGGACGCCATCCAGGCGCGCCAGGCCGACGCGCAACAGCTGCCCCTGGCCCGGACCGACCCCCGCCACCTGGATCTCGACCCCCTGCCCCCGCTCAGCTCCCTGAAGCCCAAGGTCGTGACCGACCTCTCCAGCAGCCTGCGCAACGACGGCAACAACGTGGATATAGACACGGAAGTGTCCCTGCTGGCCCAGAACACGGTCTGGTACCAGACCCTGGCCCAGATCACCCAGCACCAGTTCACCGGAATGCTCGACGCAATCACCGACAACGTGAAGTGAGCAGGAGGCGCCCATGAAGGTGTTCAGCAGCTTCGAGATCAGCGCGTCCGGACTGTCCGCCGAGCGTCTGCGCATGGACGTGACGGCGAACAACATCGCCAACGTCGAGACCACGCGCACCCCGGCCGGCGGCCCCTACCAGCGCCAGATGGTGGTGTTCGAGCCCCGCGAGGAGCAGGCGCCCTTCCAGCTTCCCGCCGCGCTGAGCGAGCTCTTCGGCGACCGCGACAGCGTCAGCGCGGCTCAGCCGAGCGAGCTTTCCCAGGACCCCTCCCAGGGCCAGGGTGTGCGGGTGGTGGGCGTGGTCGCGGACCCCTCCCCGCCGCGCATGGTCTACGAGCCCGGGCACCCCGACGCCAACGCCCAGGGCTATGTCGCCATGCCCAACGTCTCCATGGTCAACGAGATGGTGGACATGATGTCCGCCACCCGTGCCTACGAGGCCAACATCGCGGCCATCGACAGCGCCAAGAGCATGTACCAGCAGGCCATCTCCATCGTCGGCCAGTCGACCGCCTACTAAGCTCCACGGCCCCTCCTCAAGAGCTTTGAACCATGGCTCCCATCGCCCCCATTCCTCCGCTGTCCCCCTTGGCGCAGGCCGCCCAGTCCCAGGGCCCCTCGGCCGCCGACCTGGCGTCCGCGGCCACGGCCCAGCTCGGCCAGGGAAGCGGGGCCGCCGCGACGGCGCCGCTGGCGACCTTCCAGGAGTTCTTCGCGGACGCGGTGAAGACGGCCAGCAACCTGGACGCCCAGTCCAGCCAGCAGCAGCAGAAATTGCTCGTGGGTGACGTCGACAATCTCCATGACGTCTTCATCGCCATGGAGAAAGCCGATCTCGCCTTCCAACTCACCATGGCCGTCCGTGACAAAGTGATCTCAGCGTATCAAACCGTCATGCAGATGTCCGTTTGACCGATGATGCCGTCTAGCGCATTGAGGTGCTCGCAGTGAACGACTTCTTCCGACAGCTATCCGACCAGACGCGCTCCGCGTGGCAGCGTTTCAACCCCATGCAGCGCCTTGTCGTGGTGGCCGTGCCGCTCTTGCTGCTACTTGGTATCGGATACCTGCTCTACAACGGCGCCCAGCCGCGCTACCGCACCCTCTACGCCAACCTCAGCGCGCGCGACGCGGGGGTGCTGGCCCAGAAGCTGAAGGCCGACAACGTCGAATACCGCGTCGGCGCCGACGGCACCAGCCTGGAAGTGCCGGAGGAACAGCTCTATGATGAGAGGCTGAACCTCGCCAGCCAGAACCTGCCCCTGGGCGGCGGCGTCGGCTTCGAGGTCTTCGACAAGAACAACTTCGGCGTCACGGACTTCACCCAGCAGGTCGATTACCAGCGCGCCCTCGAAGGCGAGCTGTCGCGCACGATCAGCCACCTGAGCGAAGTCTCCGAGGCCAGGGTGCACCTGGTCCTGCCCAAGCCCGAGCTCTACAGCGCCCGCGAGAAGGACGCCACCGCCAGCGTGGTGGTGGACCTCCGCGACGACGCCCAGCTCAGCACCGAGCAGATCCGCGGCATCGTGATGCTGGTCTCGGCCAGCGTCGAGGGCCTGGACCCCAAGAACGTCACCCTGCTCGACTCCCACGGCGACGTGCTCAGCGACGCGATCCGCGACGACCTGGCCGACGAAGCCGCCGACTCCCAGCCCGCGGGCGCGGACGGCGCGGTGACGGGCGGCCGCCTGCTGAAGCAGACCAACGGCCAGCTGGAGGTCCAGGAGCGTTTCGAGCACGACCTGGAACAGCGCGTGGCCGGCATGCTGGACCGCGTGCTGGGCCCGAACCGGGCGGCCGTGCGCGTCACCGCCGAGCTGAACTTCGACCAGAGCGAGGAGAACAGCGAGACCTACGAGCCGGTGGCCAACAACGAGGGCCTGCCGCGCAGCACCGAGCGCAACGTCGAAAGCTACACGGGCACGGGCACCCTGCCGGGCGGCGTGCCGGGCACCGAGAGCAATATCCCCGGCTACCAGGCGCAGTACGCCACGGCCTCGAACAGCAGCTACACGAAGTCCGAAGACCTGGTCAACTACGAGATGAACAAGAAGGTGGCCAAGGTCGTGGAGGCCCCCGGCTCGGTGAAGCGCCTGTCCATCGCCGTGATGGTGGACAGCCTGCAGCCCCAGCAGGTGGACAGCATCCGCCAGGCCGTGATCGCGGCGGCGGGCCTGGACACCGCCCGCGGGGACCAGGTCGCCGTGGAGAACGTCAGCTTCGACACCAGCGACCGGCACGCCTCGGAACTGGCCGACCTGCAGTCCCAGCGCACGGAACTGTGGCTGATCCTGTGGAAGGGCATCGTGGTCCTGCTGATCGTGGTGTTCCTGCTCTTCTTCCTCAACAGCATCCTCAAGCCGCGCGTGGTGCGGGTGCAGGAACGCCTCATCCGCGAGATCACCCGGGTCGGCGAGACCGAAGCCGGCGTGGGCGAGGAAGCCGCGATCCCGCTCGACCAGGTCGGCCGTCCGAGCGAGAGCGCCCTGGAAGAACAGCGTAAAGCCCAACTTCGCCAGCAGGTGATCCGCCTGGCGCGCGAGAAGCCCCAGACCATAGCCATGCTGATCAGGCGCTGGCTGTCCGAAGAAAAAGCCTGAGGAGGCCTTTCCCACATGGCTGTCACCATCGGAACTAAATTGAGCGGCGAACAAAAGGCGGCGATCCTTTTGATTTCGCTTGGCCCCGAGATCAGCTCCGAGGTTTTCAAGGAGCTGAAGGAGGAGTACGTCGAGCAGGTGGCCCTGCAGATCGCGAACATGAAACGGGTCACCCCGGGCGACCGGGACTCGGTGATGGAGGAGACCTTCCAGCTCTCCATGGCCGACGAATACATCAGCGCCGGCGGCGTGGACTACGCGCGCGAGGTGCTGGAGAAGGCCCTGGGCGAGCAGCGGGCCATCGAGATCATCAACCGCCTGCAGGGCGCCCTGCAGATGTCTCCCTTCGACTTCATCAAGCGCACCGACCCGCAGCAGCTGCTCAACTTCATCCAGAACGAGCACCCTCAGACGATCTCGCTGATCCTCGCCCACCTCAACGCCGAGCACGCGGCCACCATCCTGGCGGCCCTGCCGCCCGAGATCCAGGTGGACGTCGCCCAGCGCATCGCGGTGATCGAGCGCGCGACGCCCGACATCATCATGGAGATCGAGAAGGTGCTGGAGCGCAACATCGCCAGCGTCTTCACGCAGGAGATGTCCTCCGCCGGCGGCGTGCGCGCCGTGGCCGAGATGCTCAACCGGGTGGACCGCAGCACCGAGAAGGCCATCATGGAGAAGCTGGAGGAGGCCAATCCCGACCTGGCCGACGAGATCAAGCGCCTGATGTTCGTCTTCGACGACGTGCTGCTCATCGACGACAAGTCCATCCAGC
>Ga0210388_10000100_pt1 | contig 105281 bp, 93 predicted proteins | sample IncBWC19OmetaG_FD_155485 | JGI IMG/M metagenome (GOLD analysis project Ga0210388, IMG submission 155485) | Forest soil microbial communities from Barre Woods Harvard Forest LTER site, Petersham, Massachusetts, United States - Inc-BW-C-19-O ... | reverse complement strand
TGGGGTGGATGACGGCGTTGCTCACCGTGACCGGCGCCGCGCTGGTGGAGCCGTCCGCGGAGGGCAAATTCAGCGCCAAAGAGGTGTTGATGGCCGGCAGGATGGAAAAGCTGGTCACGGTCCCGAAGGCCGCGACGACCGGCCCGTCCGGCGCGGCGGCGGCGGCGATGCGCTGGGGATCCCAGACCGGCACCGCGAGGAAGGCCAGGTTGACGGACATGGTGGCGGGATCGTTGCCGGCCGTGGTGACGGTCAGGGCCGGCGTGTGCGGGCTGGTGGCGAGGCGGGAGACGTTGTAGGAATCCGGCAGAAAATAGACCTGGCCCGCGGGCTGGGTGGAGTCGCGCCAATAGGAATAGGTTTTGGCCCCGCCCGGGGGGTAGGGCGCCGTGGCCAGGGCCAGCGCCCCCGGCGGCCCTGTGACGGCGTTCGTGAGCCCGGCGAAGACGTTTTGGTCCAGGTTCTTGTCGAAGACGAAAGGGATGTCCGTGTCGATGGCCACGGGCGACTGGCGGTACATCTGCGCCGGCGCCGCGGCCCCGGCGGCCTGGGGAGGCAGGGGCTGCGGCAGGGCGAGATTAGGGGTGCGGCGCAGGATCAATTTGGCCTGCTGGGTCGGGTCCGTCATGGCCGAATAGATGGCGTCCCTCTGCCCCGGGTCCGTGAAGGGCATGGTCAGGGTGATGCCCGTGGCGCTGGCGGCCGAGTTCGTGAAGTTCCAGCTTTCCGCCCGGTCCGGCAGGGTCGCGGACAGGAGGTAGGCCGTTGGGGGCGCTTCCGCCACCATGCCGGCTTGCGCGCCCGTCGGGCCGCTTTCAGCCAGATGAACCGTCAATAAGTAGCCCTGCCCGCTGTCCGACAGGGAGACCGCGAATTGGGTTTGGCCGCCGCTTCCGGTGGTGGCCAGCGCGTAGGAGGGCAGGTAGTGCTGCGGCCCTCCGGATTGGGGTTCGTCAAAAAGCGTCTGGTCGTTCGGGGTCGCGGTCGGGGAGATAAGGGTCGGCAAGGCGAAGGAGGAGCGGGGTTTCGGCAGGTTAAAAAATAGCCCCCCCAAGGCCGGGCTTCGAAACACCAGGCTGGGGGGGCTCAAGGGACGCATCAGCACCGGCGCCGTGGCCACGGCGGGCTTGGACGGGGCCGCGGGCGCAGCGGGCGTGGGCAATCCGGGCCGGACGGCCAGGGGCGGGTGGATCGTGATGTCGGGCCGCGCGACCGGTATCATGGCGTCCCTTTAAACGGCCGCACTGCTGCCGGCGGTGACGACCCCGTCGTTGGCGTTGTAGGTCACGCTCAGGATCATGGGCAGGATCTGCTTCAGGTCGGGCCGGTTCCCTATCCGCTGGGTGGCCGGTCCATAGACTCCGTCCTGTTGCGGGGAGCCCGTCGTCCTCAGGACGTCCCGGACCGCGGCGGAATTCAAGGGTGCGAGCCCGGCGGCCTTCCTGGCCCCCTGGATGCAGCCCACCACGCCGGTCACCACAGGCGAGGCGCTCGAAGTGCCGCTGAAGTGGTCCGTGTACCATTTGTCCTGGTCGGCCCCGCCTTGCAGGTCCCCGTAGCCGGTGGACGACACCTCCCGGCCCCAGCCCTGCACGTCCACGGCGCTGCCGTAGTTCGAAAAATCCATGCGCGCCCGGTCCGCGGCCCAGGTCTTGCCGTGGGTGTTGGGGGGCGGTGAGCCGGCGCCGACCAGGATGGCCCCGGAGTCGCGCGCGCCCCGGGCGAAGGGGTTGCTCCAGCCCGCCGGGAATCCCGGCGCCGGGGTGTTGTATATCGGGTCGTCCAAATTCTGGGCCCCGTTGCCGGCCGCCTCGATGACCACGATCCCTTTGTTGACGGCATACTGGATGGCCACGAAGACGTCGGGCCACCACTCCACGGCGATGAAGCCGGCCTGGGTCGCGTTCAGCTGGAAGTTCGCCGCCGGTCCGGGCCGGTGCATCTCCAACAGCATGATGTCGCCTTCGCCCAGGAGGTCCGCGGCCTGCTTGATCGCCCGGCTGGCCTCGTTCCCGTTGTGGGACACCATGCGCACGGTGGCCCCGGGGCAGATGCCGGTCACGCCGGTGCCGGTCCCGCTGAACACGCCCAGCACCGCGGTGCCGTGGTCCACCCATCCCTGGCCCGTGAGCGGGACGCCGCCCACGACCCCGCCGTGGTTGGCCTGCAGGTCCTCATGCGTGGTCCGCCAGCCGCCCTCGATGTCGATGATCTGCACTCCCGCCCCGTTTCCGCCGGCCTTGGTCCAGGCGAAACGGGCGTCGACGCCCGCGGGGGCCGCTTCGAGATAGGCCTGGTGCGCGGAGAAGTCCGGGGTGCCCGCGGCCGGGGCCGGCGCGTCCGGCAAGTCCGTCAAGTCCCAGATCGGCGGCTGCAGGGGCGGGGCGATATAGGCCCCGGCGACGTCCGGCTGCTGCTGCAATTGGGCCAAAAGGCCGTCCAAAGCCTGCAGGGGCGCCGACACCAGGAAATAGCTGTCGAGGTTGAGTCCCTTGGCCGCGTTCTGGTCCGTGGCGGGCGCAGCCGGCGCGACCGCTTCCCCGGGCGCTGCGGGCGCCGCAGCCGAGGATCCGTCGTCCCCGAAGAGGCTGCTCACGGCCCCGCCAGCTGCGCTCACCAGGGCGGAAAAATTCGCGCTGCCGCCGCCGGTCTGGGATCCGGGAACCGGCGGCGCCGTGGCATCCGCGTCGGCGCTCATATCCATGTCCGCGAGCGGAACCGGCGTGGCCGCGGCGTCCGCCGGCTTAGTGATCACGACGATGACCGGGTCCGCGGGAAAGGGTGAAACGTAGGCGCTGTTTTCGTCTGCCATGGTGCGACTCCAGAAAGATGGGCCCCGGATCTTTCCTTAAGGCAAAGCTTCTCCGGGTGAAAAATAGGCTGCGTTCACTCCAGGGGCGCGCATCAGGGCGCTTTGTAATGCCGGACCCGCGTCGTCCTCGACGTCGATCGTAAAAAAGCGGCTCAGTTCCCGGTCTTGGGTGTTCGCGTGCATGGCTTCGATCGAGGCGTTGGAAGCCTCGATTAAGGCCAAAATGTTACGTACTTCCAAAATAGCTTCATTGCTATTGCGCAGTGGAAAAGCCAGCGCTGGACTCACTTGCAAGGTCAGCTGCACTTGGTAGACCCCAGTAAAATAGATTAAAATATAGCATTTTTACAGCAAGTATTACGTTTATGTTAATATAAGAAGGCAAATGAATAGCAGTGAATCTCCAAAACAATATTAAAATATGCACATTAATAAGTCAAATCTAATTATCTGAATTGTAAGTAAAATTTAGGTTAAGGGTAAAAATACATAATAAATGGTTCTTTTAAAATCTTAAAAATATAATAATTACATATGTTTTTAAGATTATGTGGCCGTTCCATTTTTTAAGTAAATCGCCTTATTTTTTACTAAAACAGGTCATTTATTTGATTTTCTTGACTTATATATACAAATAGATATACTTATTTAGTGCAAATTATATGTACAATGTATGAGGCACTTTTAAGATCTAAAGACGGTTTCCTAAAAATTAAGCCTTTTCGTGGTTTCACAGTGCGGTCCTTCGCTGAAAAGAGGGGATCAGGATGGCGGCGATCCAGCTTGGAGCCCAAGGCCCGCCCGTGCTGGCCATCCAAAACGCCTTGATTGCCGGCGGATATCTGGCTGGTCCGGTGGACGGACTTTTTGGACCCATCACCCAAGCGGCCCTCATCGCATTTCAAAAATCAAAAAAACTGGCCCCTGACGGCATCCTGGGCCCGGACACCAAAGCCGCATTGTTCCCCCTCAGCGGCGACATCACCGCATTCCCCCGGGGCATTGACGTGTCCCATTACCAGGGCACGGTGAACTGGGCGCAGGTTTCCGCGGCCGGCTTCAGCTTCGTGTACGCCAAGACCACCGAGTCCTCGCAGAGCGTGGACCCCAGCTTCCAGCAGAATTGGTCCGCCTTGAAGAATGGGCCGCTGCTGCGGGGCGCCTACCATTATTTCGACACCGCGGCCCCGGCCGCGTCGCAGGCGGATTTTTTTTGCAAGACCCTCGGCGCCCTCGCCGCCACCGACCTGCCGCCGATGCTGGACTTCGAAGCCGCCGGCCAGGACTCCCTGACCCCGGCCCAGCGGGCGGGCGCGGCCTTGGCGTGGATGCAAAGCGTCGCGTCGAGCCTGGGCAGGAAGCCCATCCTCTACACCAATTCCGATTTTTTCGAGGACGGGGCCGGCGACAGCCTCCTCCTGGCCGGATACGAAATCTGGATGGCCCAGTACCCGGCCGACGGGCCGCAGACCCGATACGCGGCGTCCACCCCGCCGCCTTCCGTCCCCGTCCGCCTGCCCTCGGCCTGGACCCAATGGAATTTCTGGCAGTACACCGGCCAGGGCGTCATCCCCGGGGCCTTCAACGGCGAGAACCTGGTCGACTTCGACGTGTTCCAAGGCAGCTTGAAGGCCCTGGCGGGCCTTTGATTGAACCCAATCCCAGGAGGAAGCATGTTCGACTCTCCCATTCTCGATCTGGCCCTTGGCATGATCTTCGTGTACCTGATCATGAGCGTCCTGAGCTCCGCGCTGAAGGAACTGCTGGCCCAAGGCGTCAACCTCAGGGCCGTGGTCCTGGCAGACGCCGTCAAGAAGCTGCTGCAGGACGCGGACGGCACGGGCCTGACCGCCGATTTTTACCGCCATCCCCTGATCACGGTGCTGGCCGAACCCCGTAGCGCCAGCTGGCAGAAGGCCGTCGACCCCCTGCTTCCCGCCCCCGGACTGCCGGACAACATCCCGCCGGCCACCTTCGCCGCGGCCCTGTCCGACCTCATCGAGGACGGCGCGGTCCAGGGGCTGCTCAGGCTACGCGACGCGGCGCTGGCGAACAGCTTCGGCGAGGACAAGGCTGCCGTTCTCGCGGCCATTGAAAAGGCGCGTGCCTGCCTGCACGAGGACCGCGTGGAGGCCGAAGCGCAGGTCAAGGTACTCCAGGGCATCGCCCAAAAATATCCGGAGCTGGGCCAAAAACTGGGTTTGGACGGGGTGTTTTCGGGGATCCTGGAGGAACTCAATGGAGGCGTCCCCCGCAGCGTCGAGGGCCTCGCCGCCGCGGTGGCGAAGCTCCCGGCCGGGGCCCTGCGGAGAACCTTCCGCCTGATCCTGCAAAAATCCGCGGGCAACGCGGCGGCCCTGCAGATGAACCTGGTGCAATGGTTCAACAACGCCATGGACAAGGCCAGCGACCTCTACAAGCGCATGGCCCAGGTGGTCATTTTCGCCCTGGCCCTGGTCCTGGCCGTGGCCCTGAACGTCGACACCCTGAGCGTCACCAAAAACCTATGGAAGGACAAACACCTGCGGGACGTGGCCGCGGCCTCGGCCGCCCAATCGACCATGGCCCTGCCGGCCCAGGATCCGGGCGCCGAGGAGAACCTGCAGGCGGCGGGAAGCTCGCTGGCGGCCCTGCGCAGCGCGGACATCCCCATGGGCTGGAACCTGGACCCCAGCAAGAGCTGGTGGCAGGGCATTCAGTCGGCCTTCGCCAGCCAGAACAACGGCCTGTGGGTTCTGACCTGGCTGGGCTGGCTTCTGACCGCCTTGGCGGCTTCCCTGGGGGCGCCCTTCTGGTTCGACGCCATGGCGAAGTTCCTGAGCTTCAAGGACGGGACCGGGAAATAGATGTCTTAACCGGGGGCGCAAGTTGGCCCAGTACTGAATTCCAAAATACGATCTCAGCGACAGCCGGACTTTTTCCCAGCTGCCGCTCATAAGTGGCCCCTTAATTGCCGCCAAACGGGGCCGCTCAGGTGCGCTTTTAGAGGAAATGTAAATAATACCGAGGGTTTTTGGCAATCGCCAACTCCGCGCCCGGATTAGCCTAAATCCACCAGTCAAGCGAAAGCGTCGAGGCGAAACCATCTAAATCCACAGGACCTTTCCAATCTAAAAAAACCGGAATATATCGGTAGCCAAGACTTAAGCCCAACGACACAGATCGATTGAAATAGTAATCGCAACCCAGGAAAATTTTTGCATCAAGCGCCATGTCCTCGTACGTCTCTGTGTAGTTTCCAAAAGCGAAGAAACTTGACGTCGAAGATCCAGTGTTAATTTCTCTCGCCATCGCGACACCAAAATCCAAACCCAAATTTAAATCAAGACTTCTAAAAACAGATGGAAAAATATAAGCCCCACTCAACAAATATTCGGTGGCATCGAGGGTCCCCGTATACGTGGACGTATCGGCCGGCTGGACAAGCTCCGGGAATGGATCGTATATATACACGGCAGGATAAGATTGGGTTATCGAACGACTCCCCATATTTAAATAGTTTGCGTCAAATCCAACGGCCCAATGATCTGCAAACCTATATTTCACTTCCAGTCCAAACTCCTCGCCCAAATTATTTTCCGAGCCGGAAGTTACCGGCGCAAAATCCGTGTCGGATATCGCAATATAGTCGCACCCACCGGTCAATCCAAGGGCGAATTTCCCAATCTCCGGACTTTCTGCAAATGCAAGCGTACCGCGGATAAACATTCCAAATGCTAAAATAAAAAATGATCGCTTTCTTGTAACGAATATCCTAAATGACATTTTTTAGTTCCATAAAATAGACCGGAAATAATTGTGATTTTTTAGATTTTGAACCAGTTGCTCATGGGCCTGGATCTCCCATAGGCAAACGACCGGCCCCATAAAGGTTAGTTAAGGGCTCATCCGGGTCATCCTACCGCGTGCAAGGCCTTCTGCACAGCCTTGGGTTCGCGTTCAATAACCAAGAGGTAGGCTCTTGTCGGCCCCTCGGGCTGACGGGAACCTTGCTCCCAATGGCGCAAAGTGTTGACGCTGAATCCGAACCGGCTGGCGAAATTTTCTTGTGTCATGTCCAAGCCCGCCCGAATCGCCTTTACGTCAATTTTCTCCGGTACATGAACGCGAAATTTCTTTTTGTCGGCTTTGCCCTCGGCATAGACGATAGCTTCCTTGAGTCCACGTTTGATACTATCTGCGATTTTGCTCATGACTTCCTCCTCTTATATGTATCCGCCAACAAGACCGTCAATTTCTTGAGATCATTGCGATCCTTCTGCTTCAAATCGGCGCGTTCGTTCTTTGCATACGCGGTGAGCGCGAAAAGGGGCAATCCCGCGTCGTGGTGAAAATAGATCACCCTAGCGCCCCCTCTTTTGCCCCGACCCTCCAATGCCCACCGCAGTTTACGAACCCCTCCGGTTCCTGGAATCAAATCGCCGGACCTGGGGTAAAGAGCCAAGTAATCGATCAGAAGCCGCCGCTCCTCATCGTTCATTAGCTTACGAGTCGCGGAAATGAACTCCGGCGTCTCGACGACTGTAATAGGAGCCGATTGGATCATTGAATCGATACTACTCCATTGGATTAGTGGCTTCAATAATAAAAGTAATCCAATGGATTAGTACAATGTAATAAAAAAGCCTTATCTGGGTTAGCTAACTTGCATAAAACCCTATTTCTTTTTCCGGAGTCTCATAACGACCAAATAAACTATGGCGGCGCCGATCACCACAAAAGCTATATCTGATAAATCAACCCCCTACGGCGCATGTAAAGGCCCCAATAAGCGAAGGACCCCGGCGCCCTAAACCTCCCGCCGCGCGGCCAGGGCCCGCGCCACGGTGACCTGGTCGGCGTACTCCAGTTCGCTTCCCTGCGGCAGGCCCGAGGCCAGGCGCGTCACCTTCAGGCCCAGGGGGCGCAGCAGGCGCGTCAGGTACAGCGAGGTGGCGTCTCCCTCCACGTCCGGGTCCAAGGCCAATATCACCTCCTCGAGCCCCTCGCTGCGGGCCAGCAGCTCGCGGACCTTGAGGGCCTCCGGGCCGATGCCCTCCAAGGGGGACAGGACGCCCAGGAGCACGTGGTAGCGGCCGCGGTAGTCGCCGGTGGCCTCGATCACGTCCACGTCGCGCGGATCCTCGACCACGCACAGCATCCTGGGGTCGCGGCGGCTGTCCGTGCAGAAGGCGCAGAGCTCCCCCGAGGCCAGGTAGCAGCAGCGCGAGCACAGGCGCACCTTGCCGTGCAGGGCCGTCAGGTCCTGGCCGAGCTTGCCGGCCAGGGAGGGGTCGGATTTGAGCAGGTGGAAGGCCAGGCGCTGGGCGCTCTTGGCGCCCACGCCCGGCAGGCGGGCGAGGTTCTCGACCAAACTCATGAAGGCGGGCGGATAGCTCGCCATGGGCCGTCCTAAAAAGGCAGTTTGAAGCCGCCGGTGAGCTTGCTCATCTCCGCGCCGGCGGCGCTTTGGGCCTGGTCCAGGGCCGCGTTGCAGGCGGCCAGCACGAGGTCCTGCAGCATTTCCTTGTCGCCGGACTTGGCCAGCTCGTCCTGGATGATGACGCTCTTCAGCTTCAGGTCGCAGGTGGCCGTCACCGTGACCGCGCCCCCGCCCGCCGAGGCGGTCACGTCCCTGAGCGCGAGCTCCTCCTTGAGCTTGGCCATGCGGGCCTGCATCTGCTGCGCCTGCTTGAGCATGTTGCCCATGTTGCCTGGAAACATTTCAGCCCCCAATGAATCCCGTAAGAACTTCTAGTCTTCCCTGATCTCGACGATCTCCGCCCCGAAGAGCTCCTGCACCCGGCGCACCTCGGGACGGTCCTTCAAGAGCCGTTCGATCTGTTCCTCGCCGGGCCGTCCGCCCTTGGCACCGCGCGCGGCGGGCGGGGCGAAGACGACCCGCACCTTCAGGGGCCGGCCGTGGCGCTTGGACAGGACCGCCTCCAGGCGCACCCGCTCCTGGGGCTCGTCCAGCACCTTGCGCTGGAAGCCGTTGACCGCCTTCAGCGTCAGGGTGTCGCCCTCCAGGGCCATCAGCTCGGCGTCCTTGGCAGCGGAGGCCAGGCTCATGGAGACGTTCTGCACGTCCGCGACCACCGCCTCCCAATCTCGGCGCAGGGCCTCCAAAGCCAGGGCCGGGGCGGCGGCCCCGGACGCGGGGGCCTCCTCCAGGGAAACCACCGCGGGCACGGATTCGCCCGCATCTTCGGATCGCCGGGGCGGGGCCGCAGGCGCGACGGCCGGGACCGGCGTCGCGGAAGGGGCCTGGCCCCGCTCAGGGACAGGGCTCGGCGCGGCCGGGGCGGCCGTGACGGGGGCGGGCGCAGCGGGCACGGGGCCGGCGGCCGGGACCGCGGAGGGCGCTTCCGCCGCCGAGGTCGGCGCGGGCAGGGTGCGGAATTTCTGCTCCAGTTCGCGCAGCTCGTCCACGATCTCGCCGAGGCCCGCGCCCGGGCTCACCGGCGCCAGCTTCAGCAGCAGCAGCTCGATCACGAGCCGGGTCTGGTTGCTGTAGCGCAGGTGCTGTTCCGCCTCAGCGCAGGCCTTGAGCGCGGTGAAGAGCCGCGACAGGCTCAGGCCGGGGGCCGCGGCGCTCAGGGCGGACAGGGTCTCGGGCAGGAGTTCGGCCTCGGTCGCGCCCTGGGGCGCGGCCTTCAGCAGCAGGAGGCCGCGCAGCAGGGCCTGGAAAGCGTCCAGCACCTGGCGCAGGTCGGCGCCCCTCTGGTATTGCTCCTGCAGCCAGCTCAGCGCGGCGGCGGTGTCCCCGGTCAGGGCCGCCTTCAAGGCGCCCCAAGCCTGGCCCTCCTGCACGCCGCCCAGCACGGCCAGCACGTCCTCGGCCCGCAGGGCCCTTTTTTCGCCGGCGCCCAGGGCGTAGGAGATCACCTGGTCCAGCAGGGTCTGGCTGTCTCGCACGCTGCCTTCGCCGGCGCGGGCCACCAGCTGCAGGGCCTCCGAGGAGGCGTCCATGCCCTCGGCCGTCAGGATCTTGGCCAGTTGGGCGGCCACTTCCATTGCGCCCACGCGCCGGAAATCGAAGCGCTGGGTGCGGCTCAGGATGGTGGCCGGGAGCTTGGCGACCTCGGTGGTGGCGAAGATGAACACCACGTGGGCGGGCGGCTCCTCGAGGGTCTTGAGCAGGGCGTTGAAGGCGCCCGACGAGAGCATGTGCACCTCGTCGATGATGTAGACCTTGTAGCGGTCGCGGGCCCCGGTGTACTGGACCTTCTCGCGCAGGTCGCGGATGTTCTCCACGCCGTTGTTGCTGGCTCCGTCGATCTCGATGACGTCCACGCTGCCCGGCCCGGCCACCTCCAAACAGGCGGGGCAGGCCAGGCAGGGATGGGGCGTGGGCCCTTTTTCGCAGTTGAGGGCCTTGGCCAGGATGCGGGCCGTGGAGGTCTTGCCCACGCCGCGCGGTCCGGTGAACAAATAGGCGTGCGCGACCCGGCCCGCGGAGATGGCGTTCTGCAGGGTGCGGGTGACATGGACCTGGCCGACGACGTCTTCAAAGGTCTGCGGCCGCCATTTGCGGGCTATGACTAGGTATGACATTCGACTTTTCCCGTCGGCGCGGAGCTGGCGGCCAGGTGGCCGACTTCACACGGCGCCCAGGTACCGTTGCTCCCTTCCGGGCCTGGCGGGGTTCCCTGGGTGTCTCGTTGAGCCGGGCCCGGTCGCCAGCCCGACGCCGACGCGCGGGGGGCGGAGCTGGCACCCCGGCTTGGATGCCGGGGATGAAGATGATAAGGCGGCCCTAGGGCAGGGTCAATCCGCGACGGACGCCCCGGTAAAAAGGCGCCCAAAAGCCCCGGAAACGGAGGCCGCGAGCAGGCAAAGGGCCGCCAGCAGCCAGGCCAGGGCCTGGGCCGCCAGGCCCCAGGCCGGCAGGGAGTCCTCGTAATAGACCCGCACGTGCTCCAGGCCCCCTTTCAGGCGCACGGCGCAGAGCGCTCCGTTGGCCGCCAGGAGGGGGACCGGCAGGCCGTTGACGCTGGCCTTCCAGGGGCCGGGGTAATAGAGGCGCGACAGGACCAGCACGCCCGGGCCCCGGCTGGTGGCGTCCACTTGCCAGTCCAGGTCCGTGTATTTCACCCAGGCCACCGTCCCCTTGCCTCTGCCCTCGCCCAGATCCGGCGCCTCGACCAGGGCCGGCCGGGGCCATTGCGCCTGGGCGCTTGCGGTATCCCCCAAGGCTGCGACCGCGGACGCTTCAGTCCAGCCGCCGCTGTAGCGGCCGGCGACATAGGCCAGGGGCAGGGCCCTCTCGTTGCGGTAGACATAGACGGGATCGCCCAGGATCGGGGTGAGCCCGGGGGCGGAAAGGGCCTCGCCCAGGACCAGGTACTTCGCCCCGCACAGGTCAAAAAGCCGCCGCCTTGGAAGCAGCTGCGTGGACGGCTGGGGAGGGTCCATGTTCAGGTCCTGGAACCAGCCTGTGAAGGCGTCCAGCCGCAGGAAATCCGGGGACGGATAGGAGTTGCACAGGTCGAGCCCATAGATCTTGTTCAGGTTCGGGGCCAGCAGGGCGTTGTTGCGCAGCTCGCCCTTGGTGTCCCCAAAAAAACGCCCCTGCGGGAAGCTGCGGCGCAGCTGCGCGCCCAGGCCCCATTCCAGGCTGCGGAAGGGCGCGTGCCCGGGCCCCTCCAGGGACAGGATTTTTTGCGCGCTGGCCGGCGTGGCGTAGAGCGCCGCTCGCGGCAGGGTCGGATAGTAGTCCGAAAGATTGGCGTTCAACTCCGCGAAGAGGACCAGGCCCAGGAGCACGAGCGCCCAGGAGCGCCGGGATTCCGTCTTCCCGTAAGCCAGAAACGCGAGCCCCGCTCCCGTCGCCAGGGCCCAAAGGCCCTGCTTGGCCACGTGCATGCGCATGCCGGCCAGCCAGCGCGACAGCTTGTCGATGTAGAAGGACGCGGGATAGGCGTGCAGGGCCTTGCCCACGATGTGGCCCAGCACGAAGCGCCGGCCCTCGGCCTGGATCCAGGGATCCGCGGCAATGAGGCACAGGGCCAGGACGACCAGCCCCGCGCCGAGGCCCGCGGCCAGGCGCGCGGGCCAAAGTTTCGGCCGCGTGCGCAAACGGTCCAGGCCCGAGGCCAGGGGCACGCACAGGAGCGGTCCGCCCTGGCAGGCCGCCCGCACCGCCCAGTGCAGGTGCCCCAGCACCGGAAGCAAATAGAAGAATCGGAAGAAGGGCGTCCAGTTGCCCAGGGCATAGAGGACCAGGAAGAGCCAGCCCGCGAGCCAGGGCAGGATCGAGCGCCAGGGGAAGGCGCTGATGAAGAACAGGAGCGCCACGAAGGCCAGTACGCCGCAATAAAGGGCGATACCCTGGGGATCGTTGGTGCCGAAGCGCCAGGACTGGCCCAGGAAGCTGGCGTCCTGCAGGCGCCCCAGGAGATGGGGCAGGAACATCTGCGCCAGGGTCACCGGGTTCATGGCCCCCGCCGCGGCTTGGGCTTCGCTGTAGACCTCGCTCCTTCCGGCCTGGGCCATGAGCCGGTGCAGGGCCAGGGCCTGGCCGCCGTAGAGCAGGGCCGCGATGAGGGCTGCGGCCAGGAGCGCGGGCAGGCTGGCCCCCAGCCTCTTCATCCGGCCGGGACCGCTGAGCCCGTGGACCAGGTACAAAACCGCCAGGACGTAGACCTGGCACATGGCCATGCCGATGTGGGCGCAGACAAAGGACAGGCCCGTGGCCAGGCCCAGGACCGCGACGCCGGCCAAGGCGCGGCCCTTGTCCAGGGGCGGCCGCGCCGCGTCCTGCACCATCAGCAGGCCCAGGATCATCCAGGGAAACCAGGCCAGCGGGATCAAAAGGCCCAGGGAGCTGCTGACGTCCGTCATCCCGCCCGAAAAAGCCACCGCCACCGCCGCGACAAAGGAGGCGCAGGCCGAGGCCTTTTGGGAGCGCGCCAGGAAATAGGCGCCGGCGGCGGCGATGAAATAATGCAGGACCATGCACAGGGCCACCGCGGGCACGGCGTTGAAATAGGTGACGATAAGGCGCAGCGGCGGATAGAAGTAGGCGCTGGCGCCCAGGTCGAACATGGGGTTGCCCAGGCCCGAGGACTGGTCCCAGAAAACGCCCTGGTGGGCGGCGTAACGGTCATGCAGCCATTGGAAGGTCGGATAGTGGTCGCGCGCGAAATCGTAGGAACTGTTGACGGTGGCGGGATCCAGAAAGCCGCGCTGGAACAGCAGCACCAGGCCCAGGAGCAGGGCGCAGAAGGCCAGGTCCTTGAGCGGCTCGGAGTCCGTCCAGCCGCGCGCGGCCGGCTTGAGGGCCGCGCTCATGGCCGGCTTCCCTGCGCGGCCGCGTCAAAGTAGGCGTCCAGATGCACCCGGGCGCTGGCCTTCCAGCTGAAACGCTTCAAACGGGCGCGCCCCAGGGCCACGCGCGCGGCGCGGCCCTGGGGCGATGCCGCCAGGCTCAGGCCCCGGGCCAGGGAGGCCACATCCAGAGGATCGGCGTAGACCGCGGCCTTGCCCGCGACCTCGGGCAGGGCCGTGCCGTCCGCGCTCAGCACGGGACAGCCCATGCTGAAGGCCTCCAAAAGGGGCAGGCCGAAGCCTTCCCCCAGGCTGGGGAAGGCGAAGCACAGGGCCCGCTGGTACAGGGCCTTCATCTGTTCGTCGCTCACATAGGGCAGGAAGCGCAAGGAGTCCGCAATTCCCGCGGCCTTGGCGGTGGCCAGGTAGTTGGTGGTGGCGGCCTCGCCCGGACGCAGGGAGCTGATGGCCAGCAACGCATGCGCCAGGCGCGGATCCGTGTTGCGCGCCTGGGCGAAGGCCTGGATGAGCCGGTCTATGTTCTTGCGCTTGTCCGCGGCCCCGGAGGCCAGGACATAGGGCCGGTCCAAGCCCAGGCCCTGCGCCAGGCGCAGGGCCGCTGCCGGCGCGAGCCGCCGCGCGAAAACCGGGTCCAGGCCGCTGGGGGCGCAGCGAAGCCTGGCCTGGGGGAGCCCCAAGCTGGCGGCGATGTCGTCGGCGGAATAGCGGGAGACGGTGAGGACCACGGCAGCGGCGCGGGCCGCGCGGGGGCAGACAAACTTGCGGTACAAATCCTGGAGGCGCTGGCGGCCCGTGGGGCGGGCGATGGCCGCGCCCAGGGGACGGCGCCACAGCGTGTCGTGCAGGGTCAGGGCCATGGGCAGGCCCGGGTCCAAGGCGCCGCTGTTGTCGGGATAGTGCAGGACCTGGGCGCCCCAGGCCCGCGCGCGGCGGGGGATGAGCACCTGCTCGGCCCAGGCCGGATGCGCCTGGCCCAGGCGCTCCACGCTGAAGCGTGGGTCCTTGGGCAGGGCCCCCTCCACCGAGGAAGGGCCGAGGTAGAGGCGCAGGGCCAGGTCCTCGCGGGTCTCGGCCAGGGCCCTCAGGAGGTTCGCCAGGTAGCGCCCCACCCCGCGCTGCCCAAGGACCCTTGCGTCCACCGCGATCTTCAGGCTTCCCCGCTTCATCGGCGCGGGGATACGGGCTTCCTGCCCCAGCTCCAGAAACTGCCGCCCATGCCGGGCAGGCTCAAGGTCCCCAGCGCGTCGCTCGTGTCCATCAGCGCGTCGGTGCAGGCTTCGGGCATACGGCCCAGAACGGACTCCACGCGGTAGGGCAGGCGCAGGTAGTGGGAATCCTCCTCGTCCAGGTCCCTGAAGCCGGCCCCCTGCAGGAGCTCCTTGACCCAGTCGGGGTGGAAGAAGAACAGGTGGTCGTGCTGGCCGGCCTTGATGCGGGCCGCGCGGCCGGGCAGGAGGCGCTTGTACCAGGCGCGGTCATTGGTCAGGGTCAGGAGGACGACGCCCCCGGGCCGCAGGACCCGGGAGGCCTCCTTCAGCACCGCGGCCGGGTCATAGCAGTGGTCGAGCACTTCCTTGAGCAGCACCAGGTCCGCGCTCTTAGCCGCGCAGGGCAGCTTCTCGGCCTTGCCCCTCAGCAAACGGAAGTCCGCGCCCTCGGAGCGGTTCTTCGGCAGCAGGGCCGTGCTCGGCTCCACCCCGGTGTAGCTCGCAAGCTGCGGCCTGGCCCAGGCCTCGAAGTCCGCGTGCGCGCAGCCCACGTCCACCAGGTCCAAGCCGCGCCCCAGGCGCCCGGCCTCCAGGCCGCAGAAGGCGGCCACGCGGCGGTTCAGGCGGCGCCAGCGGCGCTTCATGAAGGCGTTGGCGGTCTCGGCCAGGAAGCGGTCGTCGTTCCATTGGGACTGGGTGTCCTCCCAGCGCCGGTAGATGTCGCCTTTTTTCATCGCAGTTCCAGCCACCAGAGCAGGCCCAGCAGGGCCCCGCCGAGCAGGCCCGCCAGGACGTCGTCGACCACGATGCCCCAGCCATGGGGCAGGTCCTGGCTGCGCCAGATCAGGCCCGGCTTCCACACGTCCAGGACCCGGAACAGGAAGAAGGCGATGGCATAGGCGGTCCACTGGCGGAAGGCGGAGGCCGGCAGGAAGGCCATGGTCAGCAGGGTGCCCAGGGTCTCATCCACCACCACGAGGCCGGGGTCGTGGCGGCCCAGGGCGAGCTCCACCCGCGTGGACGCGGCGACCGCCGGGAAGAAGAGGGCCGCGGAGGCCAGCAGGCACCAGGGGCTCCAGGCCCCCCAGGCCGGAAGCAGGACGCCCAGGGCCCAGGCCAGGGGCAGGGAGGCCGCGGTGCCGGCGGTGCCCGGCGCGACCGGGGAGAATCCGGAACCGAACCAGGTGCCAAGGACCCAGGCCCAGGCGGGAGCCTTCGGCAAGGGCAGGGCCTGCACGGTAGCCGGGGAGGGCTGGGCCTTCTCCGGCTTCTTCGGGGCCCGCCTCAAGCGTCCACCTTCTCGGCCTCTTCCAGTTCAAGGCAGATGAGGGACCAGTTCTTCCAGAAATAATTGATGCCCGACCACAGGCTCAGCGCCGTGGCGATCAGCATGGTCCAGAGGGGGACGGCGTTGGTGTCCAGGATGCGGGCGCAGAGCTCACCGCCGGGGCCGACGTTCTCGAGGTGCAGGCGCCAGTCCGGCAGCGTGGCGTTGAGGGTGTTCTGCAGGAAATACACCAGCATGCCGCCGACGATGGCCACCACCTGCGAAAAGGTCTTGGCCTTGCCCCAGGCGTCCGCGGCCAGCACCGTGCGCCGGGCGGCCACCAGGGTGCGCAGGCCGGTCACGGCCAGCTCGCGCCACCAGATCACCACGATCATCCATCCCGGCACGAGGCCGACCTGGACGAAGAGGATCATGGCGGTGAGCATGAGCAGCTTGTCCGCCAGGGGGTCCATGACCTTGCCGAAATTGGTCACCAGGTTGAACTTGCGCGCCACGTAGCCGTCCAGCCAGTCCGTGAAGGCGCACACCATGAAGACGCCCAGCCCGGCCCACTGGGCCGCGATGCTGTCGCTGAGGAACAGGTAGGCGTAGAGGGGCAGGAGGGCGATGCGCAGCAGCGTCAGCTGGTTCGCGAGGTTGACCTTGTGCCAGCGGAAGAGCGGGAAGGGCAGGGCGAGAAATTTGCGGAAAAAACGGCCGCCCTGGCGCAGAGCCCCGGGCCGCGGGGCGGAAGGGCGCGCGGGTGCTTCATTGGTCCTCGGCGCCGGGGCGGTTTTGGCCCGGCGCGGGCTCATTGCTGGCTTCCCACCAGGTCGTGTTCGGTGGTCTGCTCGACGAGCACCCGCACGAAGTCGCCCGGCTTCAGGTCCGCGCCGGGGCGCGGGGGGAAATAGACTTTGCCGTCGATGTCCGGGGCGTCCCATTGCGTCCGGCCCACCCACAGGTCCTTGGCCCCCTTGCGGAAGGCCGCCGGCTTGCGTTCGGGCGCCAGGGCGCCGTGCTCCACGGAATCCACCACGCCCGTGTCCGCGCCGCGCGAGGGGCGCTCGACCATCACATCGAGGATCTTGCCCTTGTGGCGCCGCAGGCGCTTCTCGGACAGGGCCGCGGCCGCGCGCATGAGCTCCTTGCGGCGGCGCTCCTTGACCTTCTCGGGCACCTGGCCCTCCAGGCCGCCGGAGGCGGTCAGGACCTCCTGGCTGTAGGAGAAGACGCCGACGCGGTCCAGCTGGGCTTCCTCAAGGAAGGACAAGAGGGACTCGAACTGGGCCTCGGTCTCGCCGGGGTAGCCCACGATGAAGCTGGAGCGCAGTGCGGCGTCGGGCACGCGGCGGCGGAAGCGCTCCAGCAGCTCCAGGTTGCCGCGGCGGGTGCCGGGCCGGCGCATGGCCTTGAGCATGGCGTCGTCGCCGTGCTGCAGGGGAAGGTCCACGTACTTGGCCAGGCGCCCCTCGCGGGCCATGACGTCCATGAGGCTGTCGTCGAGGTAGGCGGGGTAGAGGTAGTGCAGGCGCACCCAGCGCAGGCCCTCGACCGTGGCCAGGCCCTCCATCAGCTCCTTGAGCCGGGGCTTGCCGTAGAGGTCGCGGCCGTACTCGCTGGTGTCCTGGCTGATGACGTTGAGCTCCCTGACCCCGCGCTCGGCCAGGGCGCGGGCCTCGAGGAGGATGTCCTCCACCGGCCGGCTGCGCATGCGCCCGCGCAGTTTCGGGATGGCGCAGAAGGCGCACGCGTGGTCGCAGCCCTCCGCGATCTTCAGGTAGGCCATGTAGGGCGGGGTGCTCAGCAGGCGGGGGCTTTTGGAGTCGTAGAGCCAGACCGGATTGGATACCTTCAAAAGGGCGTCGTCGTCGCGCTTCTCGCCCAGCAGGCCCTTCACCACGCCGGCGATGCCGGCGTAGTCGGCGCTGCCGAGGAAGGCGTCCACCTCGGGCAGCTCGCCTTTCAGCTCCTTGCCGTAGCCCTGCACCAGGCAGCCCGTGACCAGCAGCTTCCGGCAGCTTCCGCTGCGCTTGAACTCCGCCATCTCCAGGATGGTGTCCACGCTCTCGCGGCGGGCCTTGTCGATGAAGCCGCAGGTGTTGACGATGAGGACCTCGGCGTCGGCCGGGTCCGAGGTGATCTCATACTGGTGCTGGGCCAGCTGGCCGAGCATCAGCTCGCTGTCCACCAGGTTCTTGGGGCAGCCCAGGGACACCATGCCGATACGTACGTTTTGCTTCATCAGGGGCGCTAGTTCTGCCCGGCCGGGGCGGCGTCGCCGCCGCCGGAGGGGGCGGCCGAGCCGGCGGTGGCCTGGGCCTTGTCGGCCTCCAGCGCGGTCTGGGCGCGGGTCAGGGCCTCCACCACGGTGTCGTCCTCATTGTAGTTGCGCAGGGCCTTGTCCACGTCCGGCAGGGCCGAGGGGTCGCCGATCTGCGCCAGGGCCAGGGCCACATAGATGCGCACCAGCGGGTTCTTGTCCTTCCACACGGCCCGGGCCAGGCCCTTGGGCGCGGTCTTGAGCCGCTCACCCAGCCGCTTGGCGGCCACGCCCCGGATGAAGGGCGAGGGCGAATGCAGCAGCTTGTCCAGCTCCTGGTCGGGGTTGTAGAAGTCGAAGTCCGCGGGATCCCAGTCGAAGTTCTCCTTCAGGGTCCACACCTTGGAGGGGCGGGCCTGGCCGGCCTCCACGCCGATGTAGTGGTCGAACTCCTCGCGCCGCATCCAGGGGTAGGAGCTCATGTCCAGCTTGCGCACGATGCGCTGGTCCTTGTGGAACACCAGGGTCTGCTTCAGGCGCAGGGACTGGCCCATGAACTTGGCCGTGAGGTAGGCGTCGGACAGCTCCTGGTAGGTGAGGCGCATGCGCCCCACGTCGTCGTAGCGGAAGATGCTGGTGGCCTGGGCGCGGCCGTAGATGTCGTCCTTGACGGTGTGGCCGACCTCCCAGAAACGGACGTCGTCGCCCAGGATGTCCGGGAAGTCCTGGACCAGGCCCTTCTCGGGGTCGGTGTCGAAGATGAAGACCTGGAAGGCGCGCCAATAGGCCTCGCCGTTGCCCTCCTGGCGCAGGACCACGGCGTACCAGCGGTGGTGGCCGCGCACCGGCGCGGTGAGGATGGCCAGCTTGCGCCGGTCGAAGCTGAGGAACTGCGTCACGGCCTGGGCGGGGGCGTCGATCTCGGGCAGGGCGAACTCGCCCCGGCCCATGGACTCGGGCCCGATGCCCAGCGCCGCCAGCACGCGGTCATGGCGGATCGTGTCGCTGGAGCGCAGGTCCGACAGGGCGTCCTCCAGCTTCAGCAGCGGAAGGTCGGCCTGCAGGGTCCAGGTCTTGTATCCCTCGCCCTGGACCACCTCGGGCAGGGGATCAAGGGCCCGGGCCGGTCCGGCCAAGCAAAGGCCCAGGGCCAGTAGCGCTAGGAACAGGGTGGAACGCTTCATGCACGCCCCTACTTGAAGTTGGTGAACTGGATATCGAGGCCCAGGTCCATGGACTTCACATGGGCCATGACCCCCTGGAGCTCGTCCTTGCTCTTCGATGAAACGCGGACGCTTTCGCCCTGGATGCTGGCGGTGACCTTGAACTTCTTTTCCTTGATGGAGGCGACCACCTGCTTGGCCTTGTCCATGGGGATGCCGTCCACCAGCTTGGCGGTCTGGCGCCAGACCCCGGCCCCGCCGGGCTCGGCGTCCTTGAGCTCCAGGCAGCGCAGGCTCAGGCCCCGCTTGATCAGCTTGCCGTGGAGCACGTCCACCACGCTCTTGAGGCGGCCCTCGCTGTCGCTCTCCAGCTTCAGCTCCTTGGCCTTGTTGTCGAGCTCCACCTTGTAGGCCGCGCCCCTGAAGTCGAAGCGGGTGGCGAGCTCCTTGAGGGTCTGGTTGATGGCGTTGTCCAGCTCCTGGAAATCGGGCTTGGACACCACATCGAAGGAGTTTTCAGAGGCCATGATCCGGAGCTTCCGAGAAGGATTCTATTGCGGGATGCCCGCGGGCAGGGGCAGGGCCGCGGAGGGGTCGATGCGCGGCAGGCGGCCGCGCTCGAAGACCACGGCGTTGGCGCGGGTGTCGAGGTCGCCGAGGTAGCCCTGGTTGTCGCCCAGCCACCAGACGCGCAGGGCGCCCAGGTTGCCGGCCAGCATCACCGCGCGCTGGGACACGTTCCAGTTGAGCTTGTCGCCGTCCTGCATGGTGACGGTGGGCAGGCGCTTGCCGTCGATCTCCAGCACCAGCCAACAGGCGCGCCGGGCGCGCAGGGTGAGCTGCATCACGGGCCCGGCCGCGCCGGAGGCCTGGGGGGCCTGGACCGCGGCGTATCCGGCCGGGGCCGCGGGAAGGGTCTTGGACTGCGCGTGGACGGCCGCGGGCTGCGGCGGAGCGCCCGCAAGGGGCGCGGCCGGCGCGCTCTCCGCGGCGGTCGAACCCAGAAGCTGCGAAATCTGGTGCTGGCGCCAGTGCTCCACGGACCAGGCCGCGCCGTAGCTCAAGGTTCCGGCCAGGGCCAGCAGGGTGAGCAGGACGGACAGGGGCAGGGAGCGCAGGCGCGCCGAGGCCGCGACCAGGGAGGCCGAGGCCAGGTTTCCGCCTCCGCCCGCGGAAGGGCCCGCGGCCGCGCCGGCGAAGACGGCCTCGGAGGACACGAAGCCTCCGGCCTTGGGCGGGGTCTGGACGGACAGGCCCGGCGCGGGGGCGGGAGTGTCGAAACCGCGCTCCTCGGCTTCCGTCGCCAGCGGCGCGCTGGCGGCCAGCTGGCCGCGCACCAGGGCCGCGGTATGGGCCTCATCCCCGCCGCTGGCCTTGGCCAGGGCCAGGCAGAATGCGCGCAGATGGGTGTTGGACGGAAGCTCGCCGAAATGGCCGGCCTCGATGGCGTCCACGAAACGGGCCTGGATCTTGGTGCGCAGGCACACCTGCTCCACGCTCAGCTTGGCCGAGCGCCGGAGGTCCGAGAGGTACAGGTTCAAAACGTCTTTTCTGTCCGTCATTTCCGGTCTCACAAGTCGATCTTGAACAGCTCATAGCCCTTGGGCCGGCGGTACTTGAAGCTGTCCTTGGGCAATTTTTGGGCGGGATCGAGGCGCAGGCCCCGCACGCTGATGACGCTGACCTTCGTGAAGCTGATGTCGCTGCGGCTGCCGCCGTAATCGAGCTGCACCTGCAGGACGATCCAGCGCCGGACGTCCACCCAGACGCGCAGGCGCTCGAAGCCGGCCGCGCTGGTCTTGGTGGGCACCAGTTCAAAGGCGGAGACCCGTTTTTCGTCGTAACCAGGGCCCGGCCGGAAGCGCCGCTTGACGCTGTCCTTGGCATAATGACGAATGCTGGATGCCAGGTCGAGGAAGAAATTACCCGAGGCGGCCAGGTCGGACTGCCTGTAACGGTAGACCTGTCCCACCTGCGGCAGTTCCACCCACAGGAACTTCCCGTCCGCCACGATCAGGCCCGGGGATGGGCTTGATATCTCCAAACGGGCCCTGCCGCCGCTGGCGACCATGGTCCCCTTGGTGACGCTGGGCGCGCGTTTTTCCCCAAGCGTTTGCTCGCTTTTGACGATATCGGCGCGGGTCCAGGCCCGGCGGTCCTGGGCCTCCAGCAGGCCCTGCAGCACGTCCCCCGGCAGGAAACGCAGGGGCGCCAGGCCGTGGTGGCCTTCCCCGGAGGGGGCCTGGGACTGGTCCGCGGCCAGCGGACAGGCTGTGGCGCCCGCCAGCAGGGCCAGGGCCAGTAGGCGCCAAGGCCTCAAAGCGAGGGCGCCGAGTCCGGGGATCCGTCGGAATAGTCCGAGGGCTTGATCAGCAGCTTGCGGGGCTTGTTGTGCTCCGCGGGGCCGATGTAGCCCTCGGCCTCCATGCGGTCCAGCAGGCGGGCGGCGCGGCCGAAGCCCAGCTTGAGGCGGCGCTGCAGCACGCTGGTGCTCCCCGGGCCCGCGGAGATGACCACGCGCAGGGCCTGTTCATAGAGCTCGTCGTCCACGTCGCCGAAGTCCTCGCCCTCGCCCTCCGTTGCGGACTCCAGGGAGGGGGCGGCCAGGGCGAAGCGCGGATCGTAGACCGGCTCGGCCTGGTTCTTGACGTGGGCCACCACCCTGGCCACCTCGGAGCCCGACAGGAAGCAGCCCTGCACCCGCACGGGCTTGTTCACGTTGTAGGGGCTGTAGAGCATGTCGCCCCGGCCCAGCAGGGCCTCGGCCCCGCTGCCGTCGAGGATCGTGCGGCTGTCGATCTTGCTGGAGACCTGGAAGGCGATGCGGCTGGGGAGGTTGGCCTTGATGACGCCGGTGATCACGTCCACCGAGGGCCTCTGCGTGGCGATGACCAGGTGTATGCCCACGCCGCGGGCCATCTGGGCCAGGCGGCAGATGCCGTTCTCCACCTCGTTGGCGCTGACCATCATCAGGTCGGCCAACTCGTCCACCACCACCACGATGTAGGGCAGGCGGTGGTGGGGGTCCTTCTCCTTGGGGATGTCCGAGAGCTCCTCGTCCTCCATCACCGGGCTGGCATCCTTCTGCTCCTGGCGGGCGGCGATCCACTCGTTGTAGTCGTCGATCTTGCGCATGCCGGCCGCGGCGAGGAGCTTGTAGCGGTCCTCCATCTCCTCCAGCAGCAGGCGCAGGGCGCCGGCGGCCTCCTTGGGGTTGGAGATCACGGGCCGCAGGAGGTGGGGGATGCCGTCGTAGGGCGTCAGCTCCACGCGCTTGGGGTCCACCATCAGGAACTTGACCTCGTCGGGCGCGGCGCGGAAGAGGATGCTGGTGATGATGGCGTTGAGGCAGACGGACTTGCCCGAGCCGGTGGCGCCCGCCACCATGAGGTGGGGCATCTCGGCCAGGTTGCTGAAGATCATGCTGCCGCCGATGTCCTTGCCCACGGCGAAGATCAGCTTGTGCCCGCCGCCCTGGAATTCCGCGGTCTCCACCAGCTCGCGCATGGTGACCGTGACGGCCTTGAGGTTGGGGATCTCGATGCCCAGAGTGCCCTTGCCGGGGATGGGGCCCTCGATGCGCACCACGCTGGCCTTGGCGCCCAGGGCGATGTCGTCGGCCAGGGAGACCACGCGGCTCATCTTGACGCCGGGGGCCAGGGCGATCTCGTAGCGGGTCACGGTGGGGCCGGGGCAGACCTCCACCACCTTGGCGGACACGCCGAAGCTGGCCAGCACGCGCTGCAGGTTGGCGCTGACCTCCTCGTAGTCCTTGGGCGCGCTGATGGAGCCCGAGGAGCCGGTCAGGAGATCCGGGGAGGGCAGCTTGTAGTCCTTCAGGTCGCTGGAGGGGCGCTCCTGGGCCGTGGAGATGGCCTCGGTGCTGGCGCTGGTGTTCACGCGCGGGCCGGCCTCGCTGACCTTGATCTTCTGGCGCTGCTTCAGGAAGCGCGCGGCGATGTTCTCGCGCTCGCGGGCGTCGGCGAGCTTGATGTCGTTGCCCTCGGGGGATTTCGCGGGGGCGAGCCCGGGCTCTTCGGCCTCCTCCTCCTCCTCGATCTCCTCGTCCCGCACCGCGACGGCGCCGCGCTCCAGCCTCACCCCGGAATCCTTGGCGCGCGCGGGGAAGGCGACCTTGAAGCCGCGGCCCACCTTCAGGCGCTCATAGGCGCGCAGGAAGGCCATCTTGACCAGGGCCTCCTGCTCCAGGAGGTACACGGCCACCGCCACCAAGGCGATGCACAGGATGAAGGTGCCGGCCGTGGACAGGTACTGCACCATGGCCCCGCCCAGCAGGCGGCCGAGCAGGCCCCCGGCGTAGAGGTCCACGGCCACGCCCGCGGCGATCTTGTCGGGCAGGAACCAGTTGGTCAGGCAGCACACGGAGACGACGATCAGGGCCCAGCCCGCGGCCTTCACCGAGGGCGCGCGCACCTGGCGCTGGGTCAGGTTCCAGAAGCCCAGGGTCAGCAGGGCGGCCGGCAGGGCCAGGTAGCCGACGCCGATGGCGCCGAAGCAGAAGCGGAACAGGTAGGATCCGGCCAGGCCCAGGAAATCGGGGTCCTTGGGCAGGAGGGCCAGGCCCAAGGCGAGCCCCGAGATCATGTAGAGCAGGCCCCACAGCTCCTGGCGCCGCTCCTGGGTGAACTCCAGCGCGGCCTCCCAGGCCTTGGTCACGAATCCGCCCTGGGCGCGCGCGGACGGGGCCTCCTTGGCGCGCGCGCGCAGGGGGGCCTGCGCGGCGCGCTTGGCGGGGATTTTCTTCTTGGCTTTTTTCTTTGTCTTCGTGGCGGCCAAAGGCAGCTCCAAAGGGGGAAGCGTTCTAGATCTCCAGCACCGCCGGCACGATCACCGGCCTCGCCTGCAGCTTCTTCTTGAAAAAACGCTTCAAGGTGGTCGTGGTCAGGTCGCGGGCCTGGTCCCAGTCCGGGGCCTTGCCGTAGGCGGCCTGCTCCGAGAGGACCGCGTGCACCTGGGCCCCGGCCTCCTCCAGCAGGCTTTCGAGGTCCGCGGCCATGAGGCCCCGGGCCAGCAGGTGGGGGCCCTGCAGGACCTCCCCGTCGCGGCGGCTGAGGCCCACGGAGCAGACCACCAGGCCGTCCTCGCGCAGGTGCTGGCGGTCGCGCAGCACCAGGGAGTCCACATCGTCCATGGCCAGGCCGTCCACCAGGACCTCGCCGGCGCTGACGAAGAGGTCGGCGCTGGCCTTGCGGCCGTCGAAGGTCCAGCGCTGGCCGTTCTCCAGCAGGAAGACCCGGTCCGCGGTGATGCCCTCGTCGAAGGCCAGGCGGCGGTGCGTCACCTGGTGGCGCAGCTCGCCGTGGGCGGGCAGGAAGTAGCGCGGCTTGAGCAGGCGCAGCATCTCGCGGCCGTCCTCGCGCGAGCCGTGGCCGCTGACGTGGACCAGCTCGTTGCGCTCGGTGATGACGTCGGCGCCGCGGCGGTAGAAGTTGTTGATGAGGGCGCTGATGGTGCGCTCGTTGCCCGGGATGGCGCGGGCCGAGTAGACCAGCACGTCCCCGGGGGAGACCTTCAGGTCGCTGTGGGCCCCGTCGGCCAGGCGGGCCAGGCCGCTGCGCGGCTCGCCCTGGCTGCCCGTGCTCACGACCACGCCGCGGTTGGGCGGCAGGCGCTGCACCGTGGAGAGGTCCACCAGCACGCCCTCGGGCACCTTGAGGTAGCCCAGCTCGCGCGCCATGCGCATGTTGCCTTCCATGCTCCGCCCCAGGGGGCAGACCACCCGGCCGGTGGCCTGGGCGGCCTCCAGAATCTGCTGGAAGCGGTGCACGTGGCTGGCGAAGCTGGTGAGGAACACGCGGCCCTGGGCCGTGGCCAGGGCCCGCTCCAGGGCGGGCTTGACGCTGCGTTCGCCCTGGGTCCAGCCGGGCCGCTCCACGTTGGTGCTGTCGCTCAGCAGCGCCAGCACGCCCTGCTCGCCCAGCTCGCGCAGGATCTCCCGGTCCAGGCCCCGCCCGTCCACCGGGTCGGCGTCGAACTTGAAGTCCCCGGAGTGCACGATGGTGCCCAGGGGCGTTCCCACGGCGATGCCGATGCCGTCGCAGACGCTGTGGCAGACGCTGAAGAAGCGCAGGCTGAAGGGGTCCAGGTTGAGCCGCCCGCCCGGGGCGATCTCCATCCAGCGGACGCGGTCGGACAGGCCCATCTCCGCCACGCGCCCCTTGGCCAGGGCCAGGGTGAAGCGGGTGCCGTACACGGTCATCGGCATTTCCCGCAGCAGGAAGGCCAGGGCGCCGATGTGGTCCTCGTGCCCGTGCGTCAGCAGGAGGCCGACGATGCCGTCCTTGAGGCCCCGCAGGTAGCTGAAGTCCGGGATGATCAGGTCTATGCCCGGGTGCTCCGCCACGTTGGGGAAGCGCAGGCCGCAGTCGATGATGAGGGTTTTGCCGCCGTACTCCACCAGGGTGAAGTTCTTGCCGATCTCGCCGAAACCGCCGAGAGGGGTCACCGACAGGAGGGCCGGGGACGGGGGCACGCTTGTTTCAGGGGAGCGTTCCCCGCTGATGCGCTCGCGCACCAGCTGACCCGGTTTGACTTCCATGGAACCTCATAGCAGGGGCGAAACTAGGGGAACAGTGTAGCACGTCCCGGGCCCGTGCATAAGTTGTTGATAAGATTAGCGCCCGCTGCGCGCCACCAGCACGCCCAGGCATTTGTCCGAAACAACCTGGTATCCGGCCGCCTCCAGCCGCGCTTCGGACTCGGGATGGCTGATGCCGGTCTGGAGCCACACGGTTTTGGGCCGCCGGCCCGGGGCCAAGGCCAGCAATTCGTCCGTGAGCTCCGGGATGGCCTCGGGCCTGCGGAAGATGTCCACCAGGTCCGGGACCGCTGTGAGGTCGGCCAGATGGGCCACCGCGGGCACGCCCAGGGCTTCCTTGATCAGGGGGTTCACGGGCAGGACCGTGATGCCCCTCTCCTGCAGCATCCGGGGTATGTCAAAACTGGGGCGCCCGGGCTTGGACCCGTCGGTCATGCCCACCACCGCCACCACCTTGCAGGTGCGCGCCACTTCAAGGGCTTCTTCGTCCGTCAGCATTTTGGCTCCTCTTAGAACTCGACTTCCTTGTCGCCGTAGAAGAAACGGCCGGTCACTTCCGGTCCCAGCGCGGCCAGGGCCAGCACCCGGCGTCCGCCGTCGATGGGCTCGCCCGGGGCTTCGGGGCCGCCCAGGTCGGTCTTCAGCCATCCCGGATCCAGGCTGTTCACGGCCACCTCGCCCTTCAACTGGCCGGCCCACAGCATGGTCAGGCCGTTGAGGGTGTACTTGCTCAGGCGGTAGCTGGCGCCGATGGGCGACTCCACCATGGAGCGGCGCATGCCCGCGCCCGAGCTGACGTTGATGACGCGCGGCTCGTCGCCGTTCCTCAGGAGCGTCAGCAGGTGGAAGGTCAGGGCGTGCGGGGCGAAGACGTTGACGCGCATGTCGTGCTCCACCGCCCCCACGCCTTCGGTCTTGAAGTCCTTGCGCCAGGTCGAGACCGCGGCGTTGTTGACCAGCAGGTCGACCGCGCCCCAGTGCCGGCTCACGGCCTCGGCCACTTTCTTGGGGGCCTCGGGGTCGGAGAGGTCCGCGGCAAAGGCCTTGAAGGGCCCCAGGGCCTTCAGCTCCAGGGCGCTTTTCTCGAGGCGCTCCGCGTCGCGCGCCGTGCCGAAGACGTCGGCACCCGCCTGCAGGAAGAGTTTGGCGGCCTCGAAGCCGATGCCGCGCGAGACGCCGGTGATGACGATGCGTTTGCCCTGGAAGCTCATAGGGGGTTTCCTTTGGAAGGATGGTCCACAGCGCCCTGGCGGGGCCGGTATACCGGGTAACAGTCGGTGTAGGAGGGTTCCAGGCTGAGCAATTCCGGCACGCAGAGCCGCCCCACCTGGACATAGCCCGCCAGCAGGGCCGGGGCCGGCGGATGGGCGGGGTCGCAGACCACCAGGTCCACGCTGCGCTCCTTCAGCCCAAGCTCCCAGGAGGCTTTCCAGTCCTGGCCGCCCTGGCGGATCGCGGCCGCGGAGGGTCCCCGCCCCACGGATACCAGGAATTCGCTCAGGCCGTTGTCCGCCACGGGCTTGCCGAAGTCCGTGGCCACGCTGGTGAGGAGCGGCGGGAGCAGGGGCCTGCGGCTGGAGGCCACCAGGGCCTCGGCCTCATGCCAGCCGCTGAAATCCGCGTGGACGAAGCGGCCCATGAAGCCGGTGCCGTAGTTCACGCTGAGCAGGGCGCACCACACCAGGCCCGCCTCCAGCCAGCGCTCGGACGCCGGGCGCCCGCTCCACAGGGCCGCCGCGGCCAGGATCAGGCAGGGGTGCAGCATCTGAAAATGGTACTCCAGCAGCGCGCCGGCGTTGCCGCCCAGCCAGAGCATCAGCAGGAACACGGCCAGGGCCGGAAGGGCCCAAGCCCAGGCCCGGCGCCGCCCGCGGAAACGCCACAGCGCCACCGTGACCAAAAGCAGCAGCGGCAGGGCGGCGCGCAGGTAGGCCGAGGTTTGGAAGAGCAGGTAGGGGAGGCTGATCCCCATCTTGCCCAGCAGGAGCACGGTCGATTCCAGGTAGCCCGGCCAGGTGAGCTGCGCCCAGGCGACGCAGGCGGCCAGGCACAAAGCCCAGAGCAGGCCCAGGCCCAGGGCCGCGCGCCGGCGGCCTTGGCCCCAGAGCACCAGGCACAGCAGCGGCCCCGCGGCCGCGGCGTAGGGCTTGACCAAAAAGGCCAGGGCCGACAGCAGGGCGCAGAGCGCCAGGGACGGCCAGCGCGAAATCAGGATCGCCAGGACCAGCGGCGCGATGAAAAACAGGGACGCGAAGGCGTCGCAGCGGGCCGTGGGGGTGACGAAAAACAGGTAGCCGCCCAGGGCGGCAAGGGCCCCGGCGCAGCCGCCGAGCCCGGAGCCCGACAGCCGGGCCGCGCCCAGGCCCACCAGGAGCGCGGCGAGGGCCAGGGCCGCCAGGCTCAGGGCCCGGAAATCCTGGATGCCCTGGTGATCCTTGGGCAGCAGCCGTCCCGCGATCAGGGGGTAGAGGGGGCCGTAGCAGTTGTAATCCTGGGGCGCGAAGGCCGGGGCCCAGGGATTGCGGCCCTGCTCCATGGCCAGGGCCGAGCGCATCTGGGGCGCCTCCCGGCTGTCCACCTGGTAGGGGTAGCCGCAGAGGTAGCCGCTGTAGAGGGCCGCCTTCAGGGCGCACCAGCCCAGCACCAGGACCAGGAACCAGAGGCCCAGGCGCAGGGGCCAGGCGGGGATTCCGGCCTCACTCATTCCGGATTCCTGTCGAAGCCCTTGCGCGGCATGGCCATCCTGGGTGCGGGTTAAAAACGATTATGCCCCGCGCAGGCAAAACACGGCAAGACCCGCGGGGACAATAAACTCCGCCTCGGCCAAGACGGGCGAAGATGGGGCTGGACAAGACAAGGCACACTTCCCAGAATCTAATTTTCACCCACCCCAACGAGGACCCTCCCTGTCGCGGGGATGCGGCCTCAAGGAGCAAGCGCCATGCCAGTGATCGAAACCACGTCCGCAATGGTCAAGAACGTCTATGACACCACCCGCAAAAACCTGGCCGTCATCCGCAAGCGCCTGGCCCGCCCCCTGACCCTGGCCGAGAAGATCGTCCTGGGCCACCTCGACAAGCCCGAAACCCAGGAGCTCAAGATCGGCTCCGGATTCCTCGACACGCGGCCCGACCGCGTGGCCATGCAGGACGCCACCGCCCAGATGGCCATCCTCCAGTTCAGCCAGGCCCAGATCCCCACGGTGCGCGTTCCCAGCACGGTGCACTGCGACCACCTGATCCAGGCCTACCAGGGCTCGGAAAAGGACCTGGCCACGGCCAACGACGTGAACAAGGAGGTCTACGCCTTCCTGTCCTCGTCCTGCGACAAGTTCGGCATCGGCTTCTGGAAGCCCGGCGCCGGCATCATCCACCAGGTGGTCTTCGAGAACTACGCCTTCCCCGGCGGCATGATGATCGGCACGGACAGCCACACCCCCAACGCCGGCGGCCTGGGCATGGTGGCCTGCGGCGTGGGCGGCGCGGACGCGGTGGACGTGATGGCCGGCCTGCCTTGGGTGGTGAAGCACCCCAAGCGCATCGCCGTGTACCTGACCGGCAAGATGTCGGGCTGGACCTCGCCGAAGGACGTGATCCTGAAGGTGGCCCAGATCCTCACGGTCAAGGGCGGCACCAACGCCATCGTGGAGTACATCGGCCCCGGCGCGCGCAGCTTCAGCTGCACGGGCAAGGGCACCATCACCAACATGGGCGCGGAGATCGGCGCCACAACCTCCTTGTTCAGCTACGACGAGAGCATGGGCCGCTACCTCCGCGGCACGGGCAGGGCGGCCCTGGCCGACCTGGCCGACGCCAACAAGGACCTGCTGGCGCCGGATCCGGAGTGCGAGGCCGAGCCCGAGAAGCACTACGACCAGGTGGTGCGCATCGACTTGAGCGCCCTGGAGCCGCACGTGGTGGGGCCCCACACCCCGGACCTGGCCAGGCCCGTGAGCCAGATGGCCAAGGACGCGCGCGACAACCACTATCCCTTCGAGCTGAAGGCCGCCCTCATAGGCAGCTGCACCAACTCCAGCTACGAGGACATCAGCCGGGCCGCGGACATCGCCCGCCAGGCCTCGGCCAAGGGCGCCAAGACCACCTCACCCCTGCTGATCACGCCGGGCTCCGAGCAGATCTACCGCACCATCCAGCGCGACGGCCAGATGGCCAGCCTGGAGAAGGTGGGCGCCACGGTCATGGCCAACGCCTGCGGACCCTGCATCGGGCAGTGGAAGCGCGACGACGTGAAGAAGGGCGAGGTCAACAGCATCATCAGCTCCTTCAACCGCAACTTCCCCGCCCGCAACGACGGCAACGACGCCACCATGAGCTTCATCGGCTCGCCCGAGGTGGTCATGGCCTACGCCCTGGCGGGGCGCCTGGACGTGAACCCCTTCACCGAGGAGTTCAGCACCGGCGCGGGGGTCAAGCTCAAGCTGGTGCCGCCCCCGCCCGTGGACGACCTGCCCAAGGACGGCTTCGTGCCGCCCACGGGCGGCTACATCGCCCCCTCGGCCGACGGCAGCAAGGTGCGGATCATCGTGGACCCGAAGTCCGACCGCCTGCAGCTGCTGTCGCCCTTCGACGCCTGGAACGGCGAGGATTTCTTGGGGCTCCCGCTCCTGCTCAAGGCCAAGGGCAAGTGCACCACCGACCACATCTCCCCGGCCGGGCCCTGGCTGAAGTACCGCGGGCACCTGGACAACATCTCCAACAACATGTTCCTGGGCGCGATCAGCGCCTTCACGGGCAAGCCCGGGCAGGCCAAGGACCAGGCCAGCGGCGAGTGGAAGGAGCCGCAGGCCGTGGCCCGCGCGTACAAGGCCAAGGGCCTGAAGTGGGTGGCCATCGGCGACGAGAACTACGGCGAAGGCTCCAGCCGTGAGCACGCCGCCATGTGCCCCCGCCACCTGGGCGCGGCCGTGGTGCTGGTGAAGAGCTTCGCCCGCATCCACGAGACCAACCTGAAGAAGCAGGGCATCCTGCCGCTGACCTTCGCCAACCCCGCGGACTACGACAAGGCCCTGGAGGACGACACGGTGAGCGTGCTGGGGCTGGCCTCGCTGGCGCCGGCCAAGGACCTGACCGTGGTCTTCAGGCACAAGGACGGGACCGAGGACAGGATCCAGGCGAAGCATTCCATGAACGAGGACCAGATCGGCTGGTTCAAGGCCGGTTCGGCCCTGAACCTGATGAGCAAGATTTAAGGGGCCAAGACGGACAAAAAGGCCCTCCCCGAAGGGGGAGGGCCTTTTTTATTGCCTAAAAATTCCGGACCTTTTTCTTACTGCGCAGCGGCCGGCGACACGGAAGCCGCGGCCGCCGTGGGGCTGGCCGATTGGTCGGCGGCGCTCGGGGTGGGGGTGATGTGCGCAGCGATCTGCAGGGTCTTCAGGTTCTCGGCCAAGCGGCTGGAATCCACGTTGTCCGCGTTCAACTGCGCGATGCCCTTGGTGTACGTCGCGATGGCGTCGGCGCGCTTGCCGCTGTTCACCTGGGCCGCGCCCAGGTCGTTCCAGGCCGGCTCAAGGTCCTTCATCAGTGCAATGGCCTTGTTGGCCGCGTCCTCGGCTTCCTGGTACTTGGCCAGGTTCAGGTAGGCCGTGGCGAGGTCCAACTGGCGGTACGGCTCGCGCTTGGTGGCGCCGTTCTGGGCCACCTGCTCGCCGATGCCGTTGAAGTAGGCCACCGCCTCCTCGAACTTGCCGTCGCTGAGCAGTTCCTTGCCGGCCTTGAGGGAGCCCGGCGCGTCGTTCGGGGCCACCGTGGCGGCCGTGCTGCTGTCCGCAGCTGCGGTGGAACCCGTGGCCGCGCTGGGGCTGGCGGCCGTGGCTGCGCCGTCGTCGGCCCGCAGGACGCCGGCCATGGACAGGCCTGCGACCAGGGCCAGGATCAGGTTGTTTTTCATCGTCATTGAATTCTCCCGCGGGGCGCTGAATCCGGCGATGCTGCCGGAGCGAACGGATGTGCTTGGCTAGGGGCAAAATCCCGGTGTCCCGTCCCCGTTTAGGATGAACCGGAGATCCCGTCCCGAAGCCGCCTCCGATGGCGGACCTTCCCAAAACAACAAAAAGATCATAAGCAGATCAGGGCGCAAAGACAAGGAACGACCCGGCATCCCCAGAATGCAGAAGCCCATGTCTCGAAAGACACGGGCTTCTGTGATTGGTAGCGCCTACGGGGCTCGAACCCGTGATCTCCGCCTTGAGAGGGCAGCGTCCTAACCAGCTAGACCAAGGCGCCATGCAAAGATGCTTTAACGGCAAGGGTTTTTGAGGTCATACGGCAAAGGCCAATATGCCAGCTACCGCACAACTAGCAAAAACAAAGGCTAGTTAAAGGATAGCTAGAATAGGCAAACAGGCTGAGGTGGTCAAGGGGGAAATGGCTGGGCTACTATTGCTGATTAGGTGGTTTTTTCCACCAAACCCATATTGGCGCAACCAACACCGCAAGGCCAAGCAATCGCCAGAACCAACCCAAGGACCTTCAAAACAGGCGGCTACCCACTCTGCCAGTATTTGCGCCGGTATGAACAACTCGCCTCCCACACAGATCTACTGTCAAGCGACAACTAAATCAATACAAACCTAAACTTACATGATAACTATTTTCACTCTATCTCTTGGACATTTGGTTGAGAGTAAATTCTATTCCATTTTATATCACCACAGTCAATTTTAGAAATTCCAGTGTTGTACCAAGAATATTTTCCCTCCATCTCCGTTCCATTTCCTACCAATACTACTGTAAACGTCCCTCCACCCTTTAAATGCCTATTTCTATTCCAAAATCTAATTGATAAAATATCTCCTTGAATCATCCCGTCCAAGTCGAGCATTTTTTTAACATTTATTTTTTCACCTTTCTCTTCGTAATAAATTTTTCCCTTCAATTTCCATCCATATTGCTTCAGATGCATGGTAAATGTCATAACGCTTTCAGTATACTTTGCTGCATCAATGGACTGCCAACTCCCAGAAACGCTAGGTACGTGTCTAGATGTAAATTCTAAATAATAGTCACTAATATATTTTTCCCACAGAGCTTTGATAGCCAAACTAAAAAAAGCAATCACAACACTTACCACAATGCCAATTTCTATTTGATTCACTAAGTCACCCATTATTTCTTTCCTTTCCCATGCGATTTTTTTCTGTTAATAATCTATTAATAAATTTTCCATATATTCTACCAAACCACCTTGCCAATGTCACCTGGATGCTTTGCTGGCAAAATAGCCAAACGGTAAAGAGGTAAGGGCGGTCAAGGGGAAAGTGGGCGGGGCTACTCTTGCCAATTTGGAGGTTTTTCCACCAAGCCCACATTGCCGCAACCACGACAGTAAGGCCAAGCAATCGCCAAAACCATGCCCAAAGACCGTCAAAACAGGCGGCTACCCACGTTGCCAGTCCCCATTTCAATACACTTAATGGGCCTCCCGTTTTTTATTTTTTGTTCTGTACTGTATTCGTGATAAACGCTTCACCTCTGCCTCACGCCCAGCGATCCAATCTACGAGATCTCGAATCGCGTTCTTCAAAGTTTTTTCAGAATATCCCTTGCCTTTACTAAGGTTACATCTTGCACAAGCAACTCTCATGTTTTCAATACGTTCAGTACCGACGCCTCCACCTATGTGTGGAATGATATGGTCAATGTGCCAGCCATTCATTCCACGCTGATCAGATTTCCACTTTTTACCACAAATATGGCATTTCATTTTGGAGGCAATCCAAATTGAATATACCTCCTCTTTGGTAAATCTCTTTTTTCTAGGAGAAATATAAATTGGTCCTGGGCCACCGGGCGTTTCCGGTATTTCGCTTTCATCATTTATTTCCTCGCTCATACTCATCCTAACAACGTCAAGATCAATATCATCGTAGTTTTCCAAGGGATAACGTAGTGTGTACAAATTGTACGTCACCTCATATTTATTGCCATGCCGCCTAACTGCCAAGTAATGTGTTGCCCCACAAGCCCGACAATCCAATGTATCTCTGTTTACAGTTGAAAAGAAAATAGTCACAGGCACAGCACTTAGCCCGCATCTTTGACAAGGCAACATCTTCATCATTGTGCGTTCTTTGATTTTCTCCCTCATGTTCTTTACCCCAAATGCTAGTAAACCTGCTCATGTCACCTAGAAACCTGAATTTTCCAGAAGCTGCTTGCTAGGAACAAAGGAGCTAGAAACGCCAGAATGTCCAGCGGACTATTCTTCATCGCAGAACTTCTTTATCGCATTTCTTACTTTCGACATATCCATACCCTTATCCTCAGAAAACCTCATCATATCTTCTTCTATCGAAATCCAAAGTCTTCGTGCCTGACTGTTGATATCCTTGATTCGTTTAAGCAATTTATCTCTATTCAAATTCAAATCCCACTCGTTCCGGTTCTGCTCAGACTTATTATCAAAATCACATCAATCCCTCTCAGAGATCAGCTATTCTACCGCCCAAAACCTCGGCCCTCCAGGGCCGTCTTCATCCCCGCCTAGAAACCACCCTTCTCAATATGGGCGCTAATAGCATCGGATCAGCAATGCCTCTAGCAATTTCAAAGCTTTGCCCATCTTTCGTCCCAAGTACCGTCCGCAACACGACAAATCCATTTTGGTCATGCTTTGTTCCAACCCCAACTGTCCCAATTGAATCGATCGAATAAACATGATGCTGGCTCGGTGTGTCCATCATGACTCGCCCTTGTTCAATCTCAATGAAGTGTACGCCGTCCTTTCCTGCCCCGCGCCGATTCCTCTTTTTGCCGAACTGCAAAGGCAAATGCAGGTCTTGTTCACGAACTGTAAGATGGTCCAACAGAAGTTCTATAAGCCTATCGATCTTCGCCAATTGGAATTCCAGCGCTAGGATAGTTCCGTCCTTTCCGAAGACCCTAAACCTTTGCATGATAAGCATATTAGAAGTTTCTATTTTTAAGATATCCCGCCAAACAATTCCTTTGGATCTACCGAATCTAAATTCCGTGATGCCGTTTTTGTCTGTGGATACCTGATATCTATAGTGCCGTAGTGTATGAACAACTAGGCACACAAGAAATACACCATTCATTGCCCCGATAAGTATCAAGGCTTGATGTGTCCGTGGGTTAGACCATTGACTAAATACTAAACCAAATCCAATTAGTGCCGTGACCGCCGATATGACAACGATAATCCACCAGCCGCTGGGCCACACAAACACTTCAGCATCATTTTCGATAGGTAGTTCCTGTTTAGATAAGCGAATCTTACCTACGATAGCTTTCATGAAGCCAGCGATCAGCAAACCTACGACCAAAATAATCAGTGGTACGGGCGACGCCATCACGGTCTCCAGCAGCTAACTGCTTCAGTACCAGTTTTCATTTTATTTGAGCCAAATGGGCATATTCCGCCAAAAAGGCATCAAGTTTCTGAAGGGCAGTCTCAGAATACTGATGAACCGAAAACCTTATCGTTGTTGAATCTGATTTCAATTTAATTCTCCACCCCCAGGCCCACCATTTATGAGCCCGCTCCAAGCCTCTTACTGACTGCATTTCTTCCCAATGGATATTTTTTACATGTCCAAAACCATTGCCCACGGAGATGCCTTTGGAGTCTATTTCGATAAAGGCATTTCGCTGAAACAAAGTTGAACCAATCAAGGCTCCTATGGCAAATCCATATGGGTACACAATCCGATTCTTATGAAGCCAAACTTCAAACAAATATAAAGAAAAAGTCAAAAAAAAGGCATTGATGATCGTTTTACGAAGCAAAGGACTGGCACGGAATGGCAACATGGTCTTGCTGCCATCTTTGCCAACAAGATCCTCGCTCATTTAGAACCCTCGCTTAAAGCAAAGTCTCCCAGGAACGTGACCTCGGGAAACTTGACCAGCCCAATCGCAACGACTTTCCCAGCAAGGGGTACGGCATCCTGGGCTGTGGTCATGGCCTTTGAAATTGCCGCTGAATCCAGACCCAAATTGATGGAACAGTGGAACACAATGTTCCCGACCAAATAGTAAGACCACATACCCTGAACTATATCCAAAAACCGCTTCTGACATTTGAGATGCGCATCAGTCAACGCCTGAGATCCTTCAGGAGCAAAAAAGATCACCCCTTCTGTCCCAGGGAAGGTGCCGACTGAATCCAAACGGATATCAAATGCCCTGAGGTCATTGGCGAGCGCCTTAACGGCAGCCTGCGCCTTATCGACCCGAGTATCTTCAAAAACCGCCAATGCCAAATGGGGTCTGGACCCCTTTTGGGCCATAGTATCTGGAAAGCCAACCTCATCGGCGACCATTTTGCAAACCTGCCGCACCCGACTATCCAAATCGGAATCGAAGAATAGTTCCACGGCGAACGGCATCGTTTTCCCCTAGTGGATTAACTTCAACTTTGACTCATACCGCTTCAACACTTCCTTTGCTCCCACCAGGTTATCCCGATTCCAGCTAGCATTCCATTTTGTTATGCCCCAATAGCCTTTGAAGCTGTCCTTCTTTCGGCTCTGGCCCTTTGGTTCAATACCCAACTTCCTTTTGATAAACCGCAGGCCCAAACGCCAGTGCCGAATCCAGGTGGGTGTGTCCAGAAGGATGATTTGGTCAGCCCTCTCAAAGGACGGCTGGCACCAACTATAGTAGACGCCTTCGATGACCCAGGATTCGCTATCAACGACCTTCGCCAATCTTCGATCACGTTCTCCTGAGTCACGGCGGACATCATAACCCCCGTCGGTATCGTCCCAGAAAAGGGCATCGAGTTCGACATGGGGAAGGCCGTGTTCAGTCGCCACTCGACGAGCAAGGGTCGATTTGCCTGAACCAGGACCGCCGATAATGTGAACTCTCCTTGTCATGTGCTAACGGGACAAAATATAAAATGTCACTGCGGCCACAAGAGCGCATGCAATCGCCAAAGGGACCACTAGTCTTTTAAGAATGCCTGCCCAAAATGTTTCAAGGGCAGCTTCGTCCATTGGCTCGGCCCTCGGATAAATCAATGGTTGTTTTCCTCTATGAATTGGCAACCCAAAAGGATTTGACTGGTCCGCGGGACGAGGCTCTGCCTCCACCAAAAGCGAACCGCACGAATGACAACGTTGCGCCCCATCTCTATTTTCGTTTCCGCATTTTTTACAGAATTTGATGCTCATCGCAAACAACTCCATAGAATCATGGCTGCAAATGCAATAGCCGCGATAGCTGAAAGTATATTTACCACCCTTCCGCCGGTGTCCTCCGCATCCAGGCTATCGGCGATTTTCTCCTCCAACAGATATTTAAAATAATAATAGCCCCAGCAAACAGACCTACAATAACAAACAATATTGCCGCAGAGCCTCCCTCACCGCCGCCAACCTATGAAATTGATACATAACCCCTCCGACCGGCCATGCTACCGCATCAGCTCCCTACCCTCCAGCTTTCTCCAAATCCAAAACGATCGCCGGCAGCCATCATCACCATTCCTGGTACATATCTATGGATTCGGAAGCGCAGCCAGCACATGGAAGACCCCGGAAGGGCGCGATTCCACCGCCGGCATCTGGGCGCTCAGCGAGGTGAGGCAAAAATAATAAGGCCGATTCAGGGTGAGGTCCTTGATCAGGATCGCCGTGCCCGTGATCGGATTTTGGTTCACCCTCCTGAAACCGCTTCCGGGAAGGTCGGACATGTAGACGTTGTAGCCGGATACTCCCGATGAGGGCCTTTGCCATCCGCGGACAACGATCTGCCCCCTGTCCCCCGCTTGGCGGAAAGGGGACTCGACCACGAGACAGTTTGGGTCGCTGACCGGAGCTCCGGCTGAAACCCGGATCGTCCAAAATTCGAGGATCTCCGAGCGGACCTGCAGGGGGGTAAGGGTCACGAAACCGGGGTTGCGCGGATCCTTCCGGGTGATGGCCGGGTCCCGGACTTCGATGGAATTGAATCTCGGGTTCCCGTCCCCGTCCGAGGTGAAGTCCCCGCCGTCGATGACCACCACATCAACGGCGGTCTGGTCCGCGCGGTCGGCCTCGTATTGCTCCTGGTCGGGCAGCCTCAGGAGCGCCAGCAGGGGATGCTGCGCGGACAGCTCAGCCAACAGGACTTGGGCCGTCGGATGGGTCTTCCAGTCCTGTGTTTTGGCCGTGAAAGGGCGGCCCAGGTCGTCCGCGGTCCAGTACTTCATGCTTTTGTTGATGATGTCCTGGACGTTCAGCACATCGTTGGTGCGCGTGCTGCCGTCCAAATTCTGCCCGAAAATGCGCCTGGAGATCTCCTCCTGCGTGACGTCCAGTCCGTAATAACGCAGGATCTGCTCCAGGCCCGCGGCCCAAGGCCAGCTGGTCTGGGTGCTGCTCAAATAGGCCCTGCTGAAACGGATCGGATCCACCCCCATCCGCGCTGCCTTAGCCGGCGCGGACCAGGACAAACACAAAACCGCGAACAAGGCCGCCCCGCGGCCTATTCTGAAGTCTCCCATATCCCCCCCGTTTTTTTCTGACGGATATTTTATACCGGTCGAACAAGATTGGAAAAAAATTAGCTCCCTAATCCGCCGCTAAAGCTCCCGGATTAGCAAACTCGTATTCATACAAAGTACTAGCCCTGTCCAGGTCTTTCACGGAACACATTCCCATTCATAATTCCGGTCGAAGATCACTGTTCCCTTGGGGCTTCCATCGTCAAGCACCCACAGGGTGGAACCGACTTCAGCGCGACCGGGAAGGGTCCTGGTTTTCGCAGGATCCTTGCCCTGGGCCTCCCCGTCCAATGCCACGGTGACATAGATCATTCTATTTCTCCGGCCGCTCCGCACTTCAAAACAAGCCGTCACTGTGGAGCGGTATATGGTGCCGTTTTCCAAAATTTTTTTCCGTTTGAGGGTTTGGGACAGGTACATGCCCGGGACCACGAATAGGGCCGCCAGGAGCAATGCCCAAGGAACCCAGTCTTTGAGCCCGGGCTTACGCAAATCCAGGCTGACAAAGGGGATACTGTCAAAATACCGGATCGGCAAAACACTGCCCATGGGTTCCAGGGCATAATCATCCTTATGGACCGTCAAACTGCCGTTTCTGGTGGTTCCGCTGCTGTCGACAAACTGGACATCGGCTTTGTACAGATAGCCGCCTCGCACATGATTCCCTTTGATAGCGACTATCTTCGCATCCGCTCGCTTGCCGAATATCTTGATGATCGGGGAGCCCAAAACGAAAGATAAAACGCAGAAAGGGACGAAAAAAATCAGCGCGATCGGGATGATGGTGTTGAAAAGCGCCTTTCTCCATCTGATCCGGACTTTTCTTGGAATCGCGCCGGCAATGGCCGGGCATCCGCAATTAGGGCAGACGCTGGCCCCTTCCTGAATCCCATGATGACAATTAGAGCAGAACATTGGGAGGTCCCCCGATAAAGCGGACGAAGAAACCAGTCGATTCCGACCAACTAAAATTGGATTGGCGAAACTTGTAAGGCTTGAATTCTAGACTTCGAAACCTTCTTCCTTATGGCGCTTAAACAGTTCGACGGTTTCAACGCTGGGAACCCCTGCGATCGCCCCAAGCGTCTTGAGCGTCGGATTGGTCGCCTCTGCCGCGTCCTCAGTGTCCCTCAGGCGTCGGGGCGTGATCCGCGCGGCTTGTGCCAAAGCTTCCTGGGTCAGATTCATCCGCTTGCGCATCCTGCGGATGTTGATGCCGATCCAGCAGGCGTCGCCGGGGATACGAACCGGGGGTGTTCTGAAGTCTTCACGACGCTCTCCCTGGGAACAAACCAATGATAGGAAATATAGTTCCCGTTGGCAAACTTCTCCTGCCAAGGTTCTTCGGCTGCATAAAATAAAAGACCGTCCCTTACGGGATAGCCTTTTATCGCTGATGAACCTTCGAGGACCCCCTGTCTAACATTAAGCCAGGGCGCCGCTTGGACGCCCTGGCTTATGCTTTCCCCGCCAATCCCGATCCTCGGGCTAATCAGGCTGGCCCCTGCCGCCTATATCTTCCCGATCTTCGTGAACTCAGGCGCGGATCCGGGCATGAACAGGCGCGCTATATACACCCCATCCGGCCAGCTGGAGCTGTCGATGGACAGGCTCTGCGGGCCGGCGCTGAGGCCGAACAGGGTATAGGCGCCGTGGGAGGGCCAAATCTGCCTGCCGCTCAGGTTGTAGATCGCGATCATGGCCCCTCCCTGCTGGTTTTGGTCCCACAGGAGCGTCAGCTCCCGGCTCACGGGATTGGGCACCGCGACGAGCCGGCCGGGGACAGTGGCACTGCTGGGGCTTGGCGTCTTCACCGGACTTCCCGGCAGCGAGCACAAGGGACAGCTCACGGCCCGGCTGGCGTCCGAGCTGTGGCCGACGGCCAGCAACTCGACCGTCTGGTTGAAGGTGCCCGAAGGGCAATAGCCGAAGCTGTAGGGCAGCATGTTGGTCCCTTCGGAGGTCGGCACGTCGGCGCCGAAGTCCGGCTGGGGGCTGTAGGAGCTGTTGTAATATTCCTGGCTTTCCCCGGAATAGCTGATCGGCGGCGACGCGCCCATGGTCAGGAAGTCCGCCAGAAGATTGCCCGCGGAAAGCCCGGGGACCGTGCTGGTGTAGCTGCTGTTGCAGCTGCTGGTGCCGGAACTCACGGTCGCCCCGATCGGCGTGGTCTGGTTGACCCCGTTGAAGGTCATGGCCGCGACGCTGTAGGCGCCCGTCGAATCCGGGAAGACCAGGTTGTGGGGGCCGGCGGGGGGATCCACGAGGTACCAGGTTTCCATGTCAGATCCATATTCGCCCGCGCTTTGGATGGCCCGGGTGAGGCTCAGTCCGTCGTAGGTCATGGACGTCACGTTGCTGCCCGCGGTCAGCTCGATATTGACCAGGAGCAGGGTGTCGTTTCCTGCCGCGGCGCTGACGTTCATACTGACGTCGCCGGAGTAATTGCTGCCCGAGGCCGTTGTGGCGCTGCCCAGGAGCGCGGGAGGGGCCAGAGCGGCCATGGGGGTGGCGGTGGGGCTCAGCGTGGGCGTCGTGCTGGGCCCGTCGGACAAGGAATGGGTGGGCGTCGCGCTGGAGGTCGCAGTCGCGGTGTTCAGGGCCGTGTTCGTGGCGGTCGCCGAGAAGGTCGCGGTCTGGGGCGTGTTCGTCCCGGTCGCGGTGGCGCTGGCGGCCGTCTGCGTGCCTGTGGGTGAGGCGGTCGCGCTGCTTGTACCGGTGGACGTCGGGGACGGGGTCAGGCTGGATGTCGCCGTGTCCGTCCCTGTCGGCGTGGACGACACGCTGGCGGTGGGGCTCGGGGAGCCCGTCGCACTGGAGGTCCCGGTGGCGCTTCCCGTGGGCGTGTTCGTCCCCGTCATTGTGGACGTCATGGTTTGCGGCGTGCTCGTGCCCGTCACGGTGGCGCTTGCGGCGGTCTGCGAGACCGTCGGCGTCGACGTGAGGGGGGTGGCGGTCGATGTCGCGGTCGCCGAGGCCGTGATCGCCGGGGTCTTCGTCGCGGTGGACGTCGCCGTGATCAGCGGGGTCTGCGTCGCGGTCGCGGTGGACGTCGGGCTGGGGCTTTGCGTCGACGTGGAGCTGGCCGTCAGGACGATGCCCGTGAAGCAGTCGGTCACAATGCGCACGCGGTAGTCGTAGGTGTCGGCGATGTAGAGGTTTCCGGAGCTGTCCAGGGTGCAGTCCCAGGGGCCGTTGAAGCCGGCGCCCACGGCCGGGCCCCCGTCTCCCAGTGTGTAGCCGCCCCCGGCCACCGTGGCGATGGTCCCGTTGACGGTGAACCTGCGGATGACGTTGTTGCCGGTGTCCGCAAGGAAGATGCCTCCCGAGGCGTCCTCAGCCAGGCCCTGCGGGACGCGGAGCGTGGCGAGAAGCGCGGCTCCCTCGTCGCCGCTGTATCCCAAGGCGCCCGTGCCCGCCACGGTGTTGATGGTCCCAGCGCTGACCTCGCGGATCCTGTTGTTGAAGGTGTCCGCGATGAAGATGTTCCCGCTGAGGTCCACCAGCACGCCCCTGGGTCCGCTCAATTCCGCGGAAACGGCGGGCCCGCCGTCCCCGGAAAATCCGCCGCTGCCGGTGCCGGCCACGGTCGTGATGATGCCGGTGATCAGGTCGACCTTGCGGATCCGGTTGCCCAGGGTTTCGGCGATGTATAAATTGCTCCCCGTGGGATCCAGCGCGACGGCGTAGGGGCCGTTGACTCCGGCCGCAGTGGCGGGCCCGTTGTCCCCGCTGGAGGAGTAGGCGCCGTCGCCGGCCACGGTGGTGATGATCCCGGCCGTGCTGATCTTCCTGATCCGGTTGTTGAAGGTGTCGGCGACGTAGACGTCCCCGGCCAGGTCGGAGCGCAGGCCCTGGGGGTTGGCGAAGGTGGCCGCGCCGGCCGGGCCATTGTCGCCGCTGAAGCCGTAGGCCCCGGTCCCCGCGAGGGTGCTGATGATCCCGGCGGGGCTCACCTTCTGGATGCGGTTGTTCCCGTGGTCCGCGATGTAAAGGTTCCCGCTGCCGTCGGCCGCGACCCCGGTGGGCTGCTGGAGCTGGGCGGAAGTCGCCGGCCCTCCGTCACCCCCGGAACCCGGGACCCCGTCCCCGGCGTAGGTGTTGATGTCGCAGGCCGCGTGCGCTGAAGCGGCCAGGAACAAAACCGCGCACAGTGAGAAGACCCCAGATTTTTTTTGCATGGCGAACCCCCAAAAGTTTTCCGACGAAGAGCGGCGCGATTCAAACGTGTGTTATTTTTTATTTCGAGCGGACTCTACGAAATATTTTCCATTTGTGTCAAATTAAAATCCGCTGAATGCATGCTAAAACATTGGTACTTTGTTCACATTGGTACATACAAAAGATCAATTAATCATTTTTCAGTTAGTGATGATAAATTAACGGTGTGTTTGAATTTCTTGAAAATAATACCAAGTATTAAACTTTATTCACCGATTTTTTCCGATATCCGCTCTGAATCATCCGTCCGAAATTATTTTTTCCATCCAGAGACGAAATTGCCCGTCCCCATTCCGGGGACCATGCCGGCGTATCGCGTCCGCGGAACATCAGCCTTCCCTGCCCGGCTCCGCTTTCTGCGCGTTCAACCATTCCTCGCGCTTCGCGGCGATGGCCTGGTCCAGCTCCAGATCCTGCGGGCTGGGGGCCTGCTGCCGTCTCAGCCACTCCTCTTTTTTCGCTGCGATGGCCGCGTCCAGGGCGGCTTCCTCGGGGCTGAGCGGCTTTTCAGACTGTTGCCGCAGCCACTGTTCCCGCTTGGCGGCGATGGCCGCGTCCAGCGCGGCTTCCTCGGGGCTGACCGGCTTTTCCGCCTGCTGCCTCAGCCATTGTTCCCGTTTGGCGGCGATGGCCGCGTCCAAGGCGGCTTCCTCAGGGTCTTGCGGTTTTTCCTTTTTGCTTCTGAGCCATTGTTCGCGCTTGGCGGCGATGGCCGCATCCAGGGCGGCTTCTTCAGGACTGATGGTTTTTTGTTTCTGCTGCCGCAGCCATTCCGCTTTTTTCGCGGCGACGGCCGCGTCCAATCCAGCTTCGTCTTCAGCCATGAGTCCACCTCGGTTTGGGTGATTTCATTGCGCTGATCCCGAACTCCCATCCATCATAAACCTTCATAGGAATTTTGGAAAAAATAAAGTTTTCGACCCGAAAAAGACCAAAACCGCGTTTATTGCGGCCCCCACTCGGATAACATACCATAGGCTCGAACTTGTCCCCGTTCTGTGAGGCCTTTCCCCATGGATTTCAGGAAGATCCCCCACCCCGTGAACTTCCGCTTCGCCGGCGCCCTGGCCGGAAAAGGCTCCACCCGCGCCTTCAAAGAGGCCGGCGTCAGCCTGCGCATCCGGGACCTAGGCGAGGACGTGTTCCACCTTGGGATGACGGGCCGTTCCTGGAAGGACGAGAACCTCCTGCCCCTGTCCTGGAAGGCCGCCGGCCCCAGCCGCCTGAGCTGGACCTGGCTGGACAAGGGAGGATTCTCCCTGGGGGACGCCCAAGGCGCCCGTTTGCGGGGCGAACCCGGAGCCTGTTTCGGGGTCTGCGGCAAGTCCTGGCTCCTGCGCTTTGTCCAGGAAGAGGCCATGCGCTTCTACGGTTTCGGGGAAAAGAACCTGCCTTTTGAGCGCTCCAAGGTGGATACCACGTTTTGGAACACGGACCTTTGGGCGGACTACACCCCCCAGCAGTGCGAGGCCGGGGAAACGGATCCCATGTACGTCAGCATCCCCTTCATGCTGATCAGGAAGCCGGGCGCCGTGGTGGGGGTGCTGGTGGCGAACCCCTTCCCTTCCTTCATGGGCACGGGCAAGACCATCGCCATCTCGCCGGGGGAGACCCGCGAGGATGAGAGCCTTTATGTCGGCGCCACGGACGGCCTGCCCAGCGTCTTTTTTCTCTGCGGGAACACCCCGGCCGAGGTGGTGGAGAAGCTGCAGCGCCTCAGCGGGACCACGCCCCTGCCGCCCCTTTGGGGCCTGGGGCACCACCAGTGCCGCTGGGGATACCAGACCTTCGAGGACCTGGACGGCCTGGACCGCAGCTTCCGCAAGCACAAGATCCCCTGCGACGGGCTGTGGCTGGACATCGACTACATGGACCGCTTCAAGGTCTTCACCTTCGACAAGAAGAAGTTCAGCAAGCCGGCCGCGCAATTGGCCGAGCTGCGCCGCCGGGGCCGCCGCGTGGTGCCCATCATCGACCCGGGGGTCAAGGTCGAGCGGGGCTACGGCGTGTACGACGACGGCCTCAAACGCAAGGTCTTCGCCCGCAACCCCGAGGGCGCGGTGTTCAAGAGCTTTGTCTGGCCCGGCAAGACGGCCTTCCCGGACTTCAGCCTGGCGCGGGTGCGCGAATGGTGGGCCAAGCGCGTGGAGGGCTTCGCCCGCCTGGGCGTCTCCGGCGCCTGGCTGGACATGAACGAGCCGGCCCTGAGCATCGTGGTGCAGGAGGACATGCTCTTCAGGGAAGGCAGCAAGCCGCACGCCGCCTACCACAACCAATACGCCCTGGGCATGGCCATGGCGAGCCGCGAGGGCTTCCTGCGGGCGCGCCCCAATGAACGCCCCTTCCTGATCTCGCGGGCCGGCTTCATCGGCAGCAACCGCTTCGCCGGCTTCTGGACCGGGGACAACTGCTCCAACTGGATACACCTGAAGAAAAGCATCGGCCTGACCCTGAACCTGGCCATCTCCGGGGCCCCCTTCAACGGGCCGGACGTGCCGGGCTTCGCCAATGACGCCTCGCCGGAGCTGGCCAGGGCCTGGTACAAGGCCGGTTTCCTCTTCCCCTTCCTGAGGAACCATTCCGGCACGGGCACCCGCAAGCAGGAGCCCTGGGCCTTCGACGCCCGGACCCTGGCCGTGGTGCGCCACTACATCCGCCTGCGCTACAAGCTGCTCCCCTACCTCTACAACCTCTTCATCGGCCAGGCCGAGCAGGGCAAGGCCGTGCTGCGGCCGCTGTTCTATGAATTCCCGGACAGCCAGGACTTCGACCGCGTGGACGACCAGTTCATGGTGGGTCCGGCCATCCTCCAGGCGCCCCTGGTGGAGGAAGGCAAAAAGGGCCGCAAAGTGCTCCTGCCCCAGGGCCACTGGTTCGACGCGGGCAGCGGGAAATGGCTCGCGGGCGGGCGCAGCGTGCGGGTTGGGAGCTCGGCCAAGGCGACCCCGCTCTATTTCCGCGACGGCAGCCTGGTCGTCACGCAGGCGGGCGAGCCCACGGACAACCGCAACAACCTCAAGGAGCTGGAGCTGCACGTGTTCCTGCGCCAAGGATCGGCCGAGGTGGACTATTGTTTTGACGACGGGGAGAGCTTCGACTACCAAAAGGGCGCCCGCACGCGCCTGCGCTTCAAGTTCGAACAAAAAGGTGGGCGCTTGAGCGGCTCGGTGGAGACCCTGGCCGCCGGCTTCGGGCCCTGCCGGGTGCGGGTGGTGCTCTACCAGCGCCCCAAAACCTTCAGCTTTTCGCGGGGCGGAAAGACCCAGGACCTGGAGCTGGCCCCCCATTCCTGGACCGCCAGCGGCGGGCCCCTGAAGGCCTGGATATCCGCGCCGATCCGCTGCGGGGTCTAGGCCGCCTTGGCGCCTCCCCGGGGCTTGCTCAGGACTGGGGGCAGCTCAGGCTGGGGGCGCCTTTTTTGTCGCAGCTGATCCGTTCGGTGTAGCTGACGCCGGCCGCGACAGAGACCGTGCACTCCACGGTCTCGGCGCCGTCCTTGGCGCGCGGGCCGCTGATTTGGATCCTGAGGGAGTGGCTTCCCGGCGCAATATTGGCGAACTCGAACTTGGAATTGTCCGCGACCGTGACCGGGGGCCCCTGATCCAGGGACGCGTCAAAGGAACCGGCCCTGGCGCTTTCGTCGGAACAAGTCGCGGCGTAACTATTGTCGACAATGATGATGCCCGAACCGGCCGGCGCGTTGCCCGAAGGCTGGCCCGTTTTACGGCCGCAAGCGCCCAGCAGGGCCGCCAGCAGGCACACGGCAAACAAGGGGAAAAACGGTCGCACTCAGCCTCCAGGGCCAAGGGCTCCGGGGCGAAACTCAGCCCAGATCGACCTTGACCGCCTTTTTTCTGGGCGCCGCAGGCGCCTTTTTCATTTTCGGCTCGCGCCCGACAATGACCCCTTCGGCATGCAGCCAGTCTTCCAGGGCCGTGTCGTGGGGCCGGCCGCGTTCCACCCAGCGCTCGTATGCCACCTCGTGGATCCGGGCGCTGAGCGCCGCGGCGCTGTCCGCGGCCTTGCTACTCTTCTTCGTCACCATGTTCGCCTCCAGAAAAAATGCGCGGGGAGGTCCAAAACACCGGATTAGAGTGTCAAAACACGGGAGGCGCCGGCCTAAGCCTAAGCCCGGCCTAAAACTACTTGTGGCGGCTGCGCTTGGCGCGTTGGGCGATCAGGCGCAGGCGGGCGGCGCGTTCCTTCAGTTCCTTGGACATGGCTTCCGTGGGGCTTGTTTTTTTGACGACGGCTTTAAGCACAGGCTCTCCTATGGGATGGAGCGACAGTATAACCCGCCAAGGGCCGCTTGTCTCGCGGCATGAAACCGCCTAAACCGGCTCCTCTTGCGGCAGGATCAGGGCCCGCTCCCCGACCGCCTTTTTGAAGGCCAAGCCGTCCCCTTTGCTGGCGGGCATGGTGCCGAAATGCATGGGGACCGCGTATTCCGGCGCCATGGCCTCCACGGCCCGGGCCGCCTGCTCCGGCCCCATGGTGGGGTGGAAAAACAGGACCTTCCCCACGGGCAGCAGGGCCAGTTTCAAACCCTGGAAAGCGGCCATTTCCTCGATGAAATCCGTGTCCCCGGCGTGGTACACCCGGCCCTCAGGCAGTTCCAGGATGAAGCCGGTATTGCCGTGGCTTTTGGGGTGCATGGGCTTGCGCAGGTTGTAGGAGGCCACGGCCCTGCCGCGGATGCCGGCGGCCTCGAAATTCTCGCCCGGGGCCACGGACAGCACCTGGACTCCCGCGGCCTTGGCCGTGACCCGCGCGGGCCCCACCAGGATGCTGCCGGGTTTGGCGATCTTTTGGATGTCCTTGGGCGAAAAATGGTCCGAATGATCGTGCGTCACCAGGATGAGGTCCGCGGGCACGGCATTCTTGAGGCGGTAGGGGTCGATGTAGATCACCTTGCCCTGGGATTCGATCCTGAAACTGGCGTGGTGCAGCCAGTGCAACCACGGAAACAGGGGCTGGTCGGTCGGGCTCATGGTCCTGGAGGAGAAATCCGCGCCGGGCGCGGAAATGCACGGACGGAAAAAACGGACATGAAATTATCAAATAACAGGGCCCACAAAATCAAGTTCCCCGTCAAAAACCCTAACGCGCTTTCTTGGCCTGCTCAAAGCATTCCTGGGCGAAATCCTTGCGCCCGAAGCTCTCATAGACCCGGCCCAGCTCCGTCCAGGCCGCGGCGTCCGTGGGCCGCACCCTGAGGTATTCGCGGTAGCAGCGCAGGGCCGTGTGCGAATCCCCTTGCTTGGACGCGTTGCGCGCCCGGGCCAGCAGGGCGTCCGCCGAGGCCTCCCGCACCACGTCCTTGCTCGCGACCCGGGCGCCGGCGCCCTTGTTGAAGATGGAATCCTTGTCCCAGCCCACCACCAGGCGCACATAGAAGCCGGAATTGTCCAAAAAGGCCTGGGCCCCGTTCATGTTCTGCAGGGTGCGGCCGGGCTGGCCCACGAAGACGCCGCTGGGATTGCCGGATTCCAGCTGGTTGAACCTCAGGTATTCGTAGCCCGCCTCCAGGCCCACGCTCAGGCGCGCAGGGGGCCAAAGGTTCACCAGCCGGTAGAAAAGGCTGCCGCCCAGGGTCTGGCCGTTGAAGTTGAGGGAGCTGAGGCTGCCGTTGGTCGACTCCAGGGTCTCCACGCCGGACACCTGCGCGTACTCCAGGCGGAAGCCCACCTGGTTGAGCCAGGAGGAGGTGGAGCTGGTGAAGGTGTCGAAACAGAAGACCGGAGCGATGGAGACCAGGCTCAGGGCCCCGGAAGGCACCTGCAGGTCCACGTCCCCGAAGGAATAGAGGTTCGACTCCTCGCGGCCCTGCTGGGCTCCGCTTGAGAGTTCCAGGGCGAAGGGGTCCGTGAAGCGGTATCCGGCCGTGAGGTAGGCTTCTCCCACCTCGCTGGGGATGAACTCCGCTGCGTTCTGGCTTCCCATGGCGAAGAAGTCGTTCATGTCCTGGTTGGACACCACCCGGGCGCCGAAGGTGCCGAACATATAAGGCCCAGTGGCCGCGGCCCCAGCGGGCAGGAGCAGAAAGCCCAGGCCGGCCAGCCCGGAACAAAACGCGCGGACAAGGCGCCCCTCGCGGCTCATGCGCGGGGCCTGGGCTCGGCATCCACGGCCGGATAAAAGATCCAGCCCGCGCGGGTCTCCACCAGCGTGGCCTGCAGGGGCCTGTGCGCGGGCAAGGCCGGCAGCCAGCGCAATTGGTAGGAGGAATAAAAATCAATCGCCTGGGTGCTTCCCCCGATCACCCACAAGACTTCCCCGGGGACCCGGGCCGGATGCGCCAGCAGGAGGTCCGCCACCTGGCGGGTCGGATCCAAGGGCCTTTGCAGCAGGCCCGCGGCTTCCCTTGCCAGCAGGCCCACCAGGCCGATCCCAAGCAGGACCACAGCGACCCAGGGCAGGAAGGCATTCCTGGCTGCGCCTGCGTGGACCGGGTCCGGGTCCCCTTCCCAATGCCGGACAAGGCACCAAGGCAAGCCCAAGGCCAGGCCCAGAAACAAGGACCAGAGGGGGTCCCAGAGCCGCAAACTGGACACGATGGCGGCCCCCAAAAGCCCGGCTTGCAGCAGTCTGCGGGCCCGGCTTTGCCCGCTGGCCAGCTCCAGGCCCAAGGCCAGGCAGAGCCCCGCTTCCAAAGGCAGAAGATAATTGATGGTTTCAGCCCGCACCAGGGCCAGGCCCAGGAACCAGGAGAGGCAGAAGGACCAGGTCCAGATCCGCGCGAAGGCCCAAGCCCTTTGCCCGGGCTCCTGGGCCATGCTTTGGCCCCGGAGGCCCGGGGCCAGGCCCAGGGGCACGGCCAGGCCCAAAGGCAGCAGGGCCGGCGCGCTGCGGGCAGCCCATTTCAGATAAAAGGAGGCATGGCCCTGGGGGTCGAGCTCGTTGGCGCGGCCCAAGGCCCGGCCCATCAGGTTGACGGACCATTCCTCGGACAGAAAAGAGCGGCCGACCCATCGGACATAGAGGGCTGTCCATCCCAGAAGGACCAGCAGGGCTGGAAGCCCCAGGGCCAAAGCCCAAGCGCGGCGGACCTTGGACGGCAAAGCCAGCATCAAGGAAGCGGCAAAGGCGGGGACCAGGGCCAGCACGAACCAGGATTTGAAGGCCGCGGCCAGGGCCAGGGCGATCCCGGCCAGCCAGGCGTCGCGGGTCTTCAAGCTGCGCGCGGCCCGCAGGGACAGGGCCAGGCCAAGCAGGGCGCAGCCGAGGAAGAGCGTGTCAAAGGTGAAAAAACGGGCGTGGAAGATGAGGTCGCCCTGGAGCGCCAGGGCCAGCGCGGCGCTGATACCGAGTACCAGGCGATCCAGGATCACGCCGATGAGGGCCAGACAGAACAGGGCCAGGCCCGCGCCCAGGCAGGTCCACAGCCGGTAGGGCCAGGACGCATAGGGCTGCCCGCTGAGTTCGGCCGTGGCCGCCGCCATCCACAACAACAGGGGCGGTTTCTCCACAAAAATATGGCCGTCCAATTCCAAAGGCCACCATTGGCCCCTCAGCGCCGCGGCCTGCGCCACGCGGGCGTGGGTCAGCTCGTCGACATCCTGGAGACGGGTTTTTTCGAGGCTCGGAAGGGCGCAGGCCAGCCAAAGGAACAGCACCGCAAAAGGGACCGCGAGGAAGGCGTGTTTATCGGATGCCATCGAGCTCCCAGTCCATGAAGGGCGGGGCCCCGCGCCCCCGCGCAACAATTATAGGCTGAAGCCCGTCTTGGTTAAACGCTTTGAATGGGGTTATGCCTACATGGTCCTAGTCTGGGAATTTTCTTTTTTTGCGGTCCTGGCCGGCGCGGGGATCCTGTCCCTGAAACGGAAGGCCCTGGAGGCCCCGGAGGCGGAGCCCCAGGATCCCCTGGGCGAATTCCCCCTGGCCTTGACCATGCGGGCCCGTCCCGTCATCACGGAACGGGCCCGCTTCCAGCACCTGGAGATCGTCGGCTCCTCCGGCACGGGCAAGAACTACCACGGCCTGCTGCCCATGATCCACCAGGACATGGCCCGCGGCGCCGGGCTCATCATCATCGACCCCAAGGGCGCCATGCGCCGGACCGTCGCGGCCTACGCCCGCGCCTGCGGCCGGACCAGGGATCTGCGCTGCCTGGACCTGGCCGATCCCGAGGGCTCCGACACCTACAATCCCTTCGCCGGCGGGGACCCGGCCCTGGTGGCCGAACGGGCGCACGCGGCCTTCTTCAGCGACGACGCCACCGCCACCTCCTTCTACCGCGACCGCGCGCTCAGCCTCTTCTACCCCTTTTTCGGGCTCTGCCGCCGCCTCGGCGTGCTGGCCACGCCGGAGCAATTGCGCGGCGTCGCCATGGACCAGGGCGCCCTGGCGGCCCTGGTCGCCCTGGCCCCCGGCGCCCCGGAGGCCCGCGACCTGCGCCGCCAGGCCTTGAGCCTGTCGCCCCTGGAATACTCCAAAAACCTGCAGGGCGTGGTCAACGCGCTGACGCCCCTGTGCACGGGCGCCTTCGCAAGCCTGCTCAACACCGGCAGCCCGGGCGTGCGGCTCGAGGCGGTGCTGTCCAGGGGCGGCATCCTCTACGCGGGCCTGGCCTCGGACCAATACCCCTCGGCCTTCAAGCGCGTGAGCACCCTGCTGCTGATGGACCTGCAGTCGAGCCTGACCAAGCGCTACGCGGCCGAGGCCCGGCCTGTCTTCCTCTACCTCGACGAGTTCGCGGACCTCCTTTACCCCCAGGTGCGGGCCCTGGTCGCCAAGGCCCGCGAAGCCCGGGTGGGCATCGTGCTGGCCCACCAGAGCCTGGGCGACCTGGCCCGCCAGGGCCGTCCCATCGCCGAGGCCATCTTCGAGAACACGGCCAACAAGATCCTGCTGCGCATGGGCGGGGCCGACTCGGCCGAGATGCTGGCGCGGCTGTCGGGAAGCGGGATCAAGGCGGAGCGCCCGAACTGGGCGCTCCGCCGCGGCGGCCTGAGGGGGGCCAGGACAGCCCAAAGCCTGAACGCGCACCAAGAGAAGCGGCCCCTCTTCCACCCCAACGACCTGATGAACCTGGCCGTGGGCGAGGCCTTCATGATCGTGCAGAACAGTGGCGGCCGCGAGCTGTACCGCGGCCGCCTGCGCAGCGCGCCGGAAGCCGGGCCCTTCAGGAAGAGGCGCCGGCGCGCGAAGGATCGGGCCCCGGCCCCGGGGCCCCTGGACCTGGCCGCCCCCGAAAGCGCGGACTTGCGGATGCCCAAGCCCAGCACGCCCCTGGCCAAGGCCGCCTTGGAGCGCATGCAGCGGAGCCGCAAGCATGCGCTTTGAGCCTACGGACCGGGACCTGGCCGTGCTCCTCTTCACCTGGCAGAACCGCTTCGTGTCCACGGCCCAGCTCCACCGCGCCTTTTGGCAAGACGCCTCCCCCTCCGCCGCGTCGAAACGCCTGGTGGCGCTGCGCGAGGCGGGCCTGCTGGGGTTCAGGTCCTTCGCCTGGCTCTCGGAACGCCTCCTGTACTTCCCCTGCCAGGGGGGCAACCGGGTCTTGGCGGACTGCGGACTGCTGGCCAAGGAATGGCTGAAGGACTTCCCCCGCCGGCCCGAGGACCTGAGCCCGGCCCTGCGCCACGACCTGAAGGTGGTGGACCTGCGCCTGGGGCTGGAGGAGAGCGGCGTCGACGGGCGCACCTGGGTCTCGGACCACCAGCTGCGCATGCTGAGCCGGGAGCCGGGCCCCCGCAAGCGGGTACCGGACGGGATCTTCGAGTTCAGCTTCAGGGGGATCCGGGGAGGCGGCCTGCTGGAATACGAGCACGCGCCCTACCGCCGACCCGCGGCCAAGGGCCTGCTCTCGCGCCTGCGCCACCGCTACGGAGGCCGCTTCGTGTTCCTCGTGGCCCGCGCCGGAGGCCGGGCCGACACCTTGCGGGCCTGGGCCAGGGAAAGCGGGATCTACGCGGACGCGCCAAGGCAGCTGGCCTTTTCGCACCAGGAGGCGGTGGCGGAGCTCGGTTTGGACGGCGGTTTTTTGGACGTGGAGGGCAGGCCCTGGGACGGAACTAAATGAAAAACCCTAGGACGGCGGGGCGGCGTTGGTCTGGACCACGTAGATGGGGAAGGTGCTCACATAGGTGTACTTGAGCCCGTCCGTCATGGTCATGGTGATGTTCACGGGATAATAGGGCGGCGGGTTGGAGGGGTTGTTCTTGTAGACGAAGGCCAGGCTGAAGCCGGTGGTGAAATCGACCAGGTCGCCGTTGTTGTCGTAGCCCTGGTACATCCCCTCGACGGTCTGGGAAAAGGGCAGGATCTCGTTGCCCACGCCGAGCTGGGTGACCGCCGAGGCCCCCGCGGGCGCCCCCTGGACCGCGGGATTGGTCACGAACTGCAGGTAGGGATCCGTGGCGCTGAAGGTGGCCACCACCGGGCAATAGGTGCCCGAACCGCCGACGTTGGAGATGCTGACCTCCATCTCCCACCAGTCCTCGCCCGGGCCGCCGGCGGTGCTGCCGTTGGTGAAGTCGCTGTAGCAGTTGAGGCAGCCCGAACTGTAGGTGTAGGTGGTGATGGTCAGGTTCGTGGCCGCGTAGAGCTGCAGGTTCGGCGCGCCGATGTTCTTGCCGAAAAGCTCCGGCGAAAACACGCCCACCGGGCCGTGGTTGGAGCAGCCGGACGCGAGCAGGGCGAAGAGCCCCACAAGGCAGCCGCCGGCCAAGCCCAGGAAGCCTCCCCGCGCCCTATTCAAAGGTGTACTCATAGTAGAGGCCGAGCTTGACCATCATGTAGGGGCTGTAGGCCGCGAGCAGGTCGTAGGCGAGGTTGGCGTCGATGCCCACGTCGCCGCGGTGCACTTTCGCGCCGGCCGTGGCGAAGAAGCTGTTGTTGCCGAAGCTGAAGGTGTCCTGGTTCGGGACCGGGCTGCCGTTGACCACGCCGCCGTTGACGTTGATGGCCTCGAACTTCCCGCCCACGCCGCCGTAGACGACCCAGTAATGGCCCAGGCGCACCGGCCAGGTCAGGCTCGTGGTCATGCCGTAGCCGAAGAGCGAGCCGATGGGGCTGGGCAGGCTCGGAAGGCTGGCGCGGTCCCACAGGAAGAATTCGGCGTGCACGATGTCGGCCCAGTTGACGTTGAGGTAGGGGCCCAGGAGGTCGCCCACCACCCCGCGGAAGGTGGAGTTCATGGGGTCGAAGGACTCGTAGCCCGCCTCGAAATTCACGCGGTAGGGGGAGAACTCGGTTTCGTGGACGTTGGACTCGAGCTGGACCCCGGGCTGCTCGAAGCCGAGGGGGCCCGTCTCGAGGCTGGCCGCGGAGACCTTCACGCCGGCGGTCGGGGAGGCCGGCTCCGGCTCCGGGGCTATGGTCCCGGAGGGAGGGGGCGGCGCGACGACCTCGGCCTGCTGGCCGTAGCCCGCCGGGGCGCTGTCGGAATAGGTGTTCAGGTCGCCGCGGTCCACGGCCGCCATGGGCATCTGCCAGCTGCGCACCCACAGCACCGAGTCCTTGCGGCAGTCGAGCAGCCGGACCGTGACGAAGATGGAGGATCCGACGATGCGGTAGTCGCCGCCGACCACGGCGTCCACGCTCAGGAGGCGGCCGAAGCGGCTGAGGGTGTAGGGCATGTTCATGTCGGCCTTGTTGCCGCCGACGCCGATCCAGGCGTCCTGGAGCTCGCGCGTGCTGGGCACGCCGTAGGGGGTGTCGTCCCGCAGGTGGGTGGTCAGGTCCCGGTCCAGGTGGTCGCAGAAGGGCGAGCGCTCGCCGGTGATCAGCTCACGGAAGCCCCCGGCGACCACGGATATGCTCGGCTTGCCGGACTGCACCATGAAATCGTTCAGGGGCCCGGCCAAGGCGGCCAGGGCGCCGCCCAGGAAGTCCTGGTAGGTCTGGACCGTGGGGGATAGCGCCGAGGCCGAGGCCGAGCCGCTCAGGGCGGCGGGCGCGGGGGCGCCGGCGGCCGGATCCGCGGCCAATGGCGCGGCCAGGGCCGCGCACAGGGCCAGGCCGGCGAGGGCCTTCAAGGAGTTTGAGGTCAGGGGCATCACGGCGCAGATTCTAGGCGATAGGGGGCCAAAAAGACACTCATAGGTCGTATTAAAGTGTATCCCCGTCCGCCCGGCCCGGGGCCCCGGAATCCGGCGCCTGGAGGCCCATGGAACGCAGGCTTTGCCTCAGCTGGGCGTCGTTGAAGGTGTAGTGGAAGACGCGCAGCCCGGAGGCCTCACCCGCACGCACATAGTCGGCGATGTCGTCCAAATACAGGATGTCCCGACCGGCCAGCCCCAGGGAGCGCTGGGCCGCGGCGTAGATCGCGGGTTCGGGCTTGCGCGCCCCGACCTCGCAGGAGGCCGTGATGCCCTCGAAGGCGTCCAGCACGGGAAAGGCCCGCTTGAGGTGGCGCAGATGCTCGGCGTTGGTGTTGCTCAGGCCCCAGAAACGGACCTGGCCGCGCAAATCCGCGATCAGCCGTTCCATAGGGACGTTCGGTTCGAACCAATTGTTCCACAGTTCCAGCCAGTCCTCGTAGCCCAAGGCCAGCCCCATGCGCTCCTGGAGCAGGGCGTGCCAGGCGGGTCCGTCTAGGAGGCCCCGCTCGAAGTCGTCGTGCCCGGTGGCGGGGTCCTGGAGCAGGCTGCGCAATTCCCCGGGGGCGCGGCCCGGGCAGGCGGCCTTCAAGCCCTCAAAAAACAGGTCGAAGCGCAGGCGCACCGTGACGTTGCCCAGGTCGAGGAGCAGGGCCTTGGGAGGGCCCTCGGGGTCCCGCGGCGAAGGCTTCAAGCCCGGCCCGCCGGCGGAGCCTCGGACTTCAACTGGTCTATCGCCGCCCGCTCCGAGCGCAGCCACTCCTGCATCCAGGCTGGCAGTTCGGGGCTGGGGGGCCGCTCCAGGCCCACCGCGCTGAAGAGCTCGCGGGTCGGGACCGGGCCCTTCTTGTCCACGATCAGGCCCTTCACCGCGCCCAGCGCGTGCAGGCGCCCCCGGCGCATGAAGCGCTGCTCGAAGTAGAACCACTTCTCGTCCAGGCCCACCATGCGGGTGTGGAGCTCGAAGGACTGGAAGGGCCCCAGGGGCTTGAAGTAGCGGCAGAAGGAGAGCGCCACCAGGGGCTGGCGGCCCTTGCGCTCCCAGAAGCCCAGGCCGCCCGCCAGCAGGACGTCCACGCGGCCGAGGTCCATGAAATTGAGGTAGCGGGCGTTGTTCAGGTGCAGGTTCAGGTCCAGGTCCGCGGGCCAGACCCTCAGCTTCAGGACCGAGGGCTCCAGGATGGACCGGCGGCCCTTGAAGCGGCCGCCCAGGAAGACCCACAGGAGGCGCAGCAGGTCCCCCATCAGGTCCTCCTGGCCTTGGGGTCCTTGGGCGGCTTGAGCACCGTGTCCTTGGGGGGGCGCCTGGAGTCGGTCTTGGGGCAGTCGAGGTTGTAGTGCAGGCCGCGGCTCTCGCGGCGCAGGCGGGCGCTGCGCACGATCAGCTCCGCCACCAGGGCCAGGTTGCGCAGCTCCAGCAGGTCGCCGGTGACGTGGAAGTCCCAATAATACTGGCGGATCTCGTGGCGCAGCAGGCGGATGCGGCGCAGGGCCCGCTCCAAGCGCTTGTCCGTGCGCACGATGCCCACGTAGTTCCACATGATCCTGCGCACTTCGTCCCAGTTCTGGGTGACCACCACCCCCTCGTCCGGGGCCTCGGCCTTGCCGCTGTCCCAGTGCCGGGGCTTGAACCAGGCCGGCAGCGGCTTGAGCTTGCGGCGCAGGTCCTCCTCGGCGCGGCGGGCGAAGACCAGGGCCTCCAGCAGGCTGTTGCTGCCCAGGCGGTTGGCGCCGTGCAGGCCGGTGCAGGCCACCTCGCCGACGGCGTAGAGCCGGTCCACGCTGCTCTCGCCCATGAGGCCCACGGTCACCCCGCCGCACTGGTAGTGGGCGGCCGGCACCACCGGCACCGGCTTCTTGACCATGTCGATGCCGTAGCGCAGGCAGGTGGCGTAGATGTTGGGGAAGCGCCGCTTGATCAGGCCCGCGGGCAGGTGGGTGACGTCGAGGAAGACGCACTCGTCGCCGGAGGCCTTGAGCACGGCGTCGATGGCGCGCGCCACCACGTCGCGGGGGGCCAGCTCCTTGAGCGGGTGGAAGTCGCCCATGAAGGCCCGGCCCTTGGCTGTGCGCAGGATGCCGCCCTCGCCGCGCACGGCCTCGCTGATGAGGAAGCGACGGGCGTCGGGGTGGTAGAGGCAGGTGGGATGGAACTGGCAGAACTCGAGGTTGGACACCGTGGCCCCGGCGCGCCAGGCCATGGCCAGGCCGTCGCCCGAGGCCACGTCGGGGTTGGTGGTGTAGAGGTAGACCTTGGACCAGCCGCCCGTGGCCAGGACCGTGGCCTTGGCCAGGCGGGTCTCGACCTCGCCGGTGGCCGTGTCCAGGACGTAGGCGCCCAGGACCTGGCCGCGCTCGGCGATGAGGTCCACGGCCTGCCGCCACTCGAAGATGCCGATGCCGGGCGTGGCCCGCGCCCGCGCCGTCAGGGCGCGCTGGATCTCGGCCCCGGTCAGGTCGGCGCGGTGCAGGATGCGGTGGGCGGAATGGCCCCCCTCGCGGGTGAGGTCGAAGGGCGAGTCCTTGGACTTGCCCGCCCGCGTGAAGCGCACTCCCCAGCGCACCAGGTCCGCGATGCGCTGGGGCCCCTCCTTGACCACGGCCTCCACGACCTCGGTGCGGCAGAGCCCGGCGCCGGCGCGGAGCGTGTCGTCGATGTGGCTGCCGAAGCTGTCCTCGGAGTCGAAGACGCTGGCGATGCCCCCCTGGGCGTAGCTGGTGTTGGTCTCCTCGGCCTGGCGCTTGGCCAGGACGGTCACGCTGAGGCCGTGCTCCGCGGCCTTGAGGGCCGTGGCCAGGCCGGCGATGCCGGAGCCGAGCACGAGGACGTCGCTGCGGTGGGTGGGCATGGGATCAGGCGCGCTCCTTGAATTGCAGTTCGATCAGGCCCTTGTACAGCCCGCCGGCTTCCATCAGCTCGGCGTGGCTCCCCTGCTCGGCCAGGCGGCCGTCCTTCAGCACCAGGATGCGGTCCGCCTCGCGCACCGTGCTGAGGCGGTGGGCGATGGTCAGGGAGCTGCGGCCCTCCAGCAGCACGGCCAGGGCCTGCTGGATCTCGGCCTCCGTGGCCGTGTCCACGCTGGCCGTGGCCTCGTCCAGGATGAGCACGGCCGGGTCGAAGACCAGGGCCCGGGCGAAGCTAAGGAGCTGCTTCTGCCCGGTGGAGAGGTTGGAGCCCCCCTCGGCCAGCTCGGTGTCGTATCCCTTCGGCATTGTATCGATAAAGGCGTCGGCGCGCACCTGGCGGCAGGCCCAGACCACCCGCTCCCGCGGGACGGAGGCGTCGGAGAGGCGCAGGTTCTCCAGGATGGGGCCGCTGAACAGGAAGGGGTCCTGCGGCACCAGCGCGAAGTGGCGCAGGTATTCGGCGCGGGCGTAGGCCTCCAAGGGCTTCCCGTCGAGCAGGACGCTGCCGGACTGGATGGGGTAGAAGCGCAGCAGCACGTTCACCAGGCTGGTCTTGCCCGAGCCCGTGGGCCCCACCACGGCCACCCTCTCGCCCGGGCGGACACGGAAGCTGACGTCCCTGAGGGCGGGGCGCCCGGGCTCGTAGGCGAAGGTGACGTCCCGGAACTCGACGTCGCCGCGGATGGCGCGGGCGGGCAGGGGCGCGGCCGGGTCGGACACGTCGGGATCGAGGTCCAGCAGGGCGAAGACGCGCTCCGAGGAGGCCATGGCGCTCTGGAAGGTGCCGAACTTGTCGGTCAGGTCGCGCAGGGGCTCGTAGAGCCTTTGTATGTACAAGGTGGCGGCCACCACCACGCCCAGGGACAGCCCGGTCCCGAAGTGGCGCAGGCCGCCGTACCAAATCACCACGCCCAGGCTGGCGGCCGCCAGCAGCTCCACCAGGGGCATGAAAAACGCGTTGATGCGGATCTGTTCGAGCAGGATGCCCAGGGAATCGCGGTTGATGGCGTCGAACTTGGTGGCGTTGCGTTCCTGGCGGTTGTGGGCCTGGACCGTGGACATGCCCACCAGGTTCTCCGTCAGGAAGGCGTTCATGGCGGCGTTGTTCTTGCGCAGGGCACGGAAATTGACGCGGGCCTCGCGCCGGAAGATGGCCGTGGACCACAGGAGCAGGGGCACCAAGGCCAGGGCCGCGAGGCCCAGGCGCCAATCCATCTGGACCAGGAAGAAGGCGATGAGGCCCACGGTGAAGATGTCCTGGAAGACCGCCGTGACCCCGGCCGTGAAGAAGTCGTCCAGGGTCTCCACGTCATAGATCACGCGGGTCATCAGGCTGCCCACGGGGTTCTTGTCGAAATAGCGCAGGGATTGGGTGTGGATCTTGTGGAAGAGGGACTGGCGCAGGTCGAGCGAGAGGTCGAGCCCCAGGCGCTTGGTCTGCAGGGTCTCGACGGTCTGCAGGCAGAAGACCCAGGCCAGGCAGGCGGCCAGGACCATGAAGAGGGGCCGCGCGCCCGCCATGTCGCCCCGCTGGCAGTAGTCCAGGAGCAGGCCCACCAGCAGGGGCTGGACCTGGATGCCCGCGCTGACCAGCAGCAGGAGCAGGGCCGCGAGCCCCAGGTCGCCCCACTGGGCCCGGGCGCGCAGGAGCAGGCGCTTGGTCAGGGCCCAGTCGAGCGCCGGCCCCTCCACCTCGCCCGCGTTCTTCTCCAGGGCCGGCATCAGGCCTCCAGCCCGATGCGCCGGGCCAGGTGCTCGCGGCGGGCCATCTCGAAGAAGTAGCCTTCCTGCTGCATCAGCTCGTCGGGGCTGCCCTCGGCCGTGATGCGGCCGTCCTCCAGCACCAGCACGCGGTCGCAGAGCCTCAGGGTGGAGACGCGGTGGCTGACCATGATCACGGCCGCCTCGGGCAGGGCCCGCCTCAGCGCCGGGGCGATGCGCTCCTCGGTGCCGGTGTCCACGGCGGAGAAGGCGTCGTCCAGGAGCAGGAGGTCGGGCTTGGCGAAGAGGGCCCGCGCCAGCGCCACCCTCTGCTTCTGCCCGCCCGACAGGTTGATCCCCTTCTCGCCCAGCAGGGTGGCGTAGCCCTGGGGCAGGCCGCCCACGGTCTCGTGCAGGTCCGCGGCCCTGGCCGCGGCCACGGCGTCCTCGAAGCGCTCCTGGGGGTCGCCGTCGAAGCTGAACGTGATGTTCTCGAGCACGGTCTCGCTGAAGAGAAAGGGTTCCTGCGCCACCAGGGCCACCCGCCGGCGCAGGGCCTGGAGCGGCCAGGCCCGCACGTCGCGGCCCCACAGCCGCACCTCGCCGGCCTTCACGTCGTCCAAGCGCAGGGGCAGGCGCAGGAGCGTGCTCTTGCCGCCGCCCAGGCGGCTGGCGAGGCCAACCCACTCCCCGGGCCGCACCGAGAAGTCCACGCCTTTGATGACGTCCGGCCCGTCCGCGTAGGAGCACACGACCCCGCGGAACTCCACCACCGGCCGCCCGGGGCTCTCCGGGCGGACCGCCTTTTCCGGCCCGTCCTGGATGGCCGGCGCGGCGTCGTAGACCTCGTTGAGGCGCTGCATGCTGACCTTGCCCTTGACGTAGGAGTTGCTGGAGACGCCCAGGGCCATGACCGGCCAGGTGATGTTGAGAAGATAGGCCTGGAACATGGCGAAATCGCCCAGGGTGATATGGCGAGCCGCCAAATCGCGCCCCCCGAAGTAGAACAGCAGCAGCTCGCAGGCCCCGGACAGGAAGGACAGCAGGGGCCAATACACGGCCTCCACCTTGACCAGGCGCATGTTGCGGGCCCGGTAGGCCTCGCAGGCCGCGTCGAAGCGCCGGTTCTCGTCCGCCTGGCGGGCGTAGGCGTGGATCACCCTCACGCCGTGGAAGCTTTCCGTGGCCGTCTGGCTCAGGGAGTCCAGCAGGGCCTGGGCCGCGCGCTCGTTGTCGCGCACCTTCCTCCCCAGGGTGACCACCAGGAAGGGGACGAAGACCATGGGCCACAGCATCTGGGCCGTGAGCAGGGCGTTGGCGCGCATCATGAACGCGATGGTCAGGGTCACCATGGTCACGCCGTCCACCAGCGCCAGCCAGCCGAAGCCCAGGCTTTCCCGCACGGCGACCAGGTCGCTCATGGCCCGGCTGAGCAGGTCCCCCACGCGCAGGCGACGGAAAAAGCCGGAGTCCAGGGTCAGCAGCTTGCCGAAGAGCTGGCGGCGCATGCCGTATTCCACGTGGCGCCCCATGCCGAAGAAGCCCATGCGCCAGCCCCAGCGCAGGCCCCCTTCCAAGGCCACCAGGCCCAGACGCAGGCCGATCCACAGCAGGACCCCGTCGAGGGCGGCGCGCTCGGCGCCCGGTCCGGCCTTGGCTTTGTACAGCTCATCCAAGGCGAGCTTCAGCAGCCGGGGCAGGTACTGCTCGGCCAGGTCGGTGAGCAGAAGCGCCAGCACGCCCACCACGAAGAGGCGGCGCTGTTTTTTGAAGTGAGGGATGAGGTGCCGGAAGGCGTTCATGGCTTAATAACCATACGCGGCCCGCTCAGGCGGCGGCTTCGGGGGCCAACGAAAAAACAAAGGCCCGCCGGCGGCGGCCTTCGGGGAAATACGGGAGTTCCGGGCAGTCCGGCCCCGGCGCCAGGACCTGGGTCATGCGGGCGGCCACGCCGGCCTTGCGCCAGGCGTCCTCCCAGGCCTCGGCCCCGGCCAGGGATTTATGTTCGCTGCTCAGGAGCAGTTCCGCGCCCGGCGCGGCGGCCTCGGCCAGGGACCGCAGCAGGCGGGGGCCGTGCTTGGCCGCGTCGAAGCGGCCGAAGCTTTCCACGGACTCCAGGGGCAGGTCCACCAGCAGCCGCTCGGGCCGCCAGGCCACGGCTTTTTTGAGGCCGTTGATGAAGCCCTTTTCCAGGCGCTGGAATTGCCTGGGCTTGGAGGCTTCGGCCGCGGCGGCCTCGCCGTCGAGGGCGCCCAGGACCAGCACGCGCCGCTCCGGGCAGCTGGCCGCGGCCCAGGCGCGCCAGGAGCGCCGCTCCACGGGCCAGGGCGGGACCGCGGCGCGGGCGTCCAGGTCCAGGTCCAGCTTGGCGGACAGGCCGTTCTCAAGGGCCTCGAAGCGGGCCGCGCTGAGCGGGGCCAGGGGCGCCCGGTGCCAGGGGCCCCAGCCCCCCTGGGCGTCGAGGAAACGGCGCCACAGGCCGCGCAGACGGGTCTGGTCGATCAGGGCCTTTTCGATCAGGGGCAGGAAGGGGGCCAGGCCCTCGGAGGCCGAGCTCAGGAAGGCCAGGGGGCCGCAGGCCTCGCACAGCAGGCCGGGGACCCCGTCCGCTTCCCCGTCCAGAAGCCTGCGCGGCGCGGCCTTCCCCAATTTGTCCGGGCGCTTGGCCAGGGCCCGCTCCACCACGCCCTGCCACCAGGCCTCGCCCATTTCGCAGCGGCGCTCCCGGCTGACCACGCGGAAGGCGGGCGAGCGCCGCGGCCCCTCGCTCAGGGCCCAGCCCAGGAAATCCCCGGTGGAGTTCTGGACCTTGAGCAGGGTCCCGGCCGGCGGGGGCAGGCGGTAGCTGAGCTGGGCGTTGGGGGCGATCCAGGGATGCCCCTTCATCAGGACGGCGGTCCCGGTCAGGGACAGGCGCAGGTTCATCGCGCCGCGCCGCAAGGGGGGACGCCCGCGGGCAGGCCCAGGCGGCGCCTCAGCATTTGCAGCCGACGAAACTCTCTTGGTAGGGGAGCCCGAGGTCCAGCATGCGCTGGATGGGGCTCCAGGCCCGCTGGCGCACGCCCTCGGGCACCTTGACCTCGCCGCGCAGGTCCCTGAGGGCGCTGTGGACGCGCTGGAGGCTGTTCATCTTCATGTGCGGGCAGATGGCCAGGTCGTTGGAGGCGTAGAAGCGCTTGCCGGGGTTCTCCCGCTTCATCTTGTGGATGATGCCGGTCTCGGTGCCGATGATGAACTCGGGCCCGGGCAGCGCGCGCACCTGCTCCACCATCTGCTCGGTGCTGCAGACGTAGTCGGCCATGGCCGTGACCTCGGGGGGCGCCTCGGGGTGGGCCAGGACTGTCGCCGAAGGGTGGGCGCGCTTGAGCGCCATGATGCCCTGCTCCCGCACCTCCATGTGCACGGGGCACCAGCCGTCATAGAGGATCATCTTGCGGCCGCTGCGGCGCTGGACGTAGGCCCCCAGGAACTTGTCGGGGATGAAGATGATCTCCGCGTCCTCGGGCAGGCTCCGGACCACCTCGACGGCGTTGCTGCTGGTGCAGCAGATGTCGCTCTCGGCCTTGATCTCGGCGCTGGTGTTGACGTAGGCCACCACCAGGGCCTTGGGGTGGGCCTCCTTCAGGTCCAGGAGGGCGTCCACGCTGATCATGTCGGCCATGCTGCAGCCGGCCAGGGCGTCGGGCAGGAGCACGGTCTTGGAGGGGTTCAGGATGCTGGCGGTCTCGGCCATGAAGTGGACGCCGCAGAAGACGATGACCTCGGCGTCGGTGGACTGGGCCTTGCGCGAGAGGCCCAGGCTGTCGCCGACGAAGTCGGCGATGTCCTGCACCTCGGGGCTCTGGTAGTTGTGCGCCAGGATCACCGCCTTGCGCTCGGACTTCAGGCGCAGGATCTCGGCGGCCAGGTCCAGGGGAGGGGCGTCCTGAAGCGCGGGGCTCATGGGCTAAGCTCAGACGAGGGAGGGGGAGGACATGAGCTGTTCCGGGGTCTCGGTGAAGTACTTGACCCGCTCCTTCTTGTATTCGCGGGTGCTGTAGAGCATGCGGTAGTCGTCCAGGCCGCTCTCCGCCTTGATCGCCTCGACCACGCTCTCGCAATCCTCCTTGCTGCGCCCGTGGATCATGGTGAAGACGTTGTAGGGCCAGCTCTCGAAGACCGGGCGCTTGTAGCAGTGGGTGACCGCCTTGAAGGCCGCCATCTTGAAGCCCAGCTCCTCGCAGCGCTCCTCGGGCACGATCCAGACGGCCATGGCGTTGTCGGCGAAGCCCGCGGCGCGGTGACGCAGGATGCTGGCGAAGCGGCGGAAGAACTTGCGCTGCTTCATGTCGGCCAGCCAGGCGAAGAGCTGCCCCTCGTCCGTGCCCATCTGCCCGGCCCAGCGCGCGAAGGGGCGGGGCTCGATGGGCAGGTCCTCCTGGGTGCAGCGGATGCCGGCCTTGTCGGCCTCGGTGACCTTGCGGTAGTCCCCCAGCTGGTCGTCGAGGCGCAGCTCGCCGCCTTTGCTGACGTCGACCGCCGCCTTCATGTCGAAATTGACGCCGATTTTATAGAGCCTGAGCGTCGGCAGGATGATGGTGTCCTGGGCCCCGGAATCGGCGTGCAGCTTGTCGATGACGCGCTTGAGGTTGCCCTCGCGCGGGACGGCGATGGTGAACCAGAGGTTGTAGACGTGCTCGCGCTTGTAGTTGTGCGAGACCCCGGGGTGCAGGCTGACCAGGGCGGCCCCGCTGTCCAGCCGCTCGGGGTCGAACTTCATGGCCACCAGGGTGCTTTTGTAGCCCAGGGCGCGGGTGTCGAAAATGGCCGAGGTCTGGCGGATGATGCCCTTGGACTTCAGCGCGGCGAAGCGGGTGAGCACCTCGGCCTCGTCCAGGCCGATCTTGGCGCCCAAGGCGGCGTAGGGCCGGCTTTCGAGGGGGAACTCGGCCTGCGCCACGTTGAGAAGGCTCTTGTCCATCTCGTCGAGGCTGGCGGCCAAAGAACTGTCGGATTCCTGCATGGGTTCCTCGTTGGGGCCGGGGCTTGCTGTCGATAAAAGTGCTTCTTGCGGGGGCGGCGATGCGGCCCGCCGGGCTTAAGCGCCTCAGTCCCCGATTGCGCCGGCCACCATGGGGGTGGCTTTCGGCAGCTCCGCGGGCAGGGGCGCGTCGCGGGCCGGCGCAGGGGCGTCGGAGCGCAGGGCCAGGCCGGCCGGGACCGCGACCAGGGCGGGGGCGGCAGTCGCTGGCGCTCCGGGAGCCTGGGGCGGGCGGGCCGCGGAAGGGGGCGCGGGGGCCTGCGCAGCGGGCCTCAGCCAACCGGCGGGCAGGGCCCGGGCCAGGAGGGGCCAAAGGCCCGCGGGCTTGGCCAGGAAAAGGTAGAGCCCGAATCCGAGCAGCAGGGCCAGCGCCAGGGCCGCGGCGAGGACGCCGCGCTTAGCCGGGGCCTTCCTCGGGGGGGCGGGCCGGGCCGGCTTGGGCGCGGCTTTCGGCGCGGGCGGGGCGGGGGCCGCAAGGGGCTCGGGCCTGGCCGGGGCGCTACGCGCGGCCGGCAGGGCCTGCATCGCGGCCAGGGCCGTGCCGGGCGCGGCGGTGAGCGGCTGGGCGGGAACGTCGGCGATGGGCGCCGTGTCCTCAAAGTCGGTCTCCCCCCGCGGTGCCTGGACCGCGTCCGGGGCCGGCGTGGGCGCGGACTTGGCCGCGAGCGGCGGGGGCGGGGCGGCGGCCGCAGGAGCCTTGGGCTTCGGCTTGGGCGCCGGCCGCCGCTTGAGGAAGCCGAACAGGCCGGGCTTGCGCCGTTGGGACGCGATGAGGGCCTCTATCCGCTGTTCGACGGCCTGGTTCTGCTCCGCGCTCAGGCCGGCCGGGGCCGCGCCTTCGAAGACCGCCTGGACCTGGGCCAGGACTTCCATGGCCGCGGCAGCGCTGTTCTCGACCTCGTCGCGCAGGGACGCGCTCTCGGTTTCGTTGTCCCCCAGGCCGAAGAAGCCCGAGACCAGGCGCCGGATTTCCTCGGGGGTCAGCTCAGCCACGGGCTCCTCATAGTCCGAAGCTTTCTTTCACCTGCTTGGCCAGGGCCTGGCGCGCGTCCATCAGCCTGCGCATGGCCGCGGCCCAGGAACAGCCCAGGCGCTTGGCCAGGGCCGGCGGGCGCAGGCCCTCCAGCTCGGCGAGGCCCAGGATCCGGCGCTGCTCCTCGGGGATCTCGTCGATGTCCCCGCGGATCATGAAGTTGACCCGCTCCTTGGGGTCCTGGGAGATCTCCACCAGGGTCGGTATGGACCCGGCCAGGGCCTCCAGGATCAGGTTCTGCTGGTCGTAGTCCCGGCGCAGCCCCTGCAGGACCTGGAAGCATTCCCGGGCCGCCAGCACGGAGAGCCAATCCTTCAGGGGCAGCTCCGGCGCGTGTCCCTGCCCCAGCGTGTGGTAGGCGCGCGCATAGGTGCCCACCACGGCGGAGGGCAGCCCCGCGTCCCCGTCCAGCAGCGAGGCGCAGACCTGCGCGACCTGTTCCCGGGTGGAGACGAAGAGCTCCCGCAGGGCGATTTCCCTGCCGTCCGCGGCGCCGATGAAGATTTCCTCGTCGGTCATAGGCCCTACTTTAAGCGATTTTCCCGGCGCCTTCCATAGGCCCAATCGGGCGCCATGGGCGCGGAGCTCAGCCCAGTCCCAGGTGCAGCAGGACGTCGTCGCTGGCCATGGTGCGGGGGTTCCAGGGCGGGTTGAACAGGAGGTTGACGTAGACGTCGGCGACGCCCGGGAGGCCGGCGGCGGCGGCGTGCACCGCGGCCCGCAGCTGGGGGCCGACCGGGCAGGCGATGGAGGTGAGGGTCATGTCCACGACCACGCGCTTGCCTTCTTCCTCGATTTTGACGCCGTAGATGAGGCCGAGGTCGACGATGGACAGGTTCAACTCGGGGTCAACAATGGGCTTGAGGGCCTCAAAAACTTCCTGTTCGGTGGGCATGGGGGGCTCCTTGGTGCTGCCTCAGGGACGGCCCGCGGCGCCGGCGGGACTTAAGCGTTGAGCGCCGCCAAGGCGTCCGCTTTCAGCTTCTGGTAGACGTTGTAGAAGCCGTTGACCCGCGAGGGGGTGAGGGCCTTGATGAGGCCGGTTTTTTCGATGAATTTTGGGTCCACCTGCAGGAATTCGGCCGGCGTGAGTCCGTCCAGGCCCAGGACCAGCAGGGCGAGCATGCCGTTGACGATGAGGGCGTCGGCGTGGCCCTTCAGCTTCAGGCGGCCGTCGACGAGGGTGGCGTAGACGTGGACCAGGCTCTGGCAGCCGTGGACCATGCAGTCCTCGGTCTTGCGCTCGGCCGGGATGTCCGGCACCGCGCGGCCCATCTCGATGAGGGCGTCGTACTTCTCCTCAAGGTCGTCGATCGAGGCCAGTTCGTCGACCATGGCTTGCAGCTTCGGGGGCAGGCTGGGCATGGCGGCGCTTCAGGCCTTCGCCGCGGCGGAAGCCGCGGGCCTGAGTTTGGAGACCACCCGTTCCAGCCCAGCCACCAGGGCGTCGATCTCGCCGGGGCTGTTGTAGAGGTAGGCGCTGGCGCGGATGAGCCCGGGCACGCACAGCTCCTCCATCAGGGGCTGGGCGCAGTGGTTGCCCACGCGCACCTCGATGCCCTGGGCGTCGAGCAGGGCGCCGGCGTCGCCGGCGTCCACGCCCGCTAGGGAGAAGCTGAACACGGCCACGCGGTCCCGGGGGCCGGAGGGGCCGTACAGCTTGAGGCCGTCCACGCCCGCCAGCTTTTTGAGGGCGTAGGCGCAGAGGGCCTCCTCGTGGGCGCGCAGGGCCTCCCAGCCGATGGCCTTGAGGTATTTGACGGCCGCGCCGAAGGCCACCACGTCGGCGATGTTGGGCGTGCCGGCCTCGAATTTCCAGGGCAGGCGGTTCCAGGTCACCAGCTCGGGGCTGACGCTGCTGATCATGCTGCCGCCGCCCTGCCAGGGGGGCATGGCCTCCAGCAGGGCCTCGCGGGCCCACAGCACGCCCACGCCCGTGGGGCCCAGCATCTTGTGGGCGCTGAAGGCCGCGGCGTCCGCGCCGCATTGGGCCAGGTTCAGGGGGAAGTGGGGCGCGGCCTGGGCCGCGTCCACGAAGACCATGGCGCCCTTGGCCTTGCCCAGCGCGGCCAGCTCCCCCACCGCGTTGACGCCGCCCAGCACGTTGCTGACCCAGGTGAAGGCCAGGACCTTGCAGCGCTCCGTGATCAGCGCGCGGGCCGACCCCAAGTCGATGCGGCCGGCGGCGTCCAGGGGCAGCAGCACCAGCTTGGCGCCGCGCTCCTTGGCGATCATGTACCAGGGCACGAAATTGGCGTGGTGCTCGGAGCGCGACAGCACGACCTCGTCGCCGGCCATGAGGTTGGCGCGGCCCCAGGCCTGCGCCAGCAGGTTCACCGACTCGGTGGTGCCGCGGGTGAAGACCAGCTCGTTGCCGTTGTTCGCGCCCACGAAGCGCTCCACCGAGCCGCGGGCCTGCTCATAGGCGGCCGTGGCCTCGCTGCCCAGGCCGTGGGCCCCGCGGTGGATGTTGGCGTTGCTGTTCTGGTAGAAGCGGACCAGGGACTCGATGACCGCGTGCGGCTTCTGCGAGGTGGCCCCGTTGTCCAGGTACACCAAGGGCCGCCCGTTCACCTGGCGCGCGAGGATGGGGAAGTCCGCACGGATTCGGTCCAGGTCGTAGGGCACGGGGCTAGGCGAGGGAGGCCGAGGCCTGCGAGGCCAGGCGGTTGAGGATGGCCACGAAGCGCTCCTGCAGGCGCTCGTCGGGCAGGCGCTGGGCGAGCTCGGCCGCGAAGCCTTCGGTGATCATGGTCTCGGTCTCGCGGATGGGGATGCCGCGGGAGAGCAGGTAGAACTTCTCGTCCTCGTCGATGCCGCCGATGCTGGCGGCGTGCTTGCAGGCCACGTCGTCGGCCTCGATCTCGAGGGTGGGGATGCTCTCGGCGCGCGCGTCGCTGCTCAGAAGCAGGTTGGGGTTGCTCTGGAAGGCGTTGGTGTTCTGCCCGCTCTTGAAGATCTTGACCACGCCGTCGAAGTAGAAGCGGCTGGAGCCCCTCAGGATGCTCTTCACCAGGGCGTCGGAATTGCCCGAGCGGCCCACGTGGTCCTGCAGGGTGCGGATCTCCACCTGCTGGCCGCCCGAGGCCAGGGCGAGCCCGAGCAGGTCCACGCTGCCGCCGCCGCCTTCGATGCGTGTGCCCAGGAAGCTGGTGGACCAGGCGCCCCCGGCGACGACGCCGAGGGTGTAGAGCCGGGCGTCGTCGGCCAGCACCGTGCTCTGGCGCAGGGCCGCCCCGCTGGCGTGGTTGAGGGCCTGGAAGTTGATGTAATTGAGGCGCGCGTTCGGCTGCAGGATCAGCTCCGCCACGCCCGCCAGGAGGCCGGGGGCCTCGCCCGCGGAATGGGCCTCGTCCACCACCGTGGCCTCGCTGCCCGCCTCCGCGATCACCAGGGTGTGCGGGAAGAAGCCGGCGTGCCCGCCGGTGTGGGCCCCGCGCAGGCGCAGGGGCTTCTCCAGCTTCACGTTGCGGGGGATGTAGACCAGGGCGCCCTGGCCGAAGTAGGCGGCGTGCAGGGCCGCATAGAGGGTCTCGTCCACGGCCGTGCGGCTGAACAGGTGCTTCTCGATCAGGTCGGGCCGCAGGCGCAGGGCCTCGCCCAGGGGCAGGAAGAGCACCCCGGCCTTGCGGGCCTCCTCGTCCAGGAGCACGGGCTCGGTGCCCTCGCAGCCGAAGCTCATGGCCCCTGCCAGGGGGCCCCATTCGCCGTCGAGCCTGGGCTTGAGGGCCTCAGGGATCGCCAGCTTGGGGCCGGGCTCCATGGGCTGTTCGGGCCACTGCGCGGCGCCCTTCAGCCATCTTGTGCCGGTCTTGCGGTCCTTCTCGGCCAGGCCCTGCTCGAAGGCCTTCCAGCCGCGCAGGCGCCGCTCCTTGAGCCAGGGCGTGTCGCCGAAGGACGCGGAGAGCCTCTCCACCGAGGCCAGGGAAAAGAATTCCTTGAAGCTTTTCGTCGCCGTCGCCGTCATCAGCCGATGCCGCCTTCCATCTCAAGCTCCATCAGGCGCTTGAGCTCGACCGCGTACTCCAGCGGCAGCTCCTTGGTGAAGGGCTCCATGAAGCCGTTGACGATCATCAGCCTGGCCTCGTCGCCGGTGATGCCGCGCGAGGTGAGGTAGAAGAGCTGCTCGTCGCCGATCTTGCTGACGGTGGCCTCGTGGCCGATGTTGACGTCCTTCTCGTCCACCTGCATGGTCGGGTAGGTGTCCGAGCGGCTGCCCTCGTCCATGAGCAGGGCGTCGCAGACGGTGTTGATGTGCACCTTCTTGGCGCCGGGCATGACGCGCACCAGGCCGCGGTAGCTGGTGCGGCCGCCGTCCTTGCTGATGCTCTTGCTGGTCACGGTGGCGGAGGTGTTGCCGGCGAAGGCCACGATGCGGGCGCCGGCGTCCTGGTGCATGCCCTTGCCGGCGAAGGCCACGCTCATGACCTCCCCGCTCGCCCCCTCGCCCTTGAGGTAGATCGCGGGGTACTTGACCGTCAGGAAGCTGCCCAGGTTGCCGTCGATCCACTCCACCCGGGCGTTCTCGTAGGCGAAGGCGCGCTTGGTGACCAGGTTGTAGACGTTCTTGGACCAGTTCTGGATGGTGGTGTAGCGGATGGTCGCGCCCTTCATGGCTATCAGCTCCACCACGGCGCTGTGCAGGGCGTGCTCGCTGTAGGTCGGCGCGGTGCAGCCCTCCAGGTAGTGCACCTTGGCGCCCTCGTCGGCGATGATCAGGGTGCGCTCGAACTGGCCCATGTTGTCGGTGTTGATGCGGAAGTAGGCCTGCAGGGGGATGGCCACCTCGACGCCCTTGGGCACGTACACGAAGCTGCCTCCGGACCAGACCGCCGTGTTGAGCGCGGCGAACTTGTTGTCGCCGGTGGGGATGACGGTGCCGAAGTACTTCTTGACGATGTCCTCGTGCTCGCGCAGGGCCGTGTCCATGTCCATGAACAGGACGCCCTGCTTGGTCAGCTCCTCCTTGACGCTGTGGTAGACCACCTCGCTGTCGTACTGGGCCGACACGCCGGCCAGGAAGTTGCGCTCCGCCTCCGGCACGCCCAGGCGGTCGAAGGTGCGCTTGATGCCCTCGGGCACGTCCTTCCAGTCCTTCTCGGCGCGGTCCGAGGCGCGCATGAAGTAGTAGATGTTGTCGAAGTCGATCTCGTTGAGGGCGTTGGTGGTCAGGAAGCCGGGCATGGGGTAGCGCACGAAGGCCTTGTAGGCCTGCACGCGCCGCTCCAGCATCCAGGCGGGCTCGTTCTTGAGCGCCGAGATCTCGCGCACCAGCTTCTCGTCGAGGCCCTTGCGGCTCTTGAAGCTGTACTTGATGTCGTCGTCGTGGAAGCCGAAGGCGTAATCGTCCTTGACGATCTCCTTGACCTGGCCTTTCAGCTCCTCGCGTAGGGCGGTCTGGTCGTTGCCGGGCATGGTTGGCTCCTCAGGTTGCTCTTGCTTAGGCTGCTGGCCGCTTAAAGGGCGGCCAGGGATTTCTTGATGAAGCGGTCGTAGCCTTCCGCCTCAAGGATGTTCACCAGTTCGCTTCCGCCGCTTTCGACCACGCGGCCGGCCACGAAGACGTGCACGAAGTGGGGCTTCACGTAGTTCAGCATGCGCTGGTAGTGGGTGATGATGAGCATGGACATGGCCGGCGTGAAGATGCGGTTGATGCCGTCGCAGACCACCCTCAGGGCGTCGATGTCCAGGCCGGAGTCGGTCTCGTCCAGGATGCCCAGCTCGGGCTTGAGCATGGCCATCTGCAGCATCTCGCAGCGCTTCTTCTCGCCGCCGGAGAAGCCGTCGTTGACGTAGCGCTTGGCGAAGAGCGGGTCCATGGCCAGGGCCTGCATGGCGCCGGCCAGCTCGGCGCGGAACTCCTTGGCCGGCGATTCCTGGCCCTGGCGGGCCTTGGTGACGGCGCGCAGGAAGTTCGTGACGGTGACCCCGGGGATGGCCACGGGGTACTGGAAGGCCAGGAAGATGCCCTTGCGGGCCTTCTCGTCGGTGGCCATCTCGGTGATGTCCTCGCCCTTGTACCAGACCTTGCCGGAGGTGATGGTGTAGTTCGGGTGCCCCATGACGGCGTTGGACAGGGTGCTTTTGCCCGATCCGTTGGGGCCCATCAGGGCGTGGATCTCGCCGCGGTTCACCGTGAGGTTCACCCCTTTGAGGATCTCCTTGTCGCCGACGGCGACGTGCAGGTCTTCGATTTTGAGCAGTGTCTCAGGCATTCAAACCTCTTGAAGGGCGGGGACCCCGGCCAGATCGCCGAGGTTGACCCGCTCGAGATAGACGTTGATGTGCTGGGCCAGGCCCGACCACACTGGCTTGATGGCGCAGGAGCCGCTGTGAACGCAGGCGTCCTCCGTGCCGGTGAACTTTTCGCAGACGTCGTCCAGCACCCCGGGATCGAGGGCCTGGAAGACCTCGGACAGGCTCAACTCGTGGGCGGGCTTGGACAGCACATAGCCGCCCTGCACCCCCCGGGTGGAGCGCACCAGGTCGGCCTTCTGCAGGAGGAACATGAGCTTTCCCACATAGGCCGAGGACAGGCCTTCGCTTTCGCTGATCTGGCGGATGGTCACGGGCTGGGCGTCGCCCCGCCGTGCCAGCTGGATCAGGCAGCGCAAACCGTATTCTTCCAGGGGTGAAAGCTTCATGCGCACCTCACAGAGGGCCTTCGGACGGATCCGAACCTGTATACTATACGAAATAGTCTTGTTTATCCAGCCCTGAATCCGGCTGGAATGCCGTAGAATGGAAAAAACCGGAAAAACCCTTATAAATCAAACATTCTAAAATAATCCCGCTTAATGGACCTGCCTTCTTGACACCTTTCCGTTAACCGTAGTAATTTTTGCTGGGCTCTTCAAAGGACAAGCATGCGGTTTTTCAGGGTTTCGTATTGGTTCGCGTTCATGGTCCATTTGGGGCTTTCGGGCTGGCTTTGCCTCACCCCGGAGATGGCCCGCATGCAGCTGGGGGACAGCACCCTGCCCCTGATATACCTTCAAGAGCATGGGCTTTTCCTGTTCATGCAGGCCTGCGCCTATGGCTACGTCGCGGAACGCCCGGCCAAGTCCATCCCCGTGGTCACCCTGGCTTGCATCGTCAACGTCTGCCTGCCGCTCTTCGCCCTGAGCGCCTATAGCCGCGGCGAATTGGGCACCCGCCACCTGGCCTTCCAGATGGCCGGCTCCCTCATCATGCTTCCCTTTTTGGCCGCCTACATCGCCTGGTTCTACCACATCCCCCGGCCGAAAAACTTCATGCCCCTCCTGGGGATCTTCGGGGAACGGAAGTAGGTCAAAACCAATTTCCCGGACATGGTACGGCGTTTTGCAGGAAAACTGGCAGACTCAGAGATTCAGGGTTTACTGTGCTGACCGACCGCTTTAGTCCTGACAGCGATGTTGCTCTGCTGGTGGAATTCCTGCCCGGGACGGTGCGGACCCTGTTCGACAAAGGACGCATTCAAATGGATTTCGAAGGGTTATTTAAGCGCAAAGTGGATTGGGCGGAAGGCTGATCGACAATCCCCTACTCAAAAATGAAATCTCGACCCATCAACAAGAAATTTAGGTCGCTTGATGCCTGCGGCTCTTGTAGCCAATGACTTCCAACAACCAAATACTTTGTACTAAAACGGCGGCCCGTAGGCCCTTTGCTTCCACAACATTTCCTTGCTGTTGACCCGGTTCAGCGCGAAATAAATCATGGCCCTGGGCTCGAGCGGCTCGCGGTCGGCCTTGAAGCGGACCTCGCCGCGGATGCCCTTGTAGCCGCCTATCCCCAACAAAGCCAGCCGCACCGCCTCGCGGGTCGGGACGACCGCGTCCACGACCGCGGTGGGGGCGGCCGTCGGCGCGGCCGTGGGGGAGAGGGAGGCGGAGGCCGCGGCCGTGCCGGAGACCATGGCCTGGGCCGTGAAGGACAGGGTGGAGGGCACCGGGGTGGCGGGCGGGGCTGAGGCGTCGCGCACCGCGTGGGCGGCCAGGGCCGTGCCGTCGTAGAGCATGCTGGTCCAGCGGCCGGGGTGGCGGAAGTCGAAATGCAGGTAGGCGCGGTATTGGGGCGAGGTCCGCGGGAAGGCGAAGCCCAGGTCGCGCACCAGGGCGTTCATGCCGTCGTAGTCCGGGCAGGGGAAGACCGCGCGCGTGCGCATGCCCTTGACCCGCGTGGTGTCGAAGAAGGCCTCGTCGAAGACCGGCGGCATGCCGAAGAGGTCGGCGTTCTTGAGGGCCTTCTCGGCCTTCATGGCCAGCAGGAGGCGGCCCGCGGTCGCGGCGCCCCCGGTGTAGAAGATCATCTGGGGCCAGTACACGGCCAGGCTGCGCACCGTCGCGCTCAGGTCCTGCTCCCCCCCGGTCCAGGTCGCCTCCGAGGTGACCTTGCCGCCCAGGGAACGGTAGCGCGCGGCGAAGGCCTTGGCCGCGGCGGTGGAGGTCGTGGATCCGTCGTCGACCACCGCCATCTGGAGCATGCCTTCGGTCTTGGCGTAGAGCGCCGCGGTGCCGGCCAGGTCCGTCAGGGAGGGCGACAGCCAGGTGGCGTAGGGCTCGTCCGGCCGCGGCTGGGCCCAGGAACTCGCCGCCACCACCGCCAGGTGGGCCTTCTCGAACACGCCCAAAGGCCCGGGGGCCACGCCGTCCTCGCCGTGCACGACCACCGCCAGCACGTCGGGATCGCCGGCGACCTTCTGCGCGGCGGCCAGCGCCGAGGCCGCGTCGGGCCCGCTGTTGAAGACTTCCAGCTTCAGGCGCGGACCCTGCGCCAGGGCGTTGGAGTCGTCCACGGCCTCCTGAACGGCCTCGGTCTCGAGGCTCTTGCCGCCGCTGAAGGACCCGAACAGCGCCAGCTTCGGCTCCGCCAGCAGGGGCGCAGCCAGGGCCAGGGCAGCCAGGATCAGGACAGCGGGCTTTTTCAGGGCAGCTTCTCTTCGTTGAGTTTGGGGAGGAAGGTGACCGTGGCGTCGTGCGGCAGGCCGGCCTCCTCCTCGAGCACCAGCAGTTCGTTGACCGGCTTCAGCCAGCTCAGGGGCAGCTTGATGCCCTCGCGGATGCCGTTCTTCCAATGCTTGCCGAGGCAGTGGCCGTTGATCCACAGCACCCCGCGGTCGTGCTTGGGCAGCGCCAGCACCGCCGCGGCCACGGCCTTGAGGTCCGGGGTCTTGAAGCTGGCCTTCCAGAAGCCCCAGCGGCCCTTGCCCGCCTTGGACCAGGCCTTGTCCTTGAGCGCCTCGGTCTCGTCCGCAGCGTAGAAGCCGGGGCAGGCGCTCAGCTCGGCCTTGAGCTCGGAGCCCAGGAAGAGCAGCTCGCAATGCTGGTATCCCTTGGTCGGGCCCCTGAAGAAGAGGGCCATGGTGTTCTCGGCCTTGGGGTCCTTGATCAGGTGCGGGGTGATCTCGAATTCCTGGTACTGCGCGCCGCGGGCGTCGGGGTGCTGCCCGGCCAGCTCGCCGTTGATGGCCACCTGCACGCGCACGTCGCCGGCGTGGAGGTTCAGCCGCACGCGCGTGGCCCAGTCCGGCACCTTGAACTTCTTGCGCGCGCAGACGTAGCCGGAGCGCTCCAGGGTCTTGGGCAGTCCGCCCAGCTCCCAGCCGCGCCCGCTGAAGGTCGGCGCCGAGAAAATCTGGAAATCGAGGGGGCCGGCGGCCTCCAGGAAGTGCCAGCCGTCGGCGAAGGGCTGCACCTCGCCGCCGTCGTACACCGGCAGCAGCAGGCCCTTCTTCTCGCCCAGCTTGGAGCCCTCGGCGTAGCGGCCGAAGGCGTGCAGGGCCAGCAGGAGCTCGTTGGCCCCGGCCTTCACCGGGATCTCCAGGTCCAGGACCTTGCCCAGGCGCCCGATGAGCCCGAGGTAGGCGCCCTTGTGGAACACCGCGGCCTGGTCCTCCAGGCCGGGGAAGATGAGGTGCTTCTTGCCGGCCTGGGCCGCGTTGAAGCCCATGCGCACCCACACCCGGTCGGTGTGGAAGCCCTGTTCGGACAGGTCCGCGCCGATGGTGAAGGGCGTCCAGTCCTTGCGCGCGGCCACGCGCTTGAGCAGGGCCTGCTCGTCGAGCACGCCCCCGGGCGTGGCCTTCAGCGTCTTGGGCTCCACCGGCTTGACGGAATAGTATTCCTCGTTGAGCACGCTCTCTTCGACGCTGATGAGCGTGCGGGAGCCGGCCCCGAGGCGGGCCGTGCGGTGGGCGAAATCGACCTCGCCCGAGCCCAGCACCAGGCGGCCCTTGACCGGGTCGACGGCGCACTGCTCGGCCAGCTGGCGGGTGACGATGAGGAAGAGCGCTTCGCGCTGGCCGGCCTCGAACATGACCTTGGCCAGCAGGCGCTGCGGGCGCGCGGTGAACTCGGTGGTCAGCACGAAGCCCTTGCGCTCGTGCTCGACCAGGATCTGGTCGCTGCTGCGCGAGGCCACGTCCAGGGTGCCGGACCCGTAGAAGTGGAGCTTCTGGCCGGGCTCGCCCCACAGCACGATCACGCAGCGCGTGCCGAGGTGCTCGACGAAGTAGGGGTGGGTGCAGGCGCGCGCGCTCAGGTTCGGCGTGATGCCCAGGTTGAAGGCGTAGGCGCGGCGCTCGCCCGGGGCCAGGCTGAAGGGCAGGGCCTCGTCGACCTGGATCTTTCCGGTGAGCGTGTCGGAGGTCGGGTTGTGCAGGAAATACAGCCGGGTGTCGCCCTGCTCGCGGGCGATCACGGACACCTCGCTGGGGACCACGGGATGGTCCTCGTCCAGGCGCTCCGACCCCAGCAGGGAGGATTCGAGGGTGCGGGCCCAGCGGGACCACAGCCCCAGGCCCATGGCCTTGGGCGTCTTTTCGCCCAGCTCGCTCAAGGGCGCCCCGCCGTCCCAGCTGATGGCGGCGAAACTGCGGTCGCCGTGCAGGCCGCGTCCGGCCAGTTCGCCGAAGTTGCTGCCGCCGGCGAAGGGCGCGAGGTTCACCAGCGCGGCGCCCTGGCCCAGGGCGTCCACGAGGACGTTCTCCACCTCGGGCCAGCTGCGCGGGGGCTTGGCGGCGTCGTTGTTGCGGTACTCGGCCAGGGCCGTGGTCAGGTGGGACAGCAGGAGCGGCTGGCGGTGGGTCCCGGCCAGCTCGCGCAGGCGGCGCAGGCCGTAGGTGGCGTCCTTTTCAAGGCTCACGCCCAGCAGGGCGCCTTTGACGAAACCGCCGCCCGTGGCGGGATCGGCCAGGTTGAAGTACACCGGCACCTGCAGCTTTTTCTTGAACTTGTTCTCGAGGTGGCGCAGGTAGGCGGGATCCTGGGGCACCAGATCGAAGGCGTCCTCGATCTGCACCAGGAAGACCGTGCCGCCCTTGCCCACCTGATGGCGCGCCAAGAGGCCCAGGATCTTGTCCAGATACTTGTCCACAACCGCCATGTAGGTGGCGTCGGAGGTGCGGAAGTGTTTCACGCCCTTGGCGTGCAGCCAGGTTGGAAATCCGCCGAAGGACCAGTCCGTGCGGATGAAGGGTCCGGGCTTGGCGATGACCAGAAGCTCGGTCTGCTTGGCCAGCTTCAGGAACTCTTCAAGGTCCGCGTCGCCGTCGAAGCGCCACTTCCCATCCACGGGTTCATGCACGTTCCACGGAACATAGGTGCTGATGGCGTTGAGCCCGGCCTGTTTGGCGCAGACCAGGGCGTTTTTCCATTCCGATTTGGGCAGGCGAAAATAATGGATGTCGCCGCTCAGGATCAGACGGCGTTGGCCGTCGATGAGAAAACTCTTTGTGTCAAAAGTGATTTTCATACGTGACTGTGCACTCCTGTGCGCCGGATTCGGCGGACGGCCCCGCGGCGTGAATCGCCGCGTTCTTTTTTTGGGGGGGCAGGAATCGAACCTACATAACCAGAATCAAAATCTGGTGTCCTACCGTTGAACGACCCCCCACCTATCCCGCTACTTGAAACAATATTAGCGTCTGACACCCTATTGGGCGCCAGAAACTATATTTCTCTAGTTGAAACAAGGATGGGGCATACTGAGAATACAACAAATGTGCGTGCTATGCAAGAACTTAGTAATGTTTTACATGTCGAAACAATTACCAACCCAAACTTATCCCCAGATTTTCCCCTAGAGGGTGTGCACAGCAAGCGCGGTTAGGTTCATTTTTATCATTTCTTCACAAGCCTTTTTCGATTCTTCTCCATCTTTGAACAGACCCCACACCGTGGGCCCGGATCCGGACATGCGGCTGATCACTGCTCCCAAATCCAAAAGCCGGCGCTTCAAGGCTTGCACCTCTGGATGGCGCGCTTCCGTGACTTTTTCAAGATCATTCACCGCAACTGATTCAAGCGCGGCCCAATCCCGCTTCCGGACCGCTGCAAAGGCTTCGGCGCTGAGGTTTCGATGGGAGATATTGAACTGTTGCACCTTGGAATAGGCCCACTTCGTGGACACTTCGAAGCCGGGGTTGGCCAGGACAAAGTGCAAGCGCGGGGGCAGGGGCAAAGCCTCGAGCTGTTCCCCGCGGCCGGTGGCAAAGGCCCATCCTCCCTGAAGGCAGAAGGGGATGTCGGAACCCAGGCTTGCGGCGATGGAGCGCAAGGCGTCCGGGTCCAGGCCTCCCTGCCAAAGCTGGTTGAGGCCCAGCAAGGTGGCGGCCGCGTCCGTGCTGCCGCCGGCCAGTCCGCCCCCCAAAGGGATGCGTTTCTTCAGCCGGATCCTGGCGCCGGCTTCGCGGCCCAGGGCTTTTTGGAGGGCCCGCGCGGCGCGCAGGACCAAATTGCTCTCGGAACAGTCCAAGGAGGCCAGGTCGCAGGACAGGGAGAGCCCCTCCGCCGCCTCAAAGGACAATTCGTCCTCCAGCGAGACCGCGGCCATGAGCATGCGCACTTCATGGTATCCGTCCGCGCGCCGCGCCAGAACCTCCAGGCTGAGGTTGATCTTCGCCGGGGCCCGCAGGACCAGGGGCGGCGTCACAGGCCCGCCCGGGCGCGGATCTTCGCCGCCTTTTTCAGGGAAAGGCGGGCGGCCCGGGCCTGGCCCAATTTTTTCTGCACGGCCGCCAGATGGTCGAAGACCACGGCCTCGTCCGGGTCCGAGGAGTCCACCACCTCCTTGGCGGCCACGGCCAGGGGCTCAAGCGCGTCCTTGACCTTCCCTTGCTTGTACAAAGTCCAGCCCAGCGAATCCAGGTAGTAGCGGTTGCCGGGATCCACGGCCAGGGCACGCCGGATCAGGGCCTCGGCCTGGACCAATTTCTCGCCGCGCTCGGCCCAGGAATAGCCGAGGTAGTTGAGGGCCTCGGCGTGGCGGGGGGATTCGGCGATCAGGGTGCCGAGCTCCTTCTCGACGTCGGCGAAGTCGCCGCGCTTGTCCAGGATCACGGCCAGCTGGAAGCGGATCTCGTCCCCGCCGCCGCGCGCCAGGGCGTCCCTCAGGGTCTGCTCCGCGGCGGGCAGGTCCTTGAGGTCCTGCTGCACCCCCGAGAGGAGCAGGGCCAATTCCTGGCTGTCCGGCATGGCCTTGAGGCCCTTCTTCAGCGTCGCCTCGGCCTGCTCCTGCTGCTTGCTCTTCTCCTGGAGGAAAGCCAGGTCCGCCCAGGCGTCCTCGGCCTGCGGATCGAGCTTGAGCACGCGCTCGAACTGGGGCTGGGCCTGGCTGTACTTCTTCTGCAGCAGCAGGGACAGGGCCAGGGCGTAGGCCTGGTCGGGATCGTCCTTCTCCAGGCGGCCCACGGCCTTGAAGTCCGCCTCGGCCTTGCGGTAGTAGCCCGTCTTCAGGCGCGCCAGGCCGCGGTACAGCAGGCTGTGCGCGTCGCCGGGGTCCATGTCCACCAGCCGGTCGAAGGCCTTCTCCGCGCCGGCGTAGTCCTGGGCGGAATACAGAAGGCGGCCCAGCTCGTCCGCCAGCAGGGGGCTGTCGGGATTGGCCGCGAGCCCGGCCTTGAGGTCCGCGGACGCCGTGGGCGTGTCCCCGGCCGCCTGGTCGCAGTCCGCCAGCCGCCCCCAGGTCGCGGTGCGTTTGGCGTCCAAGGCCAGCACGGCGCGGTAGCCGGCGGAGGCCTCCTTGAAGCGGCCCAGGTGCTGCAGCGTAAGGGCCATCAGCTCCCGGTCGTCGGCGCTGCCGCCCGAGGCCAAAAGGACCTGCAGGCGCCGCAGGGCGGAGCTGTAGTCCTTCTGCACGAAATCCAGGCCGATGAGCGAGCGCAGGCTTTCGGCGTCGCTGGGGTCGCTCCCGTCGGGCTTCAGGAACAGCGCGCGCGCGTCGGCCGCGCGGCCCATGTCCTGGTAGAGGCGGCCCAGCTCCGCGCGCAGGCCCGCGTCGCCGGGCCTAGCCTGCAGGGCCTTCTTCAGGAGCTCCGCGGCCGCGGCCTTGTTGCCCAGCTGCACTTGGGCCTCCCCGCGCTCGCGCGTCAGGAGGGCGGAGTCCGGGTCACCCTCCTGGGCCCGCTGCAGCAGGGCGGCCTGGTCCGCGACGTCGCCCTTCTGGCCGGCCAGGCAGGCCACGGAATAGAAATAGGCGGCCCGGTATTCGGCCTCGGTGTGGGCGGCCTCGGCCTCCTGGCCGGGGCCGTCCAAAGTTTGAGGGGACAGGGGCGCGGCGGGCGCGGCCCCGGCAAAGGGGGCGCAAGCGAGAAAGGCGGCGAGGAAAATCAGGCGGGGACGGAGCATGGGATTCCGATTCAGCGCAGACGGGCCGTCAACACGGCTTGCGCCGGAGCCAGGCTTTTCAAGGGGTGCGTCACGCAGATCCCCAGGCGGCGGGGCAGGACAAAGCGGGCGCCGCCCTCGAATTTCTTGTCGCGGGCCAGGGCCGCCAGCACCGCCGGCAGCGCCAGGCCTTTGAGCCTGAGCCTGAAGCCCAGGGACTCCAGCAGGGCGTTCAGCCGGGCGCGGTCCGCTTCGCCCTGGCTTGTCAGCAGGCCCTCGCGCGAGGCCAGGTCCCCGGCGCAGGCCATGCCGAAGGCCACGGCCTCCCCGTGCAGGAGCCGGAATCCGGAGGCCGACTCCACGGCGTGGCCGAAGGTGTGGCCCAGGTTCAGCAGGACCCTGAGGCCCTTGCGGTCGAACTCGTCGCGCGCGACCACCGAGGCCTTGTGCGCGACGCTGGAGGAGATCAGCGGGCTGTAAAAGGCGGCGTCCGCCTGCAGCAGGCGCGCGCGGTTCTTTTCGAGCTTCGCGAAGAGCGGCGCGTCGAAGAGCACGGCCGTCTTCACCAGCTCGGCCAGGCCGCCGAGCAGCTGCCGGGGGGCCAGGGTCGCCAGCGTGCCGGGGTCCGCCAGCACGGCCTCGGGCTGGGCGAAGCAGCCCACCAGGTTCTTGACGCGGCCCGCGGGCGTGTCGAAGTCCAGCCCGAGCTTGCCGCCCACGGAGCTGTCGACCATGGACAGCAGGGTGGTCGGCAGCTGGACAAAGGGGACGCCGCGCTTGTAGGTCGCCGCGGCGAAGCCGCCCAGGTCGCCGATGACCCCGCCTCCCAGCAGGAGCACCAGGGGCTTGGCCGCCAGGCCGCGGTCCCAGGCCGCCAGGGCCGACAGGATCTTGTGGTACTGCGGGAAGCTCTTGTGGCGCTCTCCGTCCGGGACCAGGTGCCAAAGGGGGCGTCCGAATCCGCCGCGCTTGAGCGAGGCCTCCAAAGCCCGGCCCCAGAGGCCGAAGACCTGGGGGTTGCTGACGGCGAAAACGGCGTGGCCGGCGAAGCGGGCGCGCAGGAGGCCGCCGGCGCGATGGATGAGGCCGGGCTCGACGTGGACCGGATAGCCGGAGGAGCGGACTTCCCTAAGGCGGACCTGGACCGTGCTCATGGATCTCCAAAAAGGATGCGGCCTATGTTAGCACAGCGAGGGGAACACTGTCCCGGACTAGGCTAGGGGGCTGTGCCGGAAAAAGGGGGTAAAAAAAACCGGAAATAAAACGGACCAAGGGCCTGAGAACAATTGTGGCCACCGAAAAAACCGGTGGCCACTACCGCGGACTATGGATGCTCAGTGAAGCTACCACTCCAGGACGGAACCCGGCCTCGTGGTCGTCACGGACGAACGAAGCACGGTTCCGGATTTTGGGGTGGCGATCCAGGCCGCCAAAGCCAGGGCCATCACGGCCAAGGCCAGGCGAAGGGCCTGTTCGCTGAGCTGGAGGGCCTTTTTCATGGCTGCCTCTCAGTGTCAGACAGGGGACATCCCCGCCTGTTAGACGAACTATAGGCCGCTAATGCTAAGGATGGGGTATGAATTTGTTAATTGCAGGTAACGATAAAAACGCCTGTAAATAAAGTGTTTTCCATAAACCCCTGGGTCTTTCCGTGCCCCCTCAGGCCTTGAACAGGAGCACGGATTTCAGGTAGCGGGTCTCGGGCATGCCCAGGAGCCTGGGGTGGTCGGATGAGGCGCCGGGGCGCTCCAGCTCGCGCAGGGTGGCCGGGGCGTCCAGGGCCGCGGAATGCAGGGCCTCCATGAACTGGCCCTCGTCCACGGCGCCGGTGCAGCTGCAGGTCAGCAGGAGGCCGCCGTGGTCCAGGAGCCGGAGCGCGCGCAGGTTCAATTCGCGGTAGCCCCGCAGGGCGTCGCCCACGGCCGAGCCTTCCTTGGCCATGGCCGGCGGATCCAGCACCACGACCTGGAAGCGTTCCCCCGCCTTTTCCAGCTCGCGCAGGCGCGCGAAGGCGTCGCCGGCCTCGAAGCGGCAGTTCTCCAGTTGGTTCAGGCGGGCGTGCCCCTCGGCCAGGGCCAGGGCGTCCTTGCTCTGGTCTATGCCCAGCACTTCGCTCGCCCCGCCCGCGGCCAGGGCCGCGGCGAAGCCGCCGCTGTGGCAGAACACGTCCAGGCAGCGCTTGCCGCTGGAAAGGGTCCTGGCCAGCATGCGCGCGTGCCGCTGGTCCAGGAAAAAGCCGGTCTTGTGCCCGGCCAGGACGTCGGCGGTGAAGTGCAGGCCGTTCTCGACAAAGGGCACCCGCGCCAGGAAATCCTCGTCCAGGGCCAGGCTCAGGAGGACGCCGCCGGAGGGCAGGAGCCCCTCGCGTTTGCGGGCCTCCGCGTCGCTGCGCTCGACCAATGCCTTGGTGCCCGGCAGGGCCTTCAAAAAGTCCAGGATCAGCCCGCGCCGCCGGTCCATGCCCGCGGTGTGGATCTGGACCGCCAGCACACCGTTGTAGTCGTCCACCACCAAGCCCGGCAGCCAGTCGCCCTCGGCGTTGACCAGGCGGCGGGCCGCCCCGGCCGCGCGCGGGCCGCGCGCGGCCACGGCCTGGCCCAGGCGCGCGCCCAGGATGTCCTCGGCCGTGGCGTCCAGGGCGAATTCGCCGTGGGGCGCCAGCAATCGGAAGCAGAGGTTGGACTGGCTGTTGAGGAAACCGACGCCCAAGGGGCGCCCCTTCTGGGTCTTCAAGCGCACCAGGCTCCCGGGGCCGGGGTCCTTTTCCTTGAAGTCGATTTCGTTGCGGAAGGCCCAGGCCGAGCCGGCCGTGAGGCGGCGGTCCTTGCCCCACTTGAGGCTGTATTCGGGGATGTTTGTCATGGCGGCATTGTATGGGCAGGCCGGCCCGGATGAAAAGCGCCGATTCGGCGCCGGCCCGCGCGGATTTTTTGACCGACTAAGGGGCTTTCAGGGCCCCGGCGATGCGCACGATCTGGCGGGCCAGCTCCTCCACGCGCCGCCGCACCTCCGCGTCGCTCACCGCGCCGTCGGTGAAGTGCTCGCGGCCCAGGGCGTAGACGAAGCGCGGCACGATCACGCAACGGAAGTCCAGCATCAGGCTGTTGGCGAGGCCCATCACGGACATGTAGGAGGCGTGCCCGCCGGCGGCCAGCAGGAAGCCCACCGCCTTGTCCTCCCAGCCCGGACCGGTCAATTCCACCAGGTTCTTGGCCGCGGCGTTGACGTCGTAGTTGTAGACGGGCGAGGCGAGCAGGATGCCGTCGGCCAGCTTCAGGCGCCCGGTCAGGGCCCCCACGTCGGGATGCTCAAAGGAGCCCTCGGCCCCGCCCAGAGGCAGGGGCAGCTCCCGCAGGTCCATGAAATCGACGCTGTGGCCGTGGGTCCGCAGGAATTCCTCGGCCAGGCGCGCCAGGATCAGGCTCTTGCCGTTGGGACCCAGGCCGGAGGAAATGACGGCGAAACGCATGCGCGGAGCTCCTTGGGGTTTTTTGGGGGTTTAGACTTCGCGGTCCAAAAGAACTTCTTCAAAAGAGGAGCGGCCCGGGGCGCGGAACCAGGCCCGGCGCTCCTCCACCCTGCCCGCCCGCACCGAGACGATCAGGTAGAGCAGCCGCTCCCAGCTCTGCTCCAGGTCCGTGGCGCTGGCCTGGGCGGGATGGTCCGGGTGGCTGTGGTAGTAGCCGACCACGTCCAGGGAGCGCGCGCGGGCGTCCTTCTCGATGCGCAATTGGTCCAGGGGGTCGATCAGGTAGCGGTCGCGGGCGCGCTCGGTGACGGCGTTGGCGCAGGCGTGGGCTTCCAAAATCCGGGCCGGATCCCCCGCGCGGCCCAGCAGGACCCCGCAGGCTTCATGGGGATAGGCCGCGCAGGCCCTAGCTTCCACCTCGGCCAGGGCCAGGGGCAGAAGGCCGGCCCTCACAGGCTCACGCTTCCCTTCAGCCAGGTCGGGCCGGAGGGGGCGCCGCCGCCCTGCTGGGTGACCATGAACTCCACCGGGCCGCTGGCCTGGAAGGCGCTGTCGAACTGCAGCAGATACACGCCCGCGCCGCCCTGCTCCACGGCGAAGCGGGCCAGGCGCCGGGGCCTTGAGTCCTGGGACTTCATCCACAGGACATAGTCCCGGCCCAGGGGGCAGGGCGAAAGGTGGTCGCAATGGAAATAGGCGTGGTCCATGCCCGGGCACAGGACCAGGAGGCCATTGGCCTGCTGGGAAGGGCCGGCCGCGGCCAGCACCACCCGCGCTGCGCGGGGATCGTTGATCACGGCGTTGGAGATGGAGGCCAATTCGTTTTCCTGGGCCGCGGCGGGCTGGGCCTTCTGCTGGGACAGGGCCGACAGGGCCACCAGCGTCATCACCAGGCTGAGCGCGGCGAAGGCCGGGCCCGTGAACATCCAGAACCGCGGCCAGCCCCGCAGGGGCGCCGGCTGGAACAGGGGACCCGGCGCAGCGGCGGCTCCGGCCGGCACGCGCGGGGCTTCGTTCAGGCGCGCCAGCACCTTGGCGCAGAGGTCGTCGGGGGCCTCGTGCTGCTGGGAGCACAGCCCCAGGCCCTCGCGCACCTGCCAGTAGTCGCGCACCTGCTCCCGGCAGCGGGGGCAGGCGGACAGGTGCGTGCGCACCTTGTCCTGCTGGCCCTCGGGCAAGCCGTCCATAGCGTAGTCCACCAGAATGTCGCATTCCGGACAGCTCTTTAACCCGAGTTTATGGGCCAACCACTGGATCATGACGCCTGTTCGCCTTCCTTGCATGAAACGAAAATCACGCCTGGAACCCCGGAGTGTGCGCCAGGGCTTCGTCGGGATCGCGGAACACCTCCGCCAAACGCTGGATGGCGTCCCTGAGGCGGGTCTTCACTGTGCCCACCGGCTCGTTCAGGATGCGGGCCATCTCCTCGCGCGTGTGGCCGCCGTAATAGGCCAGCTCCACGACCTCCCGCTGGCGCGGGGGCAGGGTCTCGAGGGCCTGCTCCAGCCTCAGCTTCTGCCAGGGGCTGACGCCCGGGCGGGGGCTGGGGAGGGTGGCCGACAGCACGTTGTCGAGGACGTTGGTGACCTGGGAGCCGCGCGCCTTGGCGCGCCTGAGGGCGTCGATGGAGCCGTGGTGGGTCATGGTCAGCACCCAGCTCGAGAAAGCGCCGCGCTGCTCCTCGAAAAGGGCCGCGTGCTTCCACACCTTCAAAAAGACGTCCTGGGTGACCTCCTCGGCAAGCTCCGGGTTGCGCAGGATGCGCAGGGCCAGGCTGTAGACCGGGCGCGTCCAGCGCGCCATCAGCTCCGCCAGGGCGTCCTGCTCCCCGCGGGTCACGCGGCCCATGAGATCCCGGTCGCGGGCCCGTTCGGCCTCGCGCTGGGTGGGAAGCGGTTTCGCCGGGGGCTCGCTCATGGCCCTAGCTACCGGATTCATCGAGGGTAAGGCCGCCAAGACATTCATCGCCGTCACTGTCATAGAAGACCGCCGCCTGCCCGGGCGTGATCGCCCGCTGGGGCTCGTCGAAAAGGATGCTCCAGCGGCCCCCGCCGATGGGGCCGACCACCGCGTCCGCGGGGAGGTGGCTGGATCGGATCTTGACCTTGCACCGGAAGGGCTCCGTCGGCTGGGGCAGGGGCTGCCGGGTGAAGCTGGCGCCGGAGCCTATGGCCCGCCGGCGCATGAGCCCGGCCTCGGGCCCGACCACCACCGCGTTCCTGGCGCGGTCCAGGCCGAGCACATAGACCGCCTCGCCGCCGGATATCCCCAGGCCCTTGCGCTGGCCGACCGTGAAGAAAGCCAGCCCTTCGTGCTCGCCCAGGACCGAGCCGGACTCGTCCACGATAGGGCCCGGCTTCTGGGTGGCGGGGGCGTAGTCCTTGAGGACCTGCCCGTAGTCGCCGCGGGGCACGAAGCAGATGTCCATGCTCTCCGTCTTCTCGGCGGTCGGGAGCTTCATGCCCTTACTCTGTTTACGCACTTCCGCCTTATTGAGTTCACCCAAAGGGAACAGAAGCCGCGAGAGCTGGGGCTGGGTCAGCTTGAACAGGAAATAGGTCTGGTCCTTGGAGAGGTCCCTGGCCCGGGCCAGGTGGAAGACCCCGTCCTTGTCCTCGCTCAGGCGGGCGTAATGGCCGGTGGCGAGTTTCGCGCAGTCCAGGCCCTCGGCCGCCTGGAGCAGGGGCCCGAACTTGAGCTTGTCGTTGCAGGACACGCAGGGGTTGGGGGTGCGCCCTGCCAGGTACTCGGCCACGAAATTGTCGATGACCTCGGCGCGGAAACGGTCCTCGTAATCCAGCACATAATGGGGAAAGCCCTGGGACCGCGCCACGGCGCCGGCGTCGCGCATGTCCTGCGCACCGCAACAGCTGCGGCTGGCCTTGGCCGGGGCGGCGGAATCGAGGTCGCAGGCGTCCTTGGCAAAGGCGGGATTCTTGTCCTGCCACACGCGCAGGGTCACGCCGATCACTTCGTGGCCCTGGCCGGACAGCAGGGCCGCGGCGTAGGAGGAGTCGACGCCGCCGGACATGGCGACCAGGACCTTAAGGCCGGGGGAGGAAACGACGTTTGTGGGCATAGCAAAACATCATACCCGGCCTGGGCCAGGGCGCAAGGACACAGCGCAAACGGGTTTGCCCCCGGCGCGCGCTTGCCCTATAATGGGGCCCCCTTAAGGAGCAAGCATGCGCACACTAAAAACCGTCCTGGCCCTGGCCGCCGGCCTGGCTTTGGCTCTGCCCTTGATCGCCGATGTTTCGTCTGACGCAACAACAAAAACCGCGTCCACAACGCCTTCGACCCACCACCATCACCACAAATCCGCGGTCAAGCGGGAGCCGCCTGATCCTGCCACGGAAACCATGATGAAGCAGAGCGACTGCTTCACCTGCCATTCCGTGAACGCCAAGGTCATCGGGCCCGCCTACAAAGACGTGGCCAAAAAATACCGCAACGTCCCGGGCGCCGAGGAAACGCTGGTGGCGAAGGTCAGGGCCGGCGGCTCGGGCAATTGGGGCGCGGTCCCCATGGTCGCGCACCCCCAGCTTTCCGACGCCCAGCTGCACGCCATGGTCAAATGGGTGCTGGCGCACTGAAGCGGATCGCCTATCCCAAGAAACAGGAACGCCAGGCCCCCTGCGGGACCTGGCGTTTTTTCATGGGCCGATGCGCGGAAAATTCAGAATAGGGGCTTGAAATAGTAGGTCACATAGAGGGACCCGCAGAAGCCGCTGGTGTTCATGGCCCAATTTTTCGGCGAATTTGAAGTCTGGGCCGAGACCGAGGGGTAGTAGGCGACGGTATTTCCCACCTTCAAGCCCGGGGGATAGGCGGCGTTTTGCGGATTGGAGATGGAGGTGTATTTCAAGGTGGTCGGAGTGTTGTATAGGTAACCCACGCTCAGGCCAAGCCCGAAGCGCCCGAAAATGTATTCCGCCTTGACCTGGGGTTGGATGGCGTATCCAAGCCCGAAGGCCTCATAGCTGACATTGGAATTCTTTTCATTCCAGGGGGGAGCCTGGCCCTGGGCGCTGTAGGTCGTGTCAAAACTCGCGTTCAGCCAGGCCGGCATGAGGCCCAGGCTGACGCAGGGTTCGACCACAAAGCCGTTCCCCAGTTTGAAGCGCCATCCGGGCGTGGCCAAAAAGGCCATTTGCCAGGACCACCAGCCGTCGCTCTCGCTGTCGGTGCCGCCCCATTCGTCGGGCCAGGTCCAGCTGCCCGGCTGGCTCCTGCTGGGGCCGTATTCGGCGTCCAGGCCGATGACGAAGCCCTGGGCCATCCCGTAGTCGACCCCCAGGCCCAGGCCCCAGGCCAAGGCCGATTTCGGTTTGACGACGGTGGAATTGGGCCAGGGCCCGTTGTCCAAATAAAATTCGTCCACGTCCGCGGCGTTCGCCGCTTCCAGGCTGAAGGGCAGCCGCAGGTCAAATCCGGGCGCAAAAGCCCCCATCGCGGGCCCGACGGTCGAAGCGGACGCGGTTTGGGGCTGGACGGACGGGGCGGACCCAGCCAGGCGGGCCCTCAGGCCGTCGGCGAAGTTTTTGGTGGCCACGTCGTTGGGATAGGAGGCCAGGTAACGGTCATAACATTCAAGGGCCGCCTTGCGGTCGCCATTCATGTAATTCGCCGTTCCCAGCCCCTTATAAGCGGCGACCAAGGCGGGATCCGCTTCTATGGACGCCTGGTAGGCGGCGATCGCCCGGACCCATTGCTTGGAGGCCTGGTATTGCTCGGCCGCGGAATACTGCGCCAGCGCTTCGGGCGTATACGCCCGCAAGGCGGCCGGCCGGACGATTAAGGCCGCCAGTAGCAGCGCCGCGCACAAAAATAGGCTTTGCAAGCCCATGCCCCACCCCGATTTTGCGGCCCTGGATTTCCGGGCCATTTCCCATTTTATTCACCTTGAACCCAAATTACCCAGTGGCGCTGATGGGCGTGATTGGTGCTATTGATTTTGGCCGGCTAGCTCAGAACCGCGACGGAGAGATGAGCCAGTCCGGGACTGCTCTGCCAGGTACCGTTGCCCGGATTAATTACGCCAAAACTCGAAGATCCAGATCACTGTGGTTCAACTATTTTGCATGGATTGGGCCTTAGACCCGGGTGCCCATTATTTCTGCGGGCATTGATCCGCGGGAAAGCCAGGGATCGTAGTGTTTATGGGGCGCCATGTCCGATTATGCCTTGCGGGATCATGCTGAAGGACCGAACCATGGGGAAAATCGTTCTTTTGACGGTCAGCATCCTCGCTGTGGCCGGCCTTGCCGAAGCCTTTAGCATGCCGTTCTGGCTCAACCAAGCCGCCCGAAGCAATCCGAACGACCCAAGTTCGGTTTTGCACCGCTCCACGCCGGTCGTGCCCGTGCCCACGGTGCCTGCCAGTTCGCCCACCGCAAGCCCGACCTGGACCGGCGCCCCCAGTGAAACCGCCTCCCCTACCCCTTCGGCCACGGCGACTCCCGTGACCCAAATCATCTGGCAGAACGGGACGGCCGGCTGTTGGGGCGGCGATTGCGCCAACGGGGGCGTCCTGATCCGGGACGCCGTCAACTGGTCCACCTACACGACCGCGTCCAGCGCCATGGAATGGACCGTCACGGTCGGCGGTTTCGACTATTTTGAGCCGAGTTTCTCCCTGCAGAATCCCCAAAACCAAAGCGCCTTCGCCAACGGCCACCTGCAGTTCGACGTCGAACTGGGGCAGCCCACGTCCAATTACGGCGCCATCACCGTTTTCGCCATGGGCGGAAGCAACATGAGCCTGAACCTCGCCTCGGTCAACGACACGTCCTTCACCACGGTGTCCTTCCCCCTGGCGACCCTCGGCACGAACGGAACCGGGCTCCTGTCCGTGGAAGTCCAGTTCAACACGTCCCAGCCCCTTAACGCCGCGATCATCTATCTCAATAACATTCAATGGATCTCGAATTGAGCGTGAATCCGGTTTCACCGGCTCCGCTTGCCGGCCTTGCCTTCGCCCCGGAATCTTTGGCGGGCGCGGCGCCGGGTGGACCCATGCGGATTGAAAGTGACGGTCACGGGCCCATTTCACGGCAAGGGCTCGGGTTTTTACCCGCCGTAATTTTGGGAGGTCCAGGTATAATCGATCCGATGTCCAACGACGAGAGCGCCTCCTTACTAGTTGCCATCGCCCGCAGGCGGGACCTGCCTTCTTTTGAGGGCCTCTACGACCGCCACCACCGCCTCGTTTATGGCGTCGCCTGCCGTATTCTGGGCGACGGGCACGAGGCGGAGGACATTTTGCAGGAGGTCTTCCTGCGGGTGTGGCAGCGCGCCGAAACCTACGACCCTGCCCGCGGCAGCGCGGCCACCTGGCTCTGCGTCCTGACCCGCTCCCGCTGCCTGGACCGCCTGCGCCAAAAGGGCCGCCGCCGCGAACAGTCCATGGAACCCGGCCAGCTTGAGGTCCACGCCCCGTCGGGGAGGAACTGTGCCGACCCCTCCCGCGACCGGCTCCTGGCGGACGCCCTGAACAGGCTCCCCGATGAGCAGCGCGCCGCGGTCGAGACCGTCTATTTCAAGGGGCTGACCCAGGCGGAGACCGCCAAGCATCTGCGGGTGCCCCTGGGCACCATAAAAGGGCGCTTGCGCCTGGCCATGGACAAGCTCGCGCGCACCCTGGGTGTGGGACGGGACGAATCATGACCCACGAAAAACTCAAATCGCTGCTTCCGGCATACGCCCTGGACGCCCTGGAGGGGGCGGAACTTCGGGCCCTGCTTGCCCATCTTCAAGGCGGCTGCGCCTCCTGCGAACGCAGCCTGGCCCAGTACCGCCGGGTGGCCGAAGGCCTGCTCCTGTCCGTGGCTGAGCGAAGCCCCCGGCCCGAGCTCAAGGCGGCCCTGATGGCGCGCGTCACCGAAAAGGCCCCGGCCGCCCTCCGTGCGTCCTTCTGGACCTGGCCCCTGCAACAGTGGCGTCCTTTGGCCGCCGGCTTCGCCGCTCTGGCGCTCCTGCTGTGGATGTGGTCCGGCCAGGGCTGGATGTTGCGCAGGCCTGTGAGCGCTCCGGCGCTTCCCGCGGCTCCGAGCCCGCAGGCCAAGCCCGCCGTTGAAATCGCGGCCGGAAGGCCCGGCCATGTCCAGCTCGCCGACCTGAACCGCCGGGCGCATGCCAGGCGTTCTGCCCTCGCCCGCGCCCATGCCAGCCTGCCGGAACTGGCTTTGCGCTCGGGCAGCCTCACCCAAGGCGGCCTGGCGGTCGCTCCCGGGGGCCCCCTGGCCTGGGGTCCGGGCCTGTTCACCGGGAAGGACGGGGCGGAAATCGTGGTGGATAGACGGGCGGTGCTTCTGCTGAAGCCCTACACCCAGGTCAACCTGTCCCTGCAGAAGGCCCAGGTCTTCGCGGACCTCGACCACGGCACCCTTTTCACCGCGGTCGTGCCGGGCACCGCCTTCAGCGTGCGCAGCGCGGGCGCGAGCGTCGACGCGCACGGCACCATGTTCCTGGTGAGCCGCGTCGCCTCGAACCGGGTCTATGTATGCATCTGCCGCGGCAAGATCGACGTGCACGCCCCGGGCCTGGACCACGAAATGGCGGCCGCGACCGACGCCCAGGAGGCCGGCCTGACCCTGACCCTGGCGCCCGGCGGGGCCTATGCCCAGGCCGCGCAGGCGGTCAATTACGCCCGGGAGGAGGAGGCGGTGGGAGAGGCTATGAAGGACATGCCGGGCGCGGAGCCGGTGGGAACGGGGAACAATTAGAGGGAAAGCTCAATCGGCACCGGCGGTTTTTTCGCATCCCGAATTTCGCTTCGAACCGGGGCCCATAAACGCCGGGGTTTCTTCAGGGCAAAAAAACTTCCAAGCGATCATTCCAGGTGTCGGATACATAGACCCTGCCCGAAGGGTCAACCTTCACGTCCGCGGGATTCATCAATTCGCCGTCCTCCCCGCCCGCGCCGCAACCCAAACTCTTGATGAAATTGCCGGAAGCGTCAAAGGTTTGGATGCGGCTGTTCTGTGGGTCGACGACGTAGACCGTGCCCGTGATATTCACAGCCATCCCACCCGGGGTGGAGTATTGCCCCGGGCCGGTCCCCGGACTTCCAATGAGAAGAAGAAAATTTCCGCTGGAGTCGAACTTTTGGACGCGCCCTCCGCCGCCCCAATCCTCCACGTACACGTCGTTTGAACGATCGACAAAAATACAGCCTGGATTGTCGAACTGCCCGTTGCCGCTGCCTCCCCATTGGGTCAAATAGGCGCCGCTGGAGCTGAATTTTTCGATGCGGTCATTCCCACTGTCCGCGACATAGACATCGCCCGCCTGGTCCAGGCCGACGCCCATGGGAAAGGAGAACTGCCCGTTGCCCGACCCTCCGGCGCCCCATTGGGCCAGATAATTTCCGTTCAGGTCGAATTCCTCGATCCGGTTGTTCTCGACATCGGAGACGTAGGCGACGTTTGAGACACCGACGGCGATCCCGCCGACCATGCCGAATTGTCCGTTGCCGGTGCCGTAAGTTCCCCACTGGCCGATAAAGACGCCGTTTGGGGCAAATTTCTGGATTTTTTCATCCCAAGTGTTCGCGGCGTAGACGTCGCCCGTTGCGTCCATCGCCAGCCACGAGGGATTGACCAAGCGGCCATTTCCCGACTCCATGCTACCCCATTGGTACACGTAGTTCTCGCCGGGGCCGAATTCCTCGATCCGTTCGTTTCCGTAGTCCGCCACGTAGACGTTCCCCGCGGCGTCGGCGTGGATGCCCTGCGCGACGCTAAGTTGGCCGTCGCCGGACCCCTGGCTTCCGAATTGGGAAAGATAATTCCCGTTGGTGTCGAATTTTTCGACGCGATAATTCCCCAAATCAGCCACATATACGTTGTTGAACCCATCAACGTATATGGCCCGATCATCGTCGAACTGTCCGTCGCCGCTGCCGCTGCCGCCCCACTGGGTCAAAAAAGCGCCGCTGGCGCTGAATTTTTCGACGCGGTCATTCCCGTCGTCCGCGACATACACATTGCCCGCCTGGTCCAGGCTGACACCCATGGGATAGTGGAGCTGGCCGTTGCCGGACCCCTGGGTGCCCCATTGGGCCAGATAATTCCCGTCCAGGTCGAATTCCTGGATCCGGTCGTTATCTTCATCGGAGACGTACGCGACGTTGGAAACACTGATGGCGATCCCGCCCACTTCGTTAAATTGCCCGTTGCCGCTGCCGAATCCTCCCCACTGGGTCAGATAGGTGCCGTCGGAAGTGAATTTTTCGATACGGCAGCCGTCACCGACATAGACGTTCCCTGAAGGATCCAGGGCTATGCGGATAGGGGAACCAAACTGGCCGTCACCGCTTCCGCTTTCACCCCATTGGGCCACAAAAGTCTTCGAGGAGTTATACTTCAAAACGCGGGAATTGCAGGTATCAAGCACGTAGATATTGCCCGAACCGTCGATGGTAAGGTCGTCAGGCATGTTCATGCCGTAGCCGTCCTGGGGAATGCCGATGGTTTCGGCATAGGAAGGACATGCGGCATCTGGCGTCTGCGTCAGGCCCTGCGCCAGCCCCGATTTCGCGTAGGACTTGGACAAAGGATCGTTGGAATTGCTGCGGCGCGGGGGGTCCAACCAAAAGGGAAACGCCATGCTGTGATCCGCGAAAAAAACCAATATAAGCGCCGCCAGCAGCGCGAATTTCCGGACGCTAAAAGGCATGGCGCTCCCCCTTGAATTATTTCCTTCCCCACCGCGCGGCCGCATCCAAACCTTCCATCCGCTTTTTCCGCCCATCCGCCCCAAAGCCACCTATTCCCAGGAAAAGCTTAGCACGGAAGCCCCGAATGCCTGCACGGCGATTTTACGGGCCATATGGCGGTCTCGTCGCGTCCACCTTGTGATGAGGGATAGGACGGGCTCCACGCCGGCTGGATCCGGGACCTTGGGCACGCCTAAGAAATCCCGGTGGAACGGATCGGGGTTTGACCCACGCCCTCCCAGCGGACCTCGGGCCACCACCGCTCCATGGGCGGAGGCATCGAGGGCTCGAGGCTTTGTCCCGGCCGCGGCACGGCCACCGCCAGGCCGGCCGCCTTCGCCGCCACCAGCAGGCGCTCAACGGGTTCCGTCCAGCCGTGCATGGCCAGGTCGAAGGTTCCCCAGTGCATCGGAATGAACAGGCGCGCCCGGGAATCCTCGCAGGCCCGGACCGCCTGCTCGGGGCCCAGGTGCACGTCCGGCCAGGTGGGGTCGTAGGCGCCGCATTCGATCAGGCCGGCGTCGAAAGGGCCGTAGCGGGAGCCGATGGCCCGGAAGCCATCGAAATAGGACGAGTCTCCGCTGTAGAAAAGGCGCCGCTCGCGTCCCGCCAGGACCCACCCGCACCACAGCGTGGCGTTGCGGCGCAGGTCCCTCCCGGAAAAATGCCGGGCGGGGACGCAGGCCAGGGTCAGGCCCCCTATCCCCTGTTCCTCCCACCAATCCATCTCCACGATGCGCCCAGCCGGGACACCCCAGTATTCAAGGTGCGCGCCCACGCCCAAGGGCGCCACAAAGGGGCAATCAAAGCCGCGCAGGGCCGTGACCGTCATCTCGTCCAGATGGTCGTAATGGTCGTGGGAGAAAACGATGGCGTCCAAGCGGGGCAGGTCCCGGATCGCCAAGGGCGGCGCATAGAACCGCGCCGGGCCAAAGTGCCGCAGGGGCGAGGCCCGCGGACCCCACATCGGGTCCAGCAAGACCCGGACGCCCTCCAGCTCCACCAGGGCCGTGGAATGCCCCAGCCAGGTGACGCGCAGGCCGCTGACGGGTGGCGTGCTGAAAAGTGCGGGATCGGTTGCCACCACCGGCAAAGCCCGGACCGGCGGTCGCTTGCCGAGCATGCGAAAAAAACGGCCCAACATGCCTGCATAATCAAAATGCAGCGGCAGGCCCTGATCAAAGCGGCCTCCCTTCCATTGCGGCGAGTTTTGGATCCGCCGCAGGCGTTCTCCACTGGGTCTCGCGCCCAAAGCGCGCAGAAGCTCACTCAAACGGGCCGCCCCCCGGAAGTTCGGCGGGGGCAAAAAAGGGCCCGTCCATCGGGGCTCCCCGCCGTCAGTACTATGGCATGGCCCGCCACTATACCACGCCGAATCCGCGGCGGGACCGCCTAGGCCCGCGCCGCCGGCTCGGGGACATCCAGGCTCGCGTCCAAACAGAGCACGTAATCCCTGCCGTTGGCACCCTTGATGTGGCAGGACAGGGTGCGGCAGAGGTTGCCGCTGGCCATGGAGATGTAGGGCTCGGTGACGTGGCGCACATGCCCGCCTTCCATCAGGCCGATGAAGTATTCCTTGTAGGAGTGGTCGGTGCCCTTGGGCGCGGGCTTGAAGAGGGCGCCGCGGGTGCGGGCCCGCAGGGAGGGCAGGGCCACGGTGTCGGTGATCTGCCAGCCCGCGCGGTTGAGCACGTAGAGGCACTCGATGTCCTCTTCCTTCATGTTCAAGGCGCGCAGTTCATATTCAAAATCCTCGGGCTGGCAGTGCGCCAGGCGCTGCCCCAGGGTCAGCATCAAGGCGCGGTGCTGCAGGGCCTGGAGCTCCTTGGCCTTCTCCGCCCGGGCCACGCGGCTCTGGTACAGGGCGGCGGCCTTCTCCACGGGCGCCTCGGCGGTGCGCACGCTCCAGCGCTCGAAGGGCAGGGAATCCGAGAAATAGGAGCCCATGAAGAGGTCCACGCCCAATTCCATGCAGGCGCTGACCTCGGACTCCGTTTCGAGCTTGTCGGCCACGACCAGGGCGCCGATGCGGCGGGCCAGGCTGGTGAGGGAGCGGACGATCTCCCTCTGCACGTGGTCGTAGTCCACGCCGCGCACCTGGGAGAATCCGAGCCGGATGAAATCCGGTTTCAGAACGGCAAGACGCTTGATGTTGAAATAGCCGTCGTTCAGGTTGTCCACGGCGATCAGGAATCCGTGCCCCCGGTAACGGTCCGCGAAATTCTTGAGGACCTCCACGGACTCCACGGGCGAATCGTCGATCTCGATGACGATGCTGCCCGGATCAAGGCCGAGCCGGCGCACCTCGTCGATGATCCAGCCCGAGCCGTGCACCCCGTCCTGGTTCAGGACGGAGCCGTGGAATTTCAGCAGCAGGAGCAGTTCCGGATCGCGGTCGTTGAGTTGGGCGAAGTTGGTCAGCGCCATGAGACGGCAGTGGCGGTCGAGGTCCAGGGAAAGGCCCTCCTTTTCCGCGCGTGCGAAAAGATCCTTGGGCGAGAGGGCCTCGTCGCTGTCTTTGGCCTTCAGGCGCACCCGTGCCTGGGCCGCCACGCAGCGTTTGCGTTTCACGGACACCATGGGCTGGAAAAAGCTGAGCAATTCGTCGCGCGCGATCAGTGTGGAAAAATCGGTCGGCATAGGTCCCTTCGCGGGGAGGCGAGGTGGGCCTGGGTAACTATTGTGTCATGTTATCAAGGGGCGCCATGCGCCTCAACGCATTTAGCAATGCCCTGGTGTTTCCAAACATCCAAGATGTATAGGAAATGGAGCGGGCTCGAACAACAAAAGAGCAGAACCGCGCGCATGTTCATAAAACGGAGGCGCCGACTGCTTCAAGCCTCAGCGTTCTAAGGCAGCCAAGGCGCTAGGTCCTGTTCAAACTCCGCGGGACCCTTTTGCCGGTCAAAGTCTTCAACAAGGCCCTGTATATCAGAAAAGACGCGCCGGGAAAGGCCTGCACGCCCCAGGCCTCCGTCCCGGCAAAATTTAGAGACAGAACGCGGACGCCGCCGTATCCTGGGGCCATGGACGCGCCAAACGCGCCCCCGGATGGATCCTTTCAGGAGACGGTATGCCCTACGGAATGGCTAGCTGCTATATTTTCTTCTCGTTCGTCGCGGTCGGCGTGGTCATCGCCATGTACCTGATGTTCGTCAAGCACGGCAGGGGCCCCAAGGCCGGGGAATAATCAGGGCTGGGGTCCCGCAATTGGGCGCCTAACTTTGATCGTCACCTTATGTCCACAGCATTGATGGAACGAAGCATCCGCAAATATCCCTAAAAACCCTTGAAACCGCCGGCGGCGCCGAGGATCTCCTAGGCGCCCGCCTGCCGGCCCAGGCCCGCCCCGCGGGAGCTGGCCTCGGCGTGGTCGTGGCGCGGGATGCGCCCGGCCAGGTAGCTGAGGCGACCGGCGCGCACGGCCCAGCGCATGGCCTCGGCCATGCTTTCCGGGTCCTGGGCCTGGGACACGGCCGTGTTGCACAGGACGGCGTCCAAGCCCAGCTCCATGGCCACCGCCGCGTCCGAGGCGCAGCCGATGCCGGCGTCGCAGACCACGGGCACGCCCGCGCGCGCCTTGATCATGCGCAGGTTGAGGGGGTTGAGCACCCCCTGGCCCGAGCCGATCATCGAACCCAAAGGCATGATGGCCGCGGCCCCCTCATCCTCGAGCCTGCGCGCGACCACGGGGTCGTCGGTGGTGTAGGCCAGCACGGTGAAGCCGTCCTTCACCAGCTCCCTGCAGGCGGCCACGGTCCCGGCCGTGTCCGGCCAGAGGGTCTCCTGGTCGCTGAGCACCTCAAGCTTGATCCACTCGGTGGCGAGCAGCTCGCGGCTCAGGCGGGCCAGGCGCAGGGCCTCGCGCACGCTGTAGGCGCCGGCGGTGTTGGGCAAAAGGGTCAGCTTGGCGCGGTCGATGAAATCCAGGATGTTGGCGGCGCCCGGCGCCGCCAGGTCGTGCCGCCCCACGGCCAGGGTCACGATCTCGGTCCCGCTGCGCGCGTGGCAGCGGCGCATGTGCTCGAAGCTGGGATAGCGGCCGGTGCCCAGGAGGAGGCGCGACTCGAAGCTCTTGCCGGCGATGACCAGGGGCCCGTCCGCGGCGGGCCCGGATGCCGAAGGGGAGCCGCCCGCGATCATGCGCACGACCTCGACATGGTCGCCTTCCTTCAGCACCCGGGCCGCCCGCTCGTGTTTGCGGACCAGGTCGCCGTTCACGTCCACGGCCGCGCTCTCGGGGGCGATGCCCCGGCTTTCAAGCAGGCCCGCCACCGTGGCGCCGTCGGCGACGTTTTCGTCTTTGCCGTTGAGAATGATCTTCATGGCCTCACTTCAAGCGTTGGCAGCGCGGGCAGAACACGGTGCCGCGCTGGGACACCAATATTTTCCTCATCGGCGTTCCGCAGCGCGGGCAGGGCAGCCCCGCGCGGCCGTATGCCTTCAGGCTTTCCTGGTTGAGCCCGTGGCTGCCGTCGGGCTGGCGGTAGTCCCGGAAGGTGGTGCCGCCCTTGCCAAGCGCCTGTTCCAGCACCGCGGTGACGGCGGCGAAGAGGGCCCTGCGCCGGGCGGGCCCAAGCCGCTCCACGGGCTGGCGCGGATGCAGCCCCGCCTCGAAGCAGGCCTCGTCGGCGTAGATGTTCCCCAGGCCGACCACCGCGGACTGGTTCAGGAGCAGGGCCTTGAGCATGCCCCGCCGGGCGCCCAAGGAGCGCTCGAAGGCCTCGAAGGTGAAGCCGGGGCCCAGGGGCTCCAGCCCCAGCCGCCGCAGCGAGGGCAGGGCCTCCACCTGCGCGGTGTCGAGCAGGCGCAGGTAGCCGAACTGGCGGGTGTCGCGGTACTGCACGCGGTCGCCGCGGTCCAGATGCAGCAGGGCGTGGGTATGCTTGTCCACCGCGTGCTGGCCCGGGGTGCGCTGCAGGCCGGTGAGGGGCGACACCACGAAGCGGCCGCTGTCCTCGCGGCTGTGGTCCCAGTAGCTCAGCTGGCCGCTCATGCCCAGGTGCACCAGCAGGGTCTTGTCGCCGGAAAGGCGGAACAGCAGGAACTTGGCCCGCCGCTCCAGGGCCTCGATGCGCCGGCCCTTGATCTGGGATTCGAAGCGCGCGGCGGGCAGGCCGCGGACCTGCTTTTTCAGGCGTATGTCCGCCTTGACCAGCGTGCGGCCGAGCACCTTGGCCTGCAGGCCCCGGCGTATGGTTTCGACTTCAGGCAACTCGGGCATGGCGGCGCTTTCTTGGGACGGCCCCTAAGACAAAACGCCCGGAAAAGGCTCCGGGCGTCCTGCTTCGGGAGAGGCCCCCGGCCCTGTTCAGCTCTTGAGAGCCTTCAGGACCAGCTCTTTGTAGTCGTCGTAGGGCCGGTATCCGACCAGGGGGTCGCCGACCACGCGGCCTTCGCGGTCGATCACGAAGGTCGTGGGGATGGCCCTGATGTCGCCGTAGAGGTGCGAAAGGGATCCGTCCTGGTCCACCACCACGGGGTAGTTGAGGTTCCAGGCCTGGGCGAAGGGCGCCACCACGGCCGGGCCCTGCTGGTCCAGGCTCACGCCCACCACGGTGAAGTTCCTGCCGCCGTAGCGCTTCTGCAGCTCGATCAGGTGGGGAATGGCCATGCGGCAGGGGCCGCACCAGGTGGCCCAGAAGTCGATCAGCACCACCTGCCCGATGTGGTCGCGCAGATGGAAGGGCTTGCCGTCCACCGTGTCGAGGGTGAAGTCCGGCACCGCGTCCGCGGCGGCGTGGTAGACCTTGTGCTTATGCTTGTGCTTGGGCGCGGCCGGGGCGGAGGCCGTCGCGCTCAGCGCCGGGGCGGCGCCGCCGCCCTGGGCGGAATCCGTGGCGCGCGCCGGCGCGCAGCACAGCAGCAGGCCCAGGCCGGCCAATCCGAGGATGGAGATGCTGGACAGTTTCATGGCGTCCTTTGAGGGTGAAGCCCGCCTCAGGCCGGCCCGCCGAAATTGCGGGGCGTCCCCTTGGCGAGGAGATCCTTGACCATCTGCTTGGTGGTTTCCATGGACAGTTCGGCGATGGCCTCGGTCAGGGGGATGTCCTTGGGGCAGGCCTTGGAGCAGTTCTGGGCCTTGCCGCAGTCCGCCACCCCGCCCTTGCCCATGACCGCCTGCAGGCGCTCTTCCTTGTTCAAGGCGCCGCTGCCGTGCTGGCTGAAGAGGTTGGCCTGGCCCAGGGGCGCCGGGCCGATGAAATCGCTTCCGGCATTGTACTGCGGGCAGGCTTCCATGCAACAACCGCAGGTCATGCAGCGGGCGAAGGTGTAGATGCGCTCGGCCTGGGCGGAGGAGATCTTGGGCCCGGGGCCCAGGTCGTAGGTGCCGTCCAGGGGCATCCAGGCCTTGACCTTGGACAGGGCCTGGAACATCGGGCTGCGGTCCACCACCAGGTCGCGCACGACCTTGAACTTGCTCAGGGGCTGGATCGTGATGGGCTGCGGCAGGCGGTCCACCAGGGCGGTGCAGGCCTGGCGGGGCTTGCCGTTGATGAGCATGGAGCAGGCGCCGCAGACCTCCTCGAGGCAGTTGCTCTCCCACACCACCGGATTGACCTTCTTGCCGGCCTTGTTCACGGGGTTGAGCTGGATCTCCATGAGGCAGGCGATGACGTTCATGTTCTCGGACCAGGCCATGGAGAAGTCGTCCCAGTAGGGGGCGGATTCCTCGGTGTCCTGCCGCAGGATGCGGAGCTCGATGGTCTTGGACATTGGGGCCTCAGTCATAGTGGCGCGTCACGGGCTTGTACAAGCTGGTGTCGATGTCTTTGAAGCTCAGCTTCACGTTCTGCCCCGTCCATTGGGCCAGGGTGGTGCGCATGTACTTGGAGTCGTCCCGCGTGGGGAAGGCCGGCTTGTAGTGGGCCCCGCGGCTCTCGTCCCGCTCCAGCGCGCCGAGCGTGATCGCTTCCGCCGCCACCAGCATGTTGTACAGCTGGTTGATGAACAGCTTGGGGTGGTTGTACCAGGCGTTCTCGTCGACGCAGGCGACCTGGTTCCAGCGCTCCCTGAACTCGGCGATCTTGGCCAGGGCCTGCTTCAGCCGGCCGTTCTCGCGCACGATGCTGACGTCGTTGACCATCAGGTGCCCCAGCTCGCGGTGCAGGGCATAGGGGTTCTCACGGCCCTGCATGCGGCCGATGCCGCTGAGGCGGTCCTCCCAGCGCTTGCGCTCGGCCTCGAACACCGCGCCGGAGGCCTCGCCGGCCTTGAGGTTCTTGGCGTAGGACTGCACCGCGGGGGCCACCAGCTGGCCGCTGAACACGCAGCTCAGCAGGCTGTTGGCGCCCAGGCGGTTGGCGCCGTGGTACTGGTAGTCGCATTCGCCGATGGCGTAGAGGCCGGCGATGTTGGTGGACTGGTTGCGCGGGCTCTGGCGGTTGAGGAAGCCGTCGGCCTTGGCCTCATAGTCCACCCACAGGCCGCCCATGCTGTAGTGCATGGCCGGGAACACCTTCATGGGCACTTCGCGCGGGTCCTCGCCGGTGAACTTCTCGTAGATCTCGAGGATGCCGCCCAGTTTGCGGTTCAGGGTGGCCTTGTCAATGTGGGTCAGGTCGAGGTAGGCCGCCATGCCGCCGCCCACGCCCATCCCTAAGTCCACCACGGCGTGGAAGATCTCGCGGCTGGCCACGTCGCGCGGCACCAGGTTCTTGAAGACCGGGTACTTCTCTTCCAGGAAGTACCAGCGTTCCGCCTCGGGTATCTCCTTGGGTCCGCGCTTGTCGCCCTTGGTCTTGGGCACCCACACGCGGCCGCCTTCCCCGCGCGCGCTCTCGGACATCAGGCGCAGCTTGTCGTTGCCGGGGATGGCGGTGGGGTGGATCTGGATCATTTCCGGGTTGCCGAAGAGCGCCCCCTGCTGGAACACGCTGCTCATGATGGAGCCGGTGTTGACCATGGAGTGGGTGCTCTGGCGGTAGATCTGGCCGGGCCCGCCGCTGGCAAGGATGACCGCGTCACCCGGGAAGGTCTGCACGCGCAGGCTGCTCAGGTGCACGGCGCAGAGCCCGCGGCAGGCGCCGGCATCGTCCTGCACCACGCTGAGGGCCTCCCAACCCTCGAATTTCTTGACCCGGCCCTCGGCCTCCCAGCGCCGCACCTGCTCGTCGAGGGCGTAGAGGAGCTGCTGGCCGGTGGTGGCGCCGGCAAAGGCGGTGCGGTGGTATAGCGTGCCGCCGAAGCGGCGGAAGTCGAGGTTGCCCTCCGGGGTGCGGCTGAAGGCGACCCCCATGCGGTCGAACATGTAGATGATGCTGGGGGCGGCGTAGCACATCTCCTTGACCGGAGGCTGCTCTGCCAGGAAGTCCCCGCCCTTGATGGTGTCGTAGGTGTGGATCTCCGGGCTGTCGTTCTCGCCCTTGATGTTGACGGCCGCGTTGATGCCGCCCTGGGCGCAGACGCTGTGGCTGCGCTTGACCGGAACGATGCTGAAGAGCAGAACGTCCTGCCCGGCTTCGGCAAGCTTGATGGTGGCCATGAGACCGGCCAGGCCGCCGCCGACGACGATGTATTTGGACATCTTGAAGGATCCTAAGGGGTAGGCAGGGGCTGGGACTGGGGTGGGGCCGCGGGCGCGGCCGGCACGCTGGAGAGCGCCGGAGGAGCCTGCGTCTTGTCGTGCTGGAAGATGTCCAGGCCATGGCCCTCAAAACCGGCCAGGGCGTTGAGGCCCATCAGGGCTACGGCTAGCCCCAAGCCCATGCAGGCCTTCCAGGCCAGGTCCATGCTCTTCTGGCCGCTGACCAGGCCCCACGAAACGCTGAAACCCCACAGGCCGTTGCTGAGGTGGTAGGCCGCGGACAGGATTCCCAGGACATAGAACAGGGCCCACAGGGGACGGCTGAACTCGCCCGCCAGGTGCTGGAACATCTGGTCCGAGGGGATGCCGGCGAAGCGCGTGGTGTAGAGGTGGAAGGTGATGAACAGCAGCAGGATGATGCCGGTGCAGCGCTGCAGGGTATAGCCGATGTTCTGGGCGGTGGGATAGCGTCCCACATTGTGCTTCGCCGCGCGGGCGAGCCATATGCCCATGAGCGCGTGGAACAGCAGCGGGCTGAGCAGGCCCAGCTCAAGGATGTAAAGGTAGGGCTGGCTGCGGATGTTCTCCACGGTGCTGTTGAAGGCGGCCTGCCCGGCGACGCTGTGGGAGTTCTCGTAGAGGTGGAAGATCACGAAGCCGGCCAAGGGCACCACGCCCGCGAGCGAGTGCAGGCGCTTGAGCAAAAAATAGTGGCGGTCTTGCATGAGGGCCTTGAAGGGCATGGGATCGGGGACGGACGCCGAACCTATACTATAGGAAGCCTCCGGGGCGCAGGTCAAGAATCCGGACCCAAGAAAAAAATAAAATAAACGGCCTGCTCCGGGCGTTGTATCATTGTCGTGCTTTTTGTGGCCTCCTAAATCGCTTAGGCCGGCCCATTTGGCACAAGTCCTCCCTCAAGGAGTCCAAGCTATGAAGAAAACCTGGTTGGTAGGATGCCTGGCCCTGGGCCTGTCGGTGGCGTCTTTCGCCCCGGCCCTGGTCCATGCCGACGAGATCGGCTTCGCCGTGAACCTCGGCGCCGATGACAACGCCCATTTCCATTTCGGCGACAATCACCACGATCCCCATATCTTCGAGGCCGCCCGCGCGCTGCAGCACGCCAAGCACGTGCTGTGGAACGATCCCCGGCACCGCGGCCCGGCCAGGGACAAGGCCATCCGCCAGATCAACGCCGCCTTGGACACGCTCAACTGGATCGAATCGAACCACTACTAGATCAACCCGGGGCGGGCCCGGCCAAAAGCCTGGCAGCCCTGATCGGCCGCAAATAAAAACCGCCGGAGCTTCTCCGGCGGTTTTTTATTGGGCCCATCGCGCACACCAAAAGGGGGGCGGGAGCCTCAGATTTTTTTCCGCAGGAATTCGAAGATCAGGTAGCCCACCAGCGCCGACACCACGGCGATGCAGAAGTTGGCCGGCGTGACGACGTCCTGCATGGCGCTCAGCAGGCTCTTTCCCTGCCCCGCGTTGGCCCGCGTGAACTCGCCCATCAGGAGGTTGGAGTAGAACAGGAAGATGATGAAAGCCATCTCCACCAGCGCCCGGACGACCGGGTTCGATTCCCTCCCCGCCTTAAGCCGTGATCCGCCTTTTTTTGTCTTCATGGATGACACCCCAAGCGCCGGTTTTCGGGCCAAGAGCACCATCCCATCCCGGCCCCCGGATTTCAAGAAAAAGCGGCGGGCCTCCCCAAAGACCTGTTTTCAAAAAGGCGCGCCCTGTACACTGATGCGCCAGGGTTCCGCTTAGCGGGACCGGCGATGAAAAAATAGCCCGACCGGACGGACCTAATCCATGCCGAAAAAACACCTGCCCTGGGCCAAGCTCCCCTCCCACATCCGCGGCTTTGAGCTGCTCACCGCGCTTTCCGTTGCCTTTGATTCCCTGGACCTGATCCCGGAATTCCAGTTCGGCGTCAAAGTCTCCGGACCGGACCAGTGGTTCTTCGTGGCGGCATCGGCGCTGGCTTCCTTCGCCCTGTTCCAGACGCTCTTCGTGTTGAACGTCTATTTCATCACCCGCAGGCGCAGCGTCGTGGCGCAATGGATTTTCGTGGCCAGCCTGGCGGGCGCCATCTGCCTGAGGATCCTTTTCCCCGGCGCCATGGTCCGCACGGGGCTGTTCCTGTGGCTGTCCTATGCCTCCACCCTGATCGGCATCTACATGGCCTGGCTTCTGTTCACCCCGCGTTTCAGGAAATGGCTGGGCGCCTGAGCGCTCAAGGTCTTGGGGTGGGGGCAAGGCGCGGCCTGTCCTGCGGGCCCAAACCGCTAAGATGTGCCGATCATCTCCCGATTCCAAGGCATTTCGCCTTATTCCTGCCAAAAAACCTACCAAGAAATTCTAAATTTCATGTCAATGACTGGATTTCATCATACAAACGACCCAAATTGAGGAGGTCCGCCGCCGTGGACATCCATACCATTCCTATAAGCAAACTTAAACAAACGTAAGCATCGTGCAGGACATGCCCAGACTAAAGTCCCGCCTCTTTCTGTGCCTCTTGACCTTATGCCTGCCCAGCCTGGGCCAGGCCTTTCCGTTTTGGCTGAACGGCCCCACCGGCCGCGACAATCCGAATGACCCTGAGAGCCCCTTTTTCAGGATCCTGCAAGGCGGCAAGCCCGATCCCAGCCCGACCACCGTTCCCTTTAACACGCCCGCAGCCAGCAACACCGTTTCACCATCACAAACACCCACGTCCAATTTCAGCTTCAGCGCCACGCTAAGCGCGACCCGGACTTGGACCGCCTCCGCCACCCAAAGCGCGAGCCCAATCCCCAGCCTCACGGCCACGCCCAGCGCCAGCCCGTCGGCCAGCCCGACAAGGACTCTCTCGGCAACCCTTAGCGCCACCCCGAGCCCCTCCATCACGGCCACACCCAGCGCCACGGGGACCCCCACGGCCACCTTGAGCGCGAGCCCGAGCCCCTCCCTCACGGCCACGCCCAGCGCCACAGGGACTCCCACGGCCACCTTGAGCGCCACCCCGAGCCAAACGGAAAGCCCCACGCCCAGCGTGACCGCCAGCCCGACCCAAAGCCCAAGCCTGACGCCGACGCCCAGCGTCTCGCCCAGCAGCAGCCCCTCGGCCACGAACAGCCCCAGCGTGAGCGCCAGCACCTCCGCCACTCAAAGCGCCACCCTGACCGTCAGCCTCAGCCCAAGCGTGACGGCGACCCAAAGCGCCACCGGAAGCCCCAGCCCCAGTGCCAGCGCCTCGTTCACGCGCAGCACCAGCCCCACGCCGACGGGCACCCAAAGCGCGACCCTTACCGCCAGCTACAGCCCCAGCGCGACGGCCGTGCAGAGCGCGACCCAGAGCCCCAGCGCCAGCGCCTCGGCCACGCAAAGCCAGACCCTGAGCGCCAGCCCCAGCCCCAGCGTAACGGCAACACAGAGCGCCAGCGCCAGCCGCACCCCCAGCCTGACGGCCACCCTAAGCGCCACCGCCTCCGTCACCCGCACCCAGAGCCCGTCCGCGACCCTGACCCAGAGCCCCACCCAAAGCAGCACGGCCAGCCCCAACTACAGCGCCACGGCGAGCCCCAGCCAAAGCACCACCGCCAGCCCCACCGGCACGCGCACCGCGTCGGCGACCACCACACCGAGCCCCACGAGGACGGCCAGCTCCAGCGCCACCGGGACCGCCTCCCAGACCCCCTTCCTGAGCCCGACGGCCACGCGCACCCCGTCGGTGACCACCACCGCGAGCCCCACGGAAACGGCCAGCTCCAGCGCCACCGGGACCCCCTCCCAGACCCCCTTCCTGAGCCCGACGGCCACGCGCACCCCGTCGGTGACCACCACCGCGAGCCCCACGGAAACGGCCAGCTCCAGCGCCACCGGGACCGCCTCCCAGACCCCCTTCCTGAGCCCGACGGCCACGCGCACCCCGTCGGTGACCGCCACCGCGAGCCCCACGGAAACGGCCAGCTCCAGCGCCACCGGGACCGCCTCCCAGACCCCCTTCCTGAGCCCGACGGCCACGCGCACCCCGTCGGT
>Ga0210388_10000099_pt1 | contig 106367 bp, 83 predicted proteins | sample IncBWC19OmetaG_FD_155485 | JGI IMG/M metagenome (GOLD analysis project Ga0210388, IMG submission 155485) | Forest soil microbial communities from Barre Woods Harvard Forest LTER site, Petersham, Massachusetts, United States - Inc-BW-C-19-O ... | reverse complement strand
GACACCGTATCTGCCAACAACGCGACGCTCAATCTCACCAGTGGCACCCTGACCGTCAGCGGCAGCAGCGATACGATCAATCTCAATGGCTTGGGCGAGACCCTCAGTCTGTCGGGGACCGGCGCGATAGAGACGGTCACAGTCGCGGAGGCCACGACCGCCGCCGCGGCGACCTCGAATCCCAACGTGATCGACGCGTCCGGCGATAGCGTGAGCATTTCTGTCCCCGGGAGCAGCGGTAGCGAGCGCTACGCTGCCATCACAGTAAATGGAAGCGGCGACACGTTGTCGCTAACGGAGGGCAATTACGTCTCCACGACCCTCCAGCTCAACGGCAACAGCGACACGCTCAGTGTCAGCAATCCATACGCTAGCGGCATGAACATCACTGTCGCCGGCACCGGCGATACCGTGACGGGAAACTACTTGACCATCGCGGTGACTGCGAACAGCTCGGTCGCCATCACCGGCGCCAATTCCAACGCCGTATTCTTCAGCAGCTCGACAGGCACGTTAAAATTGGACGCGCCGACGACGTTCACAGGGCAAATCGGCGGCTTCAGCGGCAATGGCACTCTAGCAGGCTCGGATCAAATCGATCTGGTCAACATGACTTACAATAGTTCGCTTCAATCCGACTCAACCTATAACAGTTCCACCGGCGTCCTCAGCGCGAACAACGGAACGACGACGGACCTTCTCCACTTCACCGGGAGTTATTCGCTGGCCAACTTTGCGTTTGCGAGCGACGGGAATGGTGGAACCATCGTCTACGATCCACCAATTGCCGGCCAACCGATTGCAGGTCTTGTTATAGCGGACGACGGAATGGATACCGGGTCGGATCCAGTGCAGATAAACAATGGACCAGTTCGCTCTACGTCGTCGGTCGGGTCGAATGAAAGCTCGGCACTATCGGTGTTGCAACCGAACCAGTCTTCGGGTCCGATCTCCTCGAACACGACTGACAGCGATGCCTCCGCTACCTCTGGAAGCGATGGTTGGGTAGATAGCTTGTTCGGGCATGGCTTTACCAACCAGGATTTTTCAAACGTCGGAACTTCCGGCAATAGGATCGGCGGTAGTCTCACGATCGCGAACTGGTTTGGGCCGGATCGGGCCGCCTCGCTTGCGGAAATAGTGGATGGCGGCGGCCTCAAGCTTGATAGCGCGGTGTCGCAGCTCGTCCAGGCCATGGCAACTTACTCGGTTGACAATCCGGGATTTTCTCCGACCGCGGTAACCCAAACAGCCGCCGACACGCATCTACAGACAGCTATTGGGGCGGCCTGGCACTAATGCCTGCTTACAAATCAGGGTTCCAAAATCGGAAGAAAGCTGAGCCAAAGCCGAAAATGGAGATCAGCCTTGATTCGATGGATGGTTGGCTGACGAACTCGCGATCGGAGCGAACTGCGCACGAGCTTACCGGCGAAATCACACCGGTCTTGTGCTGGAATTGACGTAAGCACGCACGGCTCGTGCGTAACGATTTTCGCTTTCTCCAATCATCGGCTTCGCGCCTGATCGGGTATCTGAGCCAACGGGTAACGCCGTCTTGTTCTCTACGGCGCCAAAGATTTGTTCGGGCTGGGGGCAGCGGCGGATGAAGTCGCAACGTGCCGATTGGGACCGCCCACCATTGACGTTGGCCGCCTATGATGGCCGAGTTCGAAATTCCGCCGCTTGTGTCGTTAGCTCGCTACGAATTCGATCGATCACCCGGTCGTAATCGCGCCTCTCATCCTGTCTGAAGAGACGCGCGGTCGGGTACCACGGTGAATCTGTTCGGCCAAGTAGCCAGCGATAGTCCGGCCGGTATGGCAAAAGAATCCACACAGGACACCCAAGGCCACCAGCAAGGTGCGCCACACTTGTGTCAACGGTGACGACGATATCCAGACAGGAAATCAGCGCCGCTGTCTCTTCGAAGTCGGAAAGTCTCTCCGTCAAATCAACTATATCCAGTCCACCTAAGATTTCCTTGTCCGAAGCTCGAGGATCTTTCTGCAAACTAATAAACTGGGCATCGACATCCAAGATGTTTGCGAGCACCTGTAACGGCAGCGACCTATTCCGATCGTTGCTGTGACCTGGGTTACCGGACCATACCAGCCCGACACGAAGCCTATCGTGCGAACCCAGTTGGCTCTCCCATTCCTTCTTTCGTACGGGAAGCGGGGCAGGCAAATAGGGTACGGTGGCTGGGATCGTATCGAGCGTGGTTTTGAACGCCCATGGCAGGCTCGACATGGAACAATGCAGATCGAAGCTTGGCAAAACTGCCGTCGATTTCGGGATGCATTCAGCGACACCTGACAGTCTGGATAAAAACGGCAATACTGAGTCCTGTACCGCCAGTACAACTCTTGGCCCAAGCTCTGCCACCATCGGCACGTAGCGGGAAAATTGGAAGGAATCTCCGATCCCTTCGTCCGCAAAGATGAGAATTGTCTTGCCCCGAAGAGAACCGTTACCCAACCATTGCGGTTGCGAGAATGTGGGCGCAGCCATGCCCAGACCTGTCTTCCACCTAATCTCGCGGCCTGCCCAACCGGCCTCGAAATTACCCATGACCATATGGATCAACGCCATGTTCCATATCGTGATCGGATCGTTCGGTGCGAGCGCCTTGGCTCTCTCATAACAGTCCATCGCTTCATCAAATCGCAAGAAATCTGCGAGCAGATCTGCCTTGTTTTTTAGGGTTGCAACGTAGCCGGGACGAAGCGAGAGAGCTCGTTCATAGCATGCCAAAGCCTCGTCGTACCGGCGGAGCTTATGTAGGACATATCCAAGATTGTTGTGCGTATCGACATTGGCCGGATCGAGTATCCGCGACCGCAAGCCATCGGCCGCAGCTTCTTCGAGCCGCCCCAGATTTTGCAAAACCAGCGCGCGCATGTGAAGTGCGTCTGCTTGATTTGAGTATACGTCCAATGAGAAGTTGAAAGATTCGAGAGCCTCGGCAAAGTGATTTTGTCGATAGAGCAATAGCCCTCTTAAGTTCGCAGCGTCTACGTATTCGGGGTGCAAGTCCAGCGCTCGTCGCAAGCTCAAGAGAGCTTGATCCGGACGATTCAGATCAACCAGAATGGCAGCGAGATCTTTCCAATGCACTGCGTTTTCGGGCTGGAGGGATGCCGCCTTGTCAAAGGCTTTTAGCGCGTCTTCAAGGCGCCCCTGGCGTTGTAAGGCGGTGCCCAACGCGGACACGTATTCCACTTTGGATGTTTTTCTGATGGCGCGAACAAACCAATCTATCGCGTGATCGTTCCGGCCGGTCTGCATTGCGACAAGCCCAGCAAGATATATCGTATCGTCGTGATGGGGGTCTATCGCGAGCGCCTGCTGGCAGCGAAGCTGCGCATCAAGATGACGGCCGGCCCGCATGTCAGCGAGACCGGCCGCACAGAGCGCAGCTGGAGTGAGGGCGCCGGAAGTTTTTGAGGTCTTTCTGGATGCCTGAGCGGTGGCCCGGCGTTCACGACGATTCATCGGCGCACTTCAATCCTATTTTCAACCCGTAGCTGATTCTATGTTCCGCTGCAAGTATGGGAAATGCGTGAGTTGGCACCCCGGCTTTTCAAATCACAATGCAGCCGATCCGACAACATCCGTGGAGGCAGCCAATCGCGCCGCCAACAAGTCAAGAAAAAATACCATTGGCGAGGAAGAGTTAGCTATTGAATCAACCGACGATAGAAATAGTATGTTTTTGATGATCGAAGCCATTGGTGATGGACTATTTAATAAAGTTGCGCAATGAATGTCGTATCGGATAAGGCGGCTGCTCCTTCCCAGGAAGCGTTTACGCAAGCATCAGCGCTGCATGATTCTGGGAGATTTTCGGAAGCGGAGGCGTTGCTACGTGAAGCAATCGCGCGCGATCCCACCAACCTAAATTTACGCAACGCGCGCGGCGTCATGTTTGCCGCCATGAACCGGCATCTCGACGCAGTTTGGTGCTACCGTGATGCTCTTGCTTACGATAGCTCGGCGACCGGCGTCTGGACGAATTTGGGCAACGCGCTTACACACCTAAACCAACTGAGCTCCGCAATTTACTGCCACCGCCGAGCGATCACGCTTTCGCAAGGCGGAGATGCCCTCCTTCACCACAATCTTGGCACCTCGCTTGCCGAGGCAGGGCAGCATGGCGAAGCCGTAATCTCTTTTAGCAACGCGCTTAAGATAAACGCCTCCTACCATACAGCGCGGTGGGATCGTGGACTAAGTTACCTCTATCTTGGAAATTATGCGCAAGGTTGGCCGGACTACGAGATTCGCAAGATCACGGGCCAGCTGCCGGCGCGTCCGTTGCCTGGCGAACCGTGGGATGGAAAGCCTTATGCGGGAAAGCGACTTATTATCGTTTCCGAGCAGGGTTTCGGCGATATGCTCTGGGTGGCGCGTTACTTTGCGCAGGTGAAGGCGCTCGGCGGGGAGCTTGTTATAGAATGCGGACCCGAACTCTTGCCTTTGATCGCGCATATGGGTGTCGCAGACCAACTGATCCCTCGCGGAGCATCACTGCCGCTTGCTGATTTGCATTGCTATCTTTGTAGCCTGCCTTGCTTTTTCACGCCCAGCTTTGCATCAATTCCGAGCCGGCCTTACCTCAGTGCTCCGCCTAATCGTGTCAAAAAATTCTCGAAGCTTTTAAGGAAAGCCGGAGGACTCAATATTGGTATTGTATGGTCTGGCAGCGTTACTTTCGGGAAAAATCATCGAAGAGCTCAGCGCTTATTGAGCTTCTTTCAAGCCTGTGCGCTACCCGGCGTACAACTCTATAGTCTGCAAAAGGGGGATCCGATCCGCGAGCTGACGTCGCTTCCGCGCGGTGGACCAATTATCGATCTTGCCTCGCACCTGAATGATTTCGCTGACACTGCCGCCGCGGTCTCGCAGCTCGACCTGATTATCATGACCGACAGCGCTGTGGCTCACCTGGCTGGTGGATTGGGAAAGCCAGTTTGGGTATTGCTTGGAAATAACGCGCATTGGCTATGGTTGCTCGATCGAACTGACTGTCCTTGGTATCCCTCAATGAAGTTGTTTCGACCACGGGTGGAGGGCGATTGGGATCATGTTTTCGATGCAGTCTCGGCCGAACTCATGTCTCTAACCAAAATTTAGGTCGACTGAGATTTTCACGACGCTCTCAATCGCATTCGCTACGCCAGTCTGACAACCGACTCCGAGGCAAGCGTCTTCATTTCGCTTCGGTTACTCTGAATCTCCCGGGGCAATCATTGCGACTAAATCGTTTCGCACTCGTGCAATGACGCTGGTATAGTCTCTCGTCTTGCCTGAAAAGGCGCATCGTCGAATACCAGGGGCTGTCCTCATGATCGAGCAGTCAACATAATCTCTAATAATTCGTCCAACATTGTGTCCAACAAGAAATGCTGACGTCACCTAACTATTTGTTTTTATGGGGGTACTTGTCCGAAGCGAAGCGCTTCCGGAGCGCCAAAAGATGCTTCTCCCGAGGCTCCTCCGCTTGAACTCAAGCTTAAAGTGTTGGAGACCATCGCGTTTACCCCGCCTTCGCGGTTGTAATGGTTAAGCAGTCGGCGCGCGCGACTACGCCTCAACTCAGCTTGCTTCAATTCCGCAAGCTCTGCCTCGAACTTTTCAAACATTGGCAGATGGACATCGCCATCGAGTTCGATGAAATAGGCAAGCAGAACTAAAGCGCGTTCCATGCGCTCAAGCATTGTGAGGTTTACCTGTTCTCCCATATTCATCGTCCATCGGGCGGTGCCACAACTAAAATGGCTAGTTTCGCGCACGCATTACCCGTCATTTTTCGTTCTCATCGGCGGCGCAGGACGTAGACGACGTCTTGCGTTCGCGCGTCAACGACGATTGGATCATCAAGATTGTGGTTATAGTTGTAGGTCGCAACAGGCTCGAAATGGCCTATCTTCTCGAACAGCCGCCCGATTTGCGCTGCTGAGTACGCTCTAAATGCACAATCCTCGACAATTCGGACTCGCGATCGAGGCGTTCGTGCCTCTGTCACCATTCCGCAGCGCGTCTTTCTTTGCCTGGAGCAGGTTTGCTTGGTCCATATCCGGCATACGACCGACAGCTTTCCTCGCCTCGCGGCCCAACGTTCCCTTGGTATGGGTGTGCCGCGCGACGGCCTGAGATGCAGAGCGAGAATGTACAAGCCGCCCTTTGCGATGTTGGCGGCCATGCTTCTGAGGTGGTCTTCCGCCGCGCGTTCGGTCGGCAAGATCTGGAAGCTGCTCATGAGATTGAAAGCGGCATCGACCTTCGCCGGCAGGCAAACGTTCACGATGTCGCCGAGTACGGCCGGGGCAGGCAGGCCGCGTCTCTCGAAGCGCCTGTTGCAGTAATCGACCGCAGCGCTACTCGTGTCCCATCCGGAGACTTGAAATCCGCGCTTCGCCAACTGGATGAGCAGTCGTCCGGAGCCACAGGCAGGCTCGAACACACGGTGCACACGACGGCCGGCATACAAATCGAAGCAACCCTGCAGGAAATCAGCTTCGAGGCCGACGCCTGCTCCGAATACGAGATCGTAGTACTTCGGGTAGTCGTAAAGGGTCCCTTGAACGGTCGTCGCCCTGAACGGCTGCGTCATGGCCGGGAGAACCGGCGACCGGCGGCCGCCGGCCCCGTCGAGGCTGACGCGGCATGGCCCAACGCAACCTTCAGGAAGGTGAGCTGGGTATCGACCCGATCCTTCAGGCTCCATTCGGTTGGAGTCTCAAAGGTGAACACATGCCCGGAGTACCGCCTATTCAGGAACGCGTCGAACGAGGTACCTTGCGCATAGATCGCATTGCGGCATCCCTCCGGGTATGAAATGACGCCGGCCTCGTTGATGTCGTTGTATATCGTGGGCCAATCGCACACTGGCCGGCCAGCGGGCAGCGCATCGATCATCGATCGCCCTATTCGATCCGAGCCGTCGCTCACTGTCTCGTAAAGATAGGCGCCGCGCGGGTTGTCCTGCTCCGTGAATCCTTCGCCGACGTAGTCAAAACGCACTTCGTGCAGATCGAACGTCATGCGATAGCGCCGCGCCTGCATCCGCAGCCAGTCCTCTATCGCGCGCACTTCGGGCTGCGCCGACCCGATACCGAACAAGCGATTGAGGTTGGCGCCGGACTGCGTCCGCAGCGTGCCGGCATCGAACCCGCTGGGGTTCAGGCAAGGGAAAACCACAAATTGCAGCGCGGCGTCGAACTCGCGCCGATCGCCGACAGCAAACGCAAGGGCGGCATGGACGCCGGCCGGCTCATCTCCGTGAAGCCCCGCTGAAATCAGCACGGTAGGGCGGGTCGCATCCCAGCGCGCCGAACGGATACACAAAATGGGCCAGCTTGCGCCGCCATAGTCCACCCGCGCGATTTGCTCCACGGAGCAGCCTTTCAGCCGCGACAGTTTCGGTTCGACCTCCCGTGCAAAACGCGACACGACTTCTTTCATGGTTTCGGTGTCCACGACCACTTGCCGAACTGGGTACCCGCATCGCCGGTTCCCGCCCACTGGCCGCTCACCAATCCGGTTTCCTTGCTCTTGAGGAGCAGAAAATTTCCTTGCAGCGTCGACTCGCCCTTCCACTCACCTATAAGGACAGTTCCCTGAACGGTTCCTGAGAATATATAACGCCATGGACCCGTCACGATTTCGCCGACGACGAAATCGCCGATTTGCTCCGCATGCAGCGTTTCCGTTGCGGAACCGGTTTTACCATTTTCCTCCCAGGTGAATTCCGTCTCCCATTTTCCCGAGAAGTCCGAACCGGTTGGTTGAGGTCCGTCGATCCATCGCTTGACTCCGTTTTTCACCTCGACGGAATCGGCTTTGCCCTGGGCGAGAGGCGGAATGATATCCACGGCTGCCTGGTAATCGTCGAGATCGATCTGCAATCCCAGAGTTTCGGTTACGCGAAAATGGTATCCGACCATTGCGCAATCCTGAACGGCGAGATCGCTGGAGGCGGACATTGCGAGGTCGATCGCCGGCCGCGCCCAACTGATGTTGCGCAGGTCCTGGAACTCGTGGCCGGCCTTCGTGATCGGCATCACGCCGCTGCTGATCGAGAGAACGTACATTCTGTCCAGATCCACCTCTTCGCCGGACAGCCGGGCCACAGCGCAGAACGCCGGATTATTGCAGCACAGCCCGCCATCGACGTAGTAGATGTCGCCGACCCTGGCCGGCGGAAAATACGTAGGCGCGGCAGCCGAGGCAAGCACGACGTCGACCAGCCCGTAGTTCTTGTCACTGTCGTCCTTGGAATCGAATACCTTGAGTTTGTACTGATTGAGCGAGATGGCCGGGACAATCAGCCGCTTGGTGCAATCACCCAATTTGGCGGTCTTGCCGAGTTCACCTTCCAGCGCCTCTCTAAGCACCTCGGCGGAATAGCTGTGATGCGCGGCGAGCCAGGTCGCATTGTCGTAGGTACGGCTTATCAGCCCGCGAGGCGGGAACACCGTCTCGCCGACGGTGCTGTACAGGGCGCTGATCGCAGCGGGCTCCTTTCCGATCGCAAGGCCTGCGGCAATGATCCCCCCGGTAGAGGTGCCCGCAATGATGTCAGCGTGCTTCGCGACATCGAAACCGCTTGCTTTCAGCCTTTCGAGCAGCTTCGCCTGGTAGAGTCCACGGATGCCTCCTCCATCGAACGATAGGACGCGATGCAGAATCTGTTTTGGGCGGAGCCAGCCAGGCTGACTACCGGCTGGCGCTCGTACCGTTGAGGCTACACGCTGCTGCGCCTCGGCCGCCCCGCTCGTCAGGCTCGCTGAGGCCAAACCAATTAGCACCAACCGCCGATCAATCTCGATCATAAGTCGCGCCTATATCCTTAAATATCGGTCCTGAGATATTCGATTGATATCACCTGCGGCTTCAAGCTATTATCTATACATTTTAATCGCGAACATCGAATAGGACAAGTGGCCACCGTGCGCTGTCGCCGCGCGGCCAGAAATGGTTCCCCCGTTGTTTCAGCCGCGCGGTTCTGCTCACGCCTATCGCTTGCCAGGCTCATTTCTAGCCGATGATGGACGAAACTTCTTTCCGCCCGAAAACGGTCGCTGTGATCTGCCCTGACTAAAATCGCGCCTTGGCCCTCTCTGGGCGCTAGTCTTCCAATCAACCTTTGACAGCTGCTCACCGATCGAGACAACGGCTTTGGCCTTTCCCTCAAAGGAGGTCGCGATCATCTCCACAAAGGCCAAACCATGCAAACTTTCCTCAAGCGGAAGCTTCGCACCGCCGACGAGAGTCAGTTGTTTGCCGCCAAGATGCTTGGCTTTGCGTGCCCCGAGCGTTGCGTCCGCAACATCGTGAGAGCTGCCTTCGGTTCTCATCACCCACCTTAGCTCGATCCCTTCGCGGTCGATCAAATCGCCGATAGACTTGCTTACCGCATTCTTCAGCTTGCGGTCATAGCCCATCAGTTGCCGGGTTCGATTGGTCCAATACGTGAGATTTGGTGCGGGATGAGCTCCCTGAAGCATGTTTAAATGAGCAAGTTTGTTGCGTACGTCTTTCGCGGCATTCTGATCCGCCCAAACTTCGGTGAAGTGGCGCGCCAAGTGTTCCTTGATCGCCGAGACGTTCGCTGAACCATCTCTCAACGTTCCCAATGCAAAAATGATCTGGCCATTATAGAGCCACCTCGAGACCTCCTCCCCAGTGCACTTGCATCGGGAATACTTGCAGTAACAACGCGCCTGTCCGATGCAGTTGTATTGGAAACTGCCCGTCATATCGCTCGCAGTAGTTGTGCGTCGCCAACTAGCAACGTGTACTTTGAGCTCGGTTCCAATTAGTAAGGGCCCGGAGGGTTTAGTTCAGGGTCGACCGAACGCGCGGCCTTAATGGTCGGGTCGAGCGTCGGCAGATTGTGGTCAAGATCGGGTTCAATCGGCAATTCATTGTTCGGGCCGGAGCCCGGATTTCGCACCGAGCCGCGTGCAAGTTGCGCTGGATGTCCTGGCGCGTCGGGATTGTCTTGCCCGGCAACAGCTACGCGGACTCCGCAGCGCCAGGGGCAAGTTCAGCTATCTCGTGAATTGAATCGAAAACGACGTTAAGGCCACGAATAGATCGTGTCATCCATCAATGCTTCGCTGGGCCGTTGACCAAAATGTCGGGCGTGCTCCGTGACTCTTCAAGGCTTCAAATAAGGTTTTTGATCTAATCGCGCCTTGGCGATCGCGTCGATCATCGCCTGACTCATGCCGCCCTGACTTTCTGGATTGGTGCCCTTCCCGGCGTGATACCAGTTCAGCCCAACGATCTTCCCGTACTCGGAATCGTGAAAACCCGCGAGAAACGCCGCCAGTTTGGCTTCCATATCCGTGCGGCTTCCGGTGTGTTCACTCAGTTCCCAATAGGATTGGGTGGTCGCAATCAAGTTCGTCTTAACCCCTGCGTTGCGCCAGGATAAGAGACTTTTGCGAGCCCAATCGAGCGGATCGCGCTTGTTCCAGTAGATTTGCGGTGCACAGAAGGAGACGAGCGGCGCTACCGGCACGATGATCGCGCGGGCTTCGGATTGCTGGTTCTCGTCAATATTCGCGAAGGACGAAATACCCACGCCGGACTTTGAGAAGGTGTCGACAAGGCCCTTCACAAGAGCTTCGATAGCGTCGCTACTCCACGTGTCGTAGAGCGTTTTCGTGGTACCATCGGGCATATTGATATCCCAATTGTTACCGGGTTCGATATCGGCGCAAAACATATCAAGCTTGTATTTCTCGCACAGAGACCGCGCCAGACCGAGATTGTCCTTTTTCGGATCCACTCCCTTTTCCGAGTAGCTGCCAAGGCAGTACCCCCATGGAATTGCGCCGATCCCGTTTGCTTTCAAACCATCGACCAGTTCTTTCGTCCCAAATTTTTCGTCTGGATCGATTGTGCCGAAACGATTGAAAACCTCAAACCACACGCTCGAGATTTTCATGGCATGGAGCGCGTCGATGAAGCGGTCAACCAAATCCGTTATCTTGGCGTCAGGTGGCAGAAGCGACGCGCCGTAGGAAGCGTAGCGCTTGAGGCCGTCGATCGGCCGGAGTTCGAGCCAAATTCCGTGGCCGCAGAAAATTGGATTGATGCTCATTTGATTGCTCCCATAAAGAACGCTCTAAAAATGGATCCGAGTTAACGATGGCGCCGCAAGGCGCGTCGTTTTAACCAAGATCAAAGACGGCGTCCCGAAATTCATCGTTGTGCGATGCAAATATTTCATCTTTGGTTGCTGCGTAGCGCTCCCTCGCGTACGCGCTGCCGCGCGCATTTTATCTGCTAAGGGGCTCTGCCCCTCGCGCGCGCAAGGGATGCGCCCTAAAGGGTTTTGGTTCCACCTGAAGGTCCCCCCAAAAAAGTTGCTTCGCAACTTCGCATCCCTCTGCGCTTGCTTCCCCCGTTCTCGGCGAAGGCCAGGGGTTATTGCGCCGCTTTGCGGTTGCAAAACCCCTGTCCAAAAAGGAAGAACGGCCATGACCACCATTCCTGACCTTCTGATCCTCGATGGTCACGGCTTCAGCTGGAAACGCCTCGTGCTCTTGCGAAAGCAGCAAGTCGATGCGTGCCGCGCGGCCCGTGATAGCCAAACGACCTTGTTTGCCCTCCGCGAGGACCACCGCTCAGCCGGCGAGCGCACGGCATCCGACCGATACGCACAACCGAGCCTTCTCGACGTCGCACGTTCGTAAGTGCGCCCAAAACGGAAGGGCAGAGGCCCCAGATCTCAAACTATATGCGTTTGCATTCTGACGCGCACTTTCGGCTTTCCCAACCTGCTTGAACGCCCCCCTTTAAGGATCGCCGAACCTCCAAAACGCACAAGCGCCCGCCCTTGGTCTTTTTATAAAACCCCGCTGGGAGCCACGGCTTCGCATTCTTCTTTCGCTCCGAGAGAAGATTGACGAGGCCTCGATCTTTTGCGCAATCATCGAAATCGACGCGTCCAGGTAGCTCAGGGATGCGATCGAGATCGTCTTTGCTGATCCACGTATTGCCCCAAGTCATATCTTCGCCCCACATCCCGTGCCGTTGACGACTCAATCGCTGCGCCGGGTAAAGGATGAAGCGCCGCAGTGCGCCTTTCAAGCCAGCAACCACGAGGTAGGCCAGGGGATAACGACGTAAACTTTGGGCGTCGGCCGCGCAAATTCGTTCAACAAAAACGTCCAACATTGCGTCCAACATTTGTGCGTTTTGCGAAGCAGCGGCGTGATTCAGAGACCGCAATAAATGTTTGAAGTTGTGCAGGAAATTCGCTGGTATCTTTATCGGCGGCCTTTAACCCCGAGGCTCCTAGGGCGTGCCGCTTTTTGGAAGGTATGGTATTCCGCCTGGACCACAATATTAGAGGAATTGTCGCGGCAAAAAAAACGTCCAACAAAACGTCCAACATTTCGTCCAACAAGATGTCTGGAGGGTCTTTTAGCTAATTGTTTTGCTTACATTATAGCGATAACGAAGCGCTCCGGGCGCGCCATATGCGGCGGGTGCACGGTGCCAGCGTCCGGTTCAATGCGTGGCCATCTCCCTGACAGAGCGGCGCGTATTTTGGACTTGAAGAATCCATCGCTAATCTCCCAAGATAATCTTTAGCGCGATGCTGGCTCCACGTCGTCACTTGTTGGCAATTTGTCTTGCAGCGCTCCAGAGATCGGCTCTCTTTAGGACGAACAGAGGGGGAGCATCACCGCGCTTGGTCGAAAGTGCGAGCACGTCCCCAATAAACCGACGGTATGATCGATTGGCGCTCCACATACCCCATAGCGCTTGGCGATTGAGATTTTCCTCTATCTCGCTGCCAGCGTGCCGGCAGGGGCAGTGGACCCCGCGAGCATTCAAGTAAGCGGCCGTTATGGCATCGATATCTTGGCAGAAGCCGCCGTTGTAATGAAGAAATTGGTTTACGCGGTCCGGACCCAGCGTCGCTTCTATGGACAATAGCAGAACCGCGAAGCCTGCGGAATAAGACACGCCCTTTCCCCTGATCCGATAACCTGAGAGGAAGGCGGCGCCGAGGCTATGCTCTCCAATCATGGCGTGAGCGGCAGCAAACCCTGCAGCAACGATGTCGGCGGTATTTCCAAACGAGTGCCAAGGTTGACGATCGAATGCCTTCTCAATACGAGACGTGATTTCTTCGCGTTTCACCTTACCTGGAACATTCCAATGGTGAATGGAAGCCAGCATCGCCGCGGTAACTTTGGTCGAGTCCGTTTCCAGACCCCGCTCCCAGAGAGGTGCGAAACTATCTCCGAGAGATGGTTTAGCAATTGGCAAGGTCTGTGCGACACCTCCAATTGCAATCAATTCATTGCATTTCAGTTGTGAACCATTTGCCTTTATGTAATCACTCAACCAATCGGCAAGCTTTCCCGCGTGGTGGGCAGAGATTGCGTCGTTCTTTCCAACAATATTTTCCTGGATTCTTTGAAGCTCAAGAAAAATCAGATATGCATGGACGGGCTTGGCATTGATGAAATCTTGCCTCGCAAAACCAAATAAAGCCTCACTCGCACGTAACATACTATCGAGCATCGATATCTTGGATTTCGAACCGGTGTCCTCTTCGCAATACGAGCTATGCTTCGCTCGAAAGGTCTCTGCTCTGGAAGCTTCAGCGTCAATCGCAATAAATGCCTCTCTTATCGCATCGTGAAGCTTGAGGGCGACATCATTGGCTGAGAGCTGAGAAATAAAGCCCTGAGCCCAAAGTTGTTTTATCGATTGGACAACGCGGTCATTGTCCCATTCCAGTAGATTTCCGATTGCATCGACCGAAATGCCCAGAATGGGCACGTTAGACATAATGAAAAGAACGTCATGCAGGTCTATGTTCGCGCTAGCAATGTCGTTTCTCCAATCGACAGTGAGCCTAGCGAGGACTTCCTCTGGAGAAAGTGTCGACAGGCTAAGGAAGGCTTGGCTATCGATAATGGGCTCGCCGGAAAGCTTGTATAAAAGCTGCACGGCCATGGGCAGGCCAGCAGTTGCTTGATACAGCCGCTCAATTTCCGTCAAACTCAAGTCGCCGGCATTGCAGCCTGGTGTGGATTGACAGGCTGCAATCGCTTGCGCGAATTCCTCCCGACTGAGCCCCGACAATTCGTACTCCTGAACGCTTCCCTGTCGTTGGAGTTGGAGCGTTCGTACCGCATCTGAGCCCAGGGCCAGACGGGTCGTCACAATGAGAAACTTTGCCTTGATTTGTCGCAGCCACGCTTCTGCCTCGGACCTAGAACCCTTCTCCAGCAATGCATCCACCAAGACAATGTCGTCCGAGTCGATCTCCGAAAAATCGAACCCCGCGCCCGCGACCAAGCGGTGAGCTCTGATCTTAATATGTTCACAGAGATCGTCTGCTAGCGTTGATTTGCCAGAACCACGAGGCCCTCGAATTACAAGGGCAAAGGGAAGACCGCGAGAGATAGCGGCAGTGAGCGAGGCAAGCATTTCGGCATGCGCCGCGTTTCGTCGAATGAATATTGTCGGATGTGCTGTGAGCCGCTCGATATGTTTGTGAGCCGGCGCGGCTATCTGGCTGCCTATCGTTATAATAACGCTGCCGCCGTTGTCTGCCGAAATACCAGTAAGATTTATATTTTGGCCGGCCATTTGTAAGACCCGCGCGAGGATGATGCCTTCAAGGGTACGCTCATCTATGGTTCATTTGCTGGGCTGGACTCCTGCATTCACGTTCTGAATGACTACGTCGCCCTTCGAAACACCGGACTTTATGGTTATATCTCCACTAGCGTTGAGATTTTTTAGAAGGAGGTTCCGGCCTGCGATCAAGTCCTCTATTTTTATGTTCGCTCTCTCTAGTTTGGAAGGACCAAGTGCTTCAAGAGCTGCTTGCAAGATGGCCGTGAACTTTTGAATGTCGCGGTTATCTGCAGCCCCGGTCTCTTTGAGAGCTCCCTCTAAACCCTGCCGTGCTGAGGGGGAGTCCGGAGCTTCCTCAAAAGCATCAATCGCGGACTTTCTCCGGAAGTGGGTGGCAATGGCGCCTTTCAAAGCATCGTAAGCGTCTGAAACCGCCTTACCGGCAATTCCATTTGCCATGACCGCCGCTGCCGCCGTGATTGCACCTAAAACTGTCGAGAGGGGATCCATGGGCTCGTCCTCGTCGCCTGCAACGGTTGGAGCCTCTCATGCCTACTTTGCTCGCGCAAGCTGTGCTCTTGCTAAATCTGCCCAGAGCACGATGCCATAAATGTTATTCGCAGGCATTTAGCATCCCTGAATCAGCTTGAAAAACGTCCAACATCGCGTCCAGCATTTTGTCCAACAGAAAATCCGAGCCCGTATCTAAACACTTGATTTTACATGCGTAGCTGTCTATTTCGGAGCACCTCACCCGCTCCGATGGGCTCTTCACCCGCTCCATAAGACGCTCCAAGATAACTCCAGCAAACCCATCGAGATCCGAGAAATGTATTTCGATAGACTTCCCAACCGGTCACATGGTGGGTTCTGATCCTGCACCACCTTAAGCCTTGCTGAAGGGCGAGAAGGCCTTTGAGAACTTGGCGATTTCTCCAATCAGTGATGCGGCCGGCGCCTATCAATCCGCACTGCTTTGCTGCACGTGATGTGTGAGCGCTGGACAATACTGAAGAACGCGTGTAACCTTTGGTTGCATATTTTCATTCGTCGTCATTTTTGTCACAGTTATAGTCGAGCGGGATGGAATTAATAAGCCCGTGTCAGCGAGCCTTGAGACGGGCTATGACAACGTGAGCCGCCGGCGCAGGGCGCATTGCAGAGGCTGAGCCGATGCCGGCGCACGCGCAGAGGGAGCAAAACGATGACGACCGTTTTTGCTGAGAACTACTACTCGCTTCGCAATCCGACCAGCCTGATCGACGCGACGGTGGTCGGGACCAGTCCGGAGCTCGCGACGCTCGCCGCGATCGAATCCGGTCTCGCTGCCGCCAGTGCTGGGTATGTCGCGCGCCAATACCAGAGCGCGATCAAGGGTTATCAAACGGTCGCCGGAAAGATCTACGCCCTCATCGATCCAAGCTTCTTGGAGCCAGGCGGCGCCGGCTTGACCCTTCCCGTCGATGCTGGGTTGTTCCAGGGCCTACTCAGCGCCGCGTCGGAATATCTCAACATCCTGCCGGTGAACACGCCGACGCCCGCGCCGCGCACCCGCATCGCAATAGCCCCGGGACTCATCTCCTCGATGTCGCTCGTCGATCAGGCCGGAATCTCGAGCGCGCGGGTGGCGACGCCGACCGAGGTCGGCGCGCTCTCCGACTGGCAGCTTGCGCAGAATTACGACGCGCTCGGGATGACGGAGACCGCCACCTTCTTCCAGCAGCGCGCCCAAACCGCGGACCCCGCGCTGGTCGCGACATTGACACAGCCCCCCGCCGCCGCGGCGGCCGCGCGCATCAGCGATGCGGCGACGATCGCTACTAGGCCGACGCTTCCGGTCGTCCCGGTGCTGCGGCCCATCGGCGTCATCAGCGATCCGGTGCTGCCGGTCGCGGCGAAGCCGAGCCTGCCGACACCGATTCTCGAAGGCCGCAGCGGCGCGACGATGGTGGCGGGCAAGCTTGCACAGTTCTCCTGGAAAGCGGGCGACGGACCGCCGATCGAGACGCTCATGAGCGGCGTCTATGCGGCGCGGATCGGGCTCGCGACACTGCCCGATAGCCTGCTCGCGCCGCAACTTCCCTCGGACGTAGCGTTGTCGCTGCCGCATGATTATTATTACGTCATCCCGCTTGCCCTCGCGCAATGCTACCAGGCGCTCGGCGATTATGCAGAGGCCGAGAAATACTACCTGCAGGCGGCCGGCTACGCCTATCTCAACACCGCAATCGAAGGGCCATTCCTGTGGATCGCGCTCGCCAATCTCTATCTCGACTGGGGCAACTCGTTATTCGAGGCCGGCAATCCCACGGCCGCGCTGCCGATCTATGCCAACGTCCTGACGCCCGACATGAAGGTGCCGACCAGTAAGCTCTATACGCTGTCCGGGCTTAAGGCCGCCTGGACCGTGGCCGAGCAGGTCATCACCTCGCTTGCGACGGTGACGACGCTTCAGGTAAATCCGCAGATTGCCGCGGTGATCGTCGATGTGCAGCAGCAGCTCATCAAGATCGCGGGCAATCTCGATTTCTGGGGCGTTTGGGCGCCTACAGTGCCGATCTGGACGTTCGACTATCTGCAACAAGTGGCGATCAACTTCACCCAGCTCGCGATCTCGGCGGAGCAGAACGTCATCAGTTTCTGGAACAACGCAGACCAGGCCACGCAGACGCTGCAGCAGCTGACCGACAACGTCTCGCAGAGCAAAGCGGACTTGACGGCCGCGCAGATGCAGGTCGCAGCCATGCAGGCGCAGACCCAAGTCTACAGCGACGGCGTCACGCTTGCGAACCAGCGCGCCACCGACGCCACGGCCAATGCGACGGAATACAATTCGCTGTCCAGTCAGTGGACGATGCATTCGGCGCTGCAAGCGCAGATGAATGGCGGCGACAACGGCGATTCCGACGCGCTCAATGGCTATGCCAGCCAGATGATGTCGGGCAATTACGACCTGAGCGGCAGCTCTGCGACGCTCGCCGCAGCGGAGGGCCTGACTTCGGCCCGGCTCAACCAGCAATACGAAGTCGATTCGATGAACCGCCAGGCGACGGAGATGCAGCTCGCCGCGACGCAGGCGCAAGATGAGGTCACCGCCTCGCAGGCGCAGCAGGCGGCAGCCACCGCACAGGCCAACGCCGCGACGATTCGGGTGCAGAACGCGCAAAACGATGTCGACGCGTTCAATGCACAGACCTTCACGCCCGATGTATGGTCGCGCATGGGCGATGCGATGCTGAAGCTCTACCGGCGCTATTTTGCGATGGCGTTAAAGGTTGCCCGCCTCATGCAGCAGGCCTATAATTTCGAGACCGACCAGTCGCTCGCGCTGATCAAGAACAGCTACGCCTCCGATGAGGTCAATGGGCTGCTCGGCGCCGACGCGTTGATGGCGGACATTCAGAACTTCACCTACGACCTGATCACGACCTCCACCACCAAGCCGCAGCCGGTAAAGCAGACGATCTCGCTCGCCGGCCGCTACGGTTATCTGTTCGAGAGCCAGTTCCGCAAGACCGGAACGATGAGTTTCGAGACCACGCTCGATGACTTCGAGATGCTCTATCCCGGCACCTATGCCGGCCGCATCCAGGCGGTCGAAGTCGCGGTGCAGGGCATCGTGCCGCCGACTGGGCTCAGCGGCAGGCTCAGCAACAATGGCATCTCGATCTATCGCCTGCCCTCCGCCAACTGGACCGCCGCCAATGGAGGCGTCAAATACCGGGTGCAGCCGGCCGAGACGCTCGTGCTGTCGGATTACAGCGCACGCAACGACTCGCTCGTCTTCACTCAAACACCCAACATGCTGCGCGTCTTCGAGGGCGCCGGCGTCTGCTCCACCTGGACCCTGCAGTTTCCGCGCTCGGAGAACGATCTCGATTATGGGGCGCTGATCGATGTGCAGCTCACTTTTTCTTACGAGGCCCGTTTTGACCCCGGGCTTGGCGCGAAGGTGATCGCGGCCCTCGCCGGTCACCCCGGCGTCGCATCCCAACAGCGCGGTGTCCCGATCCGCTGGGTTTATCCCGACGCCTTCTTCACGTTCCAGCAATCGGGCACGATGACGATCAGCTTCGCGCAGCGGGACTTTCCGTATAACCAACGCTCGCCGGTGATTACCTCAATCGGCGTGGTGGTGAGCACGGTTGGCGGTCTCGCCCCGAGCGGCATCGCTGTCGCGCTCTCGACGCCCACACATGCGGCCGCGTTGACGGCGGCGACCGATGCGAACGGAGTGATCGATTCGACCGTCGGTTCCAGCCCATGGGCGCCGCTCGCCGCGGGAACCGCGCTCGGCAGCTATACGATCGTCGTCACGGCGGCAGCCAATCCCACGCTCGTGCAGAGCGGCAAGCTGTCACTCGCCGGCATTGGCAACATCGCGCTGGTGCTCGGCTACAACTACACGCCCCGGTCTTAGCGGCCATGGCTGATATCGGCTTCACAGACCAGGTTCCCTCGCTACCTGATGGCGGCGGCAGCGTCGCTGGCATCGGCGCAACATTCACGCCCGATCTCTCGACCGGGACCGGCGGGCTCACGATCCCAATCGACATCCCGAATGGCCCGAACGACATCGCTCCACGCCTCAGTCTGCAATACTCGACCGCTGCGGGAAACGGCGCTTTCGGCCTTGGCTTCGCGATCGGCCTGCCGCGCGTGCTGATCGACACCGAATACGGGTTTCCGGTCTACGACGGCCACGATCCCATCCTGCTCGAAGGCGCGGGACCTATTCTCCCGATCGGCGGCGGTACCTGGCGGCCGCAGGTGGACGGGGGCGCGTGGCGCATCCAGTCCTCCGGGGCAGGCTTCACCCTCACAAGCCGTGACGGCATCGTCTATACTCTGGGCGTCGACGCGCCGGGGCGGCTCGCCGATCCCGTCAATCCTGCCCATGTGTTCGCCTGGCTTCTTGAAAGCATCGCCGATCCGCTCGGCTACACCGCGACCTTCGCTTGGCGGACGGATCGTGGGCAGCTTTATCTCGACACGATCAGCTATGGTATCTATCGCGTGGTTTTCGGCTATGAGGCCCGGCCGGATGCGTTCCGGTCCGGCCGCTCGGGCTTCTCCATCACCACCGGCCTTCGCTGCAGCACGATCGAGTTGCAGCTAGCGGGAGATGCTCAGCCGGTGTTGCGGCGTTGGACGCTCGGCTACACCGCCGATCCGGCGAACGGAGCGTCGCTGCTGACGAGCGTCACGCTCGCAGGACTCGAAACGTCGGGCGCCGTGCTCGCCGCGCCGGCGCTCACACTCACCTACACCGCCGGCTCTGCGCCGAGCCTGACGCGGCTCGGCGCGGCAGCGAGCGGGCTGCCGGCGCTTGCCGCCGGACCCGCCCGCCGCGCCGAACTCGTGGACTGGAACGGCGATGGCCTACCCGACGTGTTGCAGATCGCGGCTGGTGGCGAGGCTTATGTCTGGCCCAATGCTGGTGACGGCACGTTTCTCGGGCCGCTTGCGGCCGGAACGGCGCCCGGCTTCGCTTCGGCCGACGCGGCACTCGCCTTTGCCGACATGGACGGAGACGGTTTCGCCGATCTCATCCGCTACGACTTGCCGCTCGCTGGGTACGTGCCGCGCGTCTCTGGCGGAGGGTTCGGCCAGCCGGTAAGCTGGACGCAGGCGCCGCCGCCGCCTGTCGCCTCGATCGGCGTGCGCATCGTCGATCTCAACGGCGACGGCATTCCCGACATGTTGACGTCGTCCGATTACGGCCTTGCGCTCTACTATCGCGCGGGCGCCGCCGGGTGGTCGCCGGCGCCACAATTGGTGCCCGCTTCCGTCGCGCCGGAGGTCGACCTTACGGATCCGCATGTTTTTCTCGCCGACATGACCGGCGACGGCAGCTATGACATCGTCAAGGTCACCGGCGCGGGCGTCACCTACTGGCCCTATCTTGGCAACGGCGTGTGGGACGTTCCGGTCGTGATGGCGGACTCGCCATCGCTGCCGTTCGACGTCGATATCAGCCGGGTTTTCGTGAGCGACGTCGATGGCGACGGCATCGCCGACCTTATCTATCTCGGTGCCGGTCAGGTGACTACCTGGGTGAACCAGTCAGGCCTCGCCTTCGGCCCGGCGGTCACCATCGACTATGTACCGACCGCCGCGATTGCAGCACCGCGTCTGGCCGACATGATGGGAAGCGGCACGGCAGGACTGCTCTGGACTACGAACGGGCCGTTCGGCGCCGGACATCTCTATTTCTACCTTGCCTTCGCCGGCGTGGTCGCGCCGCGGCTGTTGGCGCAGGTCGACAACGGTATCGGGCAGCTCACCACCATCGCCTACACGACCTCAGCACAGGAGGCGGCGCGCGCGCTGGCCGCCGGCACGGCCTGGTCGACAACGCTGCCGATTGCGCTTCCGGTAGTGAAGAGCGTCAGCATTGACGACCAGGTGACCGGCACGTTGCGCGCCAGCCGCTACACCTATCGCGACGGAAGATTCGACGGCGTGCTGCGCGAATTCGCCGGCTTTGGCATGGTGACGCAGCGAGATGAAGGTGATGCCGGCATTCCCGGCCTGCAGACCGTGTCCCGGTTCAATGTCGGCGTCGATCCAGTCTCCCCGGAAGCGCCGCTAAATCTCGCGACACGCCAGTCCCTGCGCGCGATCCGCGGCCGTCTTGTCCGGCGCGAGCGCTATGGCCTGGACGGATCTCCCGCGGCCGCCAATCCGTATGATGTGTCCGAATACAACTGGACCGTGGTGACGCAAGCGACCGCAGGAGGCACGGTCTACGTGCCACGGCTCGTCAGCACCGTCCAGACCGTGTTCGAGCGCACGGCGGCGGCGGTCTCGGCGATCACGAATACGAACGCCGCCTGGGACACGAACGGCAACGTGACCGACACAACGGAGGTGGCGACATCGGCCGGCGGCACCGTCGTGCAGATCCTGCGCTCGTTGACCAGCTTCGCGACCGACCCCGCCAATCGGTTCATCGCTAAACCCTGGCGTGTGCAGCAGATGGACGCGAGCGGCACGATCGTCGCCGACCAGGTGATCGTCTATGACGGTGCAGCGGAGGGCGCGGTCGGGGCCCAAGGCCTGGTCACTCGCCGCTCGGCGCTCGCGATTACCGACAGCACCGTCACCGCCGTCTATGGGGTGGCTACGCCCGATTTCGCCGCCTATCACTATTACCGCCGCAGCGACAGCCAGGGCTGGTGGATCGACCAGGGACACTATCAGCGCAGCGTCGATGCGAGCGGGGTGCACGGCACTGTGCAGGGCCCAAACGGCGGCACCTATACCATCGCCTATGACACCGACCAGATCTTCCCGACCACCATCATTGACCCTGCAGGCAACACGGTCATCGCGAGCTACGACTATCGCGTTTCCCGCGTCGCCACGCTCGTCGATGCGTCGGGCGAGACCTTTGCCGCAGGCTTCGATGCGCTCGGCCGCCTGCTCGCGCGGATTGAGCCGGGCGACACCGCCGCGCTTCCGACCTTTGCTTTCACCTACGACACGACGCAGGTCGCGGTTTCGGTCACGCAGTCGATGCGCGCGACTAGCGGCGGCACGCTGACGGTCGACCGGCGCACGATCTGCGCTGGCGATGGCAGCGCCGCGCAGCAGCGTGTGGCCGACGAGACCGGTGAGATCGCGATGGTAACAACCTTGCTCAACGCGCGCGGGCTGAAGCAAAAGGAATACGTGGCCTGGCGTCCGCCATCCTCGGCCTACGGGCTGCCCCCTGTCGGTACCGGGAGCACCGACTTCAGCTATGACGCGTTGGGTCGGCTTGCGAGCCGCACCGATCCGGACGGCCATCGCACCGCCTGGACATTCGCACCCGCTCTCGTTACCCAAGTAGATCCCACCGGCCGCACGACGCGCAGCGTCACCGATGCCACCGGGCGCATCACCACGATCGAGGAGCAGATCGGCGGCACGACGCTGACCAGTACGTACAGCTTCGACGTGAAGGGAAACCTGCTCGTGCATGTCGATGCCGCCGCGCAGGTGGTGCGGATGTGGTATGACTGCTTCGGTCGGGTGCTGCGCGTGCAGCGGCCCGAGCAAGACAGCATTACCGTGTTCGATGCCGGCGGCAATCCGGTAGAAACCCGCACGCCGGCCGGCATCACCGTCACGCGCGGTTTTGACAGCTGCAACCGCCCGGTAACGGTCGCCTTGCCCAGCAGCGCCGTGCCGGTCGTGGCCTACACCTATCATGATGCCGGCACGTCGCCACCGCCGAATGCCGGCGCGCATACCGAAGGCGGCCGCTGCGTCAGCATCAGCGACCAGGGCGGCGTTACTATCTTCGACTACGATGCGCGCGGCCGGACCGTCCTCAAGCGCACCACGCCGGTGAGCGGACCGGAGTACGTGCTGCGCTCCGCCTATCGGGCCGACGGGCAACTTGACAGCATCACCTACCCGGCAGGCAAGACATCGACGCTGAGCGTCGCCTGCCAGTACAACAAGCGGGGACTCTTGTCGGCGATTCCCGGCGCGGTGACTGCGATCGCCTACGACCTTCAAGGCCGCCGTACCTCCACGGCCTATGCGAACGGCGTGGTGACCAGCAACACGTACGACAATGCCGGCCTGCTGACTGGGCTCGATCACGCCGGCCCGGCGGGCAGCCTGCGCCAGACCGCGTTCACGCGCGACGCCGCGGGTAACCTCACCGGCATCGCGAGCCCGGACGCGACGCTCGCCGCGAGCTTCGGCTATGACGACCTCCATCGTCTCATCTCTGCCACCATCGGCGGCTCGGCGATGACGTTTGCCTACGACGCGGTCGGCAATATCACGCAGAAATCTGATGTTGGGGCCTATGCGTATGGCGAGAACGGCCAGCCGGCGACCTGCCTGACGAGTGCGGGTACGGCGAAATTCACCTACACCGCGCTCGGGCAGATGGAGCAGACGCCCTGGGGCGCGCAAAGTTTCGACGCATTCGGTCGGCTCGTCGCTATCGCCGGCGGCGCAAATGCAAACTTCGTCTACGATCATGCCGGTGCCCGTGTCGCCACGACCTTTACCAGCGGCGGGTCGACCACCACGCGGTTGTCGCCGGACCTACTCTATGCGATCGAGGACGGCACGCTCGTCAACTATCTTTTCGACGGCCAGCGCTTCTTCGCGCGCGACAGCGATGGCGGCGGACGCGTCTATCTGCACGAAGACCATGTTGGCAGCATCGTTCTGTTGACTGACGCGGCCGGGGCTGTCGTTGATGCGATCCGCTACGACGCGTTTGGCGCCATCATCGCGCGCACGACCGCCGGCTCGACGGTGCCTGTGGGCTTCGCGCAGGGCTTGGCCGACGACGCGACCGGCCTGCTCTATCTGCACTCGCGCTATTACCATCCGCGCTATGGCCGCTTCGTCAGCCCGGACGCGATCGTGCCTGGCATCTTCCTGCCGATTGCCTGGAACTCCTTCGCCTATTGCGCCAACAATCCCCAGACCTATGCTGATCCGAGCGGCCGCGCCTGGTGGCAGATCCTGGTCGGTGCACTGGCGGTGATCGCGATCATCGCGCTGATTGCGATCACGATCGTGACCTGCGGTGTCGCCTCGCCGGCGACCGGTGCGGCGGGAGCTGCGGTGGTGACGGCGACGGTTGGCGCGACGACGGCGGGTGGCGCCACCGCGGCCGGTCTCGCCGTGGCGGTCGGCGTCGGCCTCGTGGCCGGAGGCATCATCGGCGGGGTGGCAGCCTGGAAGGCTGGAGGCGATGCCGGTGACATCGCCCTGGGCGCGCTGGTTGGCGCGGCCATTGGCGGCTGGGGCGCGTTCGGTGCCACGGAAGCAGGCAGCGTAATCACAAGTGGTTTACTCACGGCGACCAAGTCATTGGCGTTTGCCGACATTGTGGCCGGTGCCGCAGCGGGCGCGATCAACGGGGCGGCGATGGGACTTGCGGTGGGCTTCGCGGGCGGCAAGGGAACGCTCGATCAGACGCTCTCCGATGTCGCGCTCGGGGCGCTGGTCGGCGCCGTCCTCGGCGGCGCACTCGGTGGTGCGAAATACGCGCTGACCGGCTCCGCACCGACGGCGCCTAACCTAGATCCCAACGCCAGCCCCGTCCCAGCTCAGTTCGATCCGGCGGCGGACACCGGCCTCCAGAATCCGGCGTCGAGCACCACCGGCTCCGCAGGGACGGGCGTCGTGAGCTCGGGTTCGCCCTGGGCGATGTACGGCGCCCAAGTGGCTGGGCGCTTCGCGCTGACGAGTGCCACCCTTTATCCGATCGCGGCCGTCGTCGTTGTCGACAGCGCGAGCGGTTCACTCGACCTCTATGGGTCGCAGATCCTGCAATGGCTTAAACAGAACAACATCACCGTCTGATCGCGCCGCCGACAACCGTTTCCAAGGGCCGCGCTCTTCAGTGGGATCCCATGTATCCCGGTGGTAATGAAGTCTGCCAAAGATCACGCGTAAACGAATGGCATCGGCGCACTGTACCGAGCGAAAGACCGCGCCAGAAGCGTAGCCGCTCCTTGATGGTCGAGTGGAGGAGCGGTTGCGCGAGCAGCGCGCCAAGCTCTCCAGGAACAACGACACGACCAAGGCGATCAATTACCGCCTCAGCCGCCAAGATGCATTCACCCGCTTTCTCGATGATGACGGTCGTCTGTGCATGTCGGACAATGCTGCGAATCTGAGCTACGGACCGTCTCGCTGGGAAGAAGAAACTGGACCCTCGCAGGCCCTGGATACGCTTTTGAGCCGCATCGACGCCGAAAAGCGTCCAATGAAACGTCCAACAAAACGTCCAACCTGCAAAAGGGCCGGTGATCTAGGCTATTGGTTTTGCTACAAAAATTCACCCGAAAGTCTCGAGTGGGAGCGCTTCGGGCTGTCCATTTTTCTCCGCATCATGCAAAAAGCTCTGCAACTGATAGAACCGTTTGCTCTGTGATGCGGCGTGATTGCTCCAGATCCCCCGTATTCTGGCCTCTTGCGTCTCGGGCTTTTCCTATTCCGCCTTTTCTCGCCGCCGGCACGTATTCCACACTCGCGATGATGCCGATTGGCAGCCCTGAAATCCTGATCCGCCCACGCGTCGTACCCGTAAATGCAAAGACTTCGAGGTGTGGGGCCTTCACGCCTTTGCCGGCCATCAGCCTGGCGAGGGAGCCGCGCGAGGCGGACGTAATGAGCGCCGCCAAACCCTCCACAAAGCCGTGGCCGGCCGGGAGCGCCTCCAGATCATCCAGCCCGATATTCCCGAACAGCGCCTTGTTTGATCGGTCCCTGTCAGGCCGAGTATGTTCATAACGCAGGACTGCTTCCGCGGCTGCATTCGACTGCGGGCTAGCCAAAACCGCGGTTAGCAGCCGCGCGGCATCGAGTGCGGTCATCCTGGCAGCGTTGAGCCCGCGCCCACCCTTGGTGCGCAGCTTTGCCTTCACCAGCCGCCGATCCATATCGACAACGGTCGCGAGGGTGACGCCCGTCGCCTCGCTGACCGTCTGCATAAGTTCCGGAGGCGTCGCCATGTTAAGCGGTTCTCTTTAGGAAAAAATCCGATTGCATGTTATCTCCTTTCGGATAGAATCCAATAGGGAACAGATTGGGAACGGATGGGAACGTCTGGCAACGCGACCGTTCTAGAGCCTTTTTCGATTCGACGCTCCAGAATCGAGTGTTAGCGTTCTGCGAGAGGAACACGCATGTCGATCCGCAAGCGAACATGGAGAACCGCCGCCGGCATCGAAAAGGAAGCCTGGGTGGTCGACTATCTCGATCAGGCCGGGAAGCGGCGGCTGAAGACGTTTGCGCGCAAGAAGAGCGCAGACAGTTTCAACACGACGGCCAAGAATGAGGTCAGGGCGGGTATCCACACGCCCGATAGCTCTAGCCTCACGGTCAGCGAAGGCGGCGACCGGTGGCTCGCGGCTTGCGAAAGCGCAGGTCTTGAGAGAACGACGGTCGACGCTTACCGTTCGCACGTCGATTTGCACATCAAGCCTTTCCTTGGCGCGCGCAAACTTTCGCAGCTCACCATTCCGATGGTCACCGAATTTGAAAGAAACCTGCGAGACGGAATGGATACGCAAGCGCCCCGCTCAGCCGCCATGGTGAAGCGTGTCCGCAGCGATCTCGGGGCGTTGCTGGCGAATGCCCAGGAGGAGGGGCTTGTCGCCCGTAATGTTGTTCGCGACATGCGGTACAACCGTCGCCGAGGAAAAGAGCGTCAAGCCGAACGGCGCGCCAAACCCAAATTGCGCGTCGGCGTGGACATTCCGACGCCAAAGGAAATCAAGGCCATCGTCGGTGCGCTTGACGGCAAGTGGCGTCCCATTCTGCTGATAGCGATCTTCGCAGGCCTGCGGGCTTCCGAATTGAGGGGATTGCGCTGGGCGAATATCGATCTTTCCAGGCACGAAATTCATGTTCGCGAGCGCGCGGACGAATACAGCCAGCTTGGGCGGCCGAAATCCGGTTCCGGCGAACGCACTGTGCCACTGCCGCCAATTGTGATTGGCGCGCTTCGCGAATGGAAGCTTCAATGTCCTAAGAGTGAGTTGAGCCTAGTTTTTCCTAGCCCGCGAGGGGGAGGAATTGTAACGCGGGACTATATCGTCCGTCGCGGTCTTGTGCCCGCGCAGATTGCAGCAGAAGTGTCCTTTACGATTGCTGGAGCCTGTGGGCATCCGGTCATGCGAGCCAAATATCCCGGTCTGCATTCACTTCGGCATTTCTTCGCCAGTTGGTGCATCAATCGGAAGGTCGACGGAGGCCTTGAGCTGCCCGCCAAGATCGTCCAGGAACGGCTTGGGCATTCAACCATAGTCATGACGCTCGACGTTTACGGCCACTTGTTTCCGCGCGCGGACGATAGCGAGGAGTTGGCAGCTGCGGAGCGCGCTTTACTTGGCTGAGCTAATTCAGGCCATCGGGCCTAGATGCATGCATTTGCATGAAAAAGCCGGCTCCGCTATACCGAACCGACCATGCTGGGGCGTAGCCAAGCGGTAAGGCAACGGACTTTGACTCCGTCATTCGGAGGTTCGATCCCTCCCGCCCCAACCAGCCAGTGTCGATTGTTTCTACATCGAATCAGTGAGCCTCCTACTCGCGCGATGGACCCCTTTCGCCCACCAACCGGGCTCGGTCCGATTTATATCAGTCCGTATTGTTGCGACCGAGAATTCGCGTGGCGCCTCCTCCAAAAGGGACAATCCGGCCAGCGCTGCTCCGATCTGTAGTGCCGCTGAACGCTACCGAGATAGAACTCGTACGCTGCCGACATTTCCGCCGCATAGGTGTCGCCTGCTTGAGACTTTCCTTGAAGACAGCTGCTAGCTGCATACGCAGCCGCGTGCGCGGAGGCGAAAGCGTTCGACAAACCTTGGGAGGCAATTGGATCGAATGACATCGCGGCGTCGCCAACGGCCAACCAACCCATCCCGGCGCATCGATCAAGCGCCGCACCTTCGGCATTTTGAATGGTTATATGTACGTCCTCTGTCGCTGCCGGAAGCGCCAGCGCCGATTGCAAAAAATGCGTTGCGGCGAACGCACCCCAAAACGCATGACGAGAGGGGCCTACGACCGTATAATCTCCAAACCAGGCGAGAACCTGCAAACTACCGGGATCCGATACCGCATACCACCAACCACCCGGCACGCTCTCGATGTTTAGCCAATTGGATTGCGATTGAGTTTTGGCCCAACGCGCAACGGCGACAATCTGTGGCTGATAGCGAACGCGTCGAGCGCCAAGTCTGCGGGCCAGCTTCGCAGGTCGTCCCGTGGCGTCGATCAAAAACCGAGCAAACAGAAGTGGTTCGGCAAGACCGTTTGCGGCGATCTCCCATACGCCATTTCGGTGCTCAACCGAATGCACGCGCGCGCCCCAGACCCAGTGGGCGCCCGCCGCGGCTGCTTGTTCGCTTAGAAACCTCTCAAAAGCCTGACGCTGGATGATCCAACCTGCACCAAGTGGTTCACAGAAGCCGTCCCGAAGCGAGATATGATCGTTACCCCAGCTCGATCTGACGCCCGCTGACAATGTTGCAAGGTCGGGTCGAGCAGTAAGAACGCTCCAGAGATCTATGCTCCTAAGAATTGGATTACATTCCGGAGCAAGCACTTCGCCCGGTTTCCACTTCGGCTCAATTTCAGCTTCAAGAACGATCGTTCGCAGTCCTAGACGAGCCGAAATCATTCCCGCAACAGCCCCCGCGGGACCTCCTCCGACGATGCCAACGTCGTAGCAATCTGTTTTCAAACCTCTCCTCGACGGTAGTGAATACGTGCGGGTTTGAATCTCTTTTCGGGCGGCGAGGAGCCCGTCGCCACCTGTTTGGCCTCAAGAGGCTCGGAGCGCTCAAAGAGGTCCTCTATGGCAGCAATCAATGCAAACGTGGGGTCATCTTCGAGTGGGTCCAACGGGGCGGCTTCGACGTGAAATACCTCCGTGTAACCTTGGGCTGGCTTGACCGGTTCGACGATCCCGAGGTTGGGCCATTGTGCGATCATCGCCTGCGCGCGCGCATAGCCGCTGCTGGGCTCTAGCGATCGGTACCACTCGGCACGGCTATTAAAATGCTTGTTGCGTTGTGCGGCGGACATCCCGGGCGAAGTCATTCTGTTATAGGCAGCCTGCGGCAGCACGTCATTGGGTACGCGTGCACCCCAGAAGCTCGGTACCGACAAATAGTACGTGGGCGTATACTCACCGCCTGAACTGCATGAACCACCATCAGTTTGCCAAGGAACGCCCATCCAGCGAGTTAGGGCGCCGGCACCCGTTTCACTGAGAGGGCCATTGGGTCCAAGACAAATCTCAGGAGTAAGTTCTGGACCGAAATCCTGCCGTGTCCTCGTTCCTTCCGCTGCCAGCTTCAATCGGTAAGGCGCCTTCCAAAGCCGCGGCTGCCGCATAATCCAAGTAAGTTCGATTCCTGGATGAAAGGGCCCACCTAGGACGTCATAGAGATTTGCGCGATCCAAGGCACGGGGCTGTTCGGACACAGGAAGCGCATCAAATTCGGGAGGTATCGGAAAACCCGTCCAATCCGAAACAAATTCCCCATCAGCCCATTGTTGCATCAAACGTTGCAACGTTGGTGTGAGCGCGAGGTCCGCGGATGCGTCGTAGCTGGCTGGGGGAACCGGTGGAAAGCCGTAATCAACCCCATCACCATAGAACGAAGGAATGGCCGCTGGCGCATAGACGTAGGTGTTGGGTCGTCGGAACAGCTTGAACACTGCCTCCCGAAATGACCGCGCCCCGTCCGATGCGTCCGAGAGCCGTTTCACAACTTCCGGATCTCGAGCATCTAGCGGTGAGCCCGTTCCATGCAATAAAAAAATGCCGCGATTGACCCACTGATTTCCAGTGAGGCGATCGAAAATCGGCCAGATGTCCCTTGTGAAGTTAGGGCGCTCTGGTGGTGCGCAATAGCCAACCGCGTAAAATGCTTCCCGCACCACGTCATCCATTGTAAGGACGCCAAAGAGGCCGGGAGCAAAGTTTGGAGGCGTCACGACAACATAACCGGGTTCGGCCTCGAATGTCTTATCGCCGATCTTTACTGTGGCGCGCACAGGGCCATCGGAAATATCGTCGTGCCAGCCGTCATTGTTGGCGAAAGTCGTCGTTGCCTTGTCAGTCGGATGTGCCCCGGTGGCGCCGCGGCCTCCGAGGACCATCAGCCGACCTTTGTCGTCGGTGCGAAGTTCGCCCAAGTACACCTGCTTCTCAAAAAATTTGCCATCGTCGAATGGTGCGCTCGACTTCGATCGCCCGGCTATTGTTTGGGCAACCGGCGTAATATCAAGCGAAGCCCGGGATAGGAAACCGCTGTCGACGTCGTCGACGCCGACACTCGGATTACGCCGCATGGATGTCACCGGGAGGTTGCGCGGCAAATCCATCGCCGTTGTGAAACGATACCATCCCGCCTTGAGATTCGCGAGCTGCACGCGCCAAACGATATTCGCGTTGTCAGCGGTGAGCTCAATGACCTCACCGCCCTTGAGCGTCGCGTAGACTCGGAAGCGTGCTGCCTGCCGTTTCAATTCCTTCTTTTCGTTCCGGTAGCCTCCCGGCCCTGCACTCGGGCCCGCGCTTGGTACCTCCGGTCCCAAAAAATAATCGTCCGGCCCTGAAGCATTCCCAACCCGGGCGATGCCGATTCCTGGATGGACCCCGACTGACGTTACTTCGGAAGGATCTATCATGCTATGCCTCTGTGTCGGCGCTCAATGATCCGCGAGGAGTTTTAGGTTCTTGCATTGGCTGTCCGTTAAGACTGCGCCGCAAAGCTGCCGAGGAGGGATAGGCAATGCGCCGCGCGTCGGCAATAGAGCCAAGCGGTCTATTCTCGTGGAGGGTGCGCCAAGGCGAAAATGCGAGGCTTTCGCCGTAGGCAGATTGGCCGGGTGCATCGATATCCTGCGCGTCGATATCAACCCTGGCTATGGGTACAAAGGGAGCGATGGCTTCGTCCCAGCGCACGGTCGCCCGGTCAATGGGCGTGACGCTTTGATCGACAAAACTCTGTGCTTCGAGAATATAAGCCGCCGGACCTTGCCGGAGCCTGCGCCTCAGATCTTCCGCGAGATAATTGGGACTCGATCCCGGCGCTCCAGTGGGATCCGTCGGTGGTACGGCCCGGAGGCGATATTTGACGATGGCGTCACTGAGCGCATAGGGAAGGGTACTCGAGAACTTCGCGGTAAGGGCGCTCGACTCCTGCTTCTGCATCTCCTTGAGGATCAGCGACGAACGCTTATGTGTAGCTTCAAACGCTTGATCGTCATCCGAAATCGCACACATTTCATGAACGTTGTCGACAAAGAAAATGTCGCTGTTTTGGAAAAGCAAATCGGCGTTGGTCCCCAAGGGATCGTCCATTGCAAGCGTCCGGCCTTGGACGCCAAATAGCTTGATTGCGACACCTAAAGTCGAATTTTGCTGGTCGGCCGTGGTAGGCGGCGCATCACTCGACCAGCGCATCCAACATACATAAGGACCACCCGCCCACAACCCCACGCGAAACTCCGCGGGACAGCTTTCGAGAACGGAAAGACTGGCTTTGGCAATGCCATGCTGTTTTCGAAATACGGCGCGCTCTGCCGGTTTCTCGCCTTTTTGTATCCGCACCAATTGGAATTCATCGACGAATAAATAGCGCGTCTGTTCAATGGGCTCGATATGACAGGCCGGGGGCCTCGCCGCCCCCGACGAATGCGCGGTTGCGTTTGCTTTCTCTCCCGAATGGCGCTGCGATTGCATCGATGCCTCCGCTTCGCGTTTATGGAATACGCGCACAGACTCGCGCATTCGAGCGGAGCCTGAAGAGTGACGATCCTTCCTGGCACAGTGGGTACATAGGACAGCTCGGATCAGTGATATCGTGGCTAACTAATCTCAGGACTCTTTGACATCCGATAGACCTGGCCTACCGAATGCGAGTGAGAAGACCCGATACGAAAAGCGAGGAATCTATTCTGTATCGGTCAACAGAGAGTGCCGGCGCGCGCTGTTCGTTCGTCTCGAAGAAATGAAAGTAACCGCCGTTTTCAGGCGACCAACCTGAACTCAAATAGAGAAATGAAGCGATTGTGTCGCTTCCAGAGACAAAATCACTGTGCATAGGGAAGTCCGGCGTTTCAGAATTCATCCTTCTCAACTGAATCATATTGTGTTTTTCAGCATCACTTTTGAACCAAACGCATAGCGCAACGGTTTTTCCTGGAATAGATTGCACCCAAAGAGTCTCGCTCCTGAGCAGTCAGAACTCGATCCACCCTGTTCCTTGAGGCTCGATTTCGAAGTCGTAACGGTCGCTGTCAATTTCGAGGAGGCACTGTCTCAATGTGTCAGGGGCAAAAAACATCTATTAAAAGATGAGGCCACGGCCGGGGTCCTAGGGCATGCGATTCCGCCAACGCTTCCTGCATGGCACGAAGCTTTTTGATTGTTAGATCGGCATATCGAACTTTACGAAACGTAGGTACGGGTCTCTTTGTGTCATTTTATCCAAATTGCTACAGGAACTTGACGCGAGTAGAGATCGGAGTCAAGAGCATCTTGAGGTGGTATTCGCCTCCTTGGTCCTTTGTCTGTCATCGGATGCGGAACGGCCGAATCCGAAAAATAGGTGTGGTCCGAGCCACGCGACGCTAGATTGAGGAGGCAGGAAAATACATTACAAGATTGACATTTTCGTGCGCTCGTATTACGCGAAAGCGTGCTCAGCGAGAAACGGGATCGCCGTCTCAAGGTCGACCGTGAGCATAGATCGCCCATTCGAAATTGGCAGACTGGCTGTCGGGGGTAACCCGCGTAACGGACAAGCGGCGACTTAGCATTTGAAACGTACTCATTTTCGAGGCGCATTTGGGAGCAAGAAATGAGCAATACTAAGAGCTTGCCGTTAGGTGCGCTTATCACCGGCAAAATCGACAAGCCATTCGTACTGAATTGGGCCGTTAAAGCTCCGGTGGCATCAGCTTACGCGACAGATGTAGCTTCGGATACAGCCATAGCGAGCACTCCTGTGGCTGCGGACACCGCGATCTTAAGTACGCCTGTCGCTTCTGACACTGCGATAGCGAGTACGCCGGTCGCTTCTGACACTGCGATAGCGAGCACCCCGGTTGCGTCAGATACGGCGATACTGAGCACGCCCGTCGCTACGGACACGACGATATCCAGCACGCCTTTTGCCTCAGACACGGCGATGTCGAGCACGCCCGTGAATGAAGATACGGCAATGGCCTTGGTGCAGGCGATGGCCACGCTTTTCCCTCAAGGTGAAACGGTGCATTCGACTGTGAACGATTTGGGGTCGGGCGAGCTTGCTGACACGAGCTGGGGTTGACGGGATTCGCCGTGCCGTCAGAGTGTCAAGTTCTGATCTTTTCTTCGGTGGGGGAGCCTTGCACTTCTTGGGTGACGAAGGAACTCGAACAAATGGGTTCGAGGTATGTCCTGATAAACTTTGAAGATGCTCTTCTCGATAACCTGTGGTCCATTTCGGTCGACCTGAAGAATGAAGCCTTCTTACGCCTCTCCAAGCGCGGAGATCGTGAAGACAGCGTGTGTCAACCCCGTTCCGTCTGGATGAGGCGATGGGGTTATCCGGCATATCCGTCATCGTTCGATGAGTTTTCTACAGCCTTTGCATTTAACGAGATTTCTTCCGTAATTTCGTCGCTCCCTATCGTTCTTGCAAAGGCCAAGTGGGTAAACGACCAGGCGAGCGAGCGCTCGGCCTCAAACAAGATTGCGCAGTTGAACGCTGCCAGATGCCTCGGGTTTTTGATCCCGCCGACCCTGGTCACGACGGACGAACGATGTGTCAAAGAGTTCGTGGACTCAGTCGGGCGGGTTATTTTTAAGCCGGTTTCGGCATTTCAACCGCAATTTCGCAAATTCAATGCGTCCGCTCAGGCCAAGTTTGAGTCGAACCCCGAAGAAATCGAACTAAGCTTTGGTACCAAAACTGAAAACCTTATTGTTTTTACGCAAGAACTGACCTCGGAAAAATCCGAGTGGCTTGAGGCCATAAGGTGGTCGCCGGTAATTTTTCAAAAGCGAATAGACAAGACAGCAGACATTCGCGTGACAATCGTTGGAGAGCAGATCTTTTCCTGCAGGATCGACTCGCAAATCCGACCAGACACCGAAACAGATTTCCGGATGATGAACCTTTCGGGGTTACTCCCGCACGAGCTTATTGATCTTCCTAATAAATTGGAGGTCGCGATCTTGTCTCTGATGCGTAACCTCGGCCTGACCTTTGGATGTCTCGATCTTATTCAAGCGAAAGATGGCGATTATTATTTTCTCGAGGTCAATCCCGCAGGGCAGTGGTTATGGATTGAACAGGTCACTGGCGCGCCCATTAGCAAAGCTATTGCAGCAGAATTGAGTGCGGTCTCTGCGCAATAGACACGCACCCCGTAGGTTGGACCTATAGGCTCGGTGCATGACCATGTTCGATAACGGTCGCTCAGCGGAATCCGCAGCCAGCCAGGCCGCCATGACGGAAGCCGCCGAAGCGGCGGTTGCCGGGAAGGGCTGGCTGCCGACGCTGCTACGGGCGGCATGAGGCCGCAACGGAGAAGGGGCCGCGCAAGCGGTCCTTTGTTTTTGTCCCGGCCCCTGTCTCTGCCTGACATTCGCAATGCAATCCCAAAGCCTCCTATCCGGGCAGGTCCTGTCCTTTTGCTAGAGGTTTACCCACCCTCAGAGGGGGCGCTGCCGCGCTCAAAATCACTTTACAACGAGAGGTTTATTCTGATGAATGTCGTTCTCCGTGGCAAAACTAGGTGGGGAAGGTGGACGGTTTTCAGGAGACCCTGCTGCCCGCGATCTTCGGGTCGGCTTTTCAAGAGTTGCTCTATTGGTACGACCTCCGGTCCAAGCTGGATGCCGATAAATACGATCGCATGTGGCGATCGCCTGCGTACTGGATAATAACCTTCCTCATGGTGGTGGGGTCGGCTTACGGGACGACGATCTGGTTTGAGGGCCAGAATGTTGGTCCCAAGGACTTCATGATCGTCAGTGCGGCTTTCCCCTTGCTCTTCAAGAAAGGAATAAGCGCGGCCAATAAACGCGTCACGCTGGGGGCAGGTGACGCGATCCGATCCTATTTCCGGGGAGGTTAAGCCCATGCGACTGCCCAAACCCGCCCCGGCCTTCCTGATGTTCGTAGCTGTTTTGTCGACAGTTCAGCCGGCTGTCGCGGAGACAAATCTGTCGCAGCCTTGCGCCCTGAACTTCGCGCTTCTCGGCGGTGAGAAATCTGCCGAACTTTTAAGCAAAATCGTGTTCGACAAGATACCGTCAGCAGCGCAGGCCGCCGCGCAAACTCCCCGGGTAGCGACGAGTTCGGTCGTCTACCAAATTCCGCTTTCCGAGGCCGATTACAAGGCGGTCTTCAAGACTGCGTCGATCTCGACGACCGAGCGATCGGAAATCGAGGCGGCAGGCCGTTTGCTGACCGCCACCACGCGTGACGTCGCATCGGTCAATAGCGAAGACACCTTTGCTAAGTTCTTGAAGAACACCACATCCAAGAACGTCATTGTCGTCGGCCACAATGAGGACGGTAGTTTTGCGTTCCTGGATGGATCGCGCACGCGTCTGTGGAATCTCAGCCAGCTTTGCGCGGAGGCCGCGAAAAGCTGTGTCTTTATTTCCTGCCGTTCGAACGATTATGTCGCCGCAGGTTCGCAGGGCGTTCGGAGAGACCTTACGCTCGCAGAAGGCATTTATATTGCCGACAAAATCCATGGTTGGCTTCTGACGCGGACTGGCCAGATAACGGATATCGATCTTGCTAAATTCAGTTCCGAAGTCGAAACGCAAGCGTTTCTTAAGTATCACGTAGCTTACATTGCGTTGAATGGGTGCGGTGCAGTCGGAGGAGCAACGGTAGTCTACGTGTACGTGGAGGGTATTCAGCAGTAACGTTGCCACACGCGTGCGAGCCAAGCGATCAGCAAATATTGCAAGTTACGCTGGGTGTAGATGGCGTGGTTTCGACTCTTCCGGTAAAGATTGAAAGTTGTCAGTATGGTATCGCCGCCGGATGGTATAAACAATCAAGTAACGTGCGACGTCTCCTGCAAACTTTCGATTGTACTCGTCGAACGCGCGTTGCTATTGAGGCGAACGCAGAGGTCCGCCCATCATCTGCTTCGGATGCAACACAGGTGCAACATGGCGACGAATATGCCAATGAATTCAAAGGGCATTCAGGGATTTTGATTCCACCATACGGAGGTTCGAATCCTCCCGCCCCAGCCAACCAGTCCAATGCCCGACCACGGCCCGTCGTTCGACGTCGGGGGCTCTCGGATGAATGAAGCTCGCAACTATTTTGCGCCGGTGACGCTGGTTGGAAAGCGCGTTCGCCTCGAACCCCTTGCGATAACCCACCTTGCCGATCTGAGCGAGGCCGGCGCCGACGAGAGCGTCTGGCGCTGGCTGCCGACTGCGCATCACGCGCCCGGCAGCATGGCATCCTTCATCGAAAGCGCGATCGGCCAATACCGGAAAGGCCTGGCCGTGCCGTTCGCGACGATCGAGACGGAAAGCTCACGCGCGGTTGGATCGACTCGCTACCACTGCATCGAGCCCGCGCAACGCCGGCTCGAAATCGGCGTCACCTGGATATCGCCTGCCTGTCAGCGCTCGCACATCAACACCGAAGCGAAACTGCTGCAGCTCTGGTACGCCTTCGAGGTGCTGGCGTGCCGCCGCGTCGAGTTCAAGGCGGACGCGGAGAATCTGAAATCGCGCAATGCCATCCTGCGGCTGGGGGCGAAGGAGGAGGGATATTTCAGGAAGCACATGATCTATCCGGACGGTCGAAACCGCGACAGCGTCTATTTCTCGATTCTGGACGAGGAGTGGCCGGATCGCAAAATGCGCCTGCTGGATCGCCTCGGCTACGACGTGACGCCCGCCGTTCGGGCGGACGGAAGCTGATGCCCGAAGACGCCAGCCAATTTGCCACTTCGCCCATCTCTCCGGTTTGGCGGCGGTCAGGGCGGGGCCCGGCATTGTTTTACGGGTGGTTGCCCATATCATGAGCATATGCTCTGATGGAAAGCCGATGACCAAACCCGACCTCATCATTTTCGACTGCGACGGCGTATTGGTCGATAGCGAGGTGCTGAGTTGCCGTTGCCTGTCCAGGGCTCTGGCGGGATATGGCATCGATCTGGGTGTCGACGAGGCACTCGACCTGTTCCTCGGACGAAGCATGACCGCGGTGTTCGAATATTACGAAGCGCAGCAGCGCCCGATACCGGAACGGTTCTCGGCCGAACTCAGCGCCGGGATCCGTGCCGCGTTTCGATCCGGGCTTTGTCCGATCGAGGGCGTGAACGGCGTGCTCGAGGGCTTGCGGATCCCGCATTGCGTCGCCTCGTCCAGCGACGTCGACCGCGTGTCGCTGTCGCTGTCGCTGACCGGTCTTGCGCCGCATTTCGACGAGAGGCTGTTCACCTCGCAGATGGTCGAACGCGGCAAGCCCGCGCCCGATCTTTTCCTCTATGCGGCCGAGCGGATGCGGGCCGATCCCCGCCATGCGCTCGTGATCGAGGACAGCGTGAGCGGGGTCGCCGCGGGCAAGGCGGCCGGCATGACCGTCTGGGGATTCGTCGGCGGCAGCCACTATCAATCCCGCGACGGGGCGGCCATTCTGCGCGACGCCGGGGCCGATCGCGTTTTCGACAGGATGGCGGATTTCTGGCCGAACGGATCGGTGGAGTGCGATGGCGGCATCCGATAACGAGAAATCGCGCCTCGACGAGGCCGCGCGTGCCGGCTGGCTGTATTTCATCGCCGGCCACACGCAGGACGAAATCGCCGGGCTGCTTCAGGTCTCGCGCGCCTCCGCCCAGCGGCTGGTTTCGCTGTGCCTCGCCGAGCGGCTGATCACCTTCCGGCTGGAACATCCGATCGCCGCATGCATGGAGTTAGCCGCGCGCCTGAAGGACTTGTTCGATCTTGCCTATTGCGAGGTGGTGCCGACCGATCCCGCCGCGCCGCTCGCGGCGGCCGGAATCGCGGAGCGCGCGGCCAACGTGTTGGAATCGACGTTGCGCGCCGAAAAGCCCGCGATCGTGGCGCTCGGCACCGGCAGAGCCGTGCGCGCCGCGGTGGAGCGGGTGTCTCCGATCGATCGTCCCAACCACCAGATCGTGTCGCTGGTCGGCAATATCTCGGCCGACGGCTCGGCCAGTTTTTTCGATACCGTAGGCCGCCTCGCCGACCGCACCAAGGCGCGCCACTATCCGATGCCGCTGCCGTTTCTGATGTCGTCTGCGGGCGAACGCGACCAGATGCTGAAGATCGATCCGATCGCCCGGGTGCGGGCGGTCGCCGCCCGGGCCGATCTGCGGCTGGTCGGGATCGGGCAAATGGACCAGCAGGCGCAAGTCCATGTCGATGGTTTCGTCACGCGCGAGGAGTTGCTGGAAATGATGCGGTTGGGTGCGGTCGGTGAACTGACCGGCTGGGCATTCGACGGGGAGGGCCGCATCATCAAGGGAGGGACCAACCTGCGCCTGACCAGCATTCCGCCGCAGGTTCCCGCCGAAACCCTGACCATCGGCGCCGCCGTCGGTCCCGCCAAGGTTTCGGCGATCCGTGCGGCATTGAAAGGCCGTCTGCTCAACGGGTTGATCACGGACGAGGCGACCGCAGGTGCGATCCTGAAGCCTTGAGCCAATTGCCGGACGGCCGCATGCCGCCGCAAACCCCAAATCCTTCAGAGACCGTTCGCGGAAATTCCGCTTCCTCTACCGTCCCTAAAACGACCCGCAGTCACCCATCTTGATCTTGACAGGGTCCTGAGGCGGTGTGAACATAACTGCAATGCGTGAGCATATGCTCAACGCAAAAATAGGGAGGTTACCGTGAAACACGTCCTCGGCGCCCTCATGGGCGCGGTTACCCTGTTGGGCTCGGCCCCCTCGATTGCACAGACGACGCTGACGATCGCCACCGTGAACAACAGTGACATGATCCGCATGCAGGGGCTGACGAGCGATTTCACTGCCAAGAACCCCGATATCACGGTGAAATGGGTGACGCTCGAAGAGAACGTGCTGCGCCAGCGCGTCACCACCGACATCGCGACCAAGGGCGGCCAGTTCGACGTGCTGACCATCGGCACCTACGAGGTCCCGATCTGGGCCAAGAAGAACTGGCTCATCCCGCTCGACAATCTCCCGGCCGATTACGACGTCAGCGACCTCCTGCCCAAGATCCGCGATGCCGTATCGGTGTCGGGCAAACTCTACGCCGCGCCGTTCTACGGCGAGAGCTCGATGGTGATGTATCGCACCGACCTGTTCCAGAAGGCCGGCCTGAAGATGCCGGAAAGCCCGACCTGGGATTTCGTGATCGATGCGGCCAAGAAGCTCACCAACAAGTCCGACGGCGTCTACGGTATCTGCCTGCGCGGCAAGGCGGGCTGGGGCGAGAACATGGCGTTCTTGACGGCGATGGCCAATTCCTACGGCGCGCGGTGGTTCGACGAGAAATGGCAGCCGCAATTCGATTCGCCGGAATGGAAGAAGACGCTGTCGACCTATGTCGACCTGATGAAGACAGCCGGTCCTCCGGGCGCAAGCTCGAACGGCTTCAATGAAAACCTGGCGCTGTTCGACTCCGGCAAATGCGCGATGTGGATCGACGCCACGGTTGCCGCCTCCATGGTGACTAACCCGAAGGATTCCAAGGTTGCCGACAACGTCGGCTTTGCACTGGCGCCCAACACCGGGCTCGGCAAGAACGCCAATTGGCTGTGGGCGTGGAATCTGGCGATCCCCGCGGGCTCCAAGAAGGTCGACGCCGCGGAGAAGTTCATCGCCTGGGCAACCAGCAAGGACTACACCAAGCTCGTCGCCTCGAAGGAAGGCTGGGCCAACGTGCCGCCGGGCACGCGAACCTCGCTCTATCAGAATCCCGAATATCTGAAGGTCGCGCCGTTTGCGAAGCCGACGCTGGCCTCGATCGACGCGGCCGATCCGAACAAGCCGACGGTCAAGCCGGTGCCTTACGTCGGGGTGCAGTATGCGGCGATCCCCGAATTCCAGGGCATCGGCACCACCGTCGGTCAGCAGTTCTCGGCAGCTTTGTCCGGCTCGTCGACAGTCGATGCGGCGCTCGCCGCTGCGCAATCGGCGACCGAACGCGAAATGAAGCGCGCCGGCTATATCAAGTAGAGCGATCGCGCCACTCGCCGCGGCCAATCGGCGAATCGAAAGACTGGCCGCCGCCCAGCCCGCTATCGGGCGGACGGCAGCCCTCATCGGGTTTCAGGGATCACGGGAGGCGGCGATGGCAACGCAGCAAACGCAGGTTCTCGGCAGGGCGCTGCTGACGCCGGCTGTCGCGCTGCTGTTCATCTGGATGATCGTCCCGCTGGCGATGACGATCTACTTCGCGACGCTTCACTACAGCCTGCTGGATCCCGACACCGAGAGCTTCGTCGGGCTTGAGAATTTCAGGTATTTTCTGACCGACCCGGCCTTCCTGACCTCGCTGCAGAACACGCTCGTGCTGGTCGGCTCGGTGCTGGCCATCACCATCCTGCTCGGCACGCCGCTGGCGCTCTTGCTCGACCAGCCGGTGATGGGTCGCAGCATCGTCCGGCTGATGGTGATCGCGCCGTTTTTCGTGATGCCGACGGTGAGCGCGCTGGTCTGGAAGAACCTCCTGATGCATCCGGTCTCCGGACTGTTTGCCTGGATCGCGACGCGATTCGGCGTAACGCCGATCGACTGGTTCACCGATGCGCCCTTGCTCTCGGTGATCCTGATCGTCTCCTGGGAATGGCTGCCCTTTGCGACCCTGATCCTGCTTACGGCGCTGCAATCGCAGGACGAGGAGCAGAAGGAGGCAGCCGAGATGGACGGCGCCGGCGCGCCGTCAAAATTCATCTACCTCACGCTGCCGCATTTGGCGCGGCCGATCACCGTCGTCATCCTGATCGAAACCATCTTCCTGCTCACCGTGTTCGCCGAGATCTTCGTCACAACCGGCGGCGGACCTGGACTGCAGACCACCAACATCGCGTTCCTGATCTACTCGCAGGCGCTGATCCAGTTCGACGTCGGCAACGCTTCCGCCGGCGGATTGGTGGCGGTCGTGATCGCCAATATCGTGGCCTTCTTCCTTGTGCGGATCATCGGACGGAACCTGGAGGCATAGGCGATGGCACGCAAGGTAACGACAAGACGCGTGCTGGTGTCCACGGCAGCTGCCTGGTTCTTCGGTTTCGTGGTCTTCCTGCCGATCCTGTGGATGTTCCTGACGAGCTTCAAGTCGGAGCTCGACGCATTTGCCATGCCGCCGAAATTTCTGTTCTTTCACTGGACCACGGAAAACTATGCGACCGTGCAGAGCCGCAGCGACTACTTTCATCATGCGCTCAATTCGATCATTGTTGCCGGCGGCTCGACGCTGATCGCGCTGCTGATCGCGGTTCCGGCCGCCTGGTCGATGGCGTTTGCGCCGACCAAGCGTACCAAGGACATCCTGCTCTGGATGCTCTCGACCAAGATGATGCCGCCGGTCGGCGTGCTGGTTCCGATCTACCTGATCTACCGGGATTTCGGGATGCTCGATACCCGCGCGGGTCTGATCTTCATCCTCTGTCTCGGCAATCTGCCGATCGTGATCTGGATGCTGTTCACCTATTTCAAGGAAATCCCCAAGGACATCCTGGAGGCGGCGCGGATGGATGGCGCGACCATCGGACGCGAGCTGATCTATGTGCTGACGCCGATGGCGATCCCGGGACTTGCCTCAACGCTGCTGCTCAACTTCATCCTGGCGTGGAACGAGGCATTCTGGACGTTGAACCTTTCGACGCTGGAGGCAGCGCCGCTAACGGTGTTCATCGCGTCCTATTCAAGTCCCGAGGGCCTGTTTTGGGCAAAACTGTCGGCCGCCTCCACGCTCGCCATTGCCCCGATCATCATCCTCGGTTGGTTTAGCCAGCGGCAACTCGTCCGCGGCCTGACCTTCGGCGCCGTCAAATAGATTCAGCGAAAGGTGGGAGATCATGGGCCAGATCACGCTCGAGGGAGTCCAGAAATCGTTCGGGCCCGTCAACATCATCAAGGACGCCAATCTGGATATCGAGAACGGCGCGTTCGTGGTGTTCGTCGGGCCTTCCGGTTGCGGCAAGACCACGCTGCTGCGCCTGATCGCGGGGCTTGAGGACGTCACCGGCGGCCGGATACTGATCGACGGCCACAATGTGGTGGACGTGCCGCCGGCCAAGCGCGGCCTGTCGATGGTGTTCCAGTCCTACGCGCTCTATCCGCATATGAGCGTTCGCGGCAACATCGCATTCGGGCTGAAGATGGCCGGCCTGCCGCGCGCGGAGATCGACCGCAAGGTCGACGCCGCGGCCGCCACGCTCAATCTCACGCCCTATCTCGATCGCAAGCCGCGCGACCTCTCCGGCGGCCAGCGCCAGCGCGTCGCGATTGGACGCGCCATCGTGCGCGAGCCGAAGGCGTTTCTGTTCGACGAGCCCTTGTCCAACCTCGACGCCGCGCTCCGCGTCCAGATGCGCCTGGAGGTGACGAAACTGCAGAAGCAACTCGGGACCACAGCGGTTTACGTCACCCATGACCAGGTCGAAGCCATGACTATGGCCGACAAGATCGTCGTGCTGAACGCCGGCCGCATCGAACAATACGGCTCGCCGCTGGAACTCTACGAACGCCCGGCCAATATCTTCGTCGCCGGTTTCATCGGTTCGCCCAGGATGAACTTTGTCTCCGGCGAGGCGGCCGGCGAATCCGGCGTCGCTACCATCGGCATCAGGCCTGAACATCTGAAAATCGGCAAGGAGGGGGAAGGCTGGCCGGGGACCGTCTCGGTCGCCGAGCATCTGGGCAGCGACACCTTCCTCTATGTCGACGCCGGCAAACTCGGAACGCTTACGGTTCGCGCCATCGGAGAATTCAACCTCAAGGCCGGCGACCCCGTATGGCTTTCGCCGGATCCGGCCCGCCTGCACCGCTTCGACAAAGAGGGTGGGGTGATCAGGACGTGAGCGGAGCAGGATACGGTTCGTAAACAGGAACAAGAAGAAGATGTATCTAGAAAAATTCAGGCTTGTCGGCCGCACCGCCGTGGTCACGGGCGGCGGGCAGGGGATCGGGCTTGCCTGCGCCGAGGCGCTCGCCGAGGCCGGGGCCAGGGTCGTCATCGCCGACCGCGATCCGAAGGCCGCCGAGGCGGGTTGTGCCAGCCTCCGGGCGAAGGGCTTCGATGGCGAGATCGTCGATCTGGATGTGACGGATTCCGCGCGCGTCTCCGAGGTGGCGGATCAACTCGCGGCGCGGCACGGCAAGATCGACATCCTCGTCAACAATGCGGGTATCGCGCGCAGCGAGACACCGGCGGAACAGGTAACCGACGAGCATTGGCTGAACGTCATCGACGTCAACCTCAACGGCACCTTCTGGTGCTGCCGGGCCTTCGGCAAGCACATGCTTGGCGCAAAATCCGGCGCCATCGTCAATATCGGGTCGATGTCCGGCTTCATCGTCAACAAGCCGCAGGAGCAGTCCTACTACAACGCCTCCAAGGCCGCCGTGCACCATCTCACCAAGTCGCTCGCGGCCGAATGGGGCGCCCGCGGCGTCCGCGTCAATGCCGTGGCGCCGACCTATATCGCCACCCCGCTCAACGCGTTCGTCAAGAACAACGCGACAATGTATGATGCCTGGATCGGCGGCACCCCGATGGCCCGGATGGGGGAGGTCGACGAAATAGCGTCCGTCGTGCTGTTCCTGGCATCGGACGCGGCAAGCCTGATGACCGGGAGCATCGTGCTCGTCGACGGAGGCTATACGTGCTGGTAGAGCGTTTTCGAGCGAAGTGGTCACCGGTTCGCGTTAAGAAAACGCGTCAAATCAAGAATCTGGAGCCCCGTTTCGATTTCATCGAAACGGAATGGGCTCTGGGCGTGCGCGGGCGTCGAATGGAATTGGAATGAGGCAGGCCCTCATCGGTGTCGACGTCGGAACCTCGAGCGCGCGCGCCGGCGTGTTCGACGAGACCGGGACCCTGTTGGCGACCGCCCGGCATCCGATCGCGGTCTGGCATGAGGCCGGCACCATCGTCGAACAATCCTCATCCGACATCTGGGCGGCCTGCGCCGCCTCGATCCGCGCCGCAATGGCGGAAGCAGCACTGCCGGCATCCGCCGTCAAAGGCATCGGCTTCGATGCGACCTGCTCGCTGGTGGTGCTCGACTCCGCCGGTGCTCCGCTGACGGTCAGCGCCTCGGGCGACCAGCAACGCAATGTCATCGTCTGGATGGACCATCGCGCGACGGCCGAAGCCCGTCTGATCAACGACACCCGGGACGATGTGCTGCGCTATGTCGGCGGCTCGATCTCGCCCGAAATGGAAATTCCAAAACTGCTCTGGCTGAAGCGGCATTTGCCGTCCAGCTACAGCAGCGCGGGTCATTTCCTCGATCTAGCCGACTACCTTTCGTTTCGCGCGACCGGATCGACGGCGCGATCGATCTGCACGCTGGCCTGCAAATGGAATTATCTGGCGCACGAGCAGCGCTGGAGCGGCGGCTATTTCGACCGCCTCGGTCTTGGCGATCTGGTTTCCGATGGCCACGCCAAAATCGGCAACCAGATCGTCGCGGCCGGCACGCCACTCGGCACCGGCTTGAGCGCCTGCGCGGCGCGCGATTTGGGCTTGCTCGAGGGGACGCCGGTCGGCGCTTCGCTGATCGACGCTCATGCCGGCGGCGTCGGCACGATCGGAGGCCGTGAAAAATCGGGCGCGCCGGTCGATTTCTGTCGCCGGCTCGCCTACATCATGGGAACCTCGGCCTGCATCATGGCGACGACGTCCGAGCCCTGCTTTGTCCCCGGCGTCTGGGGTCCCTATTATTCGGGGATGGTTCCCGGCCTCTGGCTCAACGAAGGCGGCCAGTCGGCGGCGGGCGCGGCCATCGATCATCTCATCAGGTCCCACCCTGCCTACAACGAGGCCGTCGCGACGGCGCGCTCAGGCGGCATGGAAATCCTGGAATTTCTGGAACGGCGCATCGTCTCGCGCGCGAGAGGCCCGAGCGAGGCGGCGCTGCTTGCCGGCGACATCCACGTCCTGCCGGAGTTTCTCGGCAATCGCTCGCCGTTCGCCGATCCCGACGCGCGCGCGGTCGTCGCAGGGTTGGGGCTCGACACGGACATCGGCTCGATCGAGCAGCTGTTCGTGGCGGGACTCTGCGGTCTCGCCTACGGGCTTGCCGATGTCGTCGACGCCTTTCGCTCGCATGGTGTCGACAGCGACCTGATGGTGATGGGCGGCGGCGCCGGCCGCAGTTCGCTGGTCCGGCAGATCATGGCGGATACCACGGGCCTGACGGTGGCGCTTCCCGAGACCCAGGAGCCGGTGCTGCTCGGAGCCGCAATGCTAGGTGCGGTCGCGAGCGGAGTCCATGGATCGATCGGCGAGGCGATGATCTCGATGTCGGCGATCGGCTGGTCGAGCGCGCCGACGGCGCCCGCGGTGGCAGACTTTCATCGCGCCAAGCGGAAGGTCCACGGATTGATGCGAGAGCTGGATCGTCAAAGCCGCGACACGATGCGCGGGCTCGCCTCCCACTGACGGTGATGCGGAAATTGCAACGATGCTGCTGAGTTGCGGAGATGCCCTGGTCGATTTCCTGCCCGCCCGAACCGCGGACGGTCGCGACGCGCTCGTTCCGATGGTCGGAGGCTCCTGCCTCAACATCGCCGTCGGCATGGCGCGTCTCGGCGCACCGGCGGGATTTGTCGGCGGTATCTCGACCGACCTGTTCGGCCGCATGATTGCCGACCACGCGGCCGCCTCCGGGGTCGACCTTCGATATGCGACGCGCGGCGATCACCAGACGACGCTTGCGTTCGTGCGCACTGTCGGGGGCGAGCCGCAATATGCGTTCTACGACGAGGCGACGGCGTCCCGAAACTGGGTCTACCGGCACGGCTCCATCCCTTTCGACGCGATCGACGCCATCCATGTCGGGTCGACGACGCTCGCCGCCGCCGAAGGGGCGGCGCAGGCGCTTGCGCTGGTCGAAGACGCGCGCGGCTCGGTCGCGATTTCATTCGATCCGAATTGCCGGCCCAAGCTGGTCAGGGACAAGGCGGGCTACGTCGAGCGCATGAACGGATTCGCCGCCCGCGCCGACATCGTGCGGATGTCGGACGTCGACTTCGAATTCCTCTACGGCGGCGACGATCACGCGGAAATGGCGAAACGGTTCATTGACGGCGGTGCGGGCCTTGTCGTCGTCACGCGCGGAATCAAGGGAGCTCAGGCGTGGCACAGGCAAGTGGGGATGATCGAGGTCGAGGCGCCCGCCGTGGACGTCGTGGATACCATCGGCGCCGGCGACAGTTTTCAGGCCGCGCTGCTGGTCGCGTTGCGTGCCCTCGGCCGGATCGAGCCGGGATCGCTTGCGCTGGCGGATGCCAGGGAGCTTCGCCGCGCGCTGTCGTTTGCATCAAGCTGTGCGGCTTTCACATGTGGACGCGCCGGGGCCGACCCACCGCGCAGCGCCGAGATCGCCATGGAATTGTCCCGCCTTTTTCCCGACCAGCGCAAATGAATTGAGAGACAGTCAAAGAAAGCGTGCATTTGCTCCAAATAATTTGGCGGAAGACCGATAAGCGCGATTTGACCACATAGCGTTGCCACCTGTTCTTGCGGCTGTTACGATTGCACAAATCGCGTTCCGTTCTGCGCTAGGAATCTGCGTGAACTCCCTTCAACTCTCCGGCTGGTCGCGCGTCGCCTTCGCCGCCGCTCTCGGCCTGCTGGCCTCCCGCGCCGCCGCGGATACTCCGCCGCGGCTCGAACTGACGGCAGCCAATGTTGCCAGCGTGGTCGACCCACTGATGACGAAGTGGATCGACGAGCACAAAGGCCCCGGCGCCGTGGTCGTGGTGGTCAACGGCGACGGCGAGGTGTTCGCCAAGGGTTATGGGTTCGCCGACATCGAAGCCAAAAAACCATTCACCGCCGATGCCACGCTGGTGCGGCCGGGATCGATCTCGAAACTCTTCACCGGCATCGCCGTGATGCAGCTCGTGGACGCCGGCAAGCTCGATCTCGATCGCGATGTGAACGATTATATAGACTTCGAGATTCCGACACCGGCGGGCGGCGTTGCCGTCACGCTGCGGCGGCTTTTGACCCACCGCGCCGGATTCGAGGAACATATCAAGGGACTGTTCTCCAGGGATCGCGTTCCCGTTCCGCTTGGGCGCTGGCTCGCGAACAACCTGCCGCGGCGGCTGTTTCCCAACGGCGACGTCGAGGCCTATTCCAATTATGGCTCTGCGCTCGCCGGCTATGTCGTCGAGCGCGTTTCGGGCGAAGCCTACGTCGACTATATTCAGCGGCATATCCTCGGTCCGCTCGGCATGAGCCGTTCGACCTTCCGCCAGCCATTGCCGGACGACTTCGCGCCGCTGATGGCGAAAGACTATAGCCGGTCGGATGAACCGGCGCTGCCGTATTTCGAGACCATCTCCGCTTCTCCAGCCGGTGCGCTTTCGGCGACGGGCGCGGACATGGGCCGCTTCACCCGCATGCTGATCAACGGCGGCGAACTCGATGGCGTACGCATCCTGTCCAAGGCGCGGCTCGACCAGATGATGGCGCCGGCCGACGAAACATCGGCCGGATATCTCGGGCTGGTGTTCTTCGGAACCAAAATCGCGGGCCACGATACGATCGGGCACGGCGGCATCACGGTGACCTTTTTCAGCGGCTTGCAGATTTTCCCCGAGCAGCGCATCGGAATTTTTGTGTCGCGCGATGGCAATGGCGAAATCAAGGGTCTCGAGAGCTTCAGGGAGTTGCCCCATCCCGAGATCGCCGTTGCCCGGCGTTTTCTGCCAAGGCCGATGGAAGTGGAAGATGCGCACGCCGCCGGTTTCCCGAGCGACGCCAACGTGGCCGGCATCTACCAGATGAGCAGGCGCAGCGAGTCGACCTTCGTGAGATTGTCCGCGCTCTTGGGGCAGATTGTCGTCAAGATCGACGGCGCCGGCCATGTCCGGGGGTTTTCCGCGCTCTGGCCCTTCGGCAATGGCACGCCATGGCGACGCGTTCAACGCGATCTCTACGAGGGCCCGTCAGGACTGCGCTTCGCCCTTGTCGATGACGGCCATTCCGAATCTTACCTGGCCTCGCCGGGTCTATGGTTTCAGCGCGTGCCGTGGTCTTTCGATGCGCGCTGGATCGTGCCGGCCCTTCTCGTCAGCACGCTCGTCGTTCTGCTGACGCTGCTGTGCTGGCCGATTGGCGCGCTATGGCGTTACCGGCGCAAGCGGCGATGGAGCGAGGACGGCCGTGACCGGCGCGACTATCTCGCGGTCAGGCTGGTGCTCTTGATCGACGCGGCCGTCATCGTTGCGACGGTGGTGTTTTTCATCAAGAGTTCGGACCTCACCATTTTCAGCGATGCGCTGGATCCGCTGCTGCTTGGGCTCTATGCGCTGGCATGGCTTGGTGTTCTCGGTGCGATCGCGACGCTGTGGGCCGTGGTACGGTTCTGGCGCGATGGCGTCGGCGGCCGGTGGTCGCGTGTCCATCACTCCTTGATGGCCGCGAGCAGCGTGATGGTCGCCTGGTTCTTCCTTGCTGTCCACATCGCGGGAGCGACGCTGAACTACTAGGTACCTCTGATCGAACGTTTCGTGTCCTGCGGACGCGCCGCGCCATGAAACAGGATGCGGAAGAACACCGCGCCGAGCTGGTCCGGCGGCCGGCCGCCGGGACGCAGCCATTCGAGTGTCCAGTTCATCACGCCGAACAAGCCGTAGCGCAGCGCCTCTTCGTCGATATCGGGCTCGAGGCGGCCGGCCGCGCAGGCGCGGTGGATCAGCTTGCGCCAGTCGGCGTTGTAGCGCTCGCGCACCTTGCGCAGCCGCCGCTTTATCTCGTCGGGGACGTGATTGAAGCATCGGATGTTGGCCGAGGCATAATCGCCTGACGCATGCAGCGCCTGCAGATGCGCGCGGATCGCGATCTCGATGTCTTCCAGTGGATCGGCATCCCCGGGGCGCGCTTCCAGCGCCTTCTGCACGGCAGCCCTGACCAGATCGATGCCCTCGACCATCACCGTCTCGGCGAGCTCTTCCTTGGAGGCGAAGTGGTAATAGAGGCTGCCCGCCTTCATCCCGGTCGCCGCCGCGATGTCGCGCAGTGACGTCGAGGCATAGCCGTTGCGCCGCAACAGCCTGGCGGCCGCGTCGAGAATTTGACGGCGGGTGTCGTCGGGCGCCGCCTTGGCCGGCGCGACCGCGGGGCTGCGCGAAGTGCGCTTCGTCGTCGCCGGTTTGTGCTGCGCATCGGATGCCATCTGAACTCGAAACCCGTGATCGGTCAGGCCGCATTTCGGTCCGACTTGCCTTGATTTCTAACTAATGTTAGGTAGAAACGCAATCCACCCGCGCAGGGTGAAGTCCGGAAATCTCTCGATGGCGACGCTGGCAAGTTCGATCGACAAGGGCGCCGAGGCCTACAAGGCGAACGCGGCGATCTATGACGGCCTGGTCAAGACGCTGCATGAACGGCAGGCCTGGGCGCTTGCGGGCGGCGGCGAGCGCATGGTGGCGCGGCACCGCGAGCGCGGCAAGATCCCGGCGCGCGACCGCATCGACATGCTGATCGACCCGCTCTGCCCGTTCCTCGAACTGTCGCCGCTCGCCGCCTGGGGGCTTTACGACAACAAGGTGCCCTCGGCCGGCATCGTCACCGGCATCGGTACCATCCGCGGCGTGGTCTGCATGATCATTGCCAACGACGCCACCACCAAGGGCGGCTCGTTCTACAAGGAAACCATCCGCAAGCACGTCCGCGCCCAGGACATCGCATTCGAGAACCGCCTGCCGGTGGTCTATCTGGTCGACTGCGGCGGCGCCAATCTTTCGCAAGGCGACGAGGTGTTCCCGGATCAGGATCATTTCGGCGGCGCCTTCTACCGGCAATGCCGGATGTCGGCTCAGGGCATTCCGCAAATCGCCGCCGTGTTCGGCGAATGCACCGCCGGAGGCGCCTATATTCCGGCCTTGTCGGACGAAGTGGTGATGACCGCCGGCAACAGCAGCGTGCATCTCGGCGGGCCCCAGATCGTCAAGGCCGCGATCAAGGAGATCGTCGACCGCGAGACGCTGGGCGGCGCCGAAATGCACAGCACCGTCTCCGGCGTCTCCGACCATTTCGCGCGCGACGAGGCCGAAGCCATCGCCAAGACGCGCGACATCGTCGGCGCGCTGAGTCGAGTCCAGAAGGTACATGGCGAGTTGCGACCGTCGCGACCGCCGCTGTTCGATGCCGCCGATATCCCCGGCATCATCGGCGCCGATCTTACGCGGCCGTTCGATCAGCGTGAGATCATCGCCCGCCTGGTCGACGCCAGCGAATTCCACGAGTTCAAGCCGCTCTACGGTTCGACGCTGGTCTGTGGCTTTGCGCATATCAAGGGCATGCCGATCGGCATCCTCGCCAACAACGGCGTGCTGTTCACGGAATCGTCGCTCAAAGGCGCGCATTTCATCGAACTCTGCGATCAGCGCAATATCCCGATCCTGTTCCTCCAGAACATCACCGGCTTCATGGTGGGATCGGAAGCCGAACGCGGCGGCATCGCCAAGAATTCCGCAAAGCTGGTCTACGCCGTCGCCAATGCGCGGGTGCCGCGATACACGGTCGTGACCGGCGGCTCCTATGGCGCCGGCAATTACGGCATGAGTGGCCGCGGCTTCCGGCCGCGCTTCATGTTCATGTGGCCGAATGCGCGGCTCGGGACCATGAGCCCGGATGTCGGCAGCTCGGTGCTGATGGACCTGCGCCGCTCCAGCATCTCGCGCAATCCGGCGAGCGATGCCGATCTCGCCGAGCACGAACTGATGCTGCGCAACATGTTCGGCGAACAGTCCGATCCGTATTACTGCACGGCGCGGCTCTGGGACGATGGGCTGATCGAGCCGCGCGATACCCGCGACGTGCTCGGCCTCTGCATCGCGATCGGCGCGATGCAGCCTCCGGCGACCGGACCGAGCCCGGTCTATCGCATGTAAGGCGCAACCGAAGTGAGATTTACGGCTTCTCCTCGTCCGATCCGTTCCGTGCTGGTCGCCAACCGCGGCGAAATCGCGGTCCGGATCATGCGCACCTGCGCGCGGCTGGGATTGCGCACCATCGCGGTCTATTCGGACGCCGACGCCAATGCACCGCATGTCCGCGCTGCGGATGAGGCCATTCGCATCGGGCCCGCACCGGCACGCGCCAGCTATCTCGACATGGACGCGATTCTCAAAGCCGTGAAGCAATCCGACGCCGACGCCGTGCATCCCGGCTACGGTTTCCTGTCGGAAAATGCCGCTTTCGTCCGGCGCTGCGACGAAGCCGGCATCATCTTCATCGGGCCTTCGGCCGACGCCGTAGCACGCATGGGTTCGAAGATCGAATCCAAGCGCATCGCCGAAGCCGCCGGCGTGCCGACGGTTCCCGGCTATCACGGCGACGCGCAGGACGTGAAGAGTCTGTCGGCCGCAGCCGCCCGCATCGGCTTTCCCGTGTTGATCAAGGCTTCTGCAGGTGGCGGCGGGCGCGGGATGCGGCGGGTCGATCGCGCCGCCGACTTCGCCGACGCCCTCATCAGTGCGCGTACCGAGGCCGAAGCTGCGTTTGGCGACGGCCGGGTGCTGCTGGAAAAATTCATTCTCAATCCGCGCCATCTCGAGGTTCAGCTCGCGGGCGATCGGCAGGGGTCGCTGCTGCATCTGTTCGAGCGCGATTGCTCAGTGCAGCGCAACAATCAGAAAGTGCTGGAAGAAGCGCCGGCGCCGAACCTTTCGGAGAAAGTGCGCCGCGTGCTTTATGATGCGGCGCTGCTGCTCGGCCGCGCCATCAACTATGATTCCGCCGGCACGGTCGAATTCATCATGGAAGCCGGCGACGACACACCATACTTTCTGGAAATGAACACGCGGCTGCAGGTCGAGCATCCCGTCACCGAATTCATCACCGGGATCGACCTGGTCGAATGGCAGCTGCTGGCGGCGGCCGGCGAAAAGCTGCCGCCGGCGCAGAACGACATCCGCATCCATGGCCATGCCATCGAGGCGCGGATCACGGCGGAGCGCGCCGACCGTCATTTCCAGCCCGCCACCGGCCGGCTCACGGAGGTCGCCCCGCCGCGGGGCTTGCGTTTCGACTCCGGCGTGGAAAGCGGCTCGGAGATCGGCCTCTATTATGACTCGCTGCTGGCGAAGCTGATCGCCCATGGCGCAAACCGCGAGAGCGCGCTGTCGCGTCTTGCCGCTGGACTGCAGTCGCTGACGTTGTTGGGGCTGCCGACGACGCAGGCGTTCCTGCTCGATGCCATCAGACATCCATTGTTCGCCGATGGTAAGGCCACCACGCGCTTCATCGAAACCGCCTTTCCGGATGGATGGCACCCGCAACCCGCTGATTTGACCATGCTGCGCGCTGCGGCCGCCGCGTTCTGGCTGCAGCCGGTGGCTCAGGAAGCGGAGACGGCCTGGACCAGTCCCTGGGCGCAGCGCAGCGCGGTGCGGGTGATGGCCTCGCAACGTCCCGCCCGCACCACGCTGCATCTGTCGGATGAATATGGCGACAGCGACGTGGAGATGATGGTTGGCCGTGCCGGCATGATAGCCGAAATTGGCGGAACGGCGGTCGCGCTCGGCGCGATCGTCTGCGATCGAAATTCGATGATCTTGTCGGACGCCCCCGGAACGCCGTTCATCGTGCAGCGCGACGGCAATCTGGTTCAAATCATCCGCGACGGCATGGCCATCGCCGCCAGGATCGAATTGAAGATCGACCTGCCGCGCGCGCCCGGCAGCAGCGAACGCGGCGGCAACATCATCGACGCGCCGTTGCACGGGGTGGTGTCGCAGATATTCGTCGCGGTCGGCGATGCCGTCGAGAAGGGAAGCGCCGTGCTGCAGATGGAGGCGATGAAGCTCGTTCACACCTTGACCGCGCCGGTCTCCGGGCATATCGCCGCCATCAGCTGCAATGCCGGCGATACCGTGCCGGCCGGCGCGGTGCTGGTCGAAATAATTTCAGCCGATGCGGAGGAGAAAGTCTAATGGCGGGACTCTGGTTCGAGGAATTCGAGGACGGCATGGTGTTCAACCATGAATGGTCGCGCACCATCACCGAGACGGACAATATGTGGTTCTCGCTGCTCACCATGAACGTACAGCCGCTTCACATCGACGCGCATTTCGCGGCGAAGTCGGAATGGGGCAAGCCGCTGGTCAACAGCCTGTTCACGCTCGGCCTGATGATCGGCATGTCCGTCAACGACACCACCTTCGGCACCACACTCGCCAATCTCGGGATGACCGACGTCCGCTTCCCCAAGCCGCTATTCCACGGCGATACCGTCAAGGTCCGCACCACGGTGCGGTCGAAGCGCGCGAGCAAGTCGCGTCCCAAGGAGGGCATCGTCAACTTCTTCCATGAGACCATCAACCAGAACGGCGAGGTGGTCGCCACCTGCGAGCGCGCCGCGCTGATGCGCAAGAAGCCGGTGGTGTAAGAATGCGCTCGCTATTGTTCGCACCCGGCGGCTCGCCGAAGATGATGGCGAAGGCCGCCGACGGCGAGGCCGACGCGGTCATCTTCGATCTCGAGGATGCGGTGCAACCCGACAGGAAGGAAGAGGCGCGCCGCCTCGTGGTCGAGGCGCTGACGGCCACCCCCCGCAGCGGACCGCTGATCTATGTCAGGGTCAATCCGCTCGACAGCCCGTGGTGCCCGGGCGATCTCGACGCGGTGTTGCCGCTGCGGCCGCATGGCATCATGCTGCCCAAGCTGAGCGGTCCGCACGATCTGGACCGCCTCGACGCGCTGATCGGCGAGCGCGAGCCGCGCGATGCGATCGGGACTACCCGTATCCTTCCGGTGTGCACGGAGACCGCAGCCTCCACGCTGTCGCTGGCGGCGGCCTCGTGGGGCCGCCCGCGATTGGCCGGATTATTGTGGGGTGGCGAAGACCTCGCAGCCGACATCGGGGCGACCGCCAACCGCGATGCGAGCGGCGCCTACACCGCGCCGTTCGCGCTGGCGCGCAGCCTGTGCCTATTGGCGGCGCGCGCCGCCGGCGTGCTGCCGATCGACGCGGTGTTCACCGATTTTCGCGATCCCGAGGCGCTTTCGCGGGAAGCCAATGCGGCGCGCCGCGACGGCTTTGCCGCCAAGGCCGCGATCCATCCTTCGCAGGTCGCGATCATCAACAAGGCTTTCACCTATACGCAAGGCGAACGCGACTGGGCGCAGCGCGTAGTCGATGCGCTTGAGGCGAGCGATTCCGGCGCCGTTCAGATCGGCGGCGTGATGATCGACGCGCCGCATCTGGCGCAGGCGAGGCGCATTCTTGCGGCTCCGCCAGCTGATTGATCTCCGGGTGAGGCAAGGGCCGCTCGGTCATGACACCGCGGCGCGCTCCGGCAGCTTTTTTGCCGCATCGGGACGGCGCTGCATCAACAGAACGATCGATCCGACCTGGACGACCTCGTCGTTCTGATTGAGCACCTCGAATCCGATCTTCAGAACGCCCCGCGCGGGCAGCTGGCTTGGCCGGGCCTCCAGCGGCGTGACCCTGGCGCTGATGGTGTCGCCAAGCCTCACCGGCGCATGGAATTCCCAGGATATCCCGAGCAGGCCGAGCGCCGTGCCGTCGATCCAGTCCAGTTGCGACATCAATCCGATCGCCGTCGACAGCACCAGCGGCCCATGGGCGACGCGGCCGCCGAAGATGCTTCGCCTGGAGAATTCCTCGTCGACATGCAGCGGATTGTGGTCGCCGACCAGTCCGGCAAACAGCGAGACGTCGCCCTCGCCGATGGTGCGGCCGCGCGTCCGATGCGTGGTATTGATTTCGAAATCCTCGAGATAAAGGCCCAACGCGCGTCCCCTTTCGAATTCATGCCGCGGCTTTCGCCGATCAACCTTCAGTAGTACTGACCGCGCGGTTAGGAAGCCGACTTGTCAGACGGTACACTAACGGCTAGCGTATCCGACAGCAAGAACGACGGTTTCCGGGAGGCAGGCTTGTTCCCTACCAAGGCAGATGTGCACGGGATCAAACGGCGCGAGGTGCTGCGCGAGGCGGCCGCGTCTTTCAATTACAAGGGTTACCACGCGACCTCGCTGACCGAGATCGCGACCAGCCTGGGCGTCACCAAAGCCGCGCTCTACCACTATTTCCCGAACAAGAACAGTTTGCTGGCCGCATGCTTCGAGCACGCCATGGAGGTCGCTTTTGCGAGCCTCGAGCGCGGGCGCAAGGAGGGCACGAACGGGCGCGACCGGCTGGTGCTGACGATCTCCGGCTACGTCTCGCAATTGATCGACGAACTCAATTGCGGGGTTGGCCTGATGGAAGAACAGGCGCTCGAGCCGGGCGACCGCGCCAAACTGGTTCGGCAGCGCGACAAGTTCGAACGCTCGCTGCGGGCGCTGGTCAGGGAGGGCATCGACGACGGTAGCGTGGTGCCGTGCGATCCCAAGCTGGCGATCTTCGTCATTCTCGGCGCGATGAACTGGGTTCCTAAATGGTTCAAGCCGAGCGGCGCCTGGAGGCCGGAGCAGCTGACGCTCGCGCTCGGCCAGATCTTCGAGCGGGCGCTGTCCTCGACACCCGCCACCGCGCTGACCCGCGACGTCGGAGATCTGCGCGTGCCGGGGTCGCCGGCCAGGCCGGTCTCGTCCGGCAAGCGCGTGCTGACCTTCACGGGGCCGTTGCGGACGAGCCAAACCAAAAAAGTGAAGGCGGGAGGCAAAGTGTGAAGATGAGAGCGAAAGAGTCTCGCCGATCGGAAGGCCGCACTCCTTCGTCGCATTGATGCCGGAGGCTCAGTCCTTATGATCGCTAATCTCGTCGTTGGAGGGCTCGCCGCCGGCTGTCTCTATGCGATGGTCGGCATCGCAATCGTGATCGTGCTCAACATCACCGATATCGCCAATTTCGCCCAGGGCGAGATGGCGATGCTGGCGACCTTTTTCGCCTATTGGCTGATGGACGGCGTCGGCCTGCCCTGGTGGCAGGCGGTGTCGCTCGCGCTCGTGTTCGGGCTGGTGCAGGGCATCGTCGTCCAGCAGGTGGTGATCCGTCCGCTGATCGGGGGTCCGGTGCTTTCCGCCATCATCGCAACGCTGGGCCTGAATATCGTGCTCAACAGCGTCGCCGGACTGATCTGGGGTCATCAGACCTATACCTTTCCGTCGCCCTTTGCATTCTCGCCTCCCTTCCTGATCGCAGGCGTTCCGGTGTCGGTCGACAGCGTCGTGAATATCGCCGTCGGACTCGTCATCATTATCGGCATGACCCTGTTTCTTCGCTTCACCTGGACCGGGCTTGGCCTGCGGGCCGCAAGCCAGAATCAAACCGTGGCGCGGCTGATGGGCGTGTCGATCACCAGGACGTCTGCGATCGCCTGGGGCCTGGGCGGGCTCGTCGGCGCGGTTGCCGGCATTCTCACGGCACCCGCGCTCTTCCTCGACACCAATCTGATGAGCGCGCTTCTCATCAAGGCGTTTGCCGGCGGCGTGCTGGGCGGATTGAACAGCCTGATTGGCGTATTTCTCGGATGCCTGACGCTGGGGGTCGCCGAAAACCTGACGGGCGCCTACCTTTCGCCGTCGTTTGCCGATGCCATCACCTTCATCATCATCATCGCGGTGCTGATCGTGCGGCCCGAAGGGATTTTCGGCCGCGTCCGGATTCGCAAGGCATGAGCGCTGCCGCCGACATCATCGCTGCGCCGAAACCGCTGGTATCGCGGAGTTCGGGCACGGTGTTCGTTGCTTTGTGCTTTCTGCTGGCCTGCCTGGCGCCGTTCGGCCTCAATGGCTACGGCCTCTACCTGATCACGCTGACCGGCATCTTCGCGCTGGTCGCGCTCGGCCTCAATCTGCTCACCGGCTATGCCGGGCAGATCAGCCTGTGTCACGCTTCGTTGTTCGGCGTCGGCGCTTACGCCACCGCGATCCTGACCGAGAAGGCGGGATTTCCCTATCTTGCCGCGCTATTCGCCGGCGCCCTGTTCACGACCGCGATCGGCGCGCTCGCAGCGGTGCCGGCGCTTCGCCTGAAAAATATCTATCTGGCGATTGCGACGCTGGGCTTTGGCGTCGTGCTGCAGAAGGTCATCTTCGAATGGAGGGGACTGACCGGCGGCGGCGGCGGTATGGCGCTCGCAGCACCACGCATCGCCGGATATGAGATCGGCGCGACCGGGCTCTATTACCTGACGCTGGCCTGCGTGACGGTCGGCCTGATCGGGGCGTGGAACGTCAGTCGCGGCCGCACCGGGCGCGCGCTGCTCGTCATCCGGGAGAGCGAGATCGCGGCCGGATCGCTCGGGATCGACGCCGCCCGATACAAGGTCACGGTCTTTGCCATCAGCGCCTTCTACGCCGCGATCGCCGGCGGCCTGTTTGCCTACCTCGTGCGCTACATCAATCCGGAAAGTTTCAGCGTCTCGCTTTCCATCTCGTTCCTGAGCATGGTGGTGATCGGAGGGCTCGGCACCATCGGCGGTTCGGTCGTCGGCGCCATTTTCTATGTCATCGTTCCCGAGTTGCTGCGCGGAATCAAGGATGCGCCGGGTCTCGTGTTCGGCCTGCTGCTTGTCATCGTCATGGTATTCATGCCCAAGGGGCTTTGGGGAATGCTGCGCCGGCTGGGGCGGAGGTCCTGACATGACGCTGACAATCGAAGATGTGTCGGTGGATTTTGGCGGCATCCATGCGCTGAACGGCGTCAGCTTCGCGCTCGAGGCCGGCTCGATCGTCGGACTGATCGGCCCGAACGGCGCCGGCAAGAGCACGCTGCTCAACTGCATCTCCGGCATCACCCGGCCGACCCGGGGCCGCATCCGGCTCGACGCCATCACGCTTTCGACGATGTCTTCGGCAAGCGTAGCGCGCCAAGGCATCGGTCGGGTGTTCCAGCAGCCGGAACTGGTCGCCGATCTCTCGGTGCGTGAAAATCTTCTGATCGCCTGCCACGGTTCGCTCGACTACGACCTCCTAAGTGAATTGCTGCGGCTGCCAAGCGTACAGCGCCAGGAGCGCGCGGCGGAAGCGAAGGTCGCGGACATTCTCGCGCGGCTGGGTTTGTCGGATGCCGCGCAAACCGATGTTCGCAGCCTGCCTTATGGCTATCGCAAGCTGATCGACCTCGGCCGCGCGCTGCTGATGGACATCCGCTTCCTGCTGCTGGATGAACCGATCGCCGGCCTGAACGATGCGGAGATTTCGAGGCTCCGAGAGATTTTGCTCGGCCTGCGCCGGGAATTCGGCCTCGGTATCCTCGTCGTCGAGCACAACATGCCCTTCGTCTCGGAGCTGTGCGATCGGCTGGTTGTACTCGATCTCGGGCGGCTGATCGCCAACGGCCCTCCCGCAGAGGTGCTCGCCGATGCCAAGGTGATGTCCTCCTATCTCGGCGAGGCTCTTGATGCTTGAGGTGTCAAATCTCAGCGTGCGCTATGGTTCGGTCGAGGCCCTGCGCGACGTTTCGATCAAGGTCGAAACCGGCCGCCTGGTTGCCATTCTCGGCGCCAATGGCGCGGGTAAGTCGACATTATTGCGGGCGATTAGCGGTATTGCCCGCGCCGCGTCGGGCAGGATCGCGATTGGCGGCGAGCCGATTACCGGCTTTGGTCCGGAACAGATCGTGCAACTCGGCGTCTCCCATGTGCCGGAGGGCAGGGGCATCTTCCCCGATCTGACGGTGAAGGAAAACCTGATGATCGGCGCTTATGTCCGCCGCGGCCAGGACGTCTCGGCGGATTATGGCCGCGTGATGCAGATGTTTCCGCCGATCGAACGCCGCGAGCGCCAGTTCGGCTACACGCTGTCCGGCGGCGAGCAGCAGATGCTGGCGATCGGGCGCGCGCTGATGGCCGCACCCCGGGTTCTGCTCGCCGATGAACTCAGCCTCGGTCTGGCGCCGATCATCGTCAAGCAGGTGTTCGCCAAACTCGACGAGGTGCGCAAGGCCGGGATCACCGTGCTTGTCGTGGAACAGAATGCGCGGCTGGCCATGAAGTTCGCCGACTATCTCTACGTGCTCAAATACGGGCAGGTGGTGATGGAAGGTGCGCGCGACGAATTCGAACGCTCGACCGCTCTGGTCGATGCCTATCTTGGTGTCTGAACGATGCACGACTATCCCTTGAAACAGCGAACGATCGGCCGTCTGCTCGCCGACAAGGCCGCGCGGGTGGGCGACCGGACCTGGCTCATCTTCGGCGATCAGCGCTACTCTTACGCGCAGGCGCACGATCTCTCTAACCGCTATGCATGCGGGTTTCGTGAGCTCGGGGTGCGCAAGGGCGATCACGTCGCGCTCATGCTGCCGAACTGCCCGGAATTCATCTGGACCATCTGGGGGCTCGGCAAGCTCGGCGCGGTCTCGGTGCCGCTCAATACGGCTGCGCGCGGCGAGCTGCTGCGCTACTTCATCAGCCAATCGGATTCGCGCTACGCGGTGGTGGCCGCGGAATGGGCCGATCGCGTGGCCGAGGCGCTCGGCGACACGCACAATGTGCGGACGTTCTGCACGCTCGGCGGAGCAGGCGCTAAGCTTGGAGCTTGCGCCAGCGCCTGCGTCGATCTGGCAAGTTTTGCGGACGCGGCCGCCGAAGAGCCCGACCGCAACGCGGTGCTGTCGAGCGATCCGCAATACATCATGTATACCTCCGGCACCACCGGGCCGTCGAAGGGCGTGATCAGCCCGCATTCCCAGGCGCACGGCGTGGGCCGCTCGCTGGCGCAGAATTACGGTTATCGCCCGGACGACGTGCTCTATACCTGCCTGCCGCTGTTCCACGGCAACGCGCTCTGGTATTCGCTCTATGCGGCGCTGTGGGCGGATTGCACGCTCGCGGTATCGCCGCGCTTTTCGGTCACGAGTTTCTGGGACGAGATCAGGGCGACCGGCGCCACCCAATTCAATGCGCTGGGCGCGATGACCAACATCCTGTTGCGCGCGCCGGCGAGCCCGCGCGATCGCGAGCATCGCGTGCGGCAGGCCATGATCGTTCCGCTGTCGCGGCAATCCTACCGCGAGGTATCCGAGCGCTTCGGCGTCAAAGTAACCTCGCTCTATGCGATGACCGAGACCTTTGCCGTGACCATGTTCACGCCGGAAGACTCGGAGGCCAAGGGTGCTTCCGCCGGCAAGCCGCGGGGGCTGGCCGAACTTCAGATCGTCAGCGACGAGGACGATCCGCTGCCTGTGGGCGAAGTCGGCGAGATCTGCGTCCGGCCGCTGGAGCGGGGCATCATCATGTCCGGCTATTACAAGATGCCGGAAGCAACCGTGCGCGACACCCGCGACCTCTGGCTGCATACCGGCGACCGCGGCCGGCTCGACGAGGACGGCTATCTCTATTTCGTCGACCGCAAGAAGGAGGCGATCCGCCGCCGCGGCGAAAACATCTCCGCCTATGAGGTCGAGATGCTGATCGCAAGGCACCCTTGCGTGCTGGAAGTCGCGGCGGTGCCGGTGGCTTCCGAATTGAGCGAGGACGAGGTGATGGTCTATGTCGTCTGCCGCGAGGGTCACACCGTCAGCGAGGAAGAGCTGGTGCGCTTCGCCAACCGGAACATGGCGCATTTCATGGTCCCTCGCTTCGTCCATTTCATCGAGGCGCTGCCGAAGACCGCAAGCGAAAAGATCGAAAAGTACAAGCTCAAGACCTGGGCCGAGCAGAACCGCGGGACGTTGTGGGATCGCGAGGCGGTCGGCCTGAAGCTGGAGCGGTAAGAGACGAAACGAAAGATATCAACGACAAAACAGAACAGAGGAGACGACCATGCAAGAGGGAACATTGATGAGGCTGTTGCCGCGGCGCGCGATTCTTGTCGCGGGCGCGGCGATCGTGATGGCGACACTGCCGGCAAGAGCGCAGGAGCCGGTGAAGGCCGGCATGAGCGGCCCGTTCTCGGGCGGCCTGTCGCTGCTCGGGCAAAGCGTGCGCGATGGCGTCGAGGTGGCGTTCGCCGAGATCAACGACCAGGGCGGTATCAGTGGGCGCAAGCTGCAGTTCATCGCCGAGGATGACGGCTATGAGCCGATGCGCACGATTGCTTCGGCGCGCAAGCTCCTCGAACAGGACAAGGTCGCAGCGCTTCTCTCCGTCACCGGCACCGCGCCGTCGGCGGCGTTGCTGCCGTTCGTGACTGAGAGCAAGACCCCGATGCTGTTTCCTTACGCGTTCTCGCATTCGCTGACGACACCCTTGAACCGCGATGTCTTCACCACGCTCCCGGAGGTGCGGGTGCAGATGCTGGTGCTCGCCAACTACATCCTCACCACGCTGAAGCAGACCAAGGTCGCGGCGATCTACCAGAACGACGATTTCGGCCAGGATGCCGTCGCCGGTCTCGACGAGCGCTTCGGCCGCGACAAGATTCCCTTGGTCAAGCTGCCGTTCGATCGCGGCACCACCAATTTCAGCGGCGTGGTCGCGCAGGCGAAGGCGGCAGGCGTCGAGCACGTCGTGTTCCTCGGCATCCCGAAGGATGCGGCACTCGTCATGCGGGAGGCCAATAATCTCGGCTGGAAGCCGCAATTCTCGGGCCATAATGCGCTCGGCGATCCCCAGACCTTCCAGCTTGCGGGTCCGCTCGCGGAAGGCGCGATCGCGATCGCGGTGATGGAACCGCTCGACTCCGACAAGCCCGCGGTGAAGGCCTTCATCGCCGCCCAACAGAAATACAAGCCCAACACCAAGCCGACCACCTACAGCATGCATGGCTATCAGGCCGGCAAGATTTTTGCCGAGGTGCTCAAGCGCACCGGCGGCAAGACCGACGAACCCTCGATCGTCAGCGCGCTGGAAAGTTTTAGGGATTTCGACACCGGCCTGATGGCGCCTCTGACCTTCACGGCAACCCAGCACGCCGGCGCGCTGTCGGGCGCGATCATGAAGGCTGAGGGTGGCAAGTGGAAGATCATCTCCGGCTGGCTGTCGGCGAGTTGAGAGGCCGCTAGTACAGATGCGTGCCGTCGTTGCCGAGCGAACCGGCCCTCCCTCCGTGCTGCGCGTCACGGAGGTGGCGGCGCGCGAGCCGGGGCCGCGCGAGATCAGGATCGCGGTCGGAGCGTGTGGGGTCTGTTTCCACGACGTTGTGGTGCGCAACGGCACATTCCGGCGCGGCGTCGCGATGCCGGTGATCCCAGGTCACGAGGTTGCTGGCATCGTCGAAAAATGCGGGTCGGAGGTGCGCGAGTTTCGTCCCGGTGATCTCGTCGCCACCACCACCCACAGCCACGTCTGCGGCCATTGCCGCGATTGCCGCAGCGGTCACGAGACATCCTGCCCCGAGCGCGTCTTTCTCGGCGATGCCGGGCTCAATGGCGGTTATGCGGAAATGGTCTGCGTCGATGCCGATGCCGCGATGAAGGTGCCGGACAATGTCTCGGCGGAAGAAGCATCCATCGTCGGCTGCAGCATCGGCACCGAGCTCAACGCGGTGCGCGACGTCGGCCGGGTCCGGCTGGGAGAGCGGATTCTGGTGACGGGCGCGGGCGGAGGGCTCGGCCTGCATGGCGTGCAGCTGTCGCGCCTGGCGGGCGCCTTTACCATCGCGGTGACGACGACCGCGGCCAAGGCGGCCCGCATCCGCGAGGCCGGCGCGGACGAAGTCATCGTCGTCGGGCGCGGCGAGGATTTTTCCGGCCAGGTCCGCCATCTCACCGGTAACCGCGGCGTCGACGTTGCCATCGACAATGTCGGCAGTCAGGTGTTCCAGTCGATCAGGCGCAGCATGGCCGATGGCGGGCGGATCGTGCTGGTCGGCCAGCTCACCGGCGAATTCATGACGGTCAATCCGGCGCAATTGTTCCTGCGCAACATCTCGATCCTGAGCGCGAAGGGCGTCTCGCGCCTGCAGCTTGCGGACGCGCTCGATCTCGTGGCGCGCCGCCGCATCAGGTGCGCGGTGGAGGAAGTTTATCCGCTGGACGCCGCGGCCGAAACCCACCGGCTGGTCGAAGCCGGCCTCTCGACGGGCCGGCTCGTGCTCAAGCCGGCCTGAAATTCTCCTATGGAAGGACCATCCCATGTCCACAGCCGATGACGTCAAGGCCAAATCCGGCGAGGCGCTCACGCTGAGCTGGCCGCAGCCCGATATCGCGCTCGTCACCATGGTCCGCGAGCGCGAGATGAACACACTCAGTCTCGAGCTCATCAATGAACTCGGCGCAGCGCTGACGGAAAGCGTCGCCGGCGGCGCGCGCGCGCTCATCATCACCGGGCAGGGCCGGGCGTTCTGCGCTGGCGCGCATCTGCGATACTTCACGCAAACCGACCCGCGCATCGGCGCCGGCAGTTTTGCGCTGCGCGACCGCTACCTGCAACCGATCGCCGAATTGTTCGACCGGATCGAGACCTTGCCGATCCCGGTGATCGCGGCGATCAACGGCTTTGCATTGGGCGGCGGCTGCGAGATGTCGATCGCCTGCGATTTCCGCGTGATAGCGGATCACGCCAGGATCGGCGTGCCGGAAGTGCGGATCGGCGCACTTGCCGGTGCCGGCGGCGTGCAAAAACTGCATCGGCTGGTCGGCCGCGGCAAGGCGCTCGAATGGGTCTTGCTCGGCAGCCACGTCACGGCGGCGGAATCTTTGGCCCATGGTCTGGTGACCAGCGTTTGTCCCGCCGCCGATTTGATGCCGGCAGCGGTGGAACTGGCCGTGCGTTTCCGGCTGCTCGGCCCGCGCGCTGTCGCGCAGTCGAAGATGGCGGTGCGCATGTGCGGCGATGTCGATCTGACGACGGCAAGGAACACCGGCCTCGAGGCGCTGGCGATGCTGATCGACGGCCCGGAGTGGCGGGAGGGCATGAACGCCTTCATGGAAAAACGTGAGCCGCGCTTTCCGCCGCTGTTGCCTCCGAAGGCGTAGCCCGACCATTGGCTATGTGCCGGCCGCGATTTTGCTGTGTCGGGCGCCATAGGCAAAATAGATCACAAGCCCGATCGCGAGCCAGACCGCGAGCCTAAGCCAGGTGTCGACCGGCAGGCTTGCCATCAGGAAGATCGAGGTCGCAGCCCCCGCCGGGCCGACCAGCCAGATCGCCGGCGCCCTGAACGGGCGTTCGAGTTTTGGCTCGGTGATGCGCAACACCAGCACGCCGAGCGACACCACGGCGAAGGCAAACAGCGTTCCGATACTGACGAGTTCGCCGACGAGACCGATCGGGAGCAGTCCGGCGAGAACCGCCACCACGACGCCGGTTGCGATCGTCGCGACGTGAGGGGTGCGGAACCGCGGATGTATTCTTGCAGCCACCGGCGGCAGCAGCCCGTCATGCGCCATGGCGCGGAAGATTCTGGGCTGCGCCAGCAGCATCACCAGGATGACGGAGGTCAGGCCAAAGATGATACCCAGTTTGATGAACGGGGAAAGCCAGCCGACCCCGGCGGCGTCGATGCCGACCGCGATCGGATCGGGGACGTTCAATCGGTCGTAGGGGACGATCCCGGTCAGCACGAAGCCGACCACGACGTAGAGGATCGTGCAGATGACCAGCGAGCCCAGAATGCCGACCGGCATGTCGCGCATCGGGCTTCTCGCCTCCTGCGCCGCCGTCGAGACCGCATCGAAGCCGATATAGGCGAAGAACACCACGGCTGCGCCGCGCGCCAGGCCCGACCAGCCGTAAACTCCGACGCCGGCGTTGGGCGGGATGAAATGCCCTTCCGGATTGCTCGCCGTCACCCAGTTCGCGGTATTGAAAGCGGACACCGTGCAGATGATGAACAGCACGATCACGACGAGCTTGACCGCGACGATGAAATTATTGAAGCGCGCGGTCTCCCGGATGCCGACCACCAGCAGCGCGGTGATGAAGACAATGATGATCACCGCCGGCACGTTGAGGATGGCGCCGGTGGACGACCAGGCGTGGTCAGCCGCGTCATAGGTTAGTGGCGAAGAAACCCATCGGGCCGGCAGATCGAGGCCGAGGTCTTTTGCAAAACTGACAACATATCCGGACCAGCCGATCGCGACCGTGGTGGCGCCGACCGCGTATTCGAGGATCAGGTCCCAGCCGATGATCCATGCGACGAGCTCGCCAAGGGTGGCGTAGGCGTAGGTATAGGCGCTGCCGCTGACCGGAACGGCGGAAGACATTTCGGCGTAGCACAGCCCGGCGAAGGCGCAGGCCACCGCGCCGAACAGAAACGACAGCGCCACCGCGGGGCCGGCGTTTGCCGCGGCCGCATGTCCGGTCAGCACGAAGATGCCAGCGCCGATGATGCCGCCGACGCCGAGCGCTGTCAGGTTGAGAGCGGTCAACGTGCGCTTCAGCGCCCGGACCTCGCCGCTGCCGTCGTCGCCTTGCGCAGCCTCGTTCAACAATTCCGCGGTGGATTTGCGGGCCCAGAGATTTGCCATGGCGGCCATGCCTATCCCGGAAATAATACCTTTGAAAAATCAGAACGCACGCGAAACGCCGCCGATGTCAACTGTCGGTCTTGATCCCGGTTCCGTTTTCCAGTGTCGTATTCCCTTGCATCGTGCTGCCGATGGTCCCGGCATTGCCGCGGCCGCGATCCTGTGTTTTCTCTGTGCCTGCAACGATTCCTTCGTCGTGAGCGGACTGACGGCCGGCGCGGTGAAAGGGTAGGGTTAAGAGAATGCGGCTTCCGACCGGAGCGTCACGACTTGTCTTTATTCTCGCCCATCCGGCCGGCCATGTCGTCGCGCCGCGACACTATTCTCCTTATTTCTGGGAGAACGAGCTCGATTGGCACATGGTGCCGCTCGATGTCGCGCCGGCGGATTTGACCGAAACGATACGAATGGTAGCGAGGTCGAGCAGTGTCGTCGGCTTCAACCTCACCATGCCGCACAAGCCGGCGGCCTTCGCGATGTGCGACGCGGTCGGGCCTGCCGCCGAATTCGAAGGCGTGGTCAACACCATCCGGATCGAGGCGGGTGGACGGCTGGTCGGCGAATCCTTCGACGGCGGCGGATTTCTGAACGCGGCCCGCGCCGAGGGGGTGTTCGACCCGGCACGGCGCTGCGTCGTGATCGGCGCTGGTAGCGCGGGACGCGCCATCTGCCACGCGCTGGTAGCGGCTGGTGCCAGGCGGATCGGCATCCTCAACGAAACACCCACGCCGGTCGAGGTGCTGGCAGCGAAACTGCGAAGCCGCTTCCCCGATCTCGAGATCAGCCTGGAGGAGAAATTCGACGATGCCGGTCTTCTCGTCAACGCGACATCGCTCGGACTTCATGCGACGGATGCCCTGCCGATGAATCCAGCGAAACTGCCTGACGATTGCGCCGTGTTCGATATCATTGCCGGCCGCAGGACCGAGTTCATGGTGGCCGCCGCCGCCCGTGGCCTCAAGGTGGTCGACGGCGTCGCGATGATCAAACACCAACTACCGCTTCAAACTGCTTTCTGGCGTGGCGAAACATGAAAGAGGATAGCCATACGCTTCGCAACGATGCGATGACGGCGACCGTCACGGCTGAAGGCGCCGAATTGTGCTCGCTGAAAAATGCCGAAGGGCTGGAATTGCTCTGGCAGGCCGGGCCGCAATGGCCGCGCCATTCACCGCTGCTGTTTCCGATCGTCGGCCGGCTGAAGAACGACGAATTGCGGCACCAGGGAAAAGTCTATCCGATGACGCAGCATGGCTTCGCGCGCGATCACCGGTTCGACTGGGCGTTGCGTGAGCCTGCTTCCTGCTCGCTGGTGCTGACGGACAATGCCGAAACCCGCAGCCGCTATCCGTTCGCGTTTCGCCTTACGGTCAGGTGCACGCTGAGCTGCGCCGATCTGGAAGTAGCTCTCGAAATCACCAATACCGGCAAGGAGATGCTGCCGGCATCGATCGGCGCGCATCCGGCCTTCAACTGGCCCCTGCTTTCCGGCGCGGCGAAGGAAGCTTACGCGCTGACATTTGCCCGCGAAGAACCGCTGCCGATCCGGCGGCTGAAGGACGGCTTGCTGCGGGCGAAGCCGGAGCCCACGCCGATTCGCGGCAACGCGCTGGCGCTTTCGGAACGGTTGTTCGATGACGACGCAATCATTCTGGACCGGCCGGCCAGCACATCGGTCCGCTTCGCCGCTGATCGCGGCCCGTCGATCGAGATGCTTTGGCAAGGATTTCGCGAACTCGGGATCTGGTCGAAGCTCGGGGGCGCGCCGTTTCTTTGCATCGAGCCCTGGTACGGCTTTGCCAGCCCGTCCGACTTCAACGGCGAATTCAGCGACAAGCCCGGGGTAATGCATCTCGCGCCGGCGGAGAGCCGTGCCCTGAAATATTGCATCCGAATTGGATAGAGCGCGATGCCTTCATAGCGCTGCGAACTTGAAGGCCATCAGATTTCGACCGGCGATCCCAGGTCGGCATTCGAGCCCGGCGCATATTTGGCCATCCGGACGTCGCTGGTGCGGGCATGCGCTTCCATGCCTTCGAGCCGCGAGATGCGCGCGGCAACCGGCGCGACCGCCTGGCAGGCGTCGCGGCTCATGCGCTGCCAGGTCAGCGGTTTGAGGAATTTGTGCACGGAAAGGCCCGCCGAATAGCGCGCGGCGAGCTTGGTCGGGAGAATGTGGTTCGGCCCGGAAACCTTGTCGCCGAACGCGACGTTCGTTTCCTCGCCGAGAAACAGCGATCCGTAATTGGTCAGGCGCGCGTGCCACCAGTCGAGATCCTTGCAATGCACTTCCAGATGCTCGCACGCATAGCCATCCGACGTCGCGACGATTTCCTCCCGCGTGTCACACAGCACGATCTCGCCATAGTCGCGCCAGGCGCAACCCGCGGCGTCGCGCGCGGTCGGCGGCAGCGCTGCGATCAGTTGCGGCACCAGTTCGGCGACCGCATCGGCGACGCGCCTTGACGACGTCATCAGCCAGGCCGGGCTCTCGTGACCATGCTCGGCCTGTCCGACCAGATCGGTCGCGACGATCAGCGGGTCGGCGCTGTCGTCGGCGATCACGGCGACTTCGGAGGGACCGGCGAAGACGTCGATCCCGACCCTGCCGAACAGCATGCGCTTGGCTTCGGCGACGAATTTGTTGCCGGGCCCGACGATGATGTCGGCCTCTCGGCCCGTGAACAGCCCGAACGCCATCGCGGCGATGGCCTGAACCCCGCCGAGGCACATGATGATGTCGGCGCCGGCGATCTTCATGGCGTAGAGCACATGCGGGTGAATCCCCTGTCCCCTGTACGGCGCCGAGCAGGCGATGATGGTTTTCACCCCGGCCGCACGCGCGGTCGCGATCGACATATAGGCCGAGGCGATGTGGGCGTAGCGGCCGGTCGGCACGTAGCAGCCCGCGGTATTGACCGGAATAAGTTTCTGGCCGAGCTCGAGCCCCGGCGAAATCTCCAGCGCGAAATCCTGCACCGAGGCGCGCTGCGCCTCGGCAAAGCGGCGGACCTGGCCGGCGGCAAAGGCGATATCGTCCTTGATCGCCTGCGGGATATCGCGCGTCTGCCGTTCGATGGCAGCAGGGTCCAGCACGATATCGCCGGACCAGCCGTCGAGTGTTGCCGCGTAACCGCGCACCGCCTGCTCGCCGCCTGCTTCGATCGCGGCGAGCATATCGGCGGCAACCTGGCGCGCCGTGTCCGTCTCGGTTTCCGGCGTTTTGGCGGCCTTCTTCAGATAGGTGATGGACACCGGGATTACCTCTTTGTCGGGTAGGCGTGGCGAGGCCCGGTCGGGCGACCGAGCCTCGCTAAGGAATTACTTCTTGTCGAACTCGGTCGCGAAGGCACGCAGCTTCGGGTCGGCTGCGACCCGCTTCAGGTAATCATCCGTGATGTAATTTTTGGCATCGGGGCTCGCCGGGATCGTGCCGGTCTCCGTCATGAACTTGCCGATCTCGGAAAACCATCCGTCGACGGTCGATGCGCCGCCACCGCGTGACATGATCTTCAACTGGTCGTCGAGCAGGAAGGTCGGGCGCAGCGCGAACTCCTGGTCCATCGCGCGTTCGGTGACCTCGAGCCCGCCCTGCTTGTAGAAGTCGAGCGCAAGCGTGCGCGCCTCTTTCGGATTGGCCTTGGCCCACGACCAGCCGCGCAGGTAGACCGCCAGAAACTTCGCGACATCGTCAGGATGTTCCTTGGCGAAATCGGCGCGCACCACCAAAGCGCCGGGGACCACCGCGCCCGCGTCCGCGCCGGAGCAGAGATATTTGGCGTTGGCGCGGTCTTCCAGCGTGTAGGTGTTGGGCGCCCAGACGCCGGCGATGTCGCCGTTGTTGGAGGTGATGGCGGTGATGATCTGGGCCTGGCCGAGATTGACGAACTGCATGTCGTTCTGCGCCAGCCCGAATTTCGTCAGGCATTTGCGCGCCGCGTAGTCGACCGTTGAGTTGGTGGTCAGCAGCAGCCGCTGGCCTTTCAGGAGCTTCGGGTCGGCCTTGATGGCGTCGAACTTGTCGCCGCGCACCAGCATGGCGTTGGCCTTGGATTCATCATTGGTGATGCCGATGGTCAGGATATTGAACCTGACCGCGCCGAGCACCGCGGGCACTGAACCGATGCCGCCGACGTCCCATGATTTTGCCGCGGATGCCGCAATCTGCGGCGCGCCGGCCGGGAAGGTGGAGAATGTCGGGGTCAGCCCGACTTCCTTCCACCAGCCTTTTACGTTCGCATAGTGGAACGGCAGCGCCCAGTACAGCGACGGCTGATAGCTGACGCCGATCGGCGTTTGCGCCTGCGCCGGCATCGCCGTCGCGAGGCCGCCTGCAATAATGGTTGCCAGGATCGCTTGCCTGACTGCTGTCGTGATCATGGGTCTTCCTCCGTTTTGATTTTGGTTGCTTGGGTCTGTTCGCGTGCTTTCTCAGTGACGGTCTTCGGGTTTCTCCTCGCGCAGCGATTTCCAGATATGGGTGCGCAAATGGATGAAGGATTCCTGGTCCATCACATCCTCGATCCGCTGAAACCGGTTCCAGTTCTCGGCGTTGCGGATCGTCCTGACGTCGATCATCTCCTTGATGCGGCCGGGCCGCCGCGTCATCACGGCGACGCGGTCGGCGAGGTAGACCGCCTCCTCGACGGAATGGGTGATGAACAGCACGGTGCGCGGATTGACGCGCGCCAGCCGCACCAGTTCCTCCTGCATCACCACGCGCGTCTGCGCATCCAGCGCGCCGAACGGCTCGTCCATCAACAGCACTTCCGGATCCAGCACATAGGCGCGCGCGATGGCGACACGTTGCTGCATGCCGCCGGACAGCTGATGCGGAAAGGCGTCGGCATGACTTTCGAGATTCATCAGCTCGAGCGCGCCGGCGATCAGTTCGCCGCGCTTGTCCTTCGCAACGTTCTTGTTGCGCAGGCCAAGCTCGATGTTCTGGCGCACCGTCTTCCATGGAAACAAGGCAAAGTGCTGGAACACGACGGCGCGATCCGGTCCGGGGCCGCTGACCGGCCGGCCGTTGACGCTGACCGTGCCGGAGGTCGGCCGCTCAAAACCTGCGACGATGCGCAGGCACGTGGTCTTGCCGCAGCCGGACGGGCCGACGATGGCGACGAATTCCCTGTCCGCGATTTCGAGGTTGATGTCGTCGAGCGCCTTGACACCGGCCTTTCCCGTGCCGAACATCTTGTTCACTTTGTCGAAACGGATCGATCCCACGGCGCTCGTCCCTAGGCGTCGAGGCCGCGCCGGCGAAGGATCAAGGCCTCGCCGTGACGCAACAGGACATCGATCAGCATTCCCGCAAGGCCAATGGCGATCATGCCGGCCATTACCGTCGGCGTCGAAACATTGGCCTGCGCCTGCACCATCATGAAGCCGACGCCGGCCGCGGCCACGATCAATTCCGCCCCGACCAGCGATTGCCAGCCTAGCCCGGCGGCCACTCGCAAGCCCGCGACGATCGAGGGGACGGAAGCCGGCAGCAGCACTTCGACGATGGTGCGCAGGTGTCCGGTGCCGAGCATCTGCGCGGCTTCGATCAGGTGCGGATCGACGAAGCGGGCGCCGCGATAGGAATTGATCAGGCACGGCGGAAAGGCGCCGGCAAAGATGATCATCACGGGACCGCCGATGCCGGTGCCGAACCAGAGCGCCGCGAACGGCACCCAGGCGATCGGCGCGATGAAGCGCAGCCCTTCGAAGATCGGCGACACGATATCGTCGAGCAGCCGGAACCGTCCCATCAAGAGCCCTAAGGGAATGCCGACGAACGCGGCCAGCCCGATGCCGCAGAGATAGCGCTGAAAACTCGACAACAGATGCTGCGGCAGGGTGGCGCCGGCAAACGGCGTCGTCAGCAACGCGATGAAGCGCGCGATCACATCCCAGGGCGCCGGCAGAAACTGGCGCGGCACCAAGCCAGAGACCGGCAACAGCGTCCAGATGCCGAGGAACAGGCCAAGACCGATCAGGCCATATGCCATCGTCTCCCGCAGCTTCAGCGGCTGGTCGTTCATGGCCTCAGTCCCTTGCCGCCACGTTCCAGGCCAGCGCCTGGCGTTCCACCCCGCCGAGCAGCCAGGTCGTGACAAAACCGAGCAGGCCTACCGCGAGCATTCCGACCAGGATCATGCCGGGATAGATATCCTGCTGCGCCATGTTGAGCACAAGGCCGAGGCCGACCAGCGCGCCGACCAGTTCGGCGGCGACCAGCGTCGTCCATGCCGCCTGCAGCGACAGCCGCAACCCCGTGAAGATCATGGGCAGCGCCGCGGGCACTAGAATTTCCACGACGAACCGCCATCGCGGCGTGCCCAGCATGCGCGCGGCCTCGATGATCGGGCGCTCGATGGTGCGCACGCCGGAAAACGAATTGATCACCGAGGGCACGAAGGCGGCAAACCAGATCACCATGATCTTGGCGGCATCGCCGAGGCCGAGCCACAGGATCGCCAGCGGAATCCAGGCCAGCGGCGGGATCGGCCGGATGATGAGGAAGACCGGATTGATCGCAGCTTCCGCGCGCCGGCTCCAGCCCAAGTACAATTGCCCGACTAACCCCGGCGAACCTCGCATAGCGTCGAAAAGCCCTTGTTTGTTGGGCCTTTTTGTTAACCGCGATGCAAGACGAGCTTTGACGAGGCCCGGCGGGGAACCCATTTATGGAAAATAGTAGCGCGTTTGTGGAGCCGGACCATGGCGAAAGAACTGATCAAGGCAGCCCAATTGTCGAGGTTGCTGGCGACCAAGGGGAAGCACCGGGACGGCGCGGGCCTATTCCTACAGGTCGCTGCGAAAGGGCAGGCGTCTTGGACCTATCAATATCGATGGAATGGCGAAACGAAGTGGATGGGCATTGGGCCTGCGGCCACGTTCAAACTGGACGAGGCCCGGAAGCGTCACCACGAATTGAGACGTATGCGAGACCGAGGGATTGACCCGCGCTCAGCCGTCGCAACTGCTACCCTGCAGCCTTATCAGCAGCGTCCGGTGGCTCTGCCAGAGGCTACGGGCACGGAAGCACCAGAGAAGCCCGCAAGCCCGCTATTCGGCGAAGTGGTCGAGTTGTTTCTGGCCGATTTTGCGCCAGGATGGACAGGCGGGTTTGAGGGCAATGAAGTCAAGAGCTATCGGCGCACCGTAAGCGGCAACAGCTTCGCGCAGCTGCCCGTGGCGGAGATTGAAACCGCGCACGTGGAAGCAGCATTAAAGCCTTGGGCTGACACGCCGACAACTGCCGAAAAAGTCCTTATGCGTATCGGTAAAATCTTGAATTATGCGACCGCGAAAAAGTTCCGATCTGGCGAAAACCCAGCCCGCATAAAAGGGCACTTCGAATTTCTGGCGCGGCCCGTTGTGCCAAAGTCCGAAAGCCATCCCGCGATGCCATCGGCAGAAGTTCCGGAGTTTATGGCCGAGTTGCGAGGGCTCGGCTCGACCGAAGGCCGGGCGCTTATGTTTACCATTTTGACGGCGGCCCGGACCAATGAAACACTCGGCGCAAAGTGGAAAGAAATCGACTCCGGTCCGATGGGGGCGGTTTGGACAATCCCGGCGGAGCGTATGAAGGGCAAGCCGGAAGATCGCACCGAACACCGCGTACCGCTCGCGCCAACAGTCGTGAAGCTGTTAGGACCCCGCGGTGCGCCGGATGACTACGTTTTCCCTTCCCGTCGTTATGGCGCTCGCAAGCCGCTCTGGGAACACTCAATGTCCACCGGGCTAATGAAGCAAATGCGGCCTGCGTATCATGTGCACGGCTTCCGCTCGACGTTCTCGGGCGATTGGGCAGCAAAGGCTAGCTATTCACTGGAGCTTCGCGAGCGCGCATTACATCACGTTGTCGGCGACACGGTCGCGCAAGCATATAATCGGGATGAGCTTGTCGAGTTACGCCGGCCCATGATGACGGCTTGGGCGAAGTTCGCTTGTGCGCCAGTCAAGGGTCGGTCACGTGCCCGGTAGTATCGACGATACAGAAGAGGCGCGAGAGCCGCACGAGCATGACGCGGCGGCATGGGCGAAGCATCGCGAAGCCCAGCGACAACCATATCGCCAGCCGGCCTAAGGGCCCGAGGACGCCCGGAATCACCGACGGACATCGACGGGTAGACAAGAGCGACCAGCGCCCATTGCGGCTCAAGACAAAGCGGGTCGGAGTCGCACTTCGCGGGCAGCGGGAAAACGGCATAGTCCGCTGCGATCAAGGGCCGGGGGCAGTACATGCTTTGGGAGATAGCGCGTTAGTCGAATTTGGTTGGCCTAGTAGCCAAAACCTGCCCGTTCGCGTCCAAAATCTGTTTTGGCAGCAAACAAGTCTGAATTTGATTCGGCGTTATCTTCTTCTTGGATTGGCACAACCCAATCAGGTCGTTTGAGTGCCCCATAAGAGGCGGGGCTACCGCCACGATATGCTTATTAGGAAATTCCGCGCGGACCATTTTTACGGCGGGCATTAAATCTGAATCTCGCGTAACTAGGTAAGCCTTCTCGTATTGTCCTTTATACGCATCGTTCAGCAGGTGAATGCCAATGCTCACATCCGTTTCCTTTTCTTCGTGAGCGTGCCAATGCGCATTGCAGCTATTGCAGTGCCTGTCTTTCACTTTGAAGTGGCCCATAATGCAATCGACACCGGTTGCTTTTAGGGCCTTCACGTATTCTTCATGGCGCGACATGGGCCCCGGAAGCCAATCGGCATACGCTGAAAAATAGTAGATGCCAGTAATGGTCTCTGTGGCCGGCAATATTAGGCGCTTAGCCAAGGCTGCAAGATCAAGCCATTTAACCTTATCGTCCCGAAACCTAACTAGCGCGTGATAAAGGTTGAACCCGTCGATGTAAAAACAAACAGGGGTCATTACAGGCCCCTAAAAAAGCAAAACCCCGCTGACCGGAGTCAACGGGGGCCGCTGGGCGAACCATGCGGGATTAACGGAAATCACTATATGGGAAATGCGAATCATAAGTAAAGACCGGACTCCAAATGGAACTATGGTCAACCACAAATTGCGAAATGTGAGTCATTTTAGCAACAATTATTCTTGGTTGCGCTGCCAGTACCTCTTCCATTGCCGGGATGCCGAATGTTGCAATGCAGCACTGGTCGTTGCGAGGTATGCTCACCGTTGCTGATGCGGCGGTTATTTTCACTTAATTGGAGGTCACGAACGGCTGTGATTTTGAACTGTTTCTGCCAATTGTTCACCGTGACTTGCGAAGAACCCTTCCGATTTTGGAAGCTTTTTTTTCGGTTCGGACGTTTTTCCGCATAATTGAAGCAGAGCACGACCTTGCCAAGGTCGGGGTCGAGGGTTCGAATCCCTTCGCCCGCTCCAAGACTTAACCTGGCTTAGCCAGTTTTGGAACAGGGACCCAAGTAATGAGTCAGGTCGACGTGACCATCCGTAGTGCTTGATGGAATTTTAGCCCAGAGCTATTTCAGCGGTGGCTGAGTGTGAATTATTGACGCAGAACGCCGAGCTTAGAGACTCGCTGCCAAATATTGTGGAGCTCCCGAGCCGTGCTTTTCTGACATAGTTTGCCCGCGAGGCTCAAGTCGGCCCGCAATTCCGGGCATAGTGCGACCGTGGCCTGCGGCGTGCTGTGCGATAAAGAAAGGAATGGGGAACGAGGCCGAATCGGCACGGTCTATTGAGTTTGCTCGGAGTTCGGCAATGCCATTGCCGACTCCCGAGCCGTCGCACGACTCCAGACCTTGCGCCCCCGCGAATCGGGCTTGTCGAGCAGAACGAGATGGTGCCGATCGCTGTAGTGAAGCGTGCTATCCTCCCGCCGCTGGAACTGGAAGGCCCCTCTGGATCCGATGAAGACGAGCTGCCTCATATGGACCATCATCGTCACATCGGGCCAACCCTCGACGGCGAACATGCTCTCCGGATAGCTCGGGTAGAGCCGTTCGCTGACCACCCCGTCTCCGAACTTCCGAGGCGGTTTCCATGACGCCGGGCCGAGGTGCCGGTCTTCAATGTCGTTGAGCGTCGTGCTAATCAACCTGTAGGCTAGCAGCCCGTTGTCGACCGGCTCTGCCGCCCTCAACGCCTCCAGCAATTTCAGGAACCTTTCGTCTTTGGCGACCATGAAAACCAGACTTCCCAACATAGCGATCTGGGCGCGCAGCGGCGCGGGAAAATCCTTCGCCACGAAATATCTGGAGGACCGTTACGGATATGAGACGTGCAAGCCGGGCGCAATCTGCCGCGAGGTCACCCTACGCCTATTCGGCGAGGATTCAAAGACGACGCTCAACAAGGTCAATGATGCGCTGCGGCAGATTGAACCGAACATCTGGCTTCGGCTGGGATTCGAGGCGCTGAGCCGCAAGGACGGAGTTCTCATCGACGGGATCCGGTTCGTATCCAACGTCGAATTCTGCCGGCAGAACGGCTTCCGGATGGTCAAGATCGTCGCCGAAGAGGCGACGCGCCTGGCGCGGCTCGCAGCCAGGGGCCAGGCCTTCGACGTCAAGGTCGACGGGGAGCATTCCGGCGAGACCGAGATCGAAAACGAGTCCTTTGATCACACTGTCCACAACGAACGCGACGATCCCGACGCACTCTTCCGTCAACTGGACGCAATTGTGGACGGGTCCGCAGTTGGCTGACCTATTCCTCGAATTCACCAGCCGGCAGATCAGGCGCTACTACGGGCTCTTCGACCTGTCGGCGCCCGAACATCTCGACCTGCTTTGCCGGTGGATCAACGTGGCGGCGTGGCTGTGCGATGACTTCTGCCTGGTACCAATCGGCTTTCCGCTCGAATGCTTCATCCTGCGCCGCGCGCTGACGCGAAAATCGGACCTGCTGACGCACGGCATGATCGAACTGCCGCTGCGCGGATCGTTCGAGGCATTCGTCGCGCGCCGGCGGGATACCTACAATCCCTACGCCGAGGATTTCGCCGATCTGTATCGCGACGATGTTCCGACGTTCGTCCAGAGATTCTCAATTGCATTCAAGGACCGACGAAACCAATCGGCGGAATCGCTGGTCGACCGATGGTCGGCGGGCCCCGACGATTCGTCACTGTGGATGCCCATAAGTCGGCTCGGTCTAGTAGCAACGCGACGGATATCGAAGATCCCGGAGATCATTCACCGCAGCGAGGCTGGCATCGTTTGGCAGGGGATCTTGGCCAGGCTAACGGAAAACGACCATGCAGCGGAGGACCAATTGCAGCGGATACTGCAGAGCGATTTCGTCGAAAGCTACTGTGAGGAGTACGGCACCGACACGCTTGTCGATTTGCCACACGGGTGGCGGGATCTCAGACGCGAGCCGTCGGCCAACGGCGCACTCAACTACAGGAGCTTTACCGCCTCGTTGGTGCCGCTCGGAATCTGCTTGCTCGCCGAGCGCCTCTCCGCCGAGACGATGATCGAGATCAGGCGACGAGCGGGGTATCTCGCCTTCGTCGCCCGCTATCGCGAGATCGCGAGCGACAGGTCGATGCTGAAGCTCGCCGCCGCCGGTTACGGGGCCAAACACGGCACGCGCGGACATTCCCTCGCCGAAGTGGCACTCGCGCGAACGTCCCGTTCGAAGGACGTCGTACTTACCGAGACCGAAATCGCACATCTCGACGAGATTCTCGGCTTGGCGGCGGAAGATATACAGCATGGCGGTACCATCGCGCCCGTCGGCTTGCCCGAACAGCTGTCAACGAGTAGACCAAACGAGGGTGGAAAAATGTCACATCCAAAGCCGCGCGTCGCGATCTTCGTCGCCCTTTCGGAGGAGCGCAGGATCCTCGAAGATGGCGGTCTCGGCCTGCGCACGGACCTACATGAGAGACATCTTGTCGGCGAGAAGGACGGCGTCACAATCGAGGTGTTCTGCGCTTACGGGATGGGTAGGGTCGCCGCAGCAGTCGCCACAATGAAATATCTCAACGAGACGAAACCGCCGCCCGACCTTCTGATCGTCGCCGGCCTGGCGGGCGGATTTTCTCAGGCCGGGATGACCGAAGGCGCGATCGTCATTCCCGAGCAAGTGTTCGATCTGGCCCTGCGCAAGATCAAGGAAACCGAGACAGAGTTTAGGCCGGAGACCTACCGAACGGATTCAAGGCTGAAGGACTACATACAGTCGAATGCATTTCATTCCGACGATTGGTCTACGGCGGCGCACCGGTACGCCGAATGGCCGATGAATTTACGGCCGAACATCCGGCATGACCCGCTAACGTCAGTCGATGAAGTCGTAACAAGCGAGGCGCACGGCGACTTGCTTCGTTTGACATCGCCTAAGTTAGCCGGCGTCGAGATGGAGGCTGGCGGCGTATGCGCAGCGGCGGCAAAATTTGGCGTTCCCGTCTCGGTCATCCGAGCGGTCTCGGATAAAGCGGATCCCGCGAAGACCGACAACGTCTGGCGCCCTCGCGCAATGAAAACGATCGTGAGCCTGCTCAAGTTCATCGACCTAGCGGCAGTAATCGTTCAGAAGAAGTGACTGTTTTACGGGCGTTCCCAGAGACTCTTGCCAAGCGAATCTGAGCTGCTAGAATCGCAGGGGATAGCGGGGAAAAGCCCCATGGGAACCGAGGATGGCGGACCGACGTCGTACCGTCTCAGCTAAGGTAACGCCAGTTGCACTGTTGTTCATCAATCGACCGGTTGGCAAGCTTCCGTCGCCATTCGGGCGAGACGGCGTAGCGGATTCGCAACGGCCACACGCTCGACCGCCGGGATAGTAGACGTCGCTCATGACTGCACTGGTCAGAAGATACGACGAGAAGATTGCGCCCCGGCAACAGAAAACCGGGACGAACCGCGATATCGATCGCGACATCGACGTCATCATATGGAGCATGGGTCTCCATAACATCCGACGCTACTTCCACCAGAGGTTCTGGGAGGAAGAAACGCGCGCGTCGGAGTTCGCGGCGAGGATCGAACCTCTGCCGAGATTGGAAAGCGTTTCCGATCACAGTTGGCATATCGCGTTCATCTGCAACCTGCTCGGGCCACGGCACGAAAACCTCGATCAGACCAAGGTCCTCCGGCTGGCAGTCCTACACGATATCCTCGAGATCATCGTCGGAGACCAGAGTCCGATCGGTCGCGACGGCACGGGCCGTAGCACGCATGCTTTCAACCAGCGCGTCGCCCAGGAACGTTCCGCGATGGAAGAGGCGGCTGTCGCATATTACGTTGGTCGGCTTCCGTCGGATGCGGCCGAGGAGCAGCGCTCGCTCCTCGACGACTACCAGAGCGGGCGCAGTCAAGAGGCTAGGTTCGTGAAGTGCGTTGATAAGATGCAGACGCTCGCCTTCGTGCTGATCAAGAAATCCGGAGACATGGAAGACAAGCACATCCGCTTCACGTTGAGCTACTCCGAAAAGGGCATTTCGTATTTTCCGGCCCTCGAGGACCATTTCCGCAATCTCCAGGTGCGGGTACTGGAGAGCGTGGCCGCATGGCGGCACACGAGCGTCACGGAACTGAGGAGCCAACTTTTTGGGACGCAGCTCTCCTTCTGGTGAACGACCTTACGGCGCCCATCCGATGCGATGGGTTGCTCGACGGAACGATGTTAGTCGCAAGTTGTCCAGAGCCTAAACCCGGCAGAGGCTCCACTTATCGACGCGGAGATTTTGTTCAGACAAGCGGGACCAGCTCTACGGGCTGCGCGGACTGACATTGGACAAGGCTATTAGGAAAGCGCCGAACGAAAATCTGCCAGCCGAACAAAATAAGAACAAACGGTTGGTTAAGATTTCACTGTCAACCTAAAGTTCGGAGGTCGAAATGGCTGGATATTCGAAAATTGAATGGACCGATTCGACCTTCAATCCGTGGGTCGGTTGCACGAAAATCGGGCGTGCTGGCAAAAAGCCGTCGGCCTGTGATTTTTGCTATGCTGAAAAATGGGCAAAGCGCAGCGGGCAGGTCACGTGGGGCAATCATCCGCGTCGGCGCACCACGACCTCCTATTGGGCTGCTCCGGTCGCTTGGAATAACCGCGCACCCGCCTTTAAGGCGAAGTACGGGCGCCGCCAGCGGGTATTTTGCGCTTCTCTCGCCGATGTTTTCGACAATCAAGTCGACCCGGTCTGGCGATCCGACCTGTTCCGGTTGGTCCGGGAATGCGACCAGTTGGACTGGCTTATGCTAACGAAGCGCCCCCAAAACATTCGAAAAATGCTGCCGTCCGACTGGGGCAACGGCTACGGGAACGTTTGGCTGGGGACAACTGCAGAAGATGCTTCGGCTTACCAGCAGCGCGCGAAGCATCTGCTAGCTTTACCCGCCGCCGTGCGATTCGTGAGTTATGAGCCAGCCTTGGGCCAGTTGGGGCCTTTGGAAATAGCTGGACGCACTCCAGACTGGCTGATCATCGGAGGGGAAAGTGGTGTTCGCTCGGACCTCGCACGCGCCACAAATCCAAAGTGGGCTCGCGATGCAATAGCCGAGTGCCGCCGTGAAGATGTTGCACCGTTTTTGAAGCAGTGGGGCGCTTACACCAACAATCCCCTTGTCGTCGAGCAGGGTTGTTCAGTGCAAGACGCGATGAAGATGGACCCTCCCGAGAACGGGAAAGGTGGAGGAAAGCTGGACGGCACACTTTGGCGAGAGTTTCCAAAGGCGCGATCGGTCCAAAGTATGAAGGGACGAAATGTCAAAAAGGCCGACGAGGGGAGATCATTATTGGCAGGATGAGGATGGCTTGTGGGTCGAGAATGTCGGGCCTTGGGCAAAAGAAAAGTTAAAAATCCTCACGGACTATGTGCAGATCTGCAGCGGCGCCCGTCAGAAATACAGTCGCCGCGGCTTCATTGATGTTTTTAGCGGCTCGGGCAAATCAAAAATCAGGACTAGCGGCGAGCTAATCGATGGCAGCCCCATAGCGGCCTTTAAGCAAGCGCAGGGCGCAAGTCCATTTTCGCAGATTTATGTCTCGGACGCCGACGAGGAACTCCTGAAGTCGGCTACGGACAGGCTCAAACTGCTTGGCGCACCGGTCATATTGGTCGACGGGCCGGCGTCGGCAGCGCTGGCATCGATCGTGAAGACCATAGATCAATACGGGCTTCACCTTGCACTACTTGATCCGCATAATCTTGGAACGCTTTCCTTCGACCTATTTGAGGCGTTGGCTAAACTGAAGCATATCGACGTAATCGTGCACGTGAGCCTCGGTGATCTACAGCGCAACGTCGATCGCTATACGTCAGAAGATTATCAGCAATTTGACCGTTTTGCGCCTGGTTGGCGCGAACATGTTCGGACCGACGTGAACCAAGCTTCGTTGAGGGCAGCCATCCTCGAGTACTGGACTGAAAAAGTCGCCGGGCTCGGACTTCCGCGAGCGAAGCACTGCGAACTCATCAGGGGCACGCAGAGTCAGCGGCTATATTGGCTCATGCTTCTGGCAAAACACGACTTGGCTCACAAATTTTGGACGAAGATAACGTCTGCGGCGAAGGCGCCGGGATTTGACTTTTAGAGGTCGCCCGTGCCGCTCAAAATCAGCCGCCGCGGTGGCGAAGGCGTCACTGTCCCTTATGCCCCGATTTTCGACGGCGTTCGCAAAAACCGAGGCTTCAGGGATGCAAGAGGGCGGCCGGATCTCGCTGCAGAAATTGCTGAAGGCATAGAATCGCGGGCCCTAGGAGAATGCCTGGTTCGGATAGCCAAGGAAAATCTCTACTTTTCCCTCGGGTGTGATCTAGGCAACCATCACGAACCGGAGCAGCCAGCACCTCTGAGGCAAATTGCTGGCGGATACATTCAAGTCACATCGATCAATTATGCGTCGGTCACGACCGATCAACTGGATACCTTTAGTTTAGCGTTCGGTTCTAAATTGAAGCGACTCTCCGGGTCACACCATTGGAGCATCGATCTCGTTGGAACGTGGGTAAACTTTGTTCTTCCGGGAGAACCCGCAGTTAGCGCGCCGTCGATGTGGATATGGTTTTTCGCTGCGGCACGAACGCCGTCAAAAGCAGATGCTTCCCGGGAATCACTGATTGGCGCGATCTCCGAAACGCTCCATGCGCCGGCGGTGAGCAAATGTCTTTAATTAGGGTTGCCTCGATTATACATCTTCGCGCCAGTCGTTCGACCGGAGGGCTTGGCACGGGCCTGTTACAGGTTTCCCCGAATTTGGGCAGTTGTGCTCCTTTGGTTACCCCTTTCTCCAGCAATTAGTTGTGTGGCGTCATAGCCGCAACTATTGTCCTATCCGGTTCAACAAAAGCCAATCTGGAAGCGCTAAATGACGGGGAAACTTGAGGCAGGGGCTTTTGTGGAGCTCCGGGGACGTCCTTGGCTGGTCGAAGAGACCGTCAAGGGCGATGGCGATTTCGAGTCCCTCAAGCTTTCTTGCATTGCAGACGACGCCCAGGGTGAGCAGCTTGAGATCATATGGGACGCGGAAATCGGGCCAAAGGTCCTCGGCGAGGACAATTGGCAGCGGGTTGGGGCAGGCGGACCAGATTCAGCGGACGTGTTCGCGGCCCATCTGCGGGTAGTCCGTTGGAACTCCTCAACCGCCGCTGAGCGGGACCTGTTTCAGGCTCCATTCCGGGCCGGCATCAGGCTCGATACCTATCAACTGCTCCCCCTCCGGAAAGCCCTGCGCCTTCCGCGCGTCAATCTGTTGATTGCCGACGACGTGGGGCTCGGGAAGACCGTCGAAGCGGGCCTTATCGCCCGTGAGTTGCTGCTCCGGCGCCGTATCGATTTCATCGTTGTTGCAGCCCCGCCCTCGATGACATTGCAGTGGAAGGACGAATTGCAGGCAAAATTCGGCCTCTCGTTCCAGATCGTCGATCGGGAGCATCTGACCGAGATGAGGCGCTTGCATGGCTTTGGTGTCAATCCGTGGCGCACGGGCTCGCGCTTCATCATTTCACACCGCCTTCTCACCGACGAAACCTATGTGTCTGGACTAAGGGATGTGCTCGGCGAGTTTCGCGCCCGCGCGTTGTTGATTCTTGACGAAGCCCATCACGCGGCCCCAGCCGGAGGATCGCGCTATGCGATTTCAAGTCAATTCACCAAGGCCGTGCGGAATATCTCGGAGCGTTTCGAACATCGCCTATTCCTGACCGCGACCCCGCACAACGGTCATAGCAACAGCTTTTCCGCGTTGTTGGAGATGCTCGACCCACAACGCTTCACGCGAGGCGTCGAGGTTCGGCCCAAGGATCTTGAACCTGTCATGGTCCGCCGATTGAAGTCGGATCTTCGCCGGCTCGGAGAGGCATTTCCGGAACGCCGGATTGAGGCGATCCCGATTTCGGGCCTTCCGGCCGATACGCCGGAACTCGAACTCGCGCGCCGGCTCGCAGCCTATGGCGAGCTTCGCATGGGGCGCATATCGACTTTGCCAAGCCAGAAGGCAGCTTTGGCCAAACTCGCATTTGTCGGGTTACAGCAACGCCTCCTTTCGTCGATTGCTGCATTTGCCAGAACGTTGAAGGTTCATCGTGCTTCACTGCTAAAACTCGTCGACGGAGAGATCACGGCGCGTGAGATGCAAGGTGCGCTAATCTTCGTAGCTTCCCCAAGTGGTGAGGTGACCGCCGAGCTGGATCTTGAGGACGCGCACGCTGAAGCAACGATCGATGAGGATGAGAAGTCGGCGACCGAAGCGGCCACACGCGCGGGCGCTGTCGGAGCACCAAAGGGTGCGCTTGAGTCAGAGCTTGCTGCGGTCGATGAAATGCTGGCGATTGCGGAGGCTTCCGCAAGTCGTCCCGACGCCCGGGTTCGTTGGCTGGCGGAATGGATCAAGCGCAACATGCTCTTGGGAAAAACCTGGAATAATCGCCGCCTGATTATCTTTACCGAATATGAAGACACGCGCCGGTGGCTGGAGCGGCGGCTGCTCGAGGCAATCGATGGCACCGATAAGTCGGACGAGCGCATCCTCGTGTTTTCGGGTGCCACAGGGACGGACAAACGAGAGGCAGTCAAGCGGGCTTTCAATACCGACCCCGCCATCGAGCCTGTCCGAATTCTACTTTGCACTGACGCCGCCCGAGAAGGCATCAATCTGCAGACCTATTGCTCAGACCTGATCCATTTCGATTTGCCCTGGAATCCTTCTCGTCTGGAGCAGCGGAACGGACGCATCGACCGCAAACTGCAGCCCGCGAAGGTCATCGTCTGCCGCTACTTCAGGTATCAACAGCGTGAAGCGGATATCGTTCTTGATGCTCTGGTGCGCAAGACCGAGCAGATCAGGAACCAGCTCGGCTCGGTCGGTCAGGTCATTAAGGAGCGTGTGACAAAGCGGCTGGCGGAGAGCGGCATCCGCCAAGGTGCGGCTGAGGAAATCGCCAAGGCCATTGAGGCGGAAAGTGATGCCGAGCGCCTTAGCCGGGCACGGGCGGAAATGGACGATGATGAACGCGCACGTTTCGAAAAGATCACAAAGGAGCAGCGCGAACTGCAACGAATCCTGGAAGACTCGCAAGAGAAGGTCGGAGTGAATCAGGACGATTTGCGGCATGTGGTCGCCGTTGCCCTCGATCGAGCGGGATATCATTTCGACGAGGCCCATGCGGATGCTGTGGGCGCTGTCGAGACCTATCGTTTCGATCCGTCACATCTGGCTTTCAAGGGAGAAGGCGGCTGGGGCGATGCGTTCGACGATCTGCGCACTCGGCCGCGCAACCGAGGCGAACGCTATTCGGATTGGCGGCGCAACGCGCCGATCCGTTCGATTTCGTTCAAGCCGCCGGTGCTGCCAGACGGACGCGACGCGCCGAACGTCGTCCAGGTCCATCTTGAACATCGGCTGGTCCGAAGGCTGCTGTCACGTTTCATCTCGCAAGGCTTTGAATCCAGCCTGTCGCGGGTTTCCGTGATCATGGGACCGGGCGCACAGCCGCGCATTGTGCTGATGGGGCGTCTCAGCCTCTACGGCAGCGGCGCGACGCGCTTGCATGAAGAGGTCATTCCGATCGCCGCCGTCTGGTCCGAGGCCGAACGCGATAAGAAGTCATTGAAAGCCTTGGGTGAAAGCGGGGAAGCGCGGACGCTTGACCAACTCGAACAGGCCCTAAGGACCGCGACGCCCGCGCCAATAATGGCTGTGGCACGCGTTCAGGCGCTCATCGAACAGGACATCAAGGATCTGCGGCCCGCCCTGGAGCGCATTGCCAGCGAGAAAATCGCGACCAATACCGCCTTGTTACACAAGCATGGCGAGGAAGAGTCGAAATCCTTGCGCGAATTGCTGGAACGCCAGCGAAGCCGGATTTCCAAGGCGGCAGACGATTTCGATCCCAATCAGCTCGCTCTGCCCGGGATCGCCGAGGAGGAGCGGCGCGAGCAGGAGTCGGATCGCCGTCATTGGCGAGCGCGGCTCACACGCCTCGACCAGGAAATGCAAACCGAACCCGAACGCATCCTGCGTTCCTATGACGTGACGGCGCATCGGCTCGAGCCGGTCGGCATCGTCTATCTCTGGCCGGTTTCGGGTTAAGCATCGTGGCAAGAGACACATATCGCGATCCCGCGCTCGAATGGCTGGACCATGTTCAGCCGGTCGGCCTCGTAGTCGCGCCTGCCGTGCTCAAGGATCTAATCCTCGAGCCGACGCCGCAAAGCCAGATCGACAGCGCTGAGGTCGAGCTTCTCATCGATGCCGACCCCGCGAAACCGGCGCTTGTCGATCCATGGGCGCTTGCCGAAGCGATTCTGGGTTGGGAAGCACGGATGGTCGCGGGCGTGCCCGGCGGTCCCGCTCTTCCCGATGGCTTGAGCCTCCGCCTGCCCGAATACGACACGACGCTTTCGCCCGATTGGGCCGTCGTTGATCCGTCGGGCGGCGAGCAGCCGTGGCAGCTGCTGGTTAGGGTGGAAGCGCCGGGGGTCGATCCCGATCAGCGGGGCGCGCTCGGCGGATGGGAAGCGACACCGCATCAACGCTTCGAGCGGCTGTTACGCGAGACCGGCGTTGCGGCCGGTTTGGTGATCACCGACAACGATATCCGGCTGATCTACGCCCCGAAAGGCGAGACCTCCGGATGGCTGGCTTTTCCGATCCGGTCGCTCGCGACCGTCGGTGGGCGACCGATGCTCGGCGGGCTCAAGCTGATGCTCGACCGGGGTCGGCTCTTCACCGACGCCGAGGATCGTCGCCTGTCTGCCGTCCTGAAGAAAAGCCGCGAGGCGCAGGCGGCCGTATCGACCGCGCTCGCCGAGCAGGTGCTCGGCGCGCTGCATGAACTGCTGCGTGGTCTCAACGCTGCCGATCCGGACGCCATCCGAAAGCTCGCAGCCGAGCAGCCCGGCCATCTCTACGAAGGCCTGCTCACGGTCCTGATGCGGCTGGTCTTCGTGCTATATGCCGAGGACCGCGATCTCCTGCCGTCGCGCACCGACGGGCGCTCGCGCGCCCTCTATGACAACGGTTATTCCGTCCGCGGGCTTTACGCCAAACTAGCCGAGGACGTAGCACTCAACCCTGACACCATGGATGAACGGCGCGGCGGCTGGGGCCGCCTGCTGGCGTTGTTCCGGCTAATTCATGGCGGCCACCCCTCGCATATTATTCAAGCACGCGGCGGCAAGTTGTTCGATCCGGATGTCTTCCCGTTTCTGGAAGGGCGGGTGGCCGCCGTCGACAAGCCGCAGGTCACGACCGTGTCAGATGGCTGCATCCTGCGCGTGCTTGAAGGCCTGATGACCCTGGAAGCAAAGGGCCGTGGCGCCGACAGGGCGCGCGAGCGCCTGTCTTATCGCACACTCGATGTCGAACAGATCGGCTCGGTCTACGAGACTGTGATGGGTTTTACGGTCGAGCAGGCGGCGGGCCGCGTGCTCGCCATCAAGGCCGGCAAGAACAACCGCACGCCGGTATTTGTCAATCTCGACGCATTGCTCGCCAAAGGTGGCAAGGATCGCGTGAAGTATCTCAAGGAAGACGGCGACCGCGCGTTGACCGCGACTCAGGCCAAAGCCGTCGAGGCTGCCAAGTCCGTCGCCGATTTGGTGGCGGCGCTGGACTCGATCGTTGACGAGCGCGCGTCGCCGCGTAAACGCGAGCTCACTGCCGGCACGCCGATCCTGCAACCGACCGACGAACGCCGCCGCACCGGCAGTCACTACACGCCGCGTAGCCTCACCGAGCCGATCGTGCGCTATGCGCTTGAGGCCGCCTTCGGGCGGCTTGGCCCGGACGCACAACCGGAACAAATACTCGATCTGAAGGTCTGCGATCCTGCGATGGGATCGGGCGCGTTTCTGGTCGAGGCCTGCCGCGCTCTTGCGGCAAGGTTGGTCACCGCGTGGGCGCGATGGCCAGATAAAAAGCCTGTTATCCCTGCAGACGAAGACGAGGAGCTGCATGCGCGCCGCCTCGTCGCGCAGCGCTGCCTCTATGGCGTCGACAAAAATCCGCTCGCGACGGATCTTGCCAAGCTGTCGCTGTGGCTCGCGACTCTGGCGCGCGACCATGAATTCACCTTCCTGGATCACGCGCTGAAATCGGGCGACAGTCTTGTGGGTCTGACCGAAGCGCAGATCGCGGCGGTGCATTGGGATACGTCAAAGCCCGGTCTGCCGCTGTTCCGACAATTGGTAAAGCAGCGCGTCGCCGAAGCGATGAAGGGCCGCGCCGAAATCCAGGCCGCGCCCGACGACACAGCGCGAGCGATTCAAGAGGCGCGGCATCGTTCATTGGAAGCGCGGCTAAAGGATATTCGTCTCATGGGCGATGCGGTGGTCGCGGCATTCTTCGCCGGAGACAAGCCGAAGGCGCGCGAGCAGAAGCGCGCCGAGGTCGAAAGCTGGCTGACCGGCTCGCTGGAAGCCGCGTGGGATAAGCTTGTCGCCACGACCGCGGGATTGAAGCAAGGTGCTCATCCGCTCGCGCCGTTTCATTGGGAGGTCGAATTTCCGGAGGCATTTGCACGGGAGAATGGTGGCTTTGATGCAATTGTAGGAAATCCACCTTTCGCTGGGAAGAATACGATTATTGGCGGCAATCGGTTAGGATACTTAAGCTGGCTACAGACGCTGCATGACGGAGCTCACGGAAACGCTGATCTGGTTGCCCATTTTTTTCGTCGCGCTTTCGCGCTGTTGAAGGCGGGCGGCGTCTTCGGTCTTCTTGCTACAAACACCATTAGTCAAGGAGACACGCGTGAGACTGGGCTCGTCGCGATACTTAGTGCGGGTGGTTCGATCAGAAGGGCCCTTAAGCGCCTTAAATGGCCGGGCGAGGCGGCAGTAGTTGTGAGTATCGTGTATGTCGAGAAGGGAGCGGTTCGCTTGCCAATTCTCGATGGACGCCCAGCCCAACGAATTTCGGCCTACCTTGTAGAGGGCGATCTCGATCGGTCGCCGGAACGCCTAACGTCCAATCTTAATAAGGCGTTTGAGGGCACAAAGGTTTACGGAGCAGGTTTCACGTTCGATGATGCTGTAGCGGCCAAAGGCGAGGCCGAGCCCATCGACATGATGCGGGAACTAATCGCAAAGAATTCACGCAACGCGGAGCGAATTTTTCAATACCTTGGCGGCGAGGAAGTGAACAGTTCGCCGAGCCAAAAGCACCACCGCTACGTCATTGATTTTGCAGATTATCCGCTGAAGCGCGATCCGACTTTGAGTTCTTGGGCGCGGGCGAATGAGGGGGAGCGTCAGGGGTGGCTGCGAGAAGGAACTGTTCCACAAGATTATCCCAAACATGTGGCGGCGGACTGGCCAGATTTGTTGGAGATTGTTGGTAGACGGGTTAAGCCCCAACGACTGCATCAAGGCGACCAAGGAGCAAAAAAGGTTTGGTGGCAATTCCAACGGAGAAGACCAAAACTCTACAATACGATTTCTGCGCTAGAATCTGTGATTGTCACTTCGCAAATATCTGCGCATCACTGCTTTGCAGTTGTGAATAATGCGTATGTTTTTGCAAACCGCCTTACAATTATCGCATCTCAACAGTGGGGCTTCTTCGGATGCCTGCAATCTTTTGTCCATCACCTTTGGTCAAGATCCTTCGGTTATACCTTGGAAGATCGATACGGCTATAGCCCCGAAGATTGCTTTCAGACCTTTCCATTTCCTCTAGGCGCTGAAACCAATTTCGTATTGGAAGGGGCAGGTCGCGCCTGCCACGACCACCGCGCCGTAATCATGATCACCCGCAATGAGGGCCTGACCAAGACATACAATCGCTTCCACGACCGCACCGAGACCTCCGAGGACATCCAGCGTTTGCGCGAGCTGCACGCCGCTATGGATCATGCTGTGCTCGAAGCCTATGGATGGCGCGACCTTGCAGCTCGCGCCGAGTCCATTTTTCTCGACGAGACCAACGAAGACGACCACACTTATCAGGGCCGCCTGTTTTGGCCGTTCGACTTCCGCGACGAAGTCCTCGCTCGCCTCCTCGCGCTTAACGCCGAACGCCATACCGAGGAAGTCCGCCTCGGCATCGCGCCGGGGATGAAGGGGACTAAGCAGGACCACGGCGACGAACATGAGGAGAAATGAGAAAAACGGTATTATAGTAGCGAACAATCAATCCTTATGCAAGATAATCTTGCAATCTATGTTTTGCAAGATTATAAGGGCGGCGGAGGCTCCCCATGACAACCCAACTTATCGGCGCACGGATCAGGGCGCTGCGCGAAGAGCGCAAGCTGTCACAAGAAGATCTCGCAGGGCTGTTCGGCTTCAAGGATAGGCAAACGGTCTCGGCCATCGAGAACGGAGAGCGGCGTGTATCGGCGGAGGAGTTGATCCTCGCGGTCGAAAAACTCGGTCAGCCGCTCGACTATTTTACGAATCCCTTCATCCTCATTGGCGAAGGAAAATTCTCCTGGCGTCAAACGAACGTAAGCGCACTCCGGCTAGACGCCTATGAACGTAGTGCGGGACGTTGGATAGCCGCCTTCCGCGCGATAGCGCCCCAGGTTGGCAAGGCTGCGCCGCTGCTGCGTCGTGCGCTTGGGCTGACGCGTCATTCAAGCTTCGAAGACGCGATGGCAGCAGGCGAACGATTCGCTGCGGAATTGAAGCTTGGAGATATCCCTGCGATGCGTCTCGCCGAAGTAATGGAGCGGGAGCTCAGCGTTCTCGTGCTCATGGTAGACGCGACCGAAGGCGTTTCGGGTGCAGCATGCAGACTGCCAGAACTGGACGTGGTGCTGATCAATCGGCATGAGGTCGCGGGTCGCCGTCACTTCGATCTCGCCCACGAACTTTTTCATATTCTCACATGGGATGCGATGCCGCCTGAGCATTCCGAGGAAGCCTCGGAGACCAGCAAGAACCGCGTCGAGCAACTCGCCAATAACTTCGCTTCAGCTGTGCTGATGCCGATTCCAGTGCTGGATCGTTTCGGCGATTGGTCGGTTGCGGCCGCCGCAGAACTCCGGACGCGTCTTAACGTCGTAGCACAAGAACTCCAGGTCACCTCATCGGCATTGAAATGGCGATTGGTGGCGCTCGATCGCTTAAAGCAGGCGGCGGCGCGTGCGATTCCAGATGTGGCGCTGAGAAACAACGGCCGTGAGCAGGTAAATGAAGTTGTGCCGCCTCTATTTTCACGGCCATTCATGGAGGTAATCAATCTCGCGATTGACGCAGGCCGAGTTTCGATGCGTCGCGCGGCAGGACTACTGGATCTTACCGTGGAAGACCTCAGGGATTTGTTTGCCGTGCATGGGCTCGAGCTCCCAGCCGATCTTTGAGGAAACGATGGCGCGTCATCATGGCCCAGTGCTTGTCGATACGAACGCAATCCTGGAGAGTTTTCGGGTTGGCTCGTGGCGCGCGCTAACGGGTGGATATGCCGTCGAGACGGTTGAAGACTGCGTCATCGAAACCCAGACGGGCTATCAACGCCGTCGACCTGAACAGCAGATTGAAGAGAAGGCTCTGAGAGAATCACTGAAAGCGGTCCACGCTGTCACGGACAAGGAACGCGCCGTCGTCGCTGTCCGTGCACCGGATATCGCTTTGGATAACGGCGAAAAGTCGTTGTGGGCCCATACGTTGATGCGAAGCGACGGGTGGGTCCTTTGCGGCCCGGATAAAGCGAGTTTGCGGTTCGGTGTTAGGCTCGGTCTGCGCGAGCGGCTCGTCGCGCTGGAGTCGCTCCTCTCGGACGCCGGACACAAACCGAGAGAGCGACTGAAAGAAGCCTACACGGCTAAATGGCTGGAAAAGGTCCTCTCTGAGCTCTTTCTCTCCGAAGGATTCGGGCGGCCCTAACGAACGGGTCGGGCATTCCGCCCGACTGGTCCGAGCTAAGCATTCAGGTGCAATATGCCGACCAGCAGTGACATTCGCCGCAGCATTGTCAGCGTCTTCCGACGTGATCTGATCGGCCCGCTGCCCGCTAGCGTCGAGCCAGCCGATTCTGATCTTGCGCGCGAGCGCCTGAATGACAGACCATCGCGATGGTATCTTGCTGGGTTTATCGCGCCAACCGATGATCCGCTGGCGCTGGATGCTGTTGAGGATGATGTTGTCGATCCAAGCGTTCAGGAAGAACTGGACCCCGAGGCAGATGCTCCCGATCCGGCCGGGGCTGGTGGTGCAGTGGGAGATAACGAAACTCCAGACGCGCCCAACACGTCGCGCAGATTCTTACCCTCATCAATCGGGCTTACAGTCCTTGTCGATCCTGATGTGACAGAAATCGAGGCAAACGTCACATGGGGGGACTATCTGACGGAGCCATCGCTTCCCGAAAGCGTTTTGATCGGAGAATCGGAGCCCGAGGAGATTGGAGCGGACGGAAGGCGAAAACGGAAGGCCCGCATTGCGGTCGAATGGGTTCGTATGCCCAAAGCGCGCACCGTGACGATCAAACTTGCGAAGGAGGGTAGGGCGAGCCCGATTGTTGTTCCAGAAAGCGCCGCGGAGCAGCGACGCGGCGGCGGGCTGATGCTCGAATCTCACTCACGCATTTTCGAATATGTAACGCCCGACGGCACGCCAGAGCGGGTGCGGGCACTGACCGTTTTCCTCGTCAATCGGCGCGCCATTGTGCCGCAAAGCAGTTACGCCGACGTTTCGTTCGCATTTCAGGCGCGGCTTGAGCTTGTCTGTTCTTCCGGGCTCCAGCCGCGACGGGATCTGTCCGGAATGAAGACCAAGGACGGCGATCTTCAGCTCGCTGACCTGCACTATCGCGATATTCGCGAATGGGCTGTCGGCCGCAATGCAGCCGCGGGCTGGAATGCCCCTGAAAATCCGGCGGCAGCCGTTAAACGGGTTTGGACCGATCCGCTCCCGCTTGCGGAGGTCGAACGCGTAGCGCCCAACGAGGATGCGACCCTGACATCTGGCGTAGTCTTTGGTATGGAAGACCTCGCGGAGAAAGCAACGAACGGGGGCAACGACCTCAGTACTGCATTAGCAGCGCTTCCGACTCTATATGAGACTTGGATCGCGCTTGAGCGCGAGAAAGCCAAGGGCCTTAACGGACAACGTCAAGCGACAGCAGGCCGACTCATTGCGGATATGGAAACCGCTCGAGATCGAATTTCAGCTGGCATTGCTCTCGTAAGTTCAAACGATCTTGCGCGGAGAGCATTTCGCTTCATGAATGCATCGATCGCCATGGCTGCGCGTCGGCGTAACGCAGGGGCGAACGGAGATCCCGCGGCTCAGCGCAAACCTGAATGGCGGCCGTTTCAATTGGCTTTCATCCTGCTGAATCTTGCAGGTCTCGTAGACAAGACGCATGCAGATCGTGAAAAGGCAGACCTGCTATTTTTCCCGACGGGCGGCGGTAAGACTGAGGCGTATCTAGGTCTTGCCGCCTTCGTTATCGCGTTCCGCCGCTTGACTGGTCCAGGCCTCCTGGGAGCCGGGGTGGCGGTCATCATGCGCTATACCTTGCGGCTTCTAACGCTCGATCAGTTGGCTCGCGCCGCCGGCGTGGTCTGCGCACTTGAGTTGATGCGAACCAACCCGATCAATGTCGACGAGAAAGGGCGGCGGCTTTTGGGCGATTGGCCGATCGAGATTGGGCTTTGGGTCGGTTCCGATGCGTCGCCTAACAAACTGGGCGGTAAGGGCAACACCGACGAACACACCGCGGTCGGACGCGTCCGCCGCTACCGCAACGGACGGGACAAGCGAGCTCCGGCGCCGTTGAAGGCGTGCCCCTGGTGTGGGACGCCATTCACGAAAAACTCCTTTGCCTGTCGGCCAAACGAGACTGCACCGACAAACCTCGAGATTCGCTGCGATAATCTTTCCTGCGATTTCACCGGTAACCGCTCTTTGCCGGTGCTCACCGTCGACGAACCGATCTATCGTCGTCTGCCAGCATTCCTTATTGCCACCGTCGACAAATTTGCAAGCTTGCCTTGGGAGGGGCAGACAGGAGCTTTCTTCGGTCACGTCGATCGCTTCCAGGCCGGGCTCGGCTTTTTTGGAGCGGCCGAACCTCGTCAGGGGCAGCCGCTCGGAGACGGTTGGTCACTCGACCCCCCGGACCTGATCATTCAAGACGAACTTCATCTCATCGCTGGGCCGCTGGGCACGGTTGCGGGCCTTTATGAATGCGCGATTGATCAGCTCGCGACGCGGAAAAAAGGTGACAAGCGTATCCGACCGAAGATTGTTGCCTCCACTGCAACGGTCAGGCGCGCTGCGGCACAGATCGGGGCGCTTTTCGACCGGCCTTCGACTCAAATCTTTCCGCCGCCGGGTATTGATCGCACCGATAGCTTCTTTGCGCAGACAGTGCCGTCGTCAAAAAATCCCGCGCGCTGGTATCTCGGCATAGCAGCGCAAGGCAAGGGCCCTAAGCTCGTGTTCTTGCGCGCCCTGACAACCTTACTGTCAGCCGCACAGGCAGCTTACGACCAAGCAACATCAACCGTCGCCCCAGGAAAGAACAATCCGGCCGATCCGTATATGACGGCGCTATGCTACTTTAATGCTCTTCGAGAACTCGGTGGAGCGAGGCGCATCGTCGAAGATGAAGTGCGAGATCGTGTCAGTCGTTACGGCACTCAACGTTGCCGGGCCGAGCCGCCCGACGTTGTTTTCGCAGATCGGCAGATCAAAGCGCCGATGGAATTGACGTCTCGAGAATCGACCGACCGAGTGGCCGAGGCCAAACAGCGCCTCGAAGCCGCGTTCGGCTCCCCAAGCGAGGTCGTGGACGTGGCGCTTGCTACCAACATGATCTCTGTAGGTCTGGATATCACGCGACTTGGCCTGATGCTGGTTCAGGGACAGCCGAAAACCGCAGCCGAATACATCCAGGCTACCAGCCGGGTTGGCCGTGACCACGATCGCCCTGGGTTAGTGATGGTTGTGCTCAATGTGCATAAGCCGCGTGACCGAATGCATTTTGAACAATTCTGTCAATTCCACCGAACCTTCTATCGAGCGGTCGAGGCGACCAGTGTAACGCCGTGGGCGGCGAGGGCTCTTGATAGAGCCTTGGCCGCGATAGTCGTTGCAGCTGCTCGTCACGTCGATGTGAGCCTAACCCCGGACACCGCGGTGAGCGCACTGAAGGATCACCCTCTGACGCGGCAACGTGTCCGCGATGCAATTCTCAGTCGGGCGCCTGACAAGGCAATTGCTGGTGGCAAAGCTGCGCTCGCCCTGCAGATTGACGCGATCCTCGACGCGTGGATAACAACGGCGGCCGATCAGGCCGCTGGCGGGAACGTTTTCGCTTACGCGCATAAGAAAAGCCCCAATAGGCTACTGCATATGCCGCTTGCGCCGGAGATACCCAACCTTCCGCCAGCTCATCAACTTTTCATAGCGGGCAGGTCGATGCGCGATGTCGAGCCCAGCGTGACCCTGAAGGTGAAAGACCCTGATGGGAAAGTCATCGCCAACGCGGATGACGTCTGATGAGTAAGAACACACAGCGCCTCAGCCAGGTCATTTCCACGTTTGGCCCGGGAGCAATGGTGGATTTGCCAACGAGGTCCGTTGTTATCGGCGGACTTGAACAATGGGACATGCGGGGCGGCGGATTCACCATTTTGTCGGAGCCCCGCCTCCAGGAACGCCTCGAAAGGCTTTTGAAAGACCGGAACCGGCTCGATCCCAACAAGAGCCTCTCGCTCCGAACCCCTCCGATCACGGAAGTTGCCCCGAATGGCGAGCCTCGTGGCATATCATCCGCGATATTCCCGGCATGGTTCGTTTGTGAGGAGGTTGACGTTGTGGGGACGGGACCCGCAGGGTTTCGTCGCCGCAGGCTGGTGCGATGGCGAGATCTTGATGCGACGGGCCGCAAACGTTTCAATTTCGATGATGGGCGAAAGAGCGAAGTAACCCCAATACGGTTCGTTTGCGCCTGTACGAAGGGGCACTTGCAGGACATCGATTGGCGTTGGGTCGTGCACGCGGCCACCGTTTGCCAAGAGCCCATGTGGGTTGAGGAAAAGGGAACAAGTGCTGACCCGGCCGATACGTCCGTTGTGTGTGGCTGCGGCAAGCGCCTTTCTCTCCAAGAAGCATTTATACCGGGCAGGCTTGGCAAATGCCGAGGCGAGCGGCCGTGGCTGCTCGACAAGGATCCCGACGGATGCGACCTGAACCTGAAGCTTCTCACCCGAACCGCAACGAACACCTATTTTCCGCAGGTTTTGACTATCATTTCGCTGCCGTCAGAAGAGGACGAGCTCACTAAAATGGTCGCTGAGCTTTCTGGAGAGCTGACCTCAGTTCAGTCGATCGAACATGTTGCGATGGCAAAACAGTTCAACGCACGGATAGCAGCTTCGCTTGGGCCGTTCTCGGACCTTGATATCTTCGAGCGTCTCAAGAGAATACGCGAGGGTGCGAGAACCGATGCCGCGCGGTCGCCAAAGGTTGCGGAATTCGACGTGTTCGCCAGTGGACGGGAAGAAATTGGTCAGAATCATCTGGATGCCAAACTCTACGCCCAGACCTTAAGGCGCGAAATCTGGTCCGCGAACGCCCCCGATATTGATCTCTCAAGCGTGAAAAGCCTTGTCGCCGTCCACAGGCTTCGGGAAGTCTCCTGCCTGTATGGCTTCACGAGATTCGAAGCCGCGCCGACGTCCAGCGATGGCGATATTGAGGATGTGAGCCTTGCGGTGGACGGGGCCCCAATATCGAGGGACGCCGACTGGTTGCCAGCGATCGAGCAGTTTGGCGAAGGTTTGTTCGTGCATTTCGACGAGGGTAAAATTCGCTCTTGGCTGGGCGAAGAGCCAGTTAAAGAGCGAGATACAAAGTTGATTGCCGGATTTCAGCACTGGTCGCGTCGGTTTGGGGGGAAGGGTCCTAAATATCCCGGCCTGCCCTACGTGCTGCTCCACAGTCTCTCGCACGCGCTGATGTCCGAAATCGCGCTCGACTGTGGTTATCCTGCGAGTGCCCTCAAAGAGCGGGTCTATGCGTTGCCCGAGGGCGACGGAGGCCGCTTTGGAATCCTGATCTATACGGCGACAGCGGGCGCCCAGGGCACCTTGGGAGGGTTGGTAGCGACAGCGCCCAGGTTCGCCTCTATTCTCAAAGGCGCTTTGGATCGAATTGCCATATGCTCGAACGACCCGGTCTGCTCCGATCACGAGCCAGACACTCAAAGTGGCGATCGCGCAACTCATGGCGCGGCTTGTCATAGCTGCTTGCTTATCGCTGAGACGAGCTGTGAAAGCCGAAACCTCTATCTGGACCGTGCTCTCTTGATCCCGACCATGTCGACCGCCGGCGAAGCGTTCTTCCAAAGTTAATACGTACTGAGAGCACGTATTTTGGTTTCAATGCGCATCAAGGTCGATCACCGTGCGGCGCTGGATTTGTTCGGCTATACGAATAAGGGATGGAAGCCCGCAGGGTCGAAGCCGCCTGAGGATTCGATCAACGACTGCCCGCACCGCAGGGGACACTGAAAAAATCAGAAAACCGCTCGCGCGGCACGTACCCATCAACGCGGGGCAACGCGCGGGCAACAAATACCGGCTCGTTTATTGCTAGGTGAACCAAAGACGGTGGGTGACATTCGCCATGTCCGTGAGTGTCGTTGCATACCGGTCTTGGCCCAGCTTCTCCTTAGAACGTTCGTAAAGGAAATATGGCTCCAATTCGTCACGAGACCACAGGATTACGCGACGCCGATGTTCCGAATTGAGGGACTTGGCCAAGCGTACCTCTTCGGAAGAAAATGTCTCGGTTTTGGAAAACAGTATGAAAGCCTGAGCCAAATCTCGCGGAATTGCATTGCCGAGCTTGCCAAGCTTCCGGATGTCCTCCTCGTCGATAGGCCTCCCCGTTTTGGCTTCTCCAAGGAGCACCTGTACTGGGGACTCTGATATGCCGGGAGCACCAGAGATTATGGCTACAAAGTCCGCTTCACATGGTTCAATGTCTGCTCCCGCAGAACGAAACTTTACCGCTGTTGAATACATTAAAACATGATCATGGAGACTCGAAGAAAGCTGCTGTAACGTGAGGGCAACAGGAACTCCGCCAAGCTGATTGTCGTCTCGACCGAAAATGCCTGAACGTCTGTAGCGCCAATCGCGATCCTTTAGTTGCGGGGTCACGTCGTAGCTATAATCGCAATAAGGACATGAGGAAGTTGTCTTTACCTCATCGAGGTGAAGCCAGCTGGGTAGTTCGCAATTCGGACATGTGAACTCAAGCCCGACGCGAAAGACGCGACGCGCCAGCAGGTATTTCAGAACGCCGTCGGGTTTCAAATCTCCCTGCGGATATTCGATGTGGAGATCCTTGAATGCGGCGAAGCCGGCAACGCCGGTCTCCGGATCAAGGTCGCGAATGGCTTCAATCGCCCCCGTTCGCGTAAATGATTCATCAACTCCGTACTTTCGCAGCAGATTTCGAACTCCGCGTATTTTTAGTACGCGACAATCCTGCAGCCCGCCGATCTGACTAATAAGGCGTTTGCACCGAAGGCCGGGCTCCGAGCGCTCGCTGACCAATTTGCAGAGCGCAAAAAATTGGGTCAGCCAATCAAAGGTACGATACGCGCTGATTGACATGCGCTGGGTCGAAATCGGAGCAATAATGCCGATGGCCCCATTGTCTAGACCTCCTTGTTGTGAACGGGCCGCATCGTAGTCGTGATAAAAGTAGCGACCATAGAATTCATTCATCTGTGGGACGAAGGGTGTCTCGAAAGTCAAATCTTCATCCGGAGATAAGGTATGTTGCGCTGCATCGACTACAACGACGAATTGTTGACTAAGCGACTGCACGTCATCGTCCTCGAATGGGCGGTCAGGAAGTGCAAATGATGCCTCGGCCTTACCGCCTGTCTCCGTGTAGGTGGGGACGACATCGCGGTGCCAAAATGAAAATTGTGGGCGATTGGGCTGGAGGTTTGAACCTCCCCAAAAGCCGTCGCCTCTTCCGTCGCACAACCCCAGCGACATGTCGCCGACGTCAAGGTCTGGCTTCCAGTTCTGATCCGGGCTTCTCTCTTGACGAGTCCAAAAGTTCACCCTGGCCGCACCACCGATCGCGTTGCTACGAAGTCTATCAAGAAACGTGTTGGCAAAAGGCTTCAATCGTGCCGCTTGGGTTTCATCATAGAAACACGTGGTCCCACCGGCAGCCCTCAGATTCCAAAATAGAACGAGATCGTCAAAATCCGTTGACGAGCCCAGAACGATCGCTGGATTTAGCCAGCCACTCGGGTCGCGCCGCCGGGTCATGTCGTAGCCTGTCAGAGCAATTGGTGGAATTCCCTCGATCACTTCCTTTGGGACTTCTCCCGCAACGGGGATAGGTCTTTCCGGGAGGTTCAAGGCCTTGCGGAGCCCGCCCTTGTAATCAGAAATTTGGTCATTGGGTTGCGGATACGAACCGAACAAGACGGAAAACAAGGGATCGAGAGCATCCGTTGACTCCCAAGTCGGGACTATTAGCTGAGATTCAGCTTGTTTGTCCTGGTGGCTAATAATGCGACGGACGATGTGCCGAATATCGGCAAATTCGCATCGCCTGCCTTCGAATATAGATTGCCGCCATCGGTTGATGGTAAGGTACGGGAAGCGATCGATGAATGCCCTTGATGATTTCGTTTCATCGATCGAAATGAGTAAATCGACGGCGAAGGTCTTTACGAGTTGCTCGGCCAGCGCAGTATCGTGGATGGGGATGATGGGATTAAATCTCCCACCCCAAAGGCAAGAATTCCATGACGCAGCCGTGGTCAGCTGGATTACGTCGCGGTCCGAAATCACCCAACCTATTCGAACAGGTCGATAGTCGAGCCAAATACGCGGTGGGCTTTGCACGATTTGCGCCTCCAAGGCACGGCGAGCGTAGTAGCGCGGTTGTCAGTAAATTTCATTTCCTTCTATCCGCACACGCCCTTCAAGGACAGGCTCGATCTCAATCTGTATTATCAGGGCTAAATGTCGGGCGGATAATCAAGCGGCACCTCTCCGCGGCTGTGCGTTCCGATCCACAATTCCTGTTCTTGCGCCGGTTTTCGTAGGCCGCGTTTTTCGAGGATTTCGGCTGGCGCCTCTTGCAGGCCGCGGAATGCTGTTATCCGGTGATTGCCGTCCAAAATACTCAAACCATCGGCAACTCGCATGGCAATCGGCGGTTCTTCAAAGACGCCATTCTTCAAGATGTAGTCAGCGGCCTTGCCGAAACGCGTCCTGGTTTCTTTATCGATGGTTCCGTTTGCTTTCTCGACCAGCATGCGCGCTACAACGGCCTTCGTGCCCTGACAGAGATTTGAAACACTACACTCTGTCTTTTCGCGTTTCCAGGTAACTTCGCGCCACCATGAAAGCGGCCTGAAGCCGAGTATGAAGGCCCATGGGTGATACCCGAGCGGGTCCGGCGGCGGCCAGCCCGTATCGTCGCGGTTCGCGAGGTGGAAAAGCCATTGGCTGATAACACCGTCCGGCCAGGACGGAAGATTGTTCTTGATGTCGGTCAGCGACACCTTGGGCGGCTTCCATCTCTTCTTCAAAAGCTTGGAGAGTTCTGTGGCTTCGAGCACCGTGAGGCTCGATAACTCATCCACGAGCTTCGATACATCTGTCATAGGGCGATCCTGGTCACTCGGGTGACGGGGCCGGTCTTGATTCCCACCCCTCTTATCACGGCAGCTAGAACAGCGGCAGGCCGCGCTTGAGCCTTCGAGCAAGGCGGCCGGCCGCGTCCTCGGGCCGGAGGTCTGGTGCGACGTGTCTGATTTCGACGAGCATCAGCATAGCGCCGCCACAGACGGCACGCATGACCGACTAGCCCCGGCGAGGCATTCATTCTTTTTCGCTGCCATTTGGCTTCGCCTGCTCTATGACCCGGCCTTGCGTCGCGCCATCTCCTGTTCAGCATGCGCGAGAACAGCTTCGTTGGGCGTATCCAGCTTGTACGAGTGCCGGATTCTGGCAATGCTCTGCGCTGCCTTCTCTTCCGCTCCGGGCGTATCGGCCAGAATTTGCGCTACCAGGATCTGCGCGCTGAGCAAATCCGGATTGCGGTCAGCTATATCGTGAGCGATCTGTAGGGCGCGACCATATTCCTTTTTTAGATAGAAGCACATCGCCAAATGCCGGCTAGCTTGATCGTGAGCAGCTGCCACCACCTCGCCTCGGCAACAACTATCAAGCAGCCCGTCTCTCAGGAGCTTGCGTGGATCGTGTTCGAGATCGACGGCAAGGAGAAGACAAACACCGACATAGTCGTCGCTTTGGATCAACTGTTTCAGGAGCTTTGCCTTACTCCCTGCGTCATCGTCCTTCAGATAAGGAATGCAGAGTGTCTCGATGCAAGTTTGAAGAGCCGCGAAGTCGGCCGCAAAGACTTGGCGGTAAGTGCTCAATTCCCGGCCGCTCAGAATGCTCGCAAAAGCGAGCGAGCAAATCAGCAGTTCCGGCTCACTCATTGACGAAGTGAGCCCGTGAACGAAGGCCCCATATTCGGCTGGAGTCCTTCCTTTGTTGTTGAAGCGAAGGACTCCCTCCGACTTTACAAAGGTCTTGAACAGCGCAAGCGTAGCCGGCAGCCTTAACCCCCATAGGGGGGCTTTCGTGCGTGCCTCCAAGAACTGGGTCACAGTGGCATGCGGGGAGCTGTCAATTTCACCAAGCGCATAGCAAATAAGCGCCTGCCTGAACTCAGCGACAATTCGGCCCTGACGAACAAGAACCTCCGCAAGCGGATACGGTGCCCCGCCGCGGCAGGAAAGAATGAGCTCCAGAATGCCCGCAAAATCGGAATCGCGAAGATCGCCCCGTGCCAGCGTCGAAGCTAGGAAAGCATGCGCCTTCCGGTACTCATGCCTCGAAAAGCGGTGGCTTGAGCCGATACTTTCGACCTCCTCGATCTGGTCGACGATTTCGGAGCCGAGGAATGCGTTCCAGAAGACCTGGCGCGCGTCACCCTTTTGCCTTTCGTCGCCGTCGAGCCAGCGGGTCAGGTTTTGGCGGTAGGCTTCCTCGTCATTTACAGGAGGGGCAAGCGGCCCCTGGGTGACCGGCGGAGCTTCGCCCGAGAACGGCACGGCGCGTGAGCTGCCAGCGAGAACACCGTAAATACGTCTCCCGTCAGCGGCATACAACCTCAAATAAAGGATCGTGTGGCATAATTTGATGAATGCGGCTGAAACCCGATCGTAAAAGGAAAGGCCTTTGTCGAGGTCATACGCGTCCAGATCGGCGGTGAGCGACTCCAGCGTGTATGCATCGTCGATTTCAAGATGCGCGCCGATCTTGTCGCGGATCAAGCGTGCCGACTGAAGCTCCGTATCAAAGCGCGAGGCCGCCACGAAATCGGTAATCGGGGCCGCCGATTGACCTTCGGCCACGACCAGCTTGTCGAGACCATCCATCTCCTGCGGAGCGCCGGCAGGAACGCTACGCGTCACGAGACAATCACAGAAGTTGACAATGTCTGTGATAAGGCGAGCCTTGAGTATCCAGACGATGCGAGGATGTGGCTTCAGCCTTTCGAGCAGCGAAGCTTGCATCCTTACCCAGCGGCGGATCAGGGCGAGTTGCCCCGCGCGCAGGTGGATAGGTGTAAAATTGAGCACGGGCGAGGTGTTATCGCGCGTCATGGCGAGAGGGTCGACACCAATCTCAATCGCAGCCGGGTCGCTCTTCGATCTCTGAAAGGCGAGAAGCGCGGTATTCAGAGCCGCGTCGTTTAGCTCCAGAGGAAGTGCATACGGCACATAGCCGGGCACCCCTAGGGAAGCCAGGCTCTCATATATCTCTTTTGCCCCATCGACAAAAAAATTGATCTTGCTGATCTCGATATCGCTCCAGAGCTCAAGGCGTTTACCGAAATTAAAATCCTGCAGATGCGCACCCAACCGGTCCCGCGAAACTTGGAAGTATTCGTCGAAATTGTCAGCATAGGCCTCCTTCCTTCGATGTAAATCACGCGTATTAAATCCCGCTAGATTGAGCGGCTTGCGAAGGCCGCGCGCGTGTTCGATGAAATCGGGTGCCCTGATAAGGATATGACGCGCAAGGGTACGGGCATGAAAGGCGTCCGGCGCGTGCGTCGCCAGGTGTCGGGCCAGCGCCATCTCCTCCGCGATAAATCTCAGCTTTGCAAGTCTGACAGCGATCATGCGGGACACATACTATCTGAGCTAGCGCAGTGATTGTAAGTGGTATCTCCGCGTTCACGGTACGATCAACGCAACCCATGTGACCTTTTACGAAAGGTGCCCTCGGTTTCGGAATGACCCTATATCTCACTGTGCCGCGAGGTTTGTCGAATCTCGATAGTGCCAAATTCTGAATGCTCGCCGTCGTAGTTGTTAACGACGATCTCAGGAGCGTCGCGCGCATAAGTTGTACGAAGCAATGAATGGGCGCTCCGAGATTCCGTAACATCCGATCAGCGAAGCGCAGCGCGAATTGTTGAGATCGGCAAGGCGTGTGCCGGCGTCAGGTTGTGGGCCCTGTTTGACCATTTGGCGCTAGGACTAGGGTCCAGACTCATTAAATCCACCATACAAGAGCGGCGGCCAAGCAGACAGAGGCTAAATAGTTTCGAGCCAACCTGTCGTAGCGCGTAGCGATGCGCCTGAAGTCCTTGAGCCTGTTGAATGCAGCCTCGATGCGCCAGCGAAGCTTGTAGAGGCGCTTGCTGAATCGGAACGGTTGCTTCCTGTTGCTGCGGTTTGGGATGACCGGCTTGGTCCCGCGTTCATCCAATTCCTCGCGCAATTCGGCGCTGTCGTAAGCCTTGTCGCCAAGCATACGCTTCGGCGGCTTTACCCTGCGGATCAGGCGTTCTGCGACCGGGCAGTCGTGCGCTTCACCTCCGGTCAACAGAATGGCGATGAGGCGTCCTTTAGCATCTGCGAGTGCGTGGATCTTCGTGTTGCGCCCTCCGCGCGAGCGGCCAACAGCCTGCTTCTGCTCCCCCCTTTTCCGCCCGATGCCGAGCGGTGCGCTTTGACGTGGGTGGAGTCGATCATCTGTGTGTCTGTAGATCGTCCGCTCCCAGCAAGCTCCCGGAACAGGTTTTCCCAGATGCCACGCCGCGCCCAGCGTACGAAGCGGTTATAGATCGTCGTCGGTGGACCATAAGCTTCCGGGCAATCGCACCAGCGGCAGCCGCACCTGAGTACGTGGACGATCCCGCTGATCACGCGCCGGTCGTCGGCGCGCTCGACACCACGCACGTCCGTCGGCAAATGCGGCTCAATCCGCGCCCATTGTTCGTCGCTCAGCCAGAACAAATTCTTGCTCATCAAGCCTTTCCCCAATACGAATCAATATCGTATTATCAAACCAGAAAGATTAATGAGTTTTGACCCTAGTGGGTGCCGACAAGCTCGCCCAGCAAAACGGAGGACGGACTAACGGAGAATAATTTGCTACGCGGCCCGCCTCTGGACGAGGATTCGAGCAATTGTTCATAAGACGCGCGATCCCGCTGAACCGCGAGCATGGCGACTTCAATGCCGCTTGCCGAGCACGAAAGCGAAGGGGACAACGAAGAGCTCATCACCGAGGTCGTCGTTGACGTGCAAAACCCAGTCGCGCCAGTTTTCGAGGCTGCGCGCCTTGGTGAGGGATCGTACGACACAGGCCGCATGATCACGTGCCTCAGCAAGGTCGTCTACCACGGTCCCGCAACGATCGATCAAAACCCCCTCTGTGTTGGAGCAGTGGAAGTACACCTGGGTCATGATCAGCCTCCTTGCAATGGGGCGGGTAGCAACGAAATTTCAGTGTCGCAGGTGTCCTCGACGGGACGATCCGAGCGTAGAAACGATCTGGAACCAGATCCAACCGGTCATGAGAGCGAAGAGGATCATCTGCGAACCTCGCGTGGTTGCTACTGCCGGCGAAGAAAGGCTCAACTGCCACACTACGTCGTAAATAGATCGTTGAAGCATTGATCTCGGAATCAAGTACAGCCAGATTCCGCTCGCCGTCGACTACCTTGCAGCGGCCTGCGAAAGCGTGACATTCTCACAGAATGAAGCGGCGCAGGCGCGACAAGTCTTCTCGTTGCCTGCTGCATTAGTTGGACGCAGCGTCGCCCAGCGCTCGCGAGACATACACTCCGACGCAACCGCGGGAATCGTAGACGCGTTGATCGCGTCAGAAACGATTCAACGCTGATTCTCCTCATGAGAAAACTCCACAACGCGAACTATTGCGAGGAGACTACCGTTCTGGAGAGCTTTCTCCCCCACAGCGGCAGATGTTGAGCTTCCGATCGAGTTCCATTTCCTGTTTCTTTTCTTTGGCGTCGAAATCAGCTTCGCGTTTCTGTTCAGCTTGCTCCGCGGCTGAATTTGACAAGAACTCCGGTGAACGCGGCTGTAAGTGTCCGATGGGTGCGTCGCCGAACACGGTTTGGCCGCCACCAGGCAGGGGATCGGCGAGGGCCGGACCTGACCAGCAAATCAAAGTAGCGCCGATGACTGCTGCGTTGGCAGGATTAAACCGCATGTGTCTTCTCTCCAACTGCTCCGCTTAGGGTTACCCCCAAATTTGAGGTTCTTCGGCTATGAGACCGAGCGAGCTTCCAGAAGCCGCAGGCATGGTGAGAACCGCCCGCGCCAAGACATCGCAATGCTGACCGAGAACTTCTGCGGCGAGCGCATCGATCTAACGCGGGCGGTCGGACCCGCCTGAGGGCATCAATAACCTATGGGAGGCGCGCACGGGCTTCCGTTGCTCCAAGGCTGGGTTGCAAAAGCGCCAACCCGAGGCTCTCGATGGCAGATTCCTTTCCCAGCCTTGCGCGTGACGATGCTCGCATCGTCGATCGCAGCATAGGCATCTAGCGTCCGCAACGCCGATGCCGCCGCGGGCGTAGGAGCACCCCCCTTCAGCACGTCGGCATTCGGATGATAAAATTCGAATGCCCCCGGCTCTTGGATTGCAGCCTGGGGGAATGCAGGTCTTGCAGCCAAAGCAGAAAGAGCTATTGCCACAGCGACAATCTTACACTTGATCATAATGCTTGCTCCGTGTGTGTGCGAGAAGCGTCAGCAAAGGCAAGCAGCCGCCGGCCGTAGCGTTTCCAGAAGCTTCTCAACTAAGCCTCGCACCATGCGAAGGCATTCCGTCTGGGGTCATTTGCGTTCAAGGACCGTTGTCGCCGTGGTAGTCGAGGCAGAAAGGTTAGGCATCGCAACGTTTCCTACGTCGGCAGATCAGTTTCGATGATCGATCAGACGACAATTTCGGACAGACATATTGTAGTTTTCATCAGATCATTGAACAAAATGACGGCGGCGTCCGAGGCGACATCGTCAAGAACATGCACCAAGCCATGAGCACCCCCCGCGAGGCTTGCGCGATTACAAATTGTCCGTCTGAGCGATGGGCGTTGTGGATGCTATTGTAACGATTTGCATTAGCGGATGAATTCAGCTTGGACTGGTTGCTGATCGAAACAGTCGAAATACCACGACAAGACCGATCGAGGATCGCGTGAGCATAGGTCGGGCCGTTCAGTTCGTGCGCTCTCCTTGCTGAACGCCGCCGTTGCGTCTCGAACCAGCGTGACATGGTATCCAAGCTCCTGCGCGCAGCGCGCGGTCGTCTCGGCACAGGGATTGGCGAGCAGCCTACGAAAATGACGTGACTGATGCTGTGCTGTTTCAGTTGCAGATCGAGGTCGGTGTTCGCGAACACCCGTTCGAGCCCCAGTGCTCTTTGATGACGACGTCGCGCGTCGGGCAAAATCCGGATGCCATTCAATATACAAGAGGTTCGTCAATATGGCGGTCATCCGAACCTATCGTTAGAACCTTGGCCGATGACGATGTAGTGGTCTCCCGCCTGATGTTCGGCGACAATCTCGCAGTCCAACGACATGAGCGTGCCGTCGATAATCGGGTTCTGGCCGTCCGACATTTTCCACCCGATGCCGGCCCATTTGTCTATGCCCGTCCGAGCGAACTGGTTGGAGATCGGCTGCTGCGCCTTGGACAAAACATTGACTGAGAACTTCCCCGTCTCTCGGATCCGGGGATAGGTCGACGATGTCACCATGACGCTAAAGGGGATCTGCGGAGGATCTGCGGAGACGCTGTAGAACGACTGGCGTGTAAAGCCCAACGGCTCGTCGCCATCATGCCCGGCAATCACCGTGATGCCCGAAGCTGCCTGCACGCGCTGCCTGCACGCAATGCGGTTTGTGCCAGGCGACCTGTTCCGAGCATGTCATCAAGCTAAAACCTCAGATCGATTTCCGCGCCGCGCGGGCGCCGGCCCGCATCCTCAAGGAGGAAGAGCCGTTTTGCTGCATCCGCTGCAGCAAGCCGTTCGGCGTGAAGAGCGCGATCGAGCGCGTGGTAGCGAAGCTGG